>Ga0070678_100000329_pt1 | contig 22122 bp, 29 predicted proteins | sample KBSM73metaG_FD_65647 | JGI IMG/M metagenome (GOLD analysis project Ga0070678, IMG submission 65647) | Miscanthus rhizosphere microbial communities from Kellogg Biological Station, Michigan, USA - KBS M7-3 metaG | ecosystem: Host-associated > Plants > Roots > Rhizosphere > Soil ...
CCGGCCAATCCCGTGGCTAGATATCTTCCGCCTGTACCACGTGGACTTTGCGGAAGGCGGCCGCAACGTATCGAAGGGACACGTCGCGGTACACTGCCCGTTCTGTGGCACCGCCGACGAGTCCCATCATATGTCCGTCAGTCTTCGGCACGGTGGCTGGCGGTGCTGGCGCAACGCCGCCCACAAAGGACGCGACCCGGCTAGACTGCTGGCGGCTTTGATCCGCTGCTCGCCCGCCCAGGCGCAGCAAATCCTTGGCCCCGACTTCGTAGTGCTGCCCGACGATTATCTTGCCAGCATTCGCGGCAAGCTTTTCCCCAAGGTCATCGAGCCTCCACCGGTCTATGAGATGCCGACCGAGTTCCGGCCTTTGGTGCGCGAGCCAAGAGCAAGGCGCTTCATCGACTACTTGCGTGAACGCGGCTTCGTCGAGAGCGTGGATGTCCTCGGCCTTTACGGATTGCGATACTGCACCATCGGCCCGTGGGAAGACCGCATCATCTTTCCGGTTTACCGCAAGGGCAAGCTAGCCGCCTGGACTGGGCGTAGTATCCGCTCGGATGCGAACCTGCGCTACAAGACCGAGGGGCCGATCGGCGACCACCTGCTGTGGCAGGACCAGCTGCAGAAGCAAACGAAGGCTAACACGATCGTCCTTTGCGAGGGACCTTTCGACGCCCTCAAGGTGCGGTATCTCGGCCGGGGCTTGGGGATCACGGCCACCTGCTGGTTTACCGCCATGCCTAACCGGATCCAGGCCGACCGCCTGCACGAGCTTCTAGGAGCGTTTCCTAGGCGCTTTCTGATCCTAGATAGGGGAGCCGAGGCCAAGGCGATTAAACTCGCCGGTGAGCTCCGGGAGCTGTCCGTGAGGCGCTTGGTCCTGCCCCGAGCCTACAAAGACCCGGGAGAACTAGACAAAGAAGCCTTGGAGGCACTTGTCCTGGTGGATAAAATAGGATAGTAAACCCATCGCCTGAGTCTGCTTAGGCAGGCAGTTGATTTCCCTTCCGCTGCCCCTTCTAACCGAGCTCCCGGGTCCGGCGCAGACAACCCGGCTTTTTTAGGTGCATAATGGCATTACTCTCATCGATCACGAGGCGGTACCATTTCGAAGCGGCACACTATCTTCCGCTGGTCCCGGATGGCCACAAGTGCAAGCGCATGCACGGGCACAACTACGAGTTCGAGCTCGTGGTCCGGGCCGCGCTCAACGCGCAAGGCTGGGTGCTGGACTTCTGGGACCTTGACGAGATCGTCAAGCCGGTCATCGACAAAGTAGACCACCGGCTGCTAAACGAAATCGCCGGACTCGAGAACCCGACCGCGGAAGTGATCGCGATCTGGCTCCATGGGCTTATCCGGCATTTGCTGCCCGACCACCTCAGTCTCGATGCGGTGCACGTCTACGAGACCAAGGACTGCCGCGCCTCGGCGCATTCAACTCTTTTCTGAGGGACCAACATGCAGCGTGCCTACGTTCTGCTAAGCGGTGGGATTGACAGCACCACCTGCTTCTATATCGCTCTGGCGCAATTCGACGAGGTCGTTGGCGTCAGCATGTTCTACGGCCAGCGTCACAAGCGGGAGCTGGAATATGCCCGCAAGCTTTGCGACAGCTGTAGTATGCGGCATGTGGTTATCAATCTATCCGGCATCATTCCGAAGACCTCGCTGCTGACCGACGAGACGCGCGAGATACCGAATGTGTCCTACGCCGAGATTGAGGGACTGTCGCCCGCCTACGTCCCATTCCGTAATGGCCTGATGATCTCTGCGCTCGCATCCTTCGCAGCCGGTGAGCGGGGCCAACAGCCGGTTCACCTAGTCGGCGACGACGAGTGGGCGATCTTCTTTGGAGCGCATGCCGAGGACGCGCAGAACTGGGCCTATCCAGACTGCACCCCGGAGTTCATTGGCGGCATGGCGAATGCCGTCTGGGTTGGGACCGACCGGACCATCCGGCTGCATACCCCGATCGAGTGGCTAGACAAGGAAGGCATCATCAAGCTCGGCACCGCGCTCGGTGTGGACTGGGCCGAGACCTGGAGTTGCTACAAAGGCGACGACCTACACTGCGGCACCTGCCCCACTTGCCGAGCGCGCCGGGACGGCTTTAATAAGGCTGGTGTGCCAGACCCAACTCAATACGCCGATGACGCGAGCGAGGTAGAGAACATTCCATATTAAGCCCATGAGGGGGAGCTAGATGACGATCCGCAGCGACTTGGAGAAGGCCACCGGCATCAAGGCCAAGAAAAATGAGGATGCAGCCGCCTTCCGCCTCCGGCTGATCGAGGCGGTTAGCTCGATGGACGATGAGGACTACGAGGCTTTGCCTAAGGCGGCTCGCGAATGGTCTGATGACGCCATCGAGGACTACAAGAAAAGCCGCAAGCTGGAGGACATTCCAGAGTTTCCGGCCGAGACCAACAGCAAGAAAGTTAAGGCTTCCGAGCCTGAGCCGGAAGAGGACGAGGTTGACTTATCGGATGAAACAGAAGAAGAGGGTGAAGAAGGGACCAGCACCGAGTCCGAAAGCGACGGCGGCGAAGAGGCCGACGACGAGCCGGACGAGGACGATGAACAGGAGGAAGATGACGTGACGCATACTGATGTAGCTGAGAGTACCTCCCGCAAGCGGACTGCCAAGTCCAAGGTCGCCGCCAAGGCCACCAAGGGCAAAGCGAAGAAGGCAGCTCCCGCCGCCAAGCCTGCAGCCAAGGCCAAGAAGGCTAAGGTTGCGGAGGGTGGGAAAGGTCTCGACTTCGCTCGTGGCATTCTGGCCAAGGACATCAATACGTCCGCAACCGATCTGCGTGAGAAGGTGGCGGCCGCCGGATACGAGGTCTCGGACAGCACGCTGTCCACCGGGGCTTCCGGCTTCCGGGCCGCAGTGCGGGCCTTGCAGAAGGCCGGCAAGCTGAAGAGCAACATGGTCGACTAACTCCGGTGACGCACGGAGTTAGAGACGACGCGGTGCCCGGCTCGCGACTACAAGCCGGGTTTTTTCTTTTCTTGCGGGGGCAATATGTCAGAACGGGATGCGGATGAGTTTGCGCCGGACCTAATCCGTGAGCTGCTATTCTACCTAGGCGAAAATCCCGACCGCGAAGGCTTGCACGATACGCCACGCCGCGCACTCAAGGCCTTCCAACACTTCACATCCGGCTACAAGCAAGACCCGAAAGCAATCCTCAAGTCGTTCGAGGATGGCGCGGAAAACTTTGATGAGATGGTGGTACAGCTCGGCGTGCCGTTCTGGTCCAGCTGCGAGCACCACCTGCTGCCGTTCTGGGGCGTGGCGCATGTCGGCTATATCCCTAGCAGCCGCATCCTCGGCCTGTCCAAAATATCCCGGTTGATAGAAGTGTTCGCGCGCCGCCTAACGGTGCAGGAGCGCTTGACAGTTAGCATCGCTCAGGCTCTAATGGACGGGCTGGATGCGCGCGGTGTTGGCGTCGTGCTCCAGGCCCGTCACAGTTGCATGGAAAGCCGAGGCATTCAGAAGGCCGGAACTATCACGGTCACCTCGGTCATGCGTGGCGTCTTCCGCGACAAGCCTGAGACGCGTGCCGAGTTTCTTGCGTTGGTCAATCACGCAGTTGGAGGCCAGACGTTATAGGAGGGTTGCCATGCCTAAACCCAAGGTCAAAGTTTTTTTGGACAGCGGTGCCTACTCTGCGTGGACCCACAACAAGACCATCCCACTTAAGGCCTACATCAAGTTCATCAAGGACGCGAAGGATTGGCTCTGGGTTTACGTCAACCTAGACGTCATCCCCGGATCCATCGACCATCCCCGCACGAGTGAAGAGGTCGAAGCCTCGGCGCGCAAGTCCTATTCCAACCTGCAGAAGATGAAGGACGCTGGCCTGCGCCCGCTCCCGGTCTTCCACCAAGGGGAAAGCTTCAGCTGGCTCGACAAGATGCTGCGCGACGGCGAGACCTACATCGGCATCAGCAGCGCCAAGAACCTTCGCAACGAGGAACAGGAGCGCTGGCTAGACGAGTTCTTCTCGGTGGTGACCAACAAGAAGGGCGAGCCGCTCATCAAGGTGCACGGCTTTGGGTCCGCGCATATCAACCAGCTTCGCCTCCATCCCTACTATTCGGTGGACAGCGCCGGTTGGAGGATTGCCGCCGCCTACGGCAAGATGTACGTTCCGCGCTGGCCTAACTTTCCGAACGGCCGCCCGGACTATCTCAAGCCACCCGAGCTCATCACTATGAGCGGCAACCTGCAGGTGTCCAAGCATGGGCAGGATCGGCAGTTCGACTCGGTGCACTTCAACGGTCCCATGCATCAAGCTTTGATCCGGCGCTTCCTCGAGGAAGAGGTCGGCGTCAATGTCGGCATGGCACGCTACTCAGACCGCATCCGCTATCGTGCGCTCGCGGTCTATTACCAGCGGGTGTCCGAGGCCCTCGTGCATGTTCGCTTCGACCGCCACCTGCCGTTCGGAATGGACCGCGACAAGAAGGCGGTGGCGGAGCTGCTAGCCTCCAACAAGGTGCCGAATACCAAGCACCTCAACTTTGTGTTCTCGACCGCGTATGACTCCGACTGCTGCGCCGCCCTCCTAGAAGCCAAGGCCGATCTGCATCTGCTCTCGTATTATGAGATCAAGAAGCGTCCTGAGATACTGGAGAAGTATGCGATGGAGGGAAGAGTGGTCAGCAACCGACCTCCGGTGGGCGTCGAGATTGACTGGGATAATCCGCGCTATGTGGCGCACCGCGGGCGATCGATCGCCAAGCGCATTTTAGAGTTAGGGAGGCAGGAGAATGTCGGAGCCAATCTTACCGCAGGTGCTGATTAATAGGCTTGAGCAAGTCGAGCCTGCCCTGGCCGTCAACCAACTCATTCCGTTGCTGACGCACTACTGGTTCACCGGCAACCACTTGATGGCCTACAACGATCAGATCGGCATGCAGGTGCCGATGAAGACCGAGTTTCGGGGCGCAGTCCCCGGCAAGTTCCTGGAGCTACTCAAGGTCAAGAGTACGTCTACATCAAAGCATAAGGAAGACAAGATCGAATTGACCGGCTCCACCAGCGAGCTCGTGGTCAAGCACGGCAGACGCACCAACTTCAAGCTCGCCATGCTTGAACCCAACTTCGTTTTCGATATGCCTAAGCCGTCGCGCCGGGAGCCGCTCCCGGAAGCGTCGATGGAGAAGCTGATTGACGCCGTGTCCCACTGCCTCATTTCTGTTGGCCGTGACACCTCGACCATCGAGCAGCTTGGTATTACGCTGGAGCCTAAGGACAACAACGTCACGCTCTACGCCACCGACGGCGCCACCATCAGCCGCAGCAAGCTCGACCAGGGAACCATCCAGCTGGATGCGCGCGCCATCGTCCCGACCAAGTTCTGCGAACAGATGATTGCGCTCTACCGCGCCAAGAAAATACAATGCGACTTCGAAGTTGGAATTGCCGGCGAGACTAGGTACGCACTCTTCACCGCAGGAAAGACCCGCCTATATGGCCGGTTACTAGAGAGTAGAAATCCCTTGAACTTCGAGGGCACTGTGGACTACCATCTGCCTCGCGGCCACTCTTCTAAACTTGTAAAAGTCCCAGGCGCTTTACATGCAGCGTTAGAGCGAGCGTGCATTGTGTGCGACGCTCAACGCAGGCTCACCCACGTCATAATCGATAACGGCAAGATGGTGCTGAAGTCCAAATCCGACACCGAAGAAGTTACCGATGAGCTACCCTATCCGCACAACGGAGCTGGCAGGCTTGAAGTCAAGCTGGAACCAAAGCTGCTTAAGAAGGCGGAAGACTACGACAAGATGATGGTGCACGGCCCTTGCGTTATTATGTCGAAGGGCCAATCCGTCTATCTCGTATCCTGCAGTACTGCGTAGACCTCCCACCTTCTTAGTTTGCGTTTCCCTAGGACGACCAACCTAGAAGGGGAAGCTATGGGATTTTTCTCGCTCGGCGGGCGCACCGCGCTCGCGACTGCTGCTGGCTTTTCTAAGGACCTTCTGCACAAGAACGAATGCACGGTATGCCCTCTCAACGACGCCAAGATATGTAGCCCCAAGATGAAGCCGACCGGCTCGCGTGAGCCGGTCATTTACGTTCTAGGCGAGGCTCCCGGCTCGGAGGAGGACAGGCTAGGCCGTCCGTTTGTAGGCCCGTCCGGTAAGCTGCTGAAGCGCTACCTGAAGCCGGAGGTGCAGGAGCTAGTCCGGTGGGGTAACGTGATCCGCTGCTACCCCGGCAAGGACGCTACCCCCGGTCCGATCGAGACCGAAGCCTGCCGCCCCTCGGTCATCCGCGACATCGAGGCCACGCAGCCCGAGGCCATCTTCGGGTTTGGCAACGTCCCGCTCAACTGGCTTATAGGCGAGACCGGGATTAGCAAGTGGTGCGGGCGGCGCATCCCGGTCAAGGTCGGCGAGCACGTCTGCTGGTACTACCCATTCCTGCACCCGGCTGCGATCCTACGAAGCAAGCCGGAATATCACCCCGGCCCGTACCAGTCCGAGGACGAGTTTGCGCTGGCGTTTCAGATCAAGCGCGCCCTCCGGGAGCTCGACCGCCTGCCAGCTGCCATCGTCCATGATGAAAAGGAAGCGCTGCGCGGACTGGAGATCATTACCGGGCATGGAGGCGAGGCTGACCTCGAGCGCGTCAAGGCTTTCCTAGCCGAGCTCGATGCCGAGTCTGTGTCCGGCTTTGACTACGAGACCAACGCCATAAGGCCTTATGCCAAGGCGGCTAAGCTGCTGAGCGTGGCCTTTGCCGGTAGCAAGCGTGTGGTAGGCATCGCGCTCTCCCACAAGCGCACGGGCTGGACGCCTAAGCTGCTCAGGACCGTCCACGGCTTACTAGCTAGGTTCCTCCTAAGCCGGGGACTCAAGCGCAGGCTCGTGGCCCACCAGCTCCCGTTCGAAATCGAATGGAGCGCCACTTGGTTCGGCGATGAAGTCATCTGGAACACCGGTTGGGGCGACACCGCGAGCCAAGCCTACATCCTCGACGAGCGCCCATGGACCTTGTCCCTCGAGTTTCTGATCAAGGAATACTTCGGCTTCAGCATCAAGAGTATCGACAACCTCGACCGCAATACACTCGACGATGCCCCACTAGAAAACGTCCTGCGCTACAATGCCCTGGACGCCAAGTACGCCCGTCTCGTCTTCAACGTGCAGGAGAAGCGACTCAGGGACGAAGGCCTGATGGAGGTCTACCGGCATCAACTCGAGCGCACCGTGGCAGTGGTCCCCACGCAGCTAAACGGCGTACCGATAAACGAGGAAACCAATCTAGCGCTCATGACCAAGTACGAGCGCAGGCTGGCCAAGATCGAAGGGACGATCGAGAGCAATCCCCAGGCGCAGCTGTACAAGCGCCGCACTGGGGGCACCTTCCGACCATCCGCGCTAGACGATGTTCGCCGTTATCTCGTCCTCGTTCTAGGCCTGTCCCAATTCGAAAAGAAAAATGGGATGCAGGTTGACGAGGCCACGCTAAGGGAAATCGACGACCCGATCATCAAGCTGGTTCTGCGCTGGCGGAAGACCAACAAAATCCTTTCCACCTACATCAAGCCAGTACAACGGGGGGAGGGGCATGTGCAGGACGATGGCTACATGCACCCGATTATCAGCACCACGAAAACTCGCACCTGGAGAACGTCGAGTGAGGAACCCAACACGCAGAACTGGCCTATGCGCGATCCGGCCGCGATCGAAGCCCGCACGCAGGTATCGGCTGGCCCAGGTTACACCGTCGTGGCGTTTGACTTTGCTGGCATCCAGGCTCGCAACGTGGCGATGGAGAGTAAGGATGCCGCGCTCGTCAAACATTTCCATGAGCACTATGACATCCATACCGACTGGATGATGCGGCTCGCTAAGCTAGACCCACGTTGGGCCAATCGCAGCGCGCTGGAGAAGGACAAGGCCCTCTTCAAGAAGCACCGGCATCAGGCCAAGAACAAGTTTGTATTCCCCTCATTCTTTGGCGCCCGTCCCAAGTCCATATCCCGTTCGCTTGGTATCGAGGTCAACACCGCCGATAAGCTGCAGCGTGCGTTCTGGAATGAGTTTCCCGACATCAAGGCTTGGCAGGAACAGCTCGTGCGCTCCTACTACCAGACGGGATATGTGACCGGACTAAGCGGCTTCCGGCGGCGAGCCCCTATCATCCACAACGAGCTCATCAACAGCCCGATCCAGTCGGACGAGTCGCGTATCGTCTGCGGCGCCATGGTGCGCGTCGCAAGGCTGGGCATTCCCTGCACCATGGAAATACACGACGATCTCACCTTCATCATGCCGAATAAGAAGATAGACGAATATTCGGAACTGATTATCACGGAGATGCTACGCCTCGACCTCGACTGGATCAACGTGCCACTGGAGGTGGAAATGAAGGTAGGTCCTAATTGGGGAGAGATGAAAGAGGCGGGAAAGTTTGAGTCGGTTAAGGGCGGAGGATGGCGGGAGCTCGAATGAAAGTTTGGCGGTTTTATCGTTGCATGCGACGGCTTGGCTTTTCTCGCTTCGAGGCGCTGCGATGGGCCTTGGCAAACCTGTATGCACGGCGCCAGGAGAGGGAACGACTTGAAAGGAAGGAGCTAACGTGACCGGAGCACTCGACGAGACCGACTCGCTGCATACGCGGTTCCGACCAACCCGCTTCAAGGATGTGTTGGGGAACGAGGATCAGGTGATGGCGTTCTACAACGCCATCAAGGCTAAGCGGCAGCAGACCTTCCTGCTCGTGGGACCGAGTGGAGTAGGCAAGACGACGCTAGCGCGCATCGGCTGCAAGACCTTGGGCTGTATTGCGCCGTTCGGCGTTAGTGAGATCAATGCCAGCAAGTACACCGGCGTGGAGGACATGCGCGCGGTGGAGGATATGACGGTTTACCATGCCTTCGGTTCGCCGGTGCGTGGCATTATCGTGGACGAGTGCCACAGCCTGAGTTCACAGGCATGGCAAAGCTTGCTCAAGGCCACCGAGGAACCACCTAAGCACGTCTATTGGTTTTTCTGTACCACCAACCCCATGAAAATACCGGCAACGGTGCAGACCCGGGCGATGTCCTTCAACCTGAACCTGATTGCCGAGGACAAAATCCGGGAGCTGGTGGAAAACGTTGCGGTCAAGGCTGAGATCGCTTTGCCGAAGGGCGTGGTGGGGCTTATAGCTAGAGAGGCGCAAGGCAGTCCCCGGCAGGCTTTAGTCTACCTCGAGAAGGTCCGTAGTGAGCCTGACTTAGACGCGGCCGAGCGCGCACTCGATAAGATTGCAGCTGGCGTTGATGCGATTGAGCTAAGCCGATACCTCGTCGCTGGCGGCAAGCTAAGCTGGGCTAAATGCAGCTACCTGCTGGAGCAGATACAGAAGAACGAAGAAGACCCGGAGGGCGTCCGTATCGTGGCCGTGAATTATACGCAGAAGGCTTTGCGTGGCGCCAAGAGCGACGACCGGGCGCAGTATTTGCTGCATGTGCTTAGCAATTTGTGCTCCATTCCCTACAACCAGGATAAGGGCGAGCGCTACGCCTTGCTTTGGCTCGCGGTTGGGCGCATCGTCTTCAATTAAGAGGCTCCCATGCCAGAACGGCAACGACTCAATCCGCCAGCGCGGCGTGATCCGACGCCAACTCTCGTCGAGTACGAGGAAGGCCTGACGATAGACGAGCATGCGCTGCAGCGGGATTGCCGCAACCAGCCTGAGCTGTTCTATCAGATTGCCAAGGCGGTAGGACGCGCTCGCGGTGAGTACGAAAGCGCCAAGGTGGCGCACAAGCGGGTTCAGGCTGAGACTGAGATTACGATTAGGACGGAGGCGGAGGAACTGGAAGCCCGCCTCACGGAAGCTAAGTGCGCATCCCTCGTCATGGATGCGCCAGCGGTTAGGCGCGCCGCCGACCTAGTAACCGAGTGCAACGCCAAGGTTGAGACTTTGCAGGCATTGAAGGAAGCGTATATCCATCGTCGAGACATGCTCAAAGAGTTAGTCCAGCTGCATATTTCTAACTACTATGCGGACCCGGTTCGCGGCTCCGAGTCCAGATTGCGCGATTCGGCCGTAGCCGGTGTCCGCGCCAGTAGGCGCCGAGACCAAGAAAACGAGTAGGAGGTAGGCGATGGTAAATAAGCGCGTGGGTAATCTGCGCCGTGATAATGGCGGCGGTGGTACAGGCTTTGAGTACGTCCCGGCCAAGTCGTCTTTCGTTAGGCGGCAGACGGAGCGGCGGTTAGGACGGCAATACGATATCCTCTTCAAGGATAATTACCTGCACTTGAGCAAGTTGCAGGAAGGCGACAATCGGTTCCGCATTCTTCCGGCTACGTGGAAGCCGCATGATGACTTTGCCTGCGTCGTCTGGGCGCATCAGTACATCGCCGCCAACTCCGGCTCGTACGTTTGCCTTGCTAAAAATGAGGCATGGTTTGAGCCACTGGATTGTCCGATCTGCGAGGAAGCGTTGCAAGCGTCTCGCGATCAGGACGAGGAACGCGCCAAGAAGTACTCGGCCCGAGAGACGATGGTGTGCTGGGTAATCGACCGCCGCTCGCGTGAATTTGAGGACAGGCCGCAGCTCTACGCCATGCCGCCGACGCTCTACAAGGATATCTGCGGATTGATTTACGACACCGAGACCGGCAAGGCCTCGATGATCGACCACCCGACTAAAGGCTTCGATATCCGGGTCAAGAAGTCCGGTCAGATGCTGCAGACGCGATACCTGCCGATGATGACGGCCACCTGCCCGATCAATCCCGATCCGGATGTGACCAAAGAGATTTTGGCCTTCATCACCAAGAACCCGGTGCCGAAATGCCTCGAGATCAAGACTGAGGACTATCTGGAGAAGATCGTCAGCGGCCTCGCCGGTGGGCGCGATCCCGACCTAGACGAGGACGAGGACGAGGCTGCACCTAAGAAGAAGCGCGCTAAGCTGACGGCGCGCGATGAGGACGAAGACGAGGACGAGGTGGACGAGGACGAGCCGCCGCCCAAGAAGAAGCGGCCCAAGATGCAGGCTGTGGACGAGGACGAGGATGAAGACCAGGAGGAGGAAGACGATGCGCCGCCAAAGAAACGGCGGAGGCTCACTGCGCGCGATGAGGACGAGGATGAGGAAGATGCGCCTCCGTCTCGCAAGAAGAAGGCCGCAGTGGTTGACGACGACGATGACGCAGACGAGGACGAGGACGACGCTCCCAAACCCAGGCGCAAGCTGCGGGCTGCGCCTGCGGATGAAGACGAGGACGAAGAGGATGACGCTCCGCCTAAGCGCAAGAAGCTCAAGGCGAGGGCTACGGTCGACGAGGACGAGGACGAGGAAGTCGACGACCAGACGGACGACGATGAAGACGAGGATGCACCACCGCCCAAGCGCCGTTCGGGTGGTCGTGAGGGACGCCGAGCCAATCGGTGACTAGACCTCGCTTAGATGCAGCAACCCCTTCGGGCCGGCGGAACTATTTCGCCCGCCCGAAGGAAGACGTTGCCTTCATCCCCTCCGGTTCCAAGCTGCTGGACCTCGCCTTAGGTGGAGGATGGGCAGAAGACCTCATCAGCAACATCGTCGGGGATAAGTCGACCGGCAAGACCTTGCTGTGCATCGAGGCTGCTGCCAACTATGCCATCAAGTACCCCAGCGCCCGGATCAAATATCGCGAGAGCGAGGCGGCATTCCTGCCCTCGTATGCGGCTGCGCTTGGGATGCCAATCAACCGCGTGGACTTCGGCCGGGAGCGCCTCGACACGGTTGAGGATATGTTCGACGATCTAAGCGACACCGCTAGGCGCAAGGGACGCTGCCTGTACATCCTCGACTCGCTGGATGCGCTATCCGATCGCGAGGAAATGGCGCGCGATATGGACAAGGGCAGCTACGGCGCCAAGAAGGCTAAGAATATGAGTGAGATGTTCCGGCGCATTGCTGGCACCCTCCATGATGCCAAGATTACTCTGATGATCGTCAGTCAAATTCGCGACAACATTGGCGCGACTTTCATGATGCGAAAGACCACGCGCAGCGGCGGTCATGCGCTTGACTTCTATGCGAGCCAAGTCCTTTACCTTGCCCAGCTCGGCCAGCTGAAGCGAACTATCAGCGGCATCGAACGGGTTACTGGTGTCAAGGTTCGAGGCAAGCTGGAAAAGAACAAGGTTGCGCTACCCTTCCGCGAGGCTGAGTTTTCGATCCGGTTCGGCTACGGGATTGATGATTTAGAGGCTTGCTGTGCTTGGCTAAAAATGGCAAAGTCACTAGGCCGGGCCGGAGTGCCGTCTGACTACAAGGGCTTCCTGCGAGAGACCGCCAAGGAGAGCAACGGGGCCTACCGTAAAGTTGCGCGTAACATCCACTCCACCATCGAGACTAGGTGGTACGAGGTAGAAAACTCGTTTTTGCCGACGCATCGTAAATATGACTTCTAGAATACAAATTACTGGTCTGTGGTTCTGGGACTCGCCGGTCAGTCTCTACGTCGTTGAAGACTTCAAGGAGTGGCGTTTTGAGCCAAACGAAATGGGCGGCGTGCGGGCGATCTTTCCATTCGACGGTGACATTAGGCATGTGCCAAGAGACTCACGGATCTACTTCGACGCAGCGTCGCGTAAGATTTTGCGGATTGAAGAATATCAATGGTGGGACCGGAGGTACCGAGTGATTTGATTTTCCTCTTTAGCCGTCCAGGAGGGAAAAGACGTGTTAGGACGGAATTGTGATGATGGAGAAATGAGAATGCGTACTGCTATGTTGAGACACGTTCAGACGGATCCAGACTACAAGGCGCTTGATGAAGCCGACCTTGAGGCGTGCGCCTTTAGCGGACTTCACACGGTCTTGCTGAATAAGGCGGCTCGCCGTCTGGTTATCCTGCAGGTCAAGTCTCAGAAGGGAAATGACTTTTCCCTGAGTGAGCAAGACCTTCTAGCCGCCAAGGCTCTACTTCGGGACGGAGGAATTGTGGCTGCGTACGTGGCCCAGGTTGATCCGGCTAATCCCAAGCGAGTCTTGGCGTGGGAAACCGTCCGTAATGTCTGGCGTAATGTGAAGGACGAGGAACCACGAGAAGGTGAGCACGGGCCGTATTGGTACCTTAAGGCCAACACCTTCACGGTTGGAGGCTCCCGGGTGCCTCGCGATACTTGGGCGCCTGGTACCTTGATGTCTATGTTGCGTGGCGTGCGACCCTCTCACGAGCGAGAGGAAGAAGAAGAGCATATGGTAGACTAATGCGTAAGGGCGGCGGCAAACAGAAAGGCTCGGCGTTTGAGCGCGAAGTTTGTCGCCGCCTCTCTCTTTGGATTACCGATGGCCAGAAGGTTGACTGCTTCTGGCGCAGTGCGATGTCAGGTGGGCGTGCAACGCGAGCACGCGGCAAGGTCCGGCAGGCTGGCGACATAACTGCCGTGGCGGAAGAGGGCAATGCATTCTGCAATCAGTGGTTCGTGGAATGCAAGCATGTGGCGCACCTCAACCTCGAGGGCTTCCTCATCAAGGGACTGGGCAAGCTGCACGAGTTCTGGAAACTAGCCCGGAGCGAGGCGCGCAAGTACGGTCGCGATCCGATGATTATCTGCAGGCAGAACGGCTGGCCGGTTCTGGTCATCAGCCGCACGGACCATGTGGCACATTGGGCTCCACCACTCATTCGTGCCGAGGGCTTTGATGTTACGCTGTTCGAAGATATTCTTGCCGCTCCACACGATCGCAGTTTAGGCCATATTAAACCCCGTGGCATTACGAGTTAAGAGATGGACCATATCTCAGGCATCGCCTTCTATTTGATGTGCGTGATCTTCGCCACGTCACCGGCATGGCTGTACGCTATCTGGTTACTTGCGCACTGAGGAGTTCAAAAGCCATGACCGACATTGTTGAGGCCGCCGCCGAGATCGAGCGGCTGACGGCCGACCGTGAGAAGTGGAAAGCCAGTTGGCTTGAAACGCACGGCTGCGGGCGGCGCTGGAAGGCTTGTTGATGGAGTGGGACAAGCTGACCAGATACGGAAGCCCGATGGCCAAGGCTGCAAACGAACGGGTAACGGCAGCCCGCGCCGCCCTCTTGGGCAAGGAGGGATAGATGTGCCCAGGAGGTGAGTGCATAGGTCCCTTCACGGTAATTATCGCTGGGGCGATCGCGTTCGCAATCATCATAGGATGGTTCTTCTTCACTGGCTGGCTGCTACGGCGATGACCGACCTCGTCGTTGGCGATCCCCATCTGAATGACAACCCGCGCGACTCATACCGGCATAAGTTCTTCACCGACGCGCTTCCGGGTCTGCTAGAAGATCGCAAGCCCGACCGCATGATTGTGGTGGGCGACATCACCGACGAGAAGGACCGGCATTCGGCTTGGCTTGTGAATAAGGTCGTCAGTCATTTCCATATGCTGACCAGCCACGTGCCCGAGATCATCATCCTCAAGGGCAACCACGATTACGAGGACGAGAACAACCCCTTCTTTCATTTCCTCAACCGCATCCCCGGCCTGCGCTTTGTCTCGCACGTTATCCGCAAGCAGGGCACGCTGTTTCTGCCCCACACCACGGATCATGTCCGCGACTGGAGCGAGCGCAAGACGGCTCCACTTGCCTACGCTCATAACACCTTCGAAGGCGCGCTCGGCGGCAATGCCACTAAGTTGCGCGGCGTCCCGCTCGAGGCCTGCCCGGCCGAAGCCGTGATTGCCGGTGATGTGCATGTGCCGCAGATGCTCGGCAAGTGTGTGTATGTGGGAGCTCCTTACCGCATCGACTTTGGCGACGACTTCGAGCCTCGCCTCCTACTCGTGAAGCCCAATCACACTTGGACCTCGTTCCCGGTGGGCGAGCTGGTCCCGCAGAAGCGTCTCGTGGAGTTGGCGAACCCGGAGGAGCGCAAGGCCCCTAACTGCAGGCCCGGGGACATCCTCAAGATACGGGTCAATCTCAAGTACCGCGATGTTGCGGACTGGCCGATGACACGGCAGACGATCTCGACTTGGGCGCAGGAGAAGGGCTTCGTGGTCAACTCGATCCTGCCGCGCGTGCACTACAAGGCGGGCGCGCGTCCGGTGGCCGTCGATCGCAAGAGCGATGAAGAGCTCGTCAAAGAATATTCGAGCGCAGTTGGTCTCGATAAGGTGACTACGAAGACCGGAGTTCAGTTGCTATGAAGTCTTTGAAGTTCTATTGGTGGGAAATTGCCTTTATTGGCGTGTTCTGGTTCGCCATCGGCGCAATGATTGGCGTCGCCTTCTGTACGGGAACGAAATGAACCTGAGCTTCCGCCGCATAGTCATCCACAACTTCAAGGCCTTCAAAGGCCCGGTTAAGCTCGACCTAGCCTCGCAAGGTCTCGGCCTGCATTTCGTTGCCGGCAAGAACGAGCTGGAGCCTAGCCTGCACTCAAACGGTGCCGGCAAGTCCTCACTCTGGGATGCGCTTGTGTGGTGCTTGTACGGCAAGACTGTGGACAACCTACGCAACCCCGACATCAAGCCGTGGACGGGAGCGCGGGAAACCCGCGTCACCGTGCTATTCCGCTGCGATGATGTGCGCCATCGTGTGACCCGCACCACCTTTCCTAACCGCCTTTTGCTGAACGGCGAGGTCGTGAACCAGGAACGCATCGACGCTACGCTCGGCGTTGGCTTCGATCTGTTTACTCACACGATCCTGATGGGCCAAGGCCGGCCGCTATTTCTCGAGCTCCCGCCCCGCGATAAGCTGGACCTGTTCTCGGCCGTCCTCGACCTCGACAAGTGGGAGCGCCGCAGCCGTAAGGCTGACGAGCTAACCAAGGAACTGGACCGCAGCATAATCCGGCTCGAAGAGACCGTGCGGCTTGGAACCAATCAGCTGGCCATGCTGAAAAGCCAGATCGAAGCCGCGCAGGTGGAGCACGATCGCTGGGAGACGGCACGCTTCCAAGAAGACTTGAATGCTACCGCCGAGACCAAGCGCTTGGAAAAGGAACGCGATGGCCTTAAGCGGGAGAGAGACAAGGCCGACCTCGAATATGATGGCGCCGAGACCGAAATCCGCGCCCAGCGCGCGCAGAAGACCCAGCTGCAGGAGTACCTCGAGCTCGCCACCGCGCAGCAGGATAAGGAGGAACGGGAGCTGGCCGCCAAGCGCATTGAGCTAACGGAGATACGAGCTGAGCTAGCGCGCGACCTTGCTGATGGCGACACCTGCCCTACCTGTGGCCAGCAGCTCACCCTGCAGGGCCTAGCCGAGCATCGCCGGGTGCTCAAGGCTAAGCGCGATCGGCTGAAGGCCGAAATCGAGCTCGGCGTCAGTTCCGGGACCATCTCCGCCATCTCCGACCTGCGCGCGCAAATTTCTAGAATTAAGGACGAAAACTTAGAATTTCAGCGCAAGGCCGATGCCGCCAATGACCGCATGATCTCGCTTGATCCCCAGCTAGCTCAGCTGGAGGCGCGCATAGAGCAGGCCAAGACCGCCAAGACCCGCCGCGAGCGTGAGATCAACCCTTTCGAGTCCCAGATCATGCAGCTCAAGTCTCAGCGCGGTGAGCTGCGTTCCCAGAGCCGCGCCGTGGGCGAAGAGTTAGCAGTTGCCCAGCGCGATCGAACCCGCACTCATTTCTGGATCAAGGGCTTCAAGGATGTCCGCCTGTTCGTAATCGAGGAAGTCTTGTTGGAGCTAGAAGTGGCGAGTAACGCCCTGCTAGACCAGTTCGGCTTGATGGGTTGGGCGATCCGCTATAGCATCGAACGCGAGACTCAATCCGGTAATGTAAGCCGCGCCCTGAATGTGGAGATTATATCTCCGCACAATTCCGGCCCGGTCCGCTTCGAAAGCTGGTCGGGTGGGCAGCAACAGCGGCTGCGCCTGATTGGCTCGCTGGCGTTGTCTGACGTTCTATTGGAACGGGCCGGCATCCGACCGTCGATGGAGATACTCGACGAGCCATCCCGCTCCATCACTTCGCGTGGCGTGCGTGATATTGTGGACGCGTTAGCCGACCGGGCGCAGCAGCGCGGAATGCAGATTTACTACACCGACCACACTGCGGTACAGTCCAGCCGGTTCGCTAACTCGATCGTTGTCACGCTGGACGGGAATGGTGCCCACCTATGATCAAGTTTTATAGCCGGGTCAAGAAGGTGGAGCGCAAGAGCCGCATGATACGCGCGTGGAAGGAAGGCGATGACGTAAAGACCGAAGAGGAAGACCTTGGCTTTTTCATGCTGCTAGAAGGCAGCTTGGAGTATCTTTACGTGGGTCGCACCGAACCTCCTTTGCAGGTAGGCGACAAGGTGGTGGTCACAATCGCGAAGGTCTAGGGCAATGATTATAAACCAAGACGTCAACGCGCGGCAGCGGGACTACACACAAAGCCCAAGCGAAATCCTCGTCACCAAGATGTTCCCGACCCTGCAGGGCGAGGGCCCACTTGCTGGCCGGTTCGCGATCTTCCTCCGTCTCGCCGGATGCAATCTGGGAGCTAAGCACAGCTGCGAGTGGTGCGACACCGACTTCAAGCTGAAGGAAGGCAAGGTGCGCCGCATCTGTGACCTCCTAGCCGAGGCCGAAGACCTCGTGCTTGGTAAACGCAAAATCCTGGTCCTGACCGGAGGCGAGCCGATGCTGCAAAATCCGTTCCGGCTGATCGAGTATTTTCTCAATCACGGATGGCTGGTGCAGATTGAGACCAACGGTTACTTCTGGTCAGACGAGATGGACGATGTGGCCCGTCGGCATAAGGACTTCGTGCTGGTGGTGCTCTCGCCCAAGGTCAATCAGCGGCTCGAGTACCCCACCATCCAGCCTAAGCTTTTGCACGCTTCCAGCTGCCTAAAGATTTTAGTGGATGCGGACGAGTCCTCGCCTTACCATCGCGTTCCTGGTTTTGCATTTGAGTATTTGAGCCGAGGTTGGAGCAATCCAGTCTATGTCAGTCCGATCAACCACTATCGCCGGGCGCCCCACTCCAAGGACGAGGCGGTTGGATTTTGGGATACGCTCGGCTCGCCGCTGGACTTCCAACGTTGCAAAGCCAATCACCGGTATGCGGCTGCGCTCGCGATGAAGTACGGTTTCATGCTATCCCTGCAGACGCATCTTTTTGCTGAACTGGAATAGTCAAATGATGAACCTCATTAAGCTCAAGGAGAGGATAGCGATCGACGATAGCTACTCCCTACTCGAGCGCCATCTCTTGCTCGATCTCATCAATACGCTCCCGGATGCGCAGGGATATCGTCCGCCCAACTACCTCCCGCGCATCGATAGCCTGTTTGCGTTCCTCTCGGTCGACGAAGGCGGCGAGGGAGTGGTGGCGGCCCAGATCAACGGAATGATGATGCCGCTCATTGCGGCTGACCAAAGTCGTGTGCTAAGCCTGCGCCCGGTCGCCCGCCACATTGGCGCCCAGTCCGGCATTCCAATACACTTGGTGCAGTTTACCGAGCGCCATGACTTGGAGCTATTCGGCTAACCCAGAAGGAGGAACCAGGATGATGATGAACGGCAGTGAGGCTATCGAGGAAGGGGAAGCCGAGGACGAGCTGGAAGTACTCGACCGTGCCGTGGGAGCTGCAGCCCGGTCTGCCTACGATGCCGCCTACGTGACCGCGCTCAAGACCGTCCGGTCGCTTATCCGGTCCACAAACACCGAGGTGACCCTGAGTGCGCTGGAGGACATGATCTCGGTATTCGACCCGGCTAACCGGGCCCCGGACGATCTGGCTGAGCCGGTCCCGGCCGTTCGGCCCTCGCTAGGAAAGCCGGACGGGACTTACGAAGAGCCCTGATCCCGGCTGCTAGGGCAGGGCCTAGGCGCGTTTCTAGCCCGCGACCTAGGCCCACCTACCTGCTCCCCCCTTCGAATGCGAGAGGTGCTATGGATCAGGAGCGCAAACAAATCCCCATAATCACGCTTGTCGAGGCCAAGGATAGGGTTCGACAAATCATGGAACGGCAGGAGCCGGGCAAGCCGCTCGATCCCGACGTTGTGCAATTGATCGCGGAACTGCTGACCGAATTGGTAAACGCAAAAGCGTTAAAGCGGGACGAGCGCAGCTCATAATCGTGCCGACTTGAGTAAACTACGAAATAAAATGAGTTGCTTTTCCCTTGAGTTAACTCCCGGATCGACTATCTTACTCAAGTTGAAACAAGCAACCCGGAGTTACGAAAATGCAAGCCAAGTTCGATAAAGTCGTTGGATACGCCACCTACGAAAAGGCGCAGGCGCGTGGCCAGCAAGTAGCCGATCGGATCGGCTCCGCCGCCGATTATCGCTGGGTTGTGATTGCACTGCCCAACGGCCGCTTCGCGCCGATGGCCGTCGTCAATCAGAACGTTCCCGGTGGTCCGGGCCTGTTCCTCGGCGAAACCAATTTCTGCATCTGCAATTGAGGGTATGGCCATGACCCTGAACGCCAATCCCTGGACCGACTACCCGGAATATGGTCGCAGCTGGGATGTTGCCGCTCGCCCCTTCGTCGTGCGCTGGTACGTGTCCTATCCCGACCGGCTGACCCGTTGGGTGTCTCGCATCCGCGAGTTCGCCACGATGGAGGAAGCGGTTGCAGCCTACAAGCGCCCCTTCCGCGGCCTGTCGGTAGATTTGATGAAGTACAACGGTGGCCCTCCTGGCCGGCATATGGATATGCTCGCCCGCCGCAAGGCCGGTAAGAAAACCAAGTGGAGCGACCAAGTACCGGCCGTGCTTCGGGCCCCTCTCGTTAAGGCCCCGCAGATGGATGCTGACCGATGAGAACGCTCGCCACCATATTCCTCGCGATCGGGTTAGCCGCGCCGGCAATGGCCGGATCGGCTGGCAACGATCCCGGCCTCGAGCCGGGCAAGACGATTAGCTTTCGCGATCCGCGCCCGCTCGCCGTAGGTTGTACTGAAGTTGCCGATGCCAATCGCATGAAGCAGTTCAATCGACGGAACGATGAGTTTTCAAAACAGGAGCTAGTCGATTGGCTCAGCCAAGGCAAGGGGGAACGCACTTGTATCGTTCTTAACGCCTCGCCCGGCACAAAGTGGAAGATCGTCAAGCGCGTCGTCATGTCCGATCGTTCCGCTTATGTCTGCTTCGCAGCGGAGTTCGATTTTCGACCCGAGAGCGAGCAGAAGCAGCCCCCTCCATGCCTCTGGCTTTTCATGTCATGACCCAAATCAAAGCGTTCGCCCTCCTACTCCTTCTGGCCGTTCCGGCGCAGGCCGAGGTCGTGGTCCCGCTGCAGGATGACCCGACCAAGGGCATTGCCTTCACGCCTTCCGAGCTCGAGGACAAGCGCTCGCCGGCGGTGCGCCAGCAGGCTATTGCTGACCGGGCCTTCCAGCTGCGGATCGTTCCCATGCGAGCGAACGGGAGCTGCCCTCGCGGTTCCCAGATAGAGCCGACGTACCGGACCTATTGTCTGCAGGCTAAATGAGGCTGCGAACCTTTTTTATGCGGCTGGAGACCAAAGGACAGGGCAATCCCTAGCCCGGTGCAGAATGGAGCGAGTCGTGTCGTGAAATCGAAGTCCCTTCCCCCCAAACCCAAGTTCAGGCCGGTTGCCCCGCCTAGCTCCCAGCTCCTGTTAGTCTTCCTAGAACAACAGGCGCATTGCCAAGCTATTGCCGCCACGGCATCCGCCGATCCGCGCCAGCGCGCCCTGATGTTTCGATTAGTTGGTGCCTGGCAATCGGATATCGACCGGCTGCGAGCGCAGCTGCAGGAAATCACCTAGGTCTCACGACCGAACCTAGGTGGAACTTGCCGGGCCGGTTGTGGCCCGGTCTTTTCCCTAATTCCCCTAATTCCCCTAATTCCCCCTGCCCGGCGCAGTTCGGCCCTAAGCCTCTGATTTTGCAGGCTGGCCAGCAAAAGCCCGAAATCGCCTGTTTTGGAACCAGTTTTTGGGTTCCAAACCACCCTTCCCCCGATCCGAGCCCTAGGAACGCCCCAGGACCGGCCGGAAACGGCCCGCCCGTGCGATTATCCCCCACGACCTTGCCTCGGCTAGCCTAACCCGCTGAAATCGCGCCAAAAGGGCCTTAAAACGGCTCGTTGACCTGCCCACAAGGCTGGTATAAGTTCCTCAACCCAAGCGCCATCGCCGCTTTTCTGCGACGGGACCTCGCCGAAACGGCCCAAAAACACGGAAAGCACCGCACTTGGCCGAGGGGAATTGGGTTTTGGTCCGCACGCAACCGGCTCGCGAGCAGCTCGCCGTCCGGCATGTCCACCGGGTGGGCCAGCAATGCTACCTGCCGACCTTCTGGGACGGCAAGCTGAAGCGCAAGTTTGTCCTGTTCGCCTCCTACCTCTTCGTGCTGATCCGCGACGGCCACTTCAGCTGGCTTAACTCGCTTCCCGGCATCGTCAACGTCGTGCACTTTGGCGAACAGCCCGCCTACGTTCCAACTCCCGTCATCAAGTCGCTGCAGTCGCGCGAAAATGCTAACGGCAATGTAGTGCTGCCCAGCCAGGAGGAGCTAGCTCCCGGCGATCGCGTGCGCCTACTCGCTGGACCCTTCGCCCATCATGTCGGTGTGTTCCAGGGGATGTCGACCCACGAGCGTATCTGTGTCCTGCTGCGTTTCTTATCTGAGTACACTCCGGTCTACCTAGAGCGGGCCGCGGTGGAGCGCGTATAGTTCTACCTCTACGCACTGCAGGTAAGCGAGATAATCCCGCGGTTATTCTAACGTGGATAGCCGGAGGCGTTTAGCCCTGATGCCTGGTGATCCATTCTATCTCTCGTACGAGTGGAAGCAGACCCGCCTCGCTGTGCTCGAGCGCGATCATTACCGGTGCAGTGTCCCTGGTTGTCCTGAGGTTGCCTGCATCGTTGACCACATCGTCCCGCGTAAGCGAGGTGGAGACGAGAGCGCCAGGAACCTGCGGTCCTTCTGTCGTACTCATGACACGCAGGTGCGCGAGAACCAATCCGGTTACCGCAATCGCGACGGCAAACTACCCTCCCTCGTCGGAGTGAATGGACTGCCACTCGACCCCGCTCATCCATGGCACAAGCCAAAGAGATAGTTTGCACTAGGTCTTTCTCTCCGGGGGGATGCGCAGTCAAATATTCTCTCCGCAACACAACAATCATATTGAGGGGGGGCTCAAAAGTGTTGGAACGCAACGAAAAGCTAATGC
>Ga0070678_100000337_pt1 | contig 21891 bp, 24 predicted proteins | sample KBSM73metaG_FD_65647 | JGI IMG/M metagenome (GOLD analysis project Ga0070678, IMG submission 65647) | Miscanthus rhizosphere microbial communities from Kellogg Biological Station, Michigan, USA - KBS M7-3 metaG | ecosystem: Host-associated > Plants > Roots > Rhizosphere > Soil ...
GCCTGCGCGCCGATTCGCTGCGGCGGCATGGGGTCGACATCGGCACCGCGCACACTGTCGACCGCGCGGCGAAGCAGCTCGAGCGAAACGTCGATACGCGGCGGTCGTCCCGCGAGCTCTCCGATCACGAGGCGGACCGCGAGCTGCAGATCGCCATCCTCACCGGGTTTCCGGATCGCGTCGGCAAGCGGCGCGCACCGCGCTCGTCGGAGATCGTGTTCGCCGGCGGTGGCAGCGGCACGCTCGCCCCGACCTCGTCGGTGATCGATCCCGAGCTGATGGTCGCGGTCGACGTCGGCGAGGTCGGCCTGCGCGGCCAGGCGTCGAAGGTGCAGATCCGGCGCGCGAGCGCGATCGAGGCGTCGTGGCTGCTCGACCTCTACATGGATCGCGTCGCCGAGCGCGACGAAGCCGTGTGGAATTCGCAGAAGGAGCGCGTCGAGCGGGTCGTGCAGCTCACGTACGACGGCCTGCCGATCGACGAGAGTCGCGAGCCCGCGCGGGCCGATCGCGCGACCGCCGAGCTGCTAGCGAAGCAGGCGCTCGCCGCCGGGATCGATCGCTTCGTCGACAAGGATGCGCTCGCCCAGTGGCGAGCCCGGGTCGCACTCGTCGCCCGCGCCGCCCCGGAGGCCGGCATCACCGCGCCGACCGACGATGCGCTCGCCGAGATCCTCGCCCGTGCGTGCGAGGGCGCGGTGTCGTTCGCCGATCTTCGCCAGATGGGTCTGCTCGCACTCCTCGACGGCTCGCTCGGAGACAAGCGCTCGCTCATCGACCGGCTCGCCCCGACGCACCTCGTGCTCGGCGATCGCCGCCGCCGCGCGCCGATCCATTACGAGCTCGATCAGGCGCCGTGGATCGCATCACGCATGCAGGACTTCTTCGGCCTCGCGCGCGCGCCCACCGTCGGTGACGGTCGCATCCCGCTCGTGCTCCACCTGCTCGCACCGAACCAGCGCCCGGTCCAGGTCACGACCGACCTGCCCGGCTTCTGGGTGAAGCACTATCCGGCACTCCGCAAGCAGCTGATGCGCCGCTATCCGAAGCACCAGTGGCCCGAAGACCCGACGCAGCTGATCAACGAGTGACCACGGCCTCCATCAGCGGACCTTGAGCTTGCCCATCTTCGGGCGGACCGGATCGCTGTGGGACGGAGGCGGCGGAGGATCGATCATGATCATCTGGCCCTGCATCGGCTCGACATCGGGCGGCGGCGCGACCGTGGGCGGCGGAGCGACCTGGGGCGGCGGGGCCGGGACATCGCCCATGATCATGTTCTGCGACCGATCGATCGTGACCTCGAGCTTCTCGGTGTGCCGCAGCTTGAGGTAGCCCGCCATGCCGCCCGAGCCGGCGAGCAGCGCCGCCGCACCGGCTGCGATCACGCGCGTCTTGCGCTTCTGCTTGATGCCGACGCTGCAGTCGGCGAGCAAGACCGTTCCGTCCGTGCGTTGGTAGTAGCGCGCGCACAGGTCGCCGTTCTTCTCGATGATCAGGCGCTCGGCCTGCTCGCGCGACATGTCCGAGAGATTGAAGACGTCCTTCTTGCAGTGCGCGCAGTGACGCACGCGCTCGTCGTCGGCCATCTGCGTCATCTGCGACCAGTCGGCGTTGCACGGCGTGGCGACACGAATGCGAGCGAGCATCGGCAGCTTGGTCACTTGTGATCTCCGTTGAGGTCGACGTCGTGGTGAATCTTGATCCCGCCGCGCATCATCTGAGCCGGCGGCTCGAGCTCCTGCTCGACCTGGCGCGGCGGCTGCGTCGCGATCGGCACCACCCTCGAGCCCGGTTGCACGATCGATGGCACGCTGTCGACGCGGCGCAGCTGCACGTGGATCGGCGCACGCCGCTCGGGCTTCGCCGGGACCTCGGTGGCGCGCACGGCGAGCGCGGTCCCCGCGAGTGCGGTCACGGCCGCGAATGCCGCGAGCGTGCGGCGCCGGCGGGTCAGCTGCACCGTGCAGTCCGAGAGGATGATCGTGCCGTCGGCGCGCTGCCAGTACTGCGCGCACAGGTCGCCGTGCTTCGCGACGATCAGCGACTCGGCGTCGGCGCGCGTCATCGCGGAGAGGTTGTAGACGTTCTTGTTGCACGTCGCGCACGCGCGCACGCGATCGTCGCCGCGCATCGCGTTCCAGTCGGCGGGGCACGGATTCGCCATGCGGATGTTCGGCAGCACCGGCAGCCGGCGCCGCTCGTCGATCATCCGGGCGACCTCGGCGCGCTCGCGCTTCGCCGCGGCAAGCTCGGCCTCGAGGCGCGCGTGATACGCGGCCAGCCTCAAGAGCTCCTCCGGCTTCACTTGATCACCTGCGTCTCGACCGGCTCCTGCTGCTTGTCCAGCTGTTCCCGGAGCTCGGGCGAGATCGCGACCGCGCCCATCGTCGGGCCGATCTCGGGCTCCTCGATCTTCGGGGCCACGGGCGGTGCCGGCGGAGGCGAGTCGTCGAGCGCCTCGGCGTGCACGGACATCCGCACCTGCTCGTACGACGGATCGATCGCGACATCGCCCATGATGGCTTCGTGACGATCGTGCTGCTTTGCGAACCATGCCGCCGCGCCGCCCATCGCGAGAAGTCCCGCCGCGCCCGCCGCGATCACGCGCCGCTTGCGCTTCTGCGCGACGCCGACCGAGCAGTCTTGAAGGATGATCGTGCCGTCGTGGCGCTGGTAGTAGCGCGCGCAAAGGTCGCCCTTGGTCGCGACGATCAGCGCCTCGGCCTCGTCACGCGTCATCGCGCTGAGGTTGAAGACGTCCTTGTCGCAGCTCCCACAGTGGCGCACACGGTCGGTTCCGACCATCTGGTTCCAGTCGGCGCGGCACGGCGTCGCGACCCGGATGTTCGGGAGCACGGGCAGCTTCGCGCGCGCCTTGGCGTCCTCGAGCAGCGACGCGACCTGGTCTCTTTCCTTCGACTTTTCAGACACTTCGCCGTCGAGAGCCGCATGGCGAGCCGACAGCGCATCGAGGTCGTCGCGATAGCTCATGCGCCTATCGAACGCATGGCAGGCCCGCGCGATCTGAGGAGATTCAGAACGTGGCGCTGAGCATGACCGTGCCGGTGGCGCCGGTTCCGGAGGCGGCAGGCACCGTGGCGGTCAGCGCGCCATCGACCACGTAGCTCGTGCCGGTGGCCGAGACGATGGTCGACGTCACCGCGGTGAACGACAGGTCGAACATGCCGCCGCTCGCGGTCGAGTCCCACATCGCGCCGGCGTCACCGGTCACCACAACACCACCATCGCCGGTCGTGACGTGCTGTCCCACGGTGGGCTTACCCGGAAAGCCGATCGCGATCTGTACCACCGGCGAGCTGGTCGTCAGGTTGAGCGTGAACTGGCTCGCGTTGCTGGAGGACATCCACGTCATCCGCGCCGTCCCGCACGTCTGCATATTCGTGAGTGCACCCGACAGCTGGATCGAGCACGGGTCCGCATGCACCGCATCGGCGCCACCAGATGAGCTCCCGCAGGCGGCCAGCGCGATCAGAACGACGCCACGCTTCATCCGACGAGTCTAGACCACGTCGACGGTGCTTGCGGCGTTCTCGATCACACGCCGGCCATCGAGCGTGAGCCGCCAGCGCAAGCCGCGGCGCGTCAGCTCGGCCGTGTAGACCGAATCGATGTACAGGCGACGCGCGAGCACGGCCGACAGCGCGCACGCGACGAGCAGCGGCAGCACGAGCCCGTAGTCGCCGGTGATCTCGCACGCGAGGATCGCGGCAGTGATCGGCGCGTGTGTGGTGGCCGACAGCGCAGCGGCGAGTCCGACGAGCGCGTAGGCACCGGGCGTGACCGTGGCGCCGCAGGCAGCGAGTCCCGCAGCGTAGAGGGTGCCGGTGAGCCCGCCGATGAGCAACGTGGGCGTGAACACGCCGCCGGGGTTGCCGGAGCCGACCGACGCGGCGGTCGCCAGCGGCTTCGCGAGCAGGAGCCACGCGACCATCGCCACCGCGACCTTGCCGTCGAGCAGGGCGTCGAGCGGCTCGAAGCCGTTGCCGGCGACCGCGGGCAGCGCGATCAGAAACGCTCCGCACACGAGGCCGCCGACGGCGGGCCGCGCGGGCATCGGCAGCTTGCGAAAACCTTGCTCGGCGAACCCGAGCAGGCGGAGGAACAGCACGCCGAGCGGCGCCGAGAGCAGGCCGAGCCCCGCGAACGCGAGCAGCTCGATCGGCGCGGGCGAGCCGAAGTCGCGCAGGCCGTAGAGCGGCGCGTAGCCCATCGCGTAGCGTGTGATCACCGTCGCGATCACCGAGGCGAGCAGCACGGGCACGGCGGCCTCGAGCACGACGACGCCAGTGACGATCTCGACGACAAATAGCGTCGCAGCCATCGGCGCGTCATAGGCGGCCGCAAAGCCGGCCGCGACGCCCGCCGCGAGGACGAGCCGCGCCGATGCATCCTCGAGCCGGAACGCACGCCGCGCCCCCTCGCCTGCCGCGGCACCGGCCTGGATCAGCGGACCTTCGCGGCCGAGCGAGTTGCCGCCGGCGATCGCGAGCCACGCCGCGAGCAGCTGCAGCGACGACCGCACGAGTGGCACGCGCGCGCGGCCGAGCACGATCGCTTCCATCACGTAGCCGACGCCTCCGGCACCACGCTGCCGCGCGATCGCCACGCCGACCAGACCGGCCGCGAGCCCGCCGGCCGCCGGCAGCACGAGCCGCTCCCAGCGCGGTACCCCGGCGATCATCGCGACGATGTCACGCGCGCCGATCAGCGACTGCACCGCCGCGAGCGAGCTGCGGAACAGCACCGCGAAGCCCGCCGAGACGACCGCGACCGCGACGATCGCGGGGCCGATCACCCACCACGGTGAGTGCTTCTCGCTCACCGCTTCATCTGCGCGATCGAAGATCGCGAAGGCGTCGCGGAGGTGGGCCACAGCACGTGATAGAGGCGCAGGCTCGTGATCAGGAGCGTGTACTCCTGAAGATCGCCGCCGGAATCGCGCAGCACGGAGAAGTTGTAGTCGACGAGTGCGAGCGCGTCACTGACGAGCGCGAGCAGCTGATCGATCGCGGGAGCGGGAGCCGACTTGTCGAACGCCCACGTCGACAGCTTCGTGCGCAGCGCCTCGAACATCGGCTTGATGTTCGGATGCAGCGACGCGATCCGGTTCGGCCGCAGCCATGTGAGCACCATGCCGGCGAGCGCGCGGCAATCGCCCTGCATCGCCTCGGCGCCCATCGCCGGATCGACGAGACCGACCATCGCCGGCACCGCCATGCGCGTCGCCGTCATGCCCTTGAACAGCAGCGCCCCGGGCGAGATGTTGTTGTGCGCCATCCCGTGCTCGTGAAGCGCGGCGACCTGACGGATCACGAGGAAGCCGAGCGAGAGCGCGCCGTCGACGTTGAGGTCGACCTCGCTGATGCGCTCGCCGAACCGCGGCTCGTCGACGTACTCGCTGAACAGCAGCAGCGTCGAGGTCTTCGCGTCGTAGATCACCTTGTGCAGCGAGGTCAGCAGGCCCTGGCGTACGCGCTTGAGGATCGGCCAGAAGTAGCGCTGCCAGTTCTCGACGTACTCGCGCGGGTCGGCGACCTTCGTCAGATCGATCACCGTGACGAGCTTCGGGAAGATGTTCGCGTCGGGGAACTGACCGGACTGGACGAGATCGCTGCGCGGGCTGCTGAGGAAGATCGGGTTGCCGCGCACGCGTCCAAGCGAGCGCTCGATGTTGTAGCCCCAGTCCCACACGGCCGACTCCGCGGCAGCGACGACCTGCGGCGTGATCGACGGATCGGCGGTCGACTCCTGCACCGCGGCGATCGCACGCGCGCGATCCTCGTCGGCGTTGGTCTCGAGGCGACGGCGCGAGTCGCGGCGGGTCTCGTCGGGAAGCTCGCGCAGCATGCCGCGCAGCTCCTGGATCACGGCGGTCACCGACGGGAACCGCTGGGCCGGATCGCGCTCGAGGCAGCCCTCGATCACCGCGCGTAGCTGGGTCGGGAAGCCCTCGGGATAGAACACCTTGCTGCGCCCACCGACGACGACGCCCTCGGCGATCCGGATCAGCAAGGCCCACATATCGTCGGCCTCGCCGTAGAGGAGCTTGTCGGTGAACAGGCCGTGGAGCGCGCCGCCGATCGCGTAGACGTCGAGCGACGTGTTGATCGCCGAATCCATCAACGCCTGATCGATCGTCTCGGGCGCGACCGACCAGCCGGGCGAGCCGAAGATGCGGCCCTTGTAGTAATTGCGATAGGTCTGCGCCCCGAGGTCGTCGAGCGACATCGCGAGATCGAAGTCGAACAGGTAGGCGACGTTCGCGCCCTGGTCGACGAGGATGTTGCGCAGCGTGAAGTCGCGGTGGATGAGCCGCGCCGCGTGCAGCGTCGACAGGCCCTCGAGTGCCTGCACGAGCAGCTTCGTGCGCGCGCGCGGCGTCAGGTTGTGCTTCGCGATCGCCTCGAGCAGCGTCATGCCCATGCGCGGCGTGACGAACAGGTAGTTGTCGGCGATCGGCGCGTTGACGTACGTCGGCAGGATATTCGGATGCTCGATCGCGGCGATCCGGGCCATCGCGGCGAGGTTGTTGTGGTGATCGCGGCGCGTCACCTCGTCGGTGCGCAGCTGATACAGGTAGTTCGAGTGGAACACCTTGCCGACGACCGCCTCGATCGCGCCGCTCTCGTCATCGCGCCGCTCGAGCTCGTAGACGGTGCCCATGCCGCCGTTGGCGAGGTGGGTGCCGAGCGTGCGGTAGAGGTAGTGGTTGTACCGAAAGATGACGTCGGCCTGGGCCAGGTCGTCGGATCGGAGCGTGCCGATCGACGCGGTTTCATCCCAGACGACGCTCATCCCTACGCGGCAATCATAACCGGCTGAATTCCCTCGGGTCCACATTCGAGGCGGTGTTGTGTCGCAGCGGCCTCGCGGGCTCGTTCGGATGGCATCAGATGTGGTACCCACCGTGCAGTCCATGCTCGAGCATCGGTTCGCCAAGCTCGCCGCGGCTGCGACCTTCGTGCTGCTCGTCATCGGCGGGACCGTGAATCCCACCGGTTCCAGCCTCGCGTGTCCGGAGCCGACGATGGTCTGCCACGGCCAGCTGTTCCCGCCGATGGTCGGCGGAGTGCTCTACGAGCACGGCCATCGGCTCGCTGCGATGTCGGTCGGCCTCCTGCAGATTGCCCTCACCCTGCTGCTCCTCGCCGGCGTGCGGCCGCGCAGACTCGGCATCCAGCTCGGCATCCTCCAGATGGTCGGCGTGGTGCTGCTCGGGTTCGTGTTCAAGGCCGGCGCGATCACCGCGCTCCCGCTGTCGCTGGCCGCCGGTTACTTCGCCGCGCTGGTCCTCTACGCGTGGCGCAAGAAGCTCCCCGGTGCGGCGCTCGGTCTGCTGCTGCTCGATCTCGTGATCGCGCAGGGCACGCTCGGCGCGCTGACCGTGAAGTTCAAGCTGCCCTGGTACGTGTCGACCGCGCACCTGCTGCTCGGCATGAGCTACTTCGCGACGCTGATCTATACGGCTTTCCGGACGCGGCCCGAGCCGACCGCGATGGCGCTGCGGCGTCATGACGCGATGCGCACCGAGCTGGGCACGGCGCGCCGGTGGATCGCGATCGCATGCGGCGCGGTGTTCGTACAGATCCTGCTCGGCGCGCTCGTGCGGCACCTCGGCGCCGCGATGGTGTGCCTCGGCATGCCGAGCTGCACGCGCTCCGGCGAGTGGTGGCCGGCCGCGCACGTCCAGCAGCTGCACATGATCCATCGCGGCTTCGGCTGCGTCGTCGCGGTGGTCACCACGATCGCCGCCGTGCAGGTGCTGCGTCACGCGAAGTCGTGGGCGTCGCTGCGCGTGCTCGCGATGATCGCGCCGGTGCTGGTCCTCGCGCAGGTCGCGCTCGGCGTGCTCACCGTGCTGACGATGCGCGCGGTCCCGCTCGCGGTCGGTCACTTCGCTGGCGCGGCGAGCCTCTGGGCGCTGTGGATGAGCGCGTGGCTGCTCACCGGTTCCCGCACCAAGGCCGTCGCGCTCGACGACTCGACCGTGATCGCGGAGGCCGCGTGACCGCCAAGGTGCTCACGGCGAAGACCGTCGACCTGGTCGCGCTGGTCAAGCCGAACATCATGATCATGGCGCTGCTGACGGCGGCGGGTGCGATGAGCCTCGCGCCCGGCACGATGCCGGCGTCGCGCGCGCTGATCATGCTCGCGGGCGCAGCGCTGGTCGTCGGCGCCGCGAACACGCTCAACATGTGGCTCGAGCGCGATACCGACTGCCTGATGTCACGCACGCGGAATCGTCCGCTGCCGCAGCATCGGCTCGCGCCAGCGACCGCGCTGTGGTTCGGTGCGATCCTCGGTGCGCTGGCGCTGCCGGTGCTCGCGCTGTCGGGAATCGTTCCCGCGGCGCTCGGGCTCGTGGCGCTGCTGCTCTACGTCGGCGCCTACACGCCGATGAAGCAGAAGACCCACCACGCGACGTGGGTCGGTGCGGTGCCCGGCGCGATGCCGGCGCTGATCGGCTGGACCGCGGCCACCGGGCGCATCGACGTGCCGGGCCTCGCGGTGTTCGGCGTGCTGTTCTTCTGGCAGATCCCGCACACGCACGCGATCGCGATCTATCGCCAGCGCGACTACGACGCGGCCGGCATGAAGACGTTGCCCTCGATCTTCGGACTGCCCGCCACGCGGCGCGCGATCCGCATGTTCCTCGTGGTGCAGGTCGCGGTGTCGCTGTTGCCCGCGCTGCTCGGCATCGCCGGCCTGCCCTATCTCATCACCGCGATCGTGCTCGGCGCGATGGTGCTCGTGCAGGGCTTCGGCCCGGTGACCGATTCGGCTTCCGCGAAGTGGGCGCGCACGCTGTTCCTGACGTCGATCGTCTATCTGCCGGTGTTGTTCGCGGTGATGGTCGCGAGCGGCCAGGCATGAGCTGGTCGCAGGTGCACCCCGCGCTCAACGCGGCGCTCAACCTCACCTGCTTCATCTTCCTCGTCTCCGGTCGCATGGCGATCGCGCGCGGCGACACCGCCCTCCATCGCAAGCGCATGCTCACCGCGATCGCGGTCGCGTGCGTGTTCCTCGTCTCGTACCTCGCGCGCGTCGCCTTGACCGGCACGCATCGCTACCCGGGTCCGTGGGGCTGGGACAAGACGCTGTACATCCTCATCCTGACGTCGCACACGTTCCTCGCCGCCGGGCTCGTGCCACTGGTGCTCGTGACGGTGCGGCGCGCGCTGCGCGGAGACTTCGTCGCGCACCGGCGCATCGTGCAGTTCACGTGGCCGATCTGGGCGTACGTCTCGGTGACGGGCGTGCTCGTCTACCTGATGCTGTACCACCTCGCGCCGGTCCTGCATCCGTCATGACCGCGTACAACGCTGCGGTCGATCTGCTCGAGCGCAACGATCCGGACCGGCTCGCGATCATCGACGACACCGGCCGCTACACGTACGGCGAGGTCGCTGCGCTCGCGGCGAAAGCAGCCGCTGCACTGGCGGCGCTCGGCGTGCAGCCCGAGCAGCGCGTGGCGCTGTGCATGCTCGACTCGGTCGACTTCGTCGCGACGTTCCTCGGCGCGATCCGGCTCGGCGCGGTGCCGGTGCCGCTCAACACGCTGCTCACGCCGGATGACTACAGCTACCTGATCGCTGATTCGCGTGCGCGCGTCGTGATCGCGAGCGAGCCGCTGTTGCCGAAGCTGCCCGCGGGCGCGATCCCGGCGGCGATCTGGCGCCAGCAGGTCGCGACTGCGCTCGCGGCGCCGCCGGCGCAGACCACGCCCGACGACGTCGCGTTCTGGCTGTACTCGTCGGGCTCGACCGGCAAGCCGAAGGGCGCGATGCACCTGCACAGCTCGCTGATGCAGACCGCCGAGCTCTACGCAAAGCCGATCCTCGGCATCCGCGCCGACGACGTCGTGTACTCGGCGGCGAAGCTGTTCTTCGCGTACGGACTCGGCAACTCGCTGACGTTCCCGTTCTCGGTCGGTGCATGCACGGTGCTGCGGGCCGAGCGCCCGACGCCCGCCGCCGTGATCCGCACGCTGCGCGACGATCACGTCACGATCTTCTGCGGCGTGCCCACGCTGTTCGCGGCGCTACTCGCCGACCCGGCGCTGGAAGCCGTGCCGTCGCTGCGCGTGTCGACGAGCGCCGGCGAGGCGCTGCCGAAGCACGTCGGCGAGCGCTGGCGCGCAAGGATGGGCAGCGACATCCTCGACGGCATCGGCTCGACGGAGATGCTCCACATCTTCCTGTCGAACCGGCCCGGCGACGTCGCCTACGGCACGACCGGCCGCCCGGTCCCGGGTTACGAGCTCGAGCTGCGCGGCGATGACGGGACGCCGGTCGCCGATGGCGAGGAAGGCTCGCTCTGGGTGCGCGGCCCGACCGCATGCATCGGCTACTGGAACGATCGCGCGCGCTCGCTCGCGACCTTCCACGGCCCGTGGACCCGCTCGGGTGATCGCTACGTCCGCGATCCGGACGGTCGGTGGACCTACAGCGGCCGCGCCGACGACATGCTCAAGGTCGGCGGCATCTGGGTCTCGCCGTTCGAGGTCGAGAGCGCCCTCGCGGCTCACGAGGCGGTGCTGGAGGCCGCGGTGGTCGGGCACGAGGATGCAGACGGCCTGACGAAGCCCAAGGCGTTCGTCGTGCTCAAGGCCGGCGCGAGCGTGACGCCGGCGGAGCTGCAGGCATTCGTCAAGACGCGGCTCGCGCCGTACAAGTATCCGCGCTGGGTCGAGCTGGTCAGCGAGCTCCCGAAGACGGCGACCGGCAAGATCCAGCGGTTCAAGCTGCGCGGATGAGAGCGCGGAAGGTCGAATTGGTGCGAATCGGGGCTCGCGGATGACCGCGCCGGCGATCGAGTCCGTGTGGATCGGCGAGCCGGCTCCGCGCGCGCTCGTGTTCCTGCATGAAGGCCTCGGTTCCGTCGCGCAGTGGCGGGACACACCGGCGGCGATCGCGCGTGCCACGGGCCTGCCTGCGTTCGTGTACTCGCGCGGTGGCTACGGCCGGTCGGCGCCGGCCAGCGTTCCGCGCCGGCTGTCGTACATGCACGACGAGGCGGCCGCGCTACCCGCGATCCTCGCCGGCGCAGGGATCAGCGAGCCGATCCTCGTCGGCCACAGCGACGGCGCGTCGATCGCGATCATCGCGGCGGGCGAAGGCCACGTGGAGCCGCGTGCGCTCGTGCTGATCGCGCCCCACGTGTTCGTCGAGGACATCTCGGTGCAGTCGATCGCGGCCGCGCGCGATGCCTACGAGCACGGCGACCTGCGCGAGCGGCTCGCGAAGTATCACGCCGATGTCGACGGCGCGTTCTGGGGCTGGAACCGCGCGTGGCTCGATCCGGGGTTCCGCAGCTGGAACCTCGAGGCATACCTGCCACGGATCACCGCACCCACGCTGGTCGTGCAGGGCAGCGCCGATCAGTACGGCACGCTCGCCCAGGTCCGCGCGATCGAGCGGCAGCTCGCCGGGCCGGTGGAGACGATGCTCGTCGAGGGCGCCGGCCACGCGCCGTTCCGAGATGCGCAGGATCTCGTGGTGACGCGCATCGCGCAGTTCCTGGAACAGCAGAGCTAACGCGAAAACACGAAAACGCGAAAGCCTGAGATCTGGACACGCCAGCTCTGTTCACGCGGAGCGTTCGTACACGAGGCCCCAGCGGATCCCGCGGTCGCACGTGATCATCACCGGCGCCTGCATGCGATGCATCGCGCGTGCGTAGATCGCCACGCCGGCACCGATCACGTCGGCGCGCTGCGGCTCCACGCCCGGCATCGCCTTCTTCTCGGCGACCGTCGCCGCAAGCAGGCGCGCACGGAGCGCATCGACGGTGCGCGGCTCCATACGCAGGCCCGTGACCTTGTCCGGATCGTACGTCGTGAGCGCGAGCTGCGCGGCGGCCATCGTCGTCGCGGTACCCGCGGTCCCGATCAGCGGCACGCCGGTCGGCAATGCGATGCGGGCGAGATAGTGATCGATGTCGGCGTCGAGTGCGGCGATCTGCTCGCGCGTCGCCGGATCGCTCTTGCAGTGGCGCTCGGTCAGGCGCACCGCGCCGATCGGCACGCTCACCGCCGACACGACGCGCGCGCCGTCGGTCACGATGAACTCCGTCGAGCCGCCACCGACATCGACGACGACATACGGCGTACCCGCGAGGTCGGTCAGCGAGCGCGCGACCGACAAGAACGCGAGCTCGGCCTCGCGCGTGCCTTGAATGATCTCGATCTTCGCGCGCAGGACCGCCTCCGCGGGCCCGACGAAATCACCCGCATTCTTCGCCTCGCGCATCGCCTGCGTCGCGATCACGGCCGGCGTGGCGACGCCGTGCTCGTCCATCACGGTGCGGTACTCGCGGCAGATGTCGAGGCTCTTCGCGATCGCCTCTGGATGCAGGTTGCCGCTCGCGTCGAGGCCCTTGCCGAGCCGGCCGAACCGGCATAGATCGACGACGCGCCGGAGCTGGTCGTCCACGATCAGGAGCAGCAGCGTGTTCGTGCCGATGTCGATGACCGCGGTGTTCACGCCGGCAATCTAGCAAATCGCGCAGGCGCAACGCACGCGCGGAGTCGCCTCGACGACGTGACCGCGGACATCCACGTCGATCGCGCAACATCGCTCGAGCAACTCCCGCAGCTGCGCGCGACCGCGCTGGACGCGCGACTTCATCGTCGGGATTGGCACTCCGAGCCGCGCGGCTGCCTCGACCTGCGACAGCCCACCGAGCTCGACCAGCTCGATCGCCTCGCGGTACGGCGACGCGAGCATGCCGACGAACGGCCGCACGCACTGTGCGAGTCGCTCGAACGCGGCGTCGTCGACCTCGAGCTCGCACGGGCTCTCGTCGTCTGGCTCCTCGACCGGCCGTTGCCCGCGCAGGTGATCGACGACCGCGTTGCGGGTCACCTGATACAGCCATCCAACGAGCGCTCCATCCGCGCGGACGCCGGGCAGGCCGCGGTGGATGCGCAGGAGGGCCTCCTGCACGATGTCCTCGGCGTCGGCGGCCGGCACGCGGCGCGCGACGAACCGATGAAGCTCGCCGCGCAGCTCGTCCCACGCGATCATGCGCAACACCCCGGTGCGCAGCACGCGCCGCCCGGCTTGGTCGCGGTGATCCGCGCCGATGCGACCAGATCCTCGAAGCCGCCGCCCCAGCCGGCGATGATCTCGCGGCTCTGTGGCTCCAGCTCGACGCGAACGTCGCCGAATCCAAGCTCTCGGAGCAGCCCGGTCAGCTCGTCGATGCGCGCGGCGCCAGAGATGCAGCCGCAACGCGCCGCGAGGTCGTCGACGACGGCCGCCGGCAATTCTCGCAGCGCCACGACATCGCTGATCGCGAGCCGGCCACCCGGCTTGAGCACACGCAGCACATCGCCGAACACCGCGCGCTTGTCGGGGGCCAGGTTGACGACGCAGTTGGAGATGACGACATCGGCGCTCTCGTCCGCGACCGGCAGGTGCTCGATCTCGCCGAGCCGGAACTCGACGTTGCCGGCGTCGTGCTTGCCGGCGTTGCTGCGCGCGAGCGCGATCATGTCGGCGCTGCCGTCGACGCCGATCACGCGACCACGCGGTCCCACCGCGCGCGCCGCAAGAAAGCAATCGAAGCCTCCGCCCGAGCCAAGGTCGACCACGACCTCACCGGGGCGCAGCGCGGCGATCGCCTGCGGATTGCCACAGCCGAGCCCGAGGTTTGCGCCGGCAGGTGCGGCGGCAACCTCGTCGGCCGAATAGCCGAGCGCGCGTGCGGCGGTGCCGGTGTCGATCGGCCCGCAGCAACCGGTGCGTGCCTCGCCGCGAGCCACGGCGCTGTAGTGATCGCGAACCTCGGAACGAATCTGATCGTCGGTCTTCATGATGCCTCCGACTCTCCAGACGGACTCGTGCCCGGAGGGATGCAGGAAATCGTCATCGCGGTGGCCGTCGAGCACGCGCCGAGGCCGAGCTGCGTCGACCGCCGAACCTCGGCTGGCAACTGGTCGCGGGCGACCGGCGCGAAGCCGAGGCGGCCGAAGTACACCGAGGCACCGGTCGTGAGCAGCGAGACGTCGGCGAGGCCCTCGCCGCGGGCGTACGCGAGCCGGTCCGCGACGAGCGCCTCTGCGTAACCCCGGCTGCGATGCGCGGGCGCGACCGCGACCGAGCGCAGCAAGCCGTGCGTGCCCCAGACCTCGAGACCGGCGCAGGCGACGAGCTCGCCGTCGTGCCGCGCGAGCACCATGCGCGCATCGGTGAGGCCGTCGAGCGGCAGCGAGCACGCGGTCAGCAGCGCTGCGATCTCGGCACGAGTCTCCGCGTCGTTCGCCGGCATCACCGAGACCCGCTGCGGCAGCGCGAGCATCGCCTCGAGCGCATCGAGCCGCGCGGCGATCATCCTGGCCGCACGTTGGAATCGCTGCCGCAGCTCGGCCTCCGGCAACGGCTCCGCGCTCGCCGGATCCGGAATCGGCCAGTGCACGCGGCGCACCGGGCGCAGGAACACCGGGCACACCTCCTCGGCGCACAGCGTGACGACGAGCTCGATGCCTTCGGGATCGATGTCGTCGACGAGCTTCGACCTGTGGCTCGTGATGTCGATGCCGAGCTCGCGCAGCGTCTCGATCGCCATCGGGTTGACGCGCGTCGGCTTCGAGCCGGCGCTCTGGACGCGGATGCGGTCGCCGAACCGCGCACGCGCGAGCCCCTCTGCGAGCTGGCTGCGCGCGGAGTTCGCGACGCACAGGAACAGCACGCTCACGACGGGCGCTCCGCGTGTGCTGCGGCCGGAAGCAGCCAGCGCGTCAGCACCGCCGCCGCCGCACCGCCCACGAGCTGCGCCGCGATGAACGGCGCGACGTCGGCGGCGCGGATCCCTGCGAACGTGTTCGTCAGGCAGCGGGCGATCGTGACGGCCGGGTTCGCGAACGACGTCGACGACGTGAACCAGTACGCACCGACGATGTAGAGCGCCACCGCCGCTGGCGTCGCCGCCGGGCGCGCCCGACTCGCGGTCGCGATCACGAACCACAACCCGAACGTGGCGACGACCTCGCCGATCAGCTCGCCGTGCGTCGCGCGTACGTGGTGCGACGCCTGGACCAGATCCAGGTTGAACATCGCGTGCGCGAGCAGCGTCCCCGCGATGCCGCCCGCGATCTGCACGACGAGGTACCCGGGCAAGAGCCCGCGCGGCAGCCGGCGGAACGCGGCCTCGATCAGCGACACGACCGGGTTGAAGTGCGCCCCCGAGATCGGACCGAGCCCGAGGATCAGCACGTAGAGCACCGCGCCCGTCGCCACCGCGTTCGCGAGCAGCGCCACGCCGGCGTTTCCACCCGAGAGGCGCTCGGCCATGATGCCCGAGCCGACGACCGTCGCGACGAGCACGGCCGTGCCGAGTCCTTCCGCGACCAGCCGTCTCATCGTATCTTCACGATTGCTCATAGCGCGGCCACCAGGGTGCGCAGCCGGCGGAGGCCGTCGGGATCGATGCAGTAGCAGACCCGGGGGCCGTCGATCGTGCCGCGGATCAGCCCGGCGTCCTTGAGCACCTTGAGGTGCTGCGAGACGGTCGACTGCGCGAGCGGCAATTGTTCGACGAGGTCGCCGCACACACAGCCCTCGGTGCGCGCGAGGATCCGGACGATCTGCACGCGCACCGGATGCGCCAGCGCCTTTGCGAGCCCCGCGAGCTCGTCATCGGACTCCGGGTCCGGCTCGACCTCGCGCGGCGCGATCGCCGGTGCGCAGCTCTGCTTCATCGTAAAACGACGATAGCACGAACCGCGCGAGGCGTCAGGGTGCGGCCGGCGAGCTGGTCCCCGAGAAGCCGTTCGTGCGCGGGCCATTGGCACCCGACCGCGCGCACAGCGTCTGGCCCTTGCCGACCGCCACGCCGCCGCCGGAGTACGCGAACCACACGGCGCCGTCGCACGCGTGCGAGTGCGCGACCGCGAGCTCCATGCTCGAACCGGGATTGATGGCCGTGACGAGGAACGGGCCGTCGAGCACCGGCGTCGGCACGCCGGGCTGGAGCACGACCACGGCGGTCGCCGGACCCGCGGGCAGCGCCTGCACGTCGGTCGGCGGCGGACCCGCGGGCCCCTGCACGGCCGGCGAGGCGGAGGAGGCCGCTCCGTGACACGCCGCGAGCACACCGAGGCACACCGCGAGCCCACCGAACGCAGCGAGCGGACCGCGCGCGCGCTTCACAGCCCGAGCTGCTTCGCGACGATGACCTTCATGATCTCGTTCGTGCCGGCGTAGATCCGCTGCACGCGGGCATCCATGAACGCGCGCGTGACCGGGTACTCGAGCATGTAGCCGTAGCCGCCGAAGAACTGCAGGCAGTCGTCGATGACCTCTTGTGCCATGTCGGTCGTCCAGAACTTCGCGATCGAGCACTCCTTGACCAGGTACTTGCCGCCGACGTGCTCGGCAACCACCTTGTCGACGTACGCGCGGCCGACCTCGACCTTCGCGGCGCACTCGACGAGCTTGAACTGCGTGTTCTGGAACTTCGAGATCGGCTTGCCGAACGCCTTGCGCTCCTTCGTGTAGGTGATCGTGTCCGCGAGCACCTGCTCGGCGCCCGCGACCGCACCGATCGCGACGCACAGCCGCTCCTGCTGGAGCTTCTGCATCAGCATCATGAATCCGGCGCCCTCGGCACCGAGCCGGTTCGCGGCCGGCACGCGGCAGTCCTCGAAGAACAGCTCGCTCGTGTCCTGCGAGGCCATCCCCATCTTGTGGAGGCGCTTGCCCTTCGTGAAGCCCTTGCGGTTGCCCTCGACGACGAACAGCGAGATCCCGCGGTGCGCGTTCTCGGGGTTGGGATCGGTCTTCGCGACGACGATCACGAGGTCGCAGAGCTGGCCGTTCGAGATGAACGTCTTGGAGCCGTTGATGATGTAGTCATCGCCGTCCTTGACCGCGGTGGTCGCAACCGCCGCGAGATCCGACCCCGTCCCCGGCTCGGTCATGCCGATCGCGGTGACAAACTCGCCCGATGCGCAGCCCGGCAGCCACTTCAGCTTCTGCTCCTCGGTGCCGAAGGCATGGATGTACGGGACGATGATGTCGGAGTGGAGCGCCATCGCGAATCCACTCTCGTAGACCCGCGCGAGCTCCTCCATGATCACGACCGAGCACAGGAAGTCAGCTCCCGCGCCGCCGTACTTTTCCTCGAGCCACGGGCACAGAAAGCCCTGCGCGCCGGCTTTGCGCCAGAGATCTCGATCGACCTGCCCTTGCTCCCGAAACCGCGTCTGATTCGGAACGATCTCGCGATCGGCGAACTGACGGAACGCCTTGCGGAATGCGTCGTGCTCTTCGGTGAACAAGGTGCGATCCATTCGCCGGATGTACCACAACGTCTCCGGCCGTTTTCGCTCGTCTCTCCCGGGTCAAATTGGGTAGGCTCGGATACATGGGTGGGGACGACCAGAAGCGCCGTTCGACGACCAAGCGGTTCACCCGCGAGGAGCTCGCCGAGCTCGCCGACAAGGCGCGCGGGGAGTACGCGGCCGAGGCCCAGGAGACTGCCGCCCCCGACGCAGTGCAGCCCGAGATCACCCCGATGTCGCGCAGCCAGACGCTGCACGATCCGATGACGACCCAGCTGCTCGCCGAGGTCGCGCGCCGGCTCCAGACGATGGAGCTCGAGGTGCCCGAGTCGGTCGCGGAGGCCGAGGGCGACGCCGACGTCGAGACCCGGCACCCGAACGTGCTGCGCCGCAAGACGTAGTCCGCCGGCCGGCGTGTTACCTGATCGCGCGTGTGGACCGTCGATCAGCCCGGCCTGACCGTGGCCGCCTTCGTCAAGGCGCGCGCCGGTGTGCCGTGGACGGTCGCCAAGCGACACGTCGCGACTGGCAAGGTCTTCGTCGACGGCGAGCGCATCACCGCGATCGATCACCGGCTCGCGGCCGGCCAGCAGGTCGAGCTGCGCATGGCGGCACCCCGCCCGCACGACCCCGAGCGCGAGGGCGTGCTCGTGTACGACGACACGCACGTGGTCGTGATCGACAAGCCGGCCGGGATCAACAGCGTGCCGTACGAGGAGCGCGAGACCGGCACCGCGATGGATCTGATCCGCGGCGCGTGGCGGCGGATGGGCAAGCCGGCGACCAGCGTGCCGCTGCACGTCGTGCATCGCATCGATCGCGCGACGAGCGGGCTGCTCGCCTTCGCGAAGACCAAGCGCGCCGAGATCGGCATGGCGGCGCAGCTGCGCGCGCACACGATGGAGCGGCAGTACCGCTGCGTCGCGCACGGCGTGGTGACGGCCGGCCGGATCGAGTCGATGCTCGTGCCGGATCGCGGCGATGGCCTGCGCGGCTCGACGAGTCACGCGCATCAAGGCAAGCGCGCGATCACGCATGTCTCGGTCGAGCGGGCGCTGCGCGGCGCGACGCTGTGCGCGATCCGGCTCGAGACCGGCAAGACGCATCAGATCCGCATCCACCTCGCCGAGTCCGGTCATCCGCTCGTCGGCGAGACCGTCTACGTCCGCGACTACACCGGGCCCGTGATCGACTCGCCGCGCCTGCTGCTGCACGCCGCGACGCTCGGGTTCGTGCATCCCGTGACCGGCGAGCACGTGTCGCTGAGCTCGCCGCTGCCGCCGGACTTCACGGCGATGGTCGATCGGCTCAGCGCGTAGCGGTGTAGATGTCCATGTTGCCCGTGCGAGCGCTCGCGAAGTACATCGTGCGCAGATCGGGCGTGAGCCACGGGTCGACGTCCTGCGCGCCGGTCGACAGCTCGGTCACCCGGGTGAGCGTGAAGCTCGACTGCGCGTCGGGGCGCGTGCCGAGCCAGATATCCTGGCTGTTGCTCGTGGGCCGGTTGCTGACGAAATAGACGACGGTCAGGTCGGGCGAGGCCCACTGCTGGCTCTCGTCGTTCGTCGGATCGTCGAGCCCGGGCATCGGCGTCGGCGTGCTCCACGGCGACGTCGTCGTTGCGCGCGTCACAAGCTCGAGGTCGAGGGCCGGCTGCACGCCGCGCGACATCACCATCTGAAGCCCGTCGGGCATGATCTCGGCGCTGTCATCGTCGTTGCCGACGCTCGAGAGCTCGGGGACCCGCACCGGTGTCGACCACGCCGACGCACGATCGGGTCGCGTGGTCACGTAGATGTCGCGATCGTTGGCGGTGAGCCGATCGCTCGCGAAGTACATCGTGAGGCCGTCGGCGGACACCTCGGGCGTCGTGTCGTCCGAGAGCGACGCGAGCTCGGTCACCAGCGCCGGCGCGCCGAACGGATCGGCGGTGCTCGCGCGCTTCGCGACCCAGATGTCGCCCATCGCGGCGCCGGTGGCCGTCCGATCCGAGTCGAAGTAGATCTCGAGCAGGTCCGCGGTCAGCGACGGATCGTCTTCGCTGGCCATCGGGTCGTTGACCTCGGCGAGCGGCGTGATGTTCGTGAACGGCAGCGCGAGCACGCTCGCGTCGTCGTACACGTGAGCGTCGACGGCATCGCCTCCGCGTGCATCGCCCGACGGGTGCTCTGCGAAGCCCCAGCGACCACATCCGACGACGGCAAGCGCAAGCGCCGCCACGGTCCGCATCGCTGCTAGTGTAGCAAGCATGGCGCCCCCCGCCGAACTAGCGATCCGGTTCGCGACTCGCAACGACAGCGCGACGATCCTCACGTTCATCCGAGATCTGGCCGAATACGAGAAGTTGCCCGGCGAGGTCGTCGCCGACGAGGAGGCAATTCGCACCACGCTGTTCGGCGCGCGCCCCGCGGCAGAAGTCCTCATCGCCGAGCTCGCCGGTGCGCCGGTCGGGTTCGCGCTGTTCTTCCCGTCCTACTCGACGTTCCTCGGCAAGGCGGGCCTCTACCTCGAGGACCTGTTCGTGCGGACCGAGGCGCGCGGGCACGGCGTCGGACGCGCGCTGATGGCGGCGCTCGCGCGGATCGCGATGCAGCGCAACTACGGCCGGTTCGAGTGGTCGGTGCTCGACTGGAACGAGCCGGCGATCCGGTTCTATCGCTCCCTCGGCGCGAAGCCGCACGCCGGCTGGACCGTGCAGCGGCTCACCGGCGCGCCGCTCGCCGAGCTCGCCGAGCACTGGCCCGACCCCGTCTGACGACCTCAGTCAGCCGGCAGCCGCTCGACCTGCGGCGGCAGCGCGTACGTCACGGTCGCGTGCGCGACCAGATCGTCGCCCGACAGCATGTCGACGCGCGACACGCTGAGCCGCCGCCCGAGCCGGAGCATCGTCGCGACAGCGCGGATCCCAGCTGGCTTGGGCCGCCGCAGGAACGCGATGTCGAGGTTCGCGGTCGCGGCACTCGCGACCGGCCCCGCCTGCGCGAGCGTCAGGAAGTACGCGGCGGTGTCGGCGAGCGCCATCAGGGCCGGGCCGCTGATCGTGCCACCCGCGCGCAGCAAATCCGGGCGAAACGGCATCTCGAGCGTGATGTCATTCGCGCCGAGCGCGACGATCGTCGAGAACTGCCGCCAGCTGGGGAAGCCGGTGTCCATCAGGGTCTCGATCTCGGCGATCGTCATCCGGGGCATCGGGCGCAGTGTCTCATGCCTGCGCGACCACGACTTCGCTGCGCCCGCCGCCTCGCGGGAACACGCGCACGTGCGCGCCGACGCGCTCGACCAGCGCGGGCACGTGCGAGATCACGCCGACCTGCCGCCCGGTCGCCTGCAGCGCATCGAGCACGGCGAGCGCGGCATCCAGCGTCGCCGGATCGAGCGTGCCGAAGCCTTCGTCGATCAACAGCGTCCGCACGCGCACGTCGTGCGCCGACATCGAGCTGAGGCCGAGCGCAAGCGCCAGCGACACGAGGAAGCTCTCGCCGCCCGACAGGCTCTGCACCGACCGCACCTCCCCGCCGAGGTCGCGATCGATCACCTGGAGCTCGAGGTCATGCTTCGGAACGCGCTCGAGCTGGTAGCGCGGCGCGAGCTCCTCGAGGTGCGAGTTCGCGACCGCGAGCAAGCCATCGAGCGTCAGGCTCTGCGCGAAGCTGCGGAACAACTTGCCGTCGTGCGAGCCGATCACCTCGCCGAGGACGCGGTCGACCTCCGCCGCCTTCTCTGCGGTGTCCGCCTCGGCAAGCGCGGCTGCGCGCCGGGCGCGTGCATCCGCGTCCGCGGCGAGCGTGGCCGCGAGTGTGGCCGCGTGCGCCTCCGCCTGTGCGACCGCCGCCGCGAGCTCGGCAGTCCGTGCCGCGTCGGCGATCACCGCCGCGTCGGCCGGTGCGAGCGGGACGCCGGCTTCCAGCCGCCGCGGCGTCCCGTCTTCGTCGAGCGCGAACGGCCGCACCGCGTCGTGATCGGCGACCAGCCGCGCGCGCTCGGCGACCAGCGTGCGCGCCCGGTCGGCCGCGCGATCGAGCGCATCGAGCCGGCTCGCGAGCGCATCCACGCGCCCGGGCTCGGCCGCGAGCAGCTCGCGCAGCGTGGTGACTTCGAATCCCGCGGCGACCCGCTCGGTCTCGAGCCGCGCCGACGCCGCGGTGAGCTCGGCGACGAGCGACTCGCGCCGGCGATCGGCCTCGTCGCGCCGCGTGCTGTGCTCGGCGAACGCGCGATCCGCTTCGCGCGCCGCTGTGTCGATCGAGGCGAGCGCCGCGACCAGGGTGGCATCCAGCTCGCCGACGATCTCGGCGTGCACGCGCCACGCAGCGGCGATCGCACCGAGGGCGCCGCGCGCATCGGCGAGCAGTTGCGCGGGCGAGCTGCTCGCGATAGCTCCGCCGCGCGCATCAGCGGCTTGCGCCGGCGAGCTGCTCGCGATAGCTCCGCCGCGCGCATCAGCGGCTTGCGCGGGCGAGCTGCTCGCGATAGCTCCGCCGCGCGCATCAGCGGCCTGCGCCGGCGAGCGGCTCGCGATAGCTCCGCCGCGCGCATCAGCGGCCTGCGCCGGCGAGCAGCTCGCGACGTCCGTCGCGGTG
>Ga0070678_100000341_pt1 | contig 21825 bp, 21 predicted proteins | sample KBSM73metaG_FD_65647 | JGI IMG/M metagenome (GOLD analysis project Ga0070678, IMG submission 65647) | Miscanthus rhizosphere microbial communities from Kellogg Biological Station, Michigan, USA - KBS M7-3 metaG | ecosystem: Host-associated > Plants > Roots > Rhizosphere > Soil ...
GGGGGGCGCGGAGCCGGTGGATGGGGCGCCGGGGGCGGCGGCAGCGAGCTTCGAGGGGCTGCAGTGCCGGTGGCAGCCGATTCGGAACCGGCATGGGGCGATCGCGACGTTGCTGGTGCTGCCGCGGACGGACGAGGATGCTCTGCTGTGCCGAGTGCTGGAGCGGCTGAGGGACGCAGGGGCGGCGCCGGATGTCTCGCCGATCGAGGCGGAGCGGCTGACGCTGACAACCGAGGCGGCGGCGCTGGAGCCGGAGGCGCGGGTGCGGACGCGGGGCTGGCCGGCTTTCGCGCGGCGCGCGCGGCTGGCGCTGATGCAGGGGGCAACGGCGCTGGGGTGGAGATGGATGCGGGGGAATGCGCAGGTGCTGGGCGTGGACTGGGGCGGCTACCGGCGGGCGGTGGCGGCAAATACGGATCACCTGAAGCTGGCGGGATCGCTGCAATGCCTGCTGGACGTGGAGCCGGAGCGGTTCGCGCGGGTGACGGCTTGGCTGGAGGAGCGGCAGCGCGCGGGCGAGCTGGCGTTCGGTTGCCATCTGGAGCCGACGGCGCACATGACGTGCATGGTGCCGGACATGGCGACGCGGCATTTCCATTTCATCGATGGCGCGCAGGGCGGCTATACGCGGGCGTCGCAGGCACTGAAAGCGAACCTGCGGGCGCTGGGGAGCGGGTGAAGACGCGAAGGGATCGAAATGCGCGGGGCTGATGCCGGTTATCCCGTTCTTTGCGGCTTCGCGCGTTCGCGGGAGATTCCCGTCAGAAGCCGGGATTACCGGGCACGGGTGGGGCAGGCGAGGTCGGATGGGGAACCTCCGCGCGCGGGGCGGCGGCCTGGCGGACGGCCAGCATGAGGTTCGACTCGCCCTTCTTCCATTTGTATCCGGTGCCGAAGTCGAGCGGGGTGGCCCCGGCGCTCTGGTAGGCGGCGGCGAGATCGGGCTGCGGGTATTTTTTAAAGAGGTCGAGCGGCGCGGTGTAAGTGCCGAAGAAGTTGAGCTGCCAGGGGCCGCTCGAGAGAAAATACCGGAGCGGGATGCCGGAGTCGTCCTGCAAGATGGCGACGCTGTGGGTGAGCAGGAAGTCGCGGGAGCGGGAGAAATACGGCTCGTGCAACAGGTAGCTGGCAGCTTTCAGGTAGGCGACGGCGGGCTGGAAGTGGGCGACCCAGGCGAGTAGCGCGGGGCGGGACTTCATGCCGTCGTTCGAGAGGTCGGCCTGGATGTAATAGACGATCTGCTCGGGTGCGTCGGGGGTTTTGCGGAAACGGATTTCAACGCCGGGCAGGCCGCCGCCGGGGCTGAACGGCGCGACATGGGTGATCTGGCCGCCGCCGAGGGCGATGAAGGATTCAATGATGGGGAGCACGCCTTTGAAGTCGGTCTGCTCGAGGTCGATCTTCATGTCCTTCGTGATGAAGAAGCTGAATTGCAGGGTGACGCCGGTGGATTTGCGCAGGTTGGCGAGGCCGGCCTGGAGGCGCGGGACGTCGAGCTGCTCGGGTGGGACGATGGAGCCGACGGATTCCAGCCCGACGAGGATATAGACAGGCGCGTCGGGAAAGAGCGCGTAGGCGTTGATGAAATCGGGGCCGGAGAAGAAGTAGGTGAGCGTCTGCGTCGTGCCAATGCGCGGGGCGAGCTGCTGCGCGGCGAAGCGACGCATTTCGCCGAAGTAGCGGGCGTCGAATCGCTTCCACATCGCGGCGTAGTCGCGGGCGTGGGCGAGGTATTCGGGCGTGCGCTGCCAGGCCTCCAGCGGTGAACCGGACGAGACACGCAAGCCAGAGAGAAAGCGGGCCTGGTCGTTCGGCGTAGAGGCGGCGGGCGGCGGCGCGACGAGAAATTGGGAGTCGGGCGTGCGCGGGGCCGCGGGAATTTGCGCGAAGAGGCCCGCGGCGGAGACGAGGAAACCGGCAAACGCGAGCGAAGGCAGAACTCTCATGCCGGCGAACATACTACGCGCGGCGCATTTTTCCACGCATGCATCGTCCGCCGAAGAAAACCGCGAAGCCAGCGAGGATCGTCCCCAGGCCCACGGCGGCGGAATGCGGCTGCGTGAGCGCCGTATAAACGAGCGTGAAGCCGCCGATGGCCGCGAACAGGACCGGCGTGATCGGGTAGCCCCAGCAGCGAAAGGGCCGCGCCAGCCCCGGCTCGCGCACGCGCAGCACCACGACGCCCGCCACGGTGAGCAGGCCGCAGATCACCAGCGCGAATTGCGCTGAGACGAGCACATCCTGGAACTTCGCGTTCCACAAGATCACGAGCACGAGGATCGCCTGGAGGACGACCGCACGCGCGGGGATGCCGCCCGCCGTCTTGCGCGCGAAGAAGCGCAGCGAATGGAAATCCTCGCCGATGGTCTGCATCACGCGCGGGCCGGCCCACGTCATCGCGCTGAGAGTCGAGATCAGTCCCGCGCAAATGAAGCCCGAGAGGATGCGCCCGCCGTCGCGGCCAAAGATCGCGACCGCCGCGAGGTGGCCCACGTCGATTTTATCGGCCATCGCCGCCATCGGCACGGTCTTGAGAAACACGGCGTTCAACGCCACGTAGAGCACGCCGACGAACAGGGTGCCGGCGATCAAGCCCCACGGCACATCCCGCGCGGGCCGGCGCACCTCGCCCGTAACGTAGGTCGCGGCGTTCCACCCCGAATAGGCATACATCACATACATCAGCGAGACGGCGAAAGGCGCGGAGAGCAGCAGCGCGCCGTCGCCGCTGCGCGGCAGGAACGAAATGGGCTCGCTCGGACCCATGACCACACCGGCGCCGATGATGGTCGCGATCAGCAGAAGCTTCAGCGTGGTGAACAGGATCTGGAAGTTTCGGCTGAGGTCGATTGTGACGAGATGCGCCGCCGTGACCACGAGAACAATCACCGTGGACGCGACCAGCGGCGGCACGCCGGGAAACACCGCGGCGAAATAGGCCCCGAACGCGATTGCGGCGAGCGTCACCGGCGCCGCAAACCCAACCGTCGCGGAAACGAAGCCGCCCATGAAGCCCGTCGCCCGCCCGTAAATGCGGCTCAGAAAATTGTATTCCCCGCCGGACCTCGGCAGCGAGGCGGCGAGCTCCGCGTAGCAAAGCGCCCCGCACAGGGCAAAGACGGCGCCGAGCGCCCAAAGCGTGAGCAGGACAAAGCCCGAAGGCAGCCCCGGCACCTGATAACCGAGGCTCGTGAAGACGCCGGTGCCCACCATGTTCGCCACGACGATGGCGGTGCATGTAAACCAGCCGATCCCCCGCTGCCGCTCTTCAGCCATCGAATACCTTTGCCCCATCGATCCAGGTTTGCCGAACCCGAAAATCTTCATCGAAAAGCACGAGATCCGCGCGCGCTCCCGGCTGCAGTCGCCCGAGATCGCTGCGACCCAGCGCCGTGGCGGGCGTGGCGGTCGCGGCGAGCACGGCCTCGCCCAGCGGCACGTCCGCTTTTTCAACGAGGGTTCGCACGCCGTCGATCATTCGACACGTGCTGCCCGCAAGCGCCGTGCCATCGGCCGTCATCGCCACGCCATCCACCACGCGGCACGCCACGTCGCCGAGCGAAAATTCCGCGCCGGGGGCGAGTCCCGCGCCGGCGGTCGCGTCGGTGATGAGGGCGACGCCCGCCGCGCCCTTCGCATTCCAGAGCATACGCAGCAAGGTTGGCGAGACGTGAAAGCCGTCCGCGATCACCTCGCAAATCACCTCGGGATGCGCGAGCGCGGCCTCGAGCAGACCCGCCACACGAAACGGTCCGCGTCGGCGCGAGGAGGACATGCAGTTGAACGTATGCGTGACCTGGCGCATCCCGGCGGCAAAGGCTGCCTGCGCCTCCTCGTCCCACGCGTCGCTGTGCCCGCCACTCACGCGAATGCCCGCCGCGACGAGCGCGGGGATCAACTCGCGCATGCCCGGCAACTCCGGCGCGAGCGTGATCTGCGTGATCACATCGTCGTAGCGCACCCAATGGTCGATATCGTCCGGCTCCGGCACGCGGAGCAGTTCCGCCCGATGCGCACCGCGCCGCTCCGGCGAAAAATACGGCCCTTCGACGTGCATGCCTGCAAGCCTCGCGCCGGTGACGCCCGATTGCGGCCGCCACGCGCGCACGGCATCGAGCGCCAGACCGATGTCGCGCCACGACGCGCAGACCGTCGTGAGCGCGAGCGTCGTCGTGCCGCCGGTCGCGTGGTAGCGGCAAACCGTTTCCAGCGCCTCGGGCGTCGCGTCCATGGCGTCGCAGCCGAGCGCGCCGTGAACGTGGAGATCGATGAAGCCCGGGGCGAGAAAAAGCCCGGCGGCGTCGATGGTTTCGGCGGCGGGGCCGGGCTCGACGAGCCGTCCGTCCGCGATTCGCAGGTCGCCGCCCTCAATCGTTCCATCCGGCAGGCAGAGCCGGGCATTGAGGAAGCGCACGCTCATGCTCGAAAAAACTACCGGCGGAGGGTCTCGAACCCACACTCCCAATGGGAACCAGATTTTGAGTCTAGCGCGTCTGCCAATTCCGCCACGCCGGCAATGAGCCGCGAATATGCGGCACGTTTGCGCGCCACGCCACTCAAAAAACCAGCCCCTTGGGCGTCCCAAGGATTTCCGCCATGAGAATCGCCTTCCGCAGGCCGCCGCGGGATCGCAGCAGTTCGTCGAGGCCGGACCCTGCGACTTTTTCCGCGATGGGTTTGCGCGCGGCCGGCTTCGGAGCCACATACGGCGGCGGCTCCGGCAATGGCTCGAAGGCGCGCTCGATCGGCGGCGCGATCCGCAGGTCCGGCAGCGGACGCTCGAACAAAATCACCGGCTCCTTTCGCGGAACGGGTGGAGGTTCCGTGCGACGCTCGACGGGCCGCGGCAATTCGCTTTCCTCCAGCAGGCCCAACGCCTCGCGCAGCCGGCGGGCGGCGGTTTCAAAATCGGAAACCGGATATGCCGTGGGCCGCGGGGCCTGCATGGGAGAGGCGGGACGCGGCGGGGCGACCTTCGGCTCGTCCGGCGTGGGATCCCCGACCCGCTCGGCCATCTCGCGCTCCGCCCGCGCCTCGGCGGATTTCTCCATCAGCCATTTGATCAGGGTGACAGCGCCGATGATGATGACGATGACGAGTTGCTCCACGGCAGGATCGAGAGGTGAAGGTTGCGGGTGGGACGGAAACTATTTCGCGGGGTCGGAAGTCTTGTCGGGCGCGCCGATGGATTCGCGCATCACGGTGTCGGACTGGATGTTTTTCATCCGCAGATAATCGAGCACGCCGAGGTTGCCATTGCGGAACGCCTCCGCCATGGCGAGCGGCACTTCGGCCTCGGCCTCGACGACCTTGGCACGCATTTCCTGCACGCGAGCCTTCATTTCCTGCTCGCTGGCGACGGCGGCCGCGCGGCGCATCTCGGCCTTCGCCTGGGCGACGACCTTGTCGGCGTCGGCCTGGGCGACCTGGAGCTTCGCGCCGACGTTGTCGCCGATGTCGATGTCCGCGATATCCACGGAGAGAATCTCGAACGCCGTGCCGCTATCGAGGCCCTTTTGGAGGACGGTCTTCGAGATGCGGTCGGGATTTTCGAGGACCTCCTTGTAGGACGCCGCGGAACCGATGGACGTCACGATGCCTTCGCCGACGCGGGCGATGATCGTTTCCTCGGTCGCGCCACCGACGAAGCGGTCGAGATTCGAGCGCACCGTCACGCGGGCCTTCACCTTCACGCCGATGCCGTCGCGGGCCACGGCGTCGATGGTGGTGCGGCCGGATGACGCGGGATTCGGGCAATCGATCACCTTGGGATTGATGCTCGTGCGGACAGCCTCGAGCACCGTCTTGCTCGTGCCCTTGATCGCGAGGTCGATGGCGCAGGCGCGGTTGTAGTCGAGCGGAATGCCGGCCTTGTCGGCGGCGATGAGGGCAAGCACGACATTCGGCACGCTGCCACCGGCGAGGAAATGCGCCTCGAGCAAATCGCTCTCGATCGGCAGGCCGGCCTTCACCGCGGTCACGCGGCTATCGACGATCAATCCGACCGGCACCCGGCGCAGGCGCATACCGATGAGCTTCGCAAAGCCAACGGGCGCATCGGCGATCCTGGCGCGCAACCAGACGCCGAAGAAGTTGAAGATGACGACAAGGAGGATGAGGCCGACGAGGAGGCCCAGCCCGAGCAGCGCGGTGAGAATAACGGTGGGGATCATGGCAAAATTCAGGAGTTCGCGACTGAGTCTATCGGGGCTTCCGCCGGACGCGACGCCTTTCTCCGCACAACGATGCGCGCCCCTTCGGCGGCGATCACTTCGATTTCCGCACCGGCTTCGATCAATTCATTCTCCGCGACGACATCCACCCGTCGGCCGTCGATGCGCGCCGTTCCCGCGGGTCGCAATGGGGTAATGGCCGCGCCCTCCAGCCCGATCAACGTCGACAAGGCGGGCAGCGTGTCGCCGGTCGTCAACGTGCGCCCGAGCGTCAGCCTACGCCCCACCGCGGTGCGCGGAAAAACGGCCATCCAAATGCAGAATCCAATCAACGTCGCCGTCCCCAGCCCGCAGAGCAGCATCGTGCCGCCCATCGGGCCAAATTCCGCATACCCGAGCCCCACCGCGGTGAGGAGCGCCAGCCCGCCAAGCACACCGAGCACGCCGCCCGGCAAAAACATTTCCGTGAGCAACAACCCGAACCCGACTCCCGCCAGCAGCAGAATCGCGGTCATGGCATCGCGGGCTACTGGCTGGAGGACTTTTTCTCGTCCTCGTCCACGCCGATCGTGCGCTCGCCGGTGAGCGCCTCCTGCACCGTGCCGGCGGCGTTGAGCGAGGCATGCTTGACCGTCGTTCCGACTTTCACGGTCACGTCCTTCGTCGTCGTCCCGATATTTTTCGCCGTGCGTTCGACGAAGCCAAAGACGCCGCCTTTGAAATGCGTGGGCGGCTCACCGTCATTCGCCTCTGGCGGCGCTGCCTGCTGAACAACGACCGGCTTCTCCCGGGCATCGGGATCGACCTGCAGGGTCCGCACGATCTTTCCGCTCTCGGCCGAGACCTGCAACGTGCCCACGGGCGCGCCCATGTAATCGAAAAGGTGCAGCACCCACATCGGCGCGCCGTCGGTGTCGTTCGTGCGCAGCGTATAATCGACCGTGTGAAAGCCGACCTTCTTCGTCGCGGCCTGTTGGTTGGCGAGCTTGAACGCACCGTCGGAGTCCAGATTCAACCGTGCAAAATCCAGCGCGGAGAGCTTGCCTGCGCTCGGGTCGCCATGCAGCGGCGTGCGTTCCGAGGCAATTTCGCTGCCCGTCACGACAAACTCGCGAACGCCGCCGCGCGCCGCGGGATCGTTCATGAGGATCGTCCAGCTCTGCGGCTGCGGCTGCCCGGTTTCGCCGCGCACTTCGATCAATTGCTTGAGGATCGCGTCGCCGCGCGCCTGCTTGATGGTTTGCAGCGCTTCGTAGGCGGTCGCCGCCGGGGCGCGCCCCGCCGCCAGGGCCAAAGCCAGGATGAGAAAGGAGAGCTTTTTCAACGAAAAGAACTGTGGCGCAGACCGCCCGAATTTCCAGTGATTTTTCCCGCTCGATTTTGCGGCGCGCGGCTGGGATTCTTCCTTTCGTGGCCGAAGACATTGCATCGCTGCGGAAGTCGCTCGAAATTTATCGCGGTCTGGTCGAGGTCAGCGCCCTCATCAATTCCTTCACGGATTTCGACGAACTCCTTCGCGCCATCCTCGAGGTCGCCCGCCGCGTGATGCAGGCCGAGGCCGCCTCGCTCTTCCTGCGGGACGATGCGGATGGCCATCTGGATCTCGTGATCGCCTCCCGCGGCGAGGGCGAGTTCACCCAGCCAAAAATCCGCGTGGAATCCGGCCAGGGCATCGCCGGCTGGGTGCTCGAGCACGGCGAGAGCCTGCTCATTCCCGACGCCTATGCCGACCCGCGCTTCTTCCGGGGCGCGGATCTCGCGACCGGCTTCCGCACCCGCTCGATCCTCTGCAGTCCGCTCAAATGGAACGACCGCGTCATCGGCGTGCTCCAGGTGCTCAACCCGCGCGGCAAGGACGCCTTCGAGCCCGAGGATCTCGACGGCTTCGACGCGTATTCCAACCTCATCGCCACCGCGATCCAGAAGCTCCGCGCCATCGAACGCATGCGCGAGCAGGAGCGCATCGAGCGCGACGTCGCCATCGCCGCCGAGATTCAGCAGGAACTCCTCTCCCGCGCCATTCCGGCCGAAATCCCCGGCGTCGTCTTCGCGAGCTACAACAAGGCCGCCACCGACGTGGGTGGTGACTTCTTCTTCGTCCTGCCGCGCGGCCCGTCGGAAATTTATTTCGCCATCGGCGACGTCTCCGGAAAAGGCATGCCGGCCTCGCTGCTCATGGCGCAGACGCTCAGCGCGATGCAGTTCGTCTTCGCCACGACCACCAGCCCCGCGAATGCCCTTGCCACGCTGAACGCCACCCTTCACGACCACATCGTGCGCGGCATGTTCGTCACCCTGCTCGTCGGCCGCATGATCCCGGATGCCGGCCGCATCGAACTCGCCAGCGCCGGCCATTGCCGCCCGTTTCTGGTGCGCGCCGCAGGCGAACCGATCGAAATTTTCACCGAGGGCGCGCTGCCGCTCGGCGTGCTTCCGCAGGTGAGCTACAAACAGGGAAAAGTCGAGGTTGCGCCCGGCGATTTTCTCGTTTGCTTTACAGATGGCCTTTCGGAATCCCGTGACCCGCGCACCGATCTCTTTTTCGACGAGACGATGGCCGGTCACCTCCGCCGGCCGTTTCCCACGGCGCAATCCATCGTGGACCATCTCGTCGCCGTCGAGCGTCAGCATCGCGACGACACTCCGCCCAAGGACGACCTGACGCTGCTCATAGCCGGCTATCGATGAAGTTGCGACTGAAGTTTCCCGCCGAAACCGGCGAACTGGCCGCGATGCGCCATAGCGCCCGCGAGTGCCTCCTGAAAATGGGCGTCTCGGAAATGGACGTCGAACTCATGGTTCTCGCCCTCGACGAAGCCTGCACGAACATCATTCGCTACGCCTACGGAGGCCCGACCCACCGCGTGATCCGCCTGAACATCGACCCGCTCAAGCAAGGCGTCCGTTGCATTCTGCGCGACTACGGCAAGTCCTGCGATCCGACTAAAATCCGCAGCCGCGACCTCGCCGACTTCCGTCCCGGCGGCCTCGGCGTGCGCATCATGCAGACCGTTTTCGACCACGTCGTCTTCGAGCCAAAGCCCCGCGGCACCCAGCTCACGCTGACGAAGAAGTTGTTAGTTGAAAGCCTTTAGTTGAGAGCCAGCCAGTCGCTCGGCGCGAAGCAAACTCTCACCTCTCAACGGGCCGCGGCGGCCCCTAACTCATCGCCAGTCGCTCGCGCAGCCGGCGCAGCCGCAGGATCGTGCGTTCCTCGTGACGCGTGAGCCGGCGACCCGATAGCGGCAACTCGAGTTGCTGGTAAACGGGGCCATGTTGAGCGCGGAGGGTCTTCAGCAGGTTGTTGATCATTTTCATAATACTGCGTTGACTCTACCGAATGGGATCGGACACTAGCTGTCCAATGGCTGGGGAAATTTCCGAAAAAATCACGAATTCCGAACTGGGCCGCTCGTCGCGTCCGCCGCTGGCGCGCATGCTCGCGATTCACAACCAGCTCGCCGACGGCCGCTTTCCGAACTGCTTCAAGCTCGCCCGCGAACTCGAGGTCGCCACGAAAACGATCCACCGCGATATCGAGTTCATGCGCGACCAGCTCGGCCTTCCCCTCGCCTACGACCGCACGAAGCACGGCTACTTCTACACCGAGTCCGTTGGCAACTTCCCCACCGTGCATGTGAGCCACGGCGAACTCGTCGCCCTGCTCATCGCCCAGAAAGCGGTCGAGCAATACCGCGGCACCGCCTTCGAGAAACCGCTGCATTCCGCTTTCTCGAAGCTCGCCGCCGGCCTCCAAGGCGAGAGCGGCATTGCCCTGCACGAACTCACCGAGGCGATCTCGTTCCGCCCCCAGGGCCTCGCCGTCACGGAACTCGACGCCTTCCAGACGCTGGCCGAGGCCACGCTCAAGCACTGCGAAGTCCGCTTCGACTACCGTTCGCTCAAAAACGGCACGGACGAATCGCGCCGCGTGCAGCCCTACCACCTCGGCTGCCTCGCCAATCAATGGTATCTCATCGGCCGCGACGCCGACCGCGACGCCGTGCGCACGTTCGCGCTCGCGCGCCTGCAAAACGTCGCGGAAACCGGTGTAACCTTCGCCAAGCCCACGGATTTCTCCGTCACCGAAATGTTCTCGGGCAGTTTCTCCGCCTTTCAAACCGGCCGGATCGAGCGCGTCGTGCTGCGGCTTGACGCCTTTGCCGGCCGCCTCGCCGCGGAAAGAAAATGGCATCCGTCCCAGGAATTGAAGTCCAGCCGCGACGGGACCGTCGAACTGCGCATGGAAGTCAGCATCGCGCCCGACCTCGAAAATTGGATCCTCAGCTGGGGCGACCACGCCGAAGTGCTCAAGCCGAAATCCCTTCGCGACAAAATTGCCGCCGCCGCGAAAGCGATGGCGAAAAAATACAAAGCCTGATACCCGAAACTCAACCGATCATCCCACCATGAGCCTCGCCAAGGAATTCAAGGAATTCATCGCCCGCGGCAACGTCATCGACCTCGCCGTCGGCGTCATCATCGGCGCCGCTTTCGGAAATATCGTCAATTCGTTGGTGAAAGACGTGATCACGCCGCCCATTGGGTTCATCACCGGCCGGGTTGATTTCTCGCAGCTCAAATTCGTGCTCCAGGCGGCGGATCCCGCGAAAAAAACCGCCGAGGTGGCAATCCTCTACGGAACCTTCATCAATACGGTCATCCAGTTTCTTCTCGTCGCCGCCTGCATTTTCTTGATCGTAAAGATCGTGAATCGTCTCAAGCGTGAACACGCCGCCGAACCCCCCGCCCCGGCTCCGCCCACGCGGTCGGAAGTCCTCCTCGAGGAAATCCGCGACGCGCTGAAGAACAAATAATTTTACAGGAGGAAAGGGACAAAACGGAGGTCAGGAACTCTCTCTCTTCCCTCCGCTTCCTTCTGTTAAAAAAGAAAAACGCCGCCCCGCGTGAGCAGGACGGCGTTTTGAATTTGGGTTGGGTGACTCGCTTAGAACGCGAAGCGGAGACCGCTGCGCAGGTTCGCGACGTTGCCGGAACCACCGTAGAAGTAACGGCCATCAACGAAGAGGCCGATGTTCTTGGTGATGCGGTATTCGAGACCGCCGCCCACATTGCCGTAGCCGATGCAGGTGCCGTCCCAAGCCGCGCCGCCACCAACCATCACGTAAGGAGCGAGGTTGAGCGAGCAGATCGGGTAGCGGAAAAAGAAGTTGCCGGCGAGCGGGAGATGCTCGGCGGTGCCGTTGTTGTCATACCAGGCGGCTTCGTAGCCGATGCCGAAGTATTTCGCGAAGAAGAAGTTCAAGCCAAAGCCGCCGCCGGAACCGGTGGAAAGCTGACTTCCATGCGAGCCGAAGAAGCCCGTGTAGAAGGTGTCGAGCTGGAATTCCATATCGCGGAACCGGCATTCCTCGGGAGCGACGGTAACTTTGTCCTTGAAGGACTTGGATTCCGTGCCCGCGAAGGCGGAGCCGGCGACGAGGGTGGCGCCAAGCAGAAGAGAGAGGGTGAGTTTTTTCATGGTTTCAGGAGTGACAATAACAATGGGTTGAAAGGTTACTGACGCCGGCCAGAGTAAGAAAATCGGGAGGGTTGTCAACGCGGATTTTTCCAAAAAATTCCTGCGTAACTCGCAGAGTCTCAGCACTCCGGCCGGAAATCCTACCGCTCGGGGAACTCCGACGCGAAGAGGGCGTCTTTCCGCAGCGAGAGCAACGCGTCCCGGGCCTCCGGGTGGCGGGCCACGTAATTCATGACCGACGGGCAATTCGATTGAAAGTCGAGGAGCTGCTTCGACTCCGGATCCCGCAGTCCAAAAATGTAATATTTGTATTCGTTGCCGCCGGCATTCGACGTGTCACGCGCCAGATCGTAAACCAGATCCACTGTCGCGAAGGGAAACTCGCGCCGATTGCCCGATGCGGCCGCGGGGATCGACACCGTATCCGTCGCCCAGACCTTGAGCTTCTCAACATGCTTCACGTATTTCTGGCGGGTGTCCTGCGTGATCAGCACGATGCAGGCCTCGGCCGCCGGAATGGGAACGAGTTTCGCGGCTCCCTCGACGACCACCGAGGATTCCAACTTCGCGTTCGTCTCGTAATAGGATTCTTCGCTATTGCGCCGTTTGAGGGCGACTTTCACCTGCACCGCAAGGGGAGGAAAATTGCGATAAACGTTCTTCGATTTGGCGTAGACCAGCGCCGCCGCCTGCGAATCGGCCGAGAGTTCGCTGAGCTTGATCGCGCCCTTCCGGCCCTGCATGACGAATGAAAGCTGGCTCGGCGTGGCCTCCGTGACTTCGACGGTGGCCTTCTGCCCGCGAACGTCGGTGAGGGTGATCTCCGCGCGGTCGGTGGCCACGCCCGCGGCGAAAATGAAAATCGTAACGAATCCCCTTTTCATCGGCCGCTCGTTTACCCTCCCCATTTACCCTTCGGCGAGCGGATTTTTTGGGGCATGCGAAAAAGAAAAAGCGGCCCCGTGGCGGAGCCGCTTTCCCTTGAAAAACTTGCGTGCACTTACTTGTAGGACGCCTGCGAGCCCTTGGTGCTGCGCTTTTTGATCCAGGGCATGAGGCCGCGGAGACGTTCGCCGGTCTTTTCGATCGGGTGCGCTTCGCCGGCCTTGAGGAGGGCGTCGTATTTCGGATAACCGGCCTCGTATTCGGAGATCCATTCCTTGGCGAACTTGCCGGTCTGGATGTCCTTGAGGACTTTCGCCATGCGCTTCTTCGTGCCGGCGTCGATGATCTTCGGACCGACGGTGACGTCGCCCCACTTGGCCGTCTCGGAGATCGAGAAACGCATGCCGGCGATGCCGGATTCGTTCATCAGATCGACGATGAGCTTCAGCTCATGCAGGCACTCGAAGTAGGCCATCTCGGGGCTGTAACCGGCCTCGACGAGAACCTCGAAGCCCGCCTGCACGAGGGCGCTGGCGCCGCCGCAGAGCACGGCCTGCTCGCCGAAGAGGTCGGTCTCGGTTTCTTCCTTGAAGCTGGTCTCGATGACGCCGCCGCGGGTGCCGCCGACGCCCTTCGCCCAGGCGAGGGCGATGGCTTTCGCCTTCTTGCTGGGGTTTTGATAGATCGCGATGAGCGCGGGCACGCCCTTGCCTTCGGTGAACTGGCGGCGGACGATGTGGCCCGGGCCCTTCGGCGCGACCATGATCACATCGACATCCTTCGGCGGGACGATGGTCTTGAAATGAATCGCAAAGCCGTGGCTGAAGAGGAGCGTCTTGCCCTTCGTGAGGTTGGGCTCGATGTCCTTCTTATAGACACTCGGGATCTTCGTGTCGGGCACGGCGACGAAAATGACGTCGGCCTTTTTGACCGCTTCGCCGGTGTCGAGGACCTCGAAGCCATAGTCGGCGGCGACTTTGCGGCTCTTCGATTTCGGGTAGAGGCCGATGATGACCTTGGCGCCGCTTTCCTTGAGGTTGAGGGCGTGGGCATGGCCCTGCGAACCGAAGCCGATTACGGCGAGGGTCTTGCCTTTGAGAACTTTGAGGTCGGCGTCTTTGTCGGTGTAGATTTTAGCGGGCATGGTTTGAGAAAATGCGGAATGAAAATGGGGATCAGTCGTTGGTGCGGGAGAGGGCGACCTTGCCGGTGCGGGTGAGGTCGATGATGCCGAAGCGCTCCATGAGCAGGATGAACTTGTCGATCTTGCCGCTCGTGCCGGTGACTTCGATGGAAAGGCGCTCGGGCTGCACGTCGATGATCTTCGCGCGGAAAATGTCGCAGATTTGCATGACCTCGGCGCGGGTCTTGGAATCGGCCTTCACGCGCATGAGGATGAGCTCGCGGTCCACATATTGCTCGTCGCGGAAGTCCTGCACATCGATCACTTCGACGAGCTTGTCGAGCTGCTTGGTCACCTGCTCGAGCACCTTGTCGTCGCCGCGCACGACGATCGTCATGCGCGAAGTCGTGGGGTCCAGCGTCGGGCCGACGTTGAGGCTGTCGATGTTGAAACCGCGGCCGCTGAACATCCCGGAAACGCGGGTGAGCACGCCAAATTTGTTTTCAACGAGGACCGAGAGAGTGTGGCGCATGGCTAGAGAAGGAACCGACGACACTGCGGAAGAAGTTTCGCTTCGTCAAACCGTTTTGTGCTCGCTACGTTGGCGCGCTTATGCCCAGCGACCCGCTCGAACTGCCCGACCATCCGTTCAAGGCCTATATCTTCGACTGCGACGGCACGATCGCCGACACCATGCCCGCGCACTTCAAGGCCTGGACCCGCGCGATGGAGGAACTCGGCGGCACGTTTCCCGAGGATCTCTTTTATTCGTGGGGCGGCAAGCCGACGACCGTGATCGTGCGGCAGCTCAACGAAATCTACGGCACGCAGCTCGACGTGGAGACGACGCCCGTCATCAAGGAGCGCTATTTTGCCGAGCTCATTCCCGAAGTGCTGCCGATCGAGCCCGTGGTCGCGCTCGTAAAAAAATTCCACGGCATCGCTCCCCTGGCCGTGGCCAGCGGCGGACATCGCGACATCGTCATCAAGACACTCGACGCCCTCGGGCTCACGCAATACTTCGACGCCATCGTCGGAATGGAGGACGTCGAGCATGGCAAACCCGCCCCCGATCCCTTCCTCGAGGCCGCGCGACGTCTCGGCGTGGCGCCCGCGGATTGCCTCGTCTTCGAGGATAGTCCGACGGGAATCGAAGCCGCCCGGGCTGCGGGCATGCTCTATGTGCTCGTCCCCACGCCCGCGATCGCGACGTCCGCCCCGCCGCCGGCCGCCTGACCGCCCGTTCATCGCCAAAGCCCGGCAGATGTTGTAAATTGCCGGCGTGGAAGCGTCGCTCCTCCCGCAGCTCGCCGTTTCGCTCGGCCTGGGACTTCTGCTCGGGCTCGAACGCCAGCGCTCGGGCTCGTCGATCGCGGGCATCCGCACCTTTCCGTTCATTTCCGTCCTTGGCACCGTCTGCGCCCAGGTCGCGCAGACCTTCGGCGGATGGATCGTCGGCGCGGGCCTGCTGGCACTGGCGGCCGTGGTGATTTTCGCCAACTTCGCGAAGCTCAAGGCGGGTCCACCCGATCCCGGCATGACCACGGAGGTCGCCGCCCTCCTGCTCTACGTGGTCGGTGTGCTCGCCGGCATGGGACACCTCGCCATCGCCGCGGTGATCGGCGGCCTGATGTTCGTGCTTCTTCATTTGAAAGAACCCATGCACCGCTTCGCCGCCGCCGTGGGCGCACGCGACATGCGGGCAATCATGCAGTTTGTCGTCCTCAGCCTCGTCATTCTACCCGTGCTGCCTCGCGAGGACTATGGCCCCTACGGCGTTTGGAATCCCTTTCACATCTGGCTGATGGTCGTGCTGATCGTCGGCATCAACCTGAGCGGCTACGTGGCCTACAAACTCCTGGGGGCGCGAGCCGGCTCGTTGCTGGGCGGACTGATCGGCGGGTTGATCTCCAGCACCGCGACGACGGTGAGTTTCGCCCGGCGCGCCGCCGCCCAAACCGCGGTCGCTCCCCTGGCGGCCGTCGTCGTCATGGTCGCCTCGTGCGTCGCCCTCGCCCGGGTGTTGGTCGAGATCGCCGTCGTCTCTCCCGCGTCTTTTCCCGCCATTGCGCCGCCCATTTCCGCGCTTTTCGCGGTGGCAACTCTCATTGCCGGAGGCCTGTATTTTTTGAGCCGAAAACAGAGCACGCCCCTGCCCGAGCAGCAGAATCCCGCCGAACTCAAGGCCGCGTTCATTTTCGGAGGCCTCTACGCCCTGGTCCTGCTGGCCGTCGCGGTCGCGAAGAATTATTTTGGGCCCACGGGCCTCTTCGCGGTGGGATTCGTTTCCGGTCTCACCGACATGGATGCCATCACCCTCTCCGTGGCCCCGATGGCGGGGGAGGGAAATGCGAATCCCCGCACGGTCTGGCAGACAATCCTGATCGCGGCGCTGGCGAACTTCGTCTTCAAATTTGCCATCGTTGCCATGCTCGGTTCGCGAACGCTCACCTGGCGCATCGGCGCGGCCTTCGGAGGCGTGATGGCCGCCGGCGGACTCATCTTCTGGCTCTGGCCCGGATGATTCGCGCTTGCCAGCCGTTCGATCCCTTTCATTTTCAGCAGGCATTCCATGGCCGGATTTCTCAATATCGCCGCGTATCAATTCGCGCGCCTCACTGACCTGAAGGCGCTCCGCGAGCGCCTGCTAGCCCACTGCAGAGCGGCGGGGCTCAAAGGCACGATCCTGCTCAGCCCGGAAGGCATCAATCTCTTCGTCGCCGGCGGGCGGGCTGAGATCGACGGACTCGTGACGGAGCTGCGGGCGATTCCTGGGCTGGCCGGCCTCGCGCCGAAGTTCAGCGAGAGCGCGGAGCAGCCGTTCAACCGCATGCTCGTGCGTATCAAGCGGGAGATCATCGCATTCGGCGTCGAGGGCATCGATCCGGCAACGCGTCCCTCGCCGAAGCTGCCGGCCTCCACGCTCAAACAATGGCTCGATGAAGGCCGCCCGGTCACGCTGCTCGACACGCGCAACGACTACGAAGTGAAGCTCGGCACGTTCAGGGGCGCGCGCACTCTCGCCATCGACCATTTCCGCGAATTCCCCGCCGCCGTGGAGCGGCTCCCCGCCGCGATGAAGGACGAACCGGTCGTGATGTTCTGCACCGGCGGCATTCGCTGCGAAAAAGCGGGCCCATTCATGGAGCGCGAGGGCTTCCACCACATTTTCCAGCTCGACGGCGGCATCCTGAAATATTTCGAGGAATGCGGCGGCGCCCACTACGACGGCGAATGTTTCGTCTTCGACCAGCGCGTCGGCGTCGATCCCGGCCTGCGCGAGACGGATTCCACGTTTTGCTTCGCCTGCCTCACGCCGCTCACCGCCGCGGACCAAAGCGATCCGCGCTTCCAGCCGCCGCACGCCTGCCCTTATTGCCACAAAAGCCCCGCCGAACAAATGGCCGAAGCGATCGCCGTCCACCACGAGGCCATCCGCCGCGCCACCACGCCGCTGCCCGGAAGCCAGCCGGCCGAGCAGCGTCGCCCGCTTCACGTCCCGGCCGCGTGCGACCGCGTTCCGCTACTCGACGTGCTCAGCCAAATTTTCGCCCACGTTCCGCGCGAGGAATGGGCGGCGGAATGCGCCGCCGGTCGCTGGCTCGACGCCACCGGTCAACCCGTTGCGGCGACCCATGTCGTCCGCGCCGGCGAACGCTACCTCCAGCGCCGCGCCGTCGCCGCCGAGCCGGCCGTAAACCCCGACATCCGCATCCTCCACGAGGACGAAGCCATCCTCGTCCTGCACAAGCCCGCGCCGCTGCCCATGCATCCCGGCGGTCGCTTCGCCCGCAACACCCTCCAGTCCATCCTCGCGACGGTCTATGCACCGCAAAATCCACGCCCCGCGCATCGACTCGATGCGAACACCACCGGCCTTATCGTCGTCGCCCGCACCCGCCATTTCGCCCGCCTGCTCCAGCCGCAATTCGAGCGCGGCGAGGTCGAGAAAACCTACCTCGCCCGCGTGCAGGGCGTCCCTCCCGCCGAGGCCTTTGCCTGCGACCTGCCGATCAGCGCCGAACCCGGCGAATTGGGCACACGCACCATCGACGCAACGAACGGCCTTCCGGCCCGCACGGAATTCCGCGTGCTCGCGCGCACGGCCGACGGAGCGATCCTCGAAGCGCGCCCGCTCACCGGCCGCACGAACCAGATTCGCCTTCACCTCTGGCATCTCGGCCTGCCGATTTGCGGCGACCCCACGTATCTGCCCGCGCAACAGCGCGGCGACATCCAGACGCTGCCCGTCGGCGCGCCACCGCTCTGCCTCCACGCCTGGCGACTCGCCTTCATCCACCCACTCACCCGGGAAAAATGCACCTTCGAGACGGAACGCCCCCAGTGGGCCAATCCTTCATCGGAATGAGAATTCGTCTGCTGATCGGATTCGCCGTCGCGATTCTCTGCCTCGCGACCTCCTGCCGAAAAGCGCCCGACGTTCCGCCGCCCGCCCCGGCGCCAACCGCCGACGAACTGGAAACCCGCGCCCTCGCCCTTCAGGAAAAAGGCGACTACCCCGCCGCCGAGATCGATTTTCGCCAATGCCTTGCCCAGCGCGAGCGGGCGCTCGGCCCCGAGCACATCGACACCCTTGCCGCGATCAACAATCTCGCGAATCTCCTCCTCGATCGCGGCCAAATCGCCGAGGCCGAAACCCTCGACCGCCGTTGTCTCGACGCCCGCGAACGCACCCTCGGTCCCGACCATCCCGACACCCACGCGAGCTTGAACAACCTCGCCCTCGTCCTCCGCGCAAAGGGTGACTTCTCCGCAGCGGAGCCCCTCTATCGCGAGGCCCTGAACTCCATGCGTCGCACCCGTGGACCCGAAAATCTCGACACCCTCTCCTGTCTCAACAACCTCGCCAACCTGCTCTCCGATGAGGGACGTTACGCCGACGCCGAGCCGCTCTACCGACAGCTTGCCGCCACCCTCGAAAAGGTGCGCGGTTCCGACGATCCCGCCACGCTCGCCGCGCAGGGAAACTTGGCCAACCTGCTTCTGCGCAAAGGCGACCCGTGGGCTGCCGGCACGATCTACGCGCGTTGCCTCGAGATTCGCGAACGCGTCCAGGGCCCGGACCATCCCGAGACCCTCCTCGCACTCAACAACCTCGCCGCCTTCCAGTTGGAAACCCATCGTCTTTCCGAGGCCGAAGCCAACTACCGCAAATGCCTCGCCCGCCAGCGCGCGGTCCTCGGTCCCGAGCACCCCGACACGCTCTTCACCGCGTTGAATCTTGCCCGCACCCTGCGCGAGGAACGCTCGCTCGACGAAGCCGAATCCCTCGCGCACACCATCCTCGACACCCGCACCCGCCTTCTCGGCGCCGAGCATCACGAGACCCTCAATACCGTCGTCGTGCTCGCGGATATTCAGCGGGACCGCGGCGACGCCAGCGGAGCAACCGCCCTTTACCAGCAAGCCCTCGCCGGCCTGCGCAAGTCCCTCGGCAACGCCCATCCCGACACGTTGGGTGTCCTTTACGAACTCTCGGTCCTGGCAAAAAACGCCGGCCAGACCACCGTCGCCCGACGCCTCGCCTACGAGGTCGCGGCCGGCGCGCGTCGCACGCTGCCGGAGTCCGCGCCCGACCGGATCAAATACGAGCAACTCCTCCAATCCCTCCAGTAGGAATTCCCGTCCCCGCTGGCATTTCCGCAATTTCCAGCGACCGTTTTCCCAGAATGGCGCGTGCATTCATCAGTGAACCTCTCCAGCCCGACTCAGGGACCTTCGATCCCGCCCGCATGGCTACGGGCGAGCCCGGCCTGCCCGCAAAATTTCGCTGGCGCGGCCGCGAGCTCGTCGTCGCCGAACTGCTCGAGCAATGGAAGGAGCATGGTGACTGCAAGCATGGCAGCGGCGAGCGCTATCTGCGCAAGCATGGCTACCGGTTGCGCACCGCCGACGGCCTGGTCATCCGCATCTATTTTCAGCGCAGTTTTGGCCGCTCCAGAGGCCGCGTGATCTCACGCTGGTGGCTGCACAGCATCGAGAACGAGCCCGCCTCGGCTTCGACCGACGCGCGAAGCTGAGATTGCTCGCAGCCAGCCGGCATCCGGCATCGCGTAAGGGCGGAACGTCTCCAGCGTGCCCTCGTGCTCGTTGTAAAACAGCGCGCGGTGCAGGCCCAGCGCGCCCGCCTTCGGCGAATCGATCAGGCTCGCCGAATCGTTTGCGCTCATCTGGAACAGCACACGCATCTCGAATTCGCCGAGCGCCTTCCGGCTCATGAACCGGTTCACGCTGTTGAAGGTATCGACCGATGCAAGCAGATGGATTCCATGTCCGCTGCCCTCCGCGATCAACTCCGCAAACTGCGCGCCCGGCTTCGGCGCGGCCGCCGCGTCGCCATACGCAAAATCGTAATCGTCCTCGTGCCGCAGCTTTTTGAACCGCTGCAGGCCGTGAATGAACACGAACACCGGCGCGCCCGCGACCGCCTCGCGCTGCCTCAACTCCTCCGCAAGGTCGTTCAAGACGTCCGCCACGTTCAGGGCTGTCGCCAGCGTCACCTCCTGCGCAGCCGCCTCGACCGTGCGCTCGATGAACTCCAGGTCGGCCGAACCCGGCGCGGCGCCGTGGATGAAAACAAATCGCGCCACCCCCGCCGGATATTGCGCGGCCAGTGCGAGCAGCGCATTTCCGAGCATCGTGAGCGCCGCCTCGTCGCGCTGACCCACAATGAGAAGGTTGTTCCCGCTCTGCCGCTGAAACACAACCTCCGTCGGCCCCTTGATGGAATTTGGCGCGCCCAGCCACGCCCGGGCGACGCCCGGTGCACGCTCCGGCTCGGACCCCAGAACCTTCGCGAGCAAGGCATTGCCCGTGATGTCCGCCGGCGCGTTGCCCTCGAAGACCACCGGCGAGGAATCCATCCCGGGATTGCGCTCCGCCAGCCCGCGCACCTTGTCGAGCCACGCGTCGCGTTCCTCCTCGGGCAGCCACACCACCTGGAACGGACTGTTGCCTTCGAGCGCCCCGGCCGCATCGTTGTAAATGCCTTCGCCCGGCCGCGAAAGCAGGCGCGGCGCGGCGTTGTTGTCGTCCATGATGAGATACGCATCCGCCTCGTTGCACTGCAGCGCGATGCGAATGACCATCTGCCCGAGCGTCGCGCGAGCCAGCGAATAAGCGCCGCCGAGCGTCTGCGAGCCCAGCACCACGTGAATGCCGAAGGCGCGGCCCTGCCTCACGATGCGATCCAGCAACACGGACGCGCTCTGCGCCACCGCATCATCCTCGACGAAGAATTCTTGGAATTCGTCGATCAGCAGCAGCGTGCGCGGCATCGGTTTTCCCCCGCTCTCGCGCTGATAACCCGCGATGTCCTGCACGCCCAACTGGCGGAACAAATCGCCGCGCCGACGCAGCTCATCATCGACCCGTTGCAACACGCTCAGCCCAAACTCGCGGTCGCTCTCGATGGCCACCACGCGTGCGTGCGGCAGCCGCTTCGTCGCGTAGCACTTGAATTCCACGCCCTTCTTGAAGTCGATGAGGTAGAACTCCACCTGCTCCGGACTGCAGGCCAGCGCGAGATTCGTGATCATCACGTGGAAGAGCGTCGATTTGCCGGAGCCCGTCTTGCCCGCCACGAGCGCGTGCTGGCGCGTGCCCTTGCCGATCGCGAGCATCTGCCGCTTCGTCGCACCGGTTCGTCCGATGGCCACGCGCAACTCGTTCGTCGTGTCGCTTTGCCACAGCTCGGCCTCCTCCGGCGCGATTGCGCGGAAGGGCACCTGCACCTGGCTCGCGTCGATGTTGCGGGCGCCGATTTTATGCACGAGTTCCAACGCCAGAGCCGGCTCCGGCGGCGCGTCGAGCACGAGCCGCGCATCGAGCGTTTCGGGTCCGTTCTCCAGCATCGCGCCGTCGCGTCCGCCCTGGATGCAAATGCTGCTCCTGCGCAGCTCGTCGGCGACCAGTCCCGACGGCAGCGGCTGGCGCTGATCCCAATGAATGAGCGTATAAACGCCGCACCGCGGCCCGCTCGTGAGAATGCTCTGCAGTCGCTTGAATGCCGTCTCGCTGAAGTTCACCGGAAAATCCGCGATCACGAGAAAATGAAATTTCTCCGCCGTGCTGCCGGCCTGCTCGTTGTATTCGACGATCGTCGCGTATTCGTTGCGCAGATACATCTGGATGACCTTCTC
>Ga0070678_100000342_pt1 | contig 21788 bp, 18 predicted proteins | sample KBSM73metaG_FD_65647 | JGI IMG/M metagenome (GOLD analysis project Ga0070678, IMG submission 65647) | Miscanthus rhizosphere microbial communities from Kellogg Biological Station, Michigan, USA - KBS M7-3 metaG | ecosystem: Host-associated > Plants > Roots > Rhizosphere > Soil ...
CGGCTTCTTGGCTTCCTGACTTGGTTCGCGCGCGCGCTCGTCGGCCGGCTTGGGATGTTCGCCGTCGCCGTCATGCATCGTCATCATCGCGCCAGCGGCACCCACGGGTGTCATGGTCGGGCCGATCGCCGTCGCCGTCCCTGCACTCGCTCTAATGCCGCCAGTCGCGAGTGCCATTGCGGGCGCCATGTTCACGTTGTTTGCGATCTTCGCCGCGTTCGCGAGGTTTCCCTTGGCGCCGATCGCCGACAATGCGGCCATCGCGATGTTCACGAGCATCTTGATGAACTCGATGCTCGCAGCTGTAATCTGTGTCTTATCGCCCTTCGCGGTCCACGCCGTTGTCAGCCACGCACTCCCGTGTTTGGTGGCCTCAATACCGGCAGCAACGGCGCCCGCGGCACCGAGCAGCGATAGCACCAGTTGAATGACCGCAGCGGCGATCTGGCCTACGCCGGTTGGCGTGGCCGCCAGTAGCATCGACGCTGCCTCCGCGGTGAGGAAGCCAAGCGTGACGCCGACGATCTCTGCCATGTGGTCGCGGATCGCCTGGGCGTACTCGCCGGCGACCTCGCCGAAGTGGTCCTTGGATTCGGTGACGCTCGCGACGATGTCGCGCACGTGCTGGGCGAAACGCTTCGCCTTCGCGTAAACGCCGTTCGTGAGCGAACCGTCGGGAACGATGCCCTCGAGCTCCTTCGCGTACGCTGGGCTCACGAGCCAGATGCGATGGCCGGCTTCGAGCTGAACGTTGTTGGCTCCGCCGCCGAATAAACCTGGATCCTGATACGAGCCCCGGATTCCAGCTCTGCCAGCATCTCGGTTCACGTGCAGAAGGACGTTCTCGTAGTAGCGAAGGTCATGGCCGTCGCGAACCGAGGCTTTGTATTCCTGCACCGCGAGCTTCTCGGCAGTGTCGCCCGAAACCACCTGATGCAGCTTCGCGAACGGCTCAGGCAAATCCGTCGCGACGCGGAAGTTCTGGACGTAGCCACGGACGAGCGTGCCGTTCAGGATCGCTGTGACGTACCACCACGCCGCGGCGCCCGGGTATGTACCGCTGACGAAGACGCGTGTCGCCGGCGGCAACGGGCCGTCGTGAACGGTCTTGCCACCGGTCTCTGCCGGCGCAGATCGGATGTTCGCGCCGTCGCTATGGTCGATGAAGCCCGGTTTGTCGATGCCGGGCGTCGGAGGCGTGATGCCCGGGTCACCGGCGCCGCTCGCGCTCGCGTCACCAGTCTTTCGTTGCACCGCCGCCGTGTGCGAGCCGCTGGAAGGCATGCGGTCGAGCAGCGATTCCGCCGAGCGGCCGGCGACAACGGCGTCCGCGACGGCGTCCGCGTGTTGCTCGTGCGGATCGCTTGAGCCGCCGTCGACGTTCCCTTTTAGCGAAACGCCTCCTCGCTGCTGAACAACGTGCGCTGCTTCATGGGCGGCGGTGTGGAGGTCGGGCGTCCCTCCGAACGCGACTTGGTCGCCAACTGCGTATGCACGGGCACCGAGCGAGCTGGCGGCCTGTGCGGAGTCGCCGCCGGTGTGCGCCCGCACGTGCGAGACATCGTGGCGTCCGAAGCTCGCCTGAATGCGATCGAGAAACGGTAGCTGTTGCCCAGCGCCACGCGTGCCACCAGCGGCGATGGCAGAAGGCGAACGACGCTCGCGGGCCTGCGCGAGGAGCGGCGCAGCATGCGTCACGAGCTCGAGCGCCGAACGAAACCCGTCTTGCTGATTGGGCCCGCCATCGAACGGGGTGGACTGCATCAAGTCCAGCGCAAGCTCGATCCAGCGGAATCATACGCGCGCTGCGACTTTCATCTCCCCGCCGCTGTGTGCAGCAAATTGCGGCCCCCATTCTCAGTGAATTCCGGTCGCCTCCGGGAAATTCGCCCAAACCGTTCCGCGGCCGCTCCGTCGACGAAATGAACACGGGGGAACGAAACCGAAGCTCAAGCCAGTGAGATCCTTGAGCTCCATAATCGCACTCTAGAGGTCTGGGGTTCGATCCCCCACGGCTCCACCAGGAAACGAAGAGGTCTCGCAGCAATGCGAGGCCTTCTTTGTTTTCGGCGTAGCGATCGGCTACTTCGGGATCGCCGCGAGTAGCAGCGCCATGGCGTGCTCGAACGCCGGCCGCAGCCCCCTGCGCTCACCGCGAAAGTGACCGAGGCGCGCGATCACGAGGCCGCGACTCGGCACGATGAATGTGTACTGACCGCCTGCGCCGTTCATGAAGTACGCGTCGGTCGGTAGCAACTTCTCGTTCGTGTTGAGCCAGAACATCCCTCCGTAGATCGGACGCTCGTCCGCGGCCCACGCGGGTGCCACGGTGCTTGCGAACTTCGCGAACCCCTCGGGAAGGAGGCGCGTCCCATCGGGCGCCACACCGTCGGAGAGATACAGGTTGCCGAGCCGTGCCCAGTCGCGCGCCGACATCAGGTCGTAGCCGTTCATCAGGAAGTTCCCGTATGGATCGGTCTCGAGCACCATCGTGCGGATGCCGATCTTGTCGAACAACGCGCGCTGCGGGAACGCGTGGTAGTCCTCGCCGCGCTTCTCCACCGCGAGCTTCACGAGATATCCGAGCAACAAGGGATCGCTGTTTCGATAACGACCAACGGTGTTCGGTGGCCACTGAAGCGGCAGCTTCGCCGCGTAGGCGAAGGCCTCAACGCCACCTGTGTAGAAATAGATATGGTCGGGATACGTCGGCATGACGCCGTCGATGTCCCAGCGAAGACTCTTGTTGTCGGGATCGGACTCGGGATCTTGGGGCGCGATCATCCGCAGCCCACTCGACATGTGCATCAGATCCGCGATCCGGATCTTCGCGCGCGGATCGCCAGCACCTTGCCACTCCGGGATCGGCGCGGCCTGATCGAGCGCGTACACGCCTTGCTGGACGAGGATCCCGATCAGCGTCCCTGTCACGCTCTTGCCCATCGACCAGCTCTCGAGTGGCGTCGTAGCCGTGATGCCCTTCGCATAGCGCTCGCCGATCAGCTGACCACGCCAGGTGATCACCATCGCTGCCGTCTCGGCGTCCTCCGCAAAGGCCGCATCGAGGACCGCCTCGATCTTCGCCTTGTCGAGCGTCGCCGGAAACGGCGTATCGAGCTTGTCTCCGAGCGGCCACGCTTGCGTCGCCGCGGGCGGTAGGTTCGGCGCGACCGGCGCTGGTGTGAACGCCAGCTTGTCCGAGCCTGCGGGCAGCGTGACACAGCCCTGCCCGTTGGTGAGGAGCGCGCTTCGCACGGAGCCATCTGGCAACGTCACGTTCACGCGCTTCGATGCCGTATCGACTGCGACCTTGAGCTGCTTCCGCGTCGCATACGGGGCGGTGAAGTAGCCGACGTGCTCCGCCGCAAAGTCGAGATCGAGCCCGGTGATGAACACCGCAGAGCACATCGTCTTCGCGAAGCCCGCCGCGTGGAACGTCAGCGGGTCGCCCGGTGGTGGCGCATGCGTCGTGGGTAGCTCGAAAGTCTTCGCTCGGGCGATCACCGCTTTGCGCTTCTGCGCTGCAATGTTGGCCGATTCCGAACCCGATCCTGATCCCAAAGCAGGCGGCGGCGCGCTTGCGTCACGGCAACCGACTGCGAGCACCCAGACGATCGCGAACCAGACTAGACGCATTGGGCCAATGTACGCGAACCTCTACCCTCCTCGTCGCCCCAAGAACATCCAGCGGATGGAGGAGTGAATGCCACGTATACTCATCGGATGTTGCGGCGAGTGATGTGGGCAGCGCTCTTGCTCGCAGGATGCCGATCTCCGATCCCACGCTCGCAAGTCGCTCGGCTCTATGCCGCGCTCGATGCACACGACGCGAACGGCGTCACGCAGACGCTCGTCTCGGGGGCGCGCGCGAGAGAGCTGCTCGATTGCCCGGACTACACGCCGTACGACCATGAGGTGGAACGAGCGCGAGAGCATGCAAGTCGCGCCGACGAGCTGCAGCGAAGCATCAAGAGTTTCACGGGCGAGGATCAGGCCACGATGTGGCACGCGCTGCGGCCCGGCGATCCGTTCGGCAGCTGCAAGGTGCGAAAGGCGTTCGCGGTGGAGAAGTACCGCGTCGTGCTCGAGCGTCGCGACCGTTTCGGTGCGTCCGAGCCGAGCTACCCGGTCGAGCTGTGGCACGTCTCCGATGATTGGTTTGTTGCGGAAGACGAGGAGCTCGACAACTTCTGACTGTTCACTAGCGTCGCGGTTCGTAGCTCGTGCGCGGCGATCTCGGCAGCGCCTATGTTTTCGGCGCGCGAAGCGTTCCGCAGTTCTAGAGCTCACCTTGCGTGTCGCGAGGTTGCGACGGGCGATCGTTCACGCGGCCGCAACCGGCGAGCAGCAGGACACACCATCCGGGCCGCATCGATCGTCAGCATGGCCAATACGTCGCGGCTACTGCGGCGTACCACCATCAATCGGGACGCTTAGACGATGCGGTACCAGTCCGTGCCGTCGGCGGTGTCCATGAGCTGGATGCCGCGGTCCGCGAGCTCGTCACGGATCTCGTCGGCGTCCTTCCACTGCTTCGCGGCGCGCGCGGCCTCGCGGGCGCGGATGCGGGTGAGGACGTCATCTGGAATGTCGGGGCGCCGGAACGTATCGACGCCCAGCCCGAACACGGTGTCGAACTCGCGTGCGAGGGCGAGCTTGTCGGGCGGGCGCAGGGCGGCGTCGCGCGCCATCTCCCACAGGATGCCGAGCGCGCGCGGCGCGTTGATGTCGTCATGGAGCGCGTCGCGGAAGCGGGTGCGGTACAGCGCGATCGCCTCCTCCGACGGCGCCGAGCGCTTGCCGAGCTTCGCGGTTTCGATCTTCCAGCCCACGACGAGGTTCTTCAGGATCTCGAAGGAGCGGCGCGCCTGGTCGAGGCTGTCCCAGCTGAACTTCAGCTCCGAGCGGTAGTGAGCACCGAGGCAGAAGAAGCGGTAGTGGACCGGTGAGAACCCCCGGTCCTCGACCGTGGCGAGGCGGAGGAAGTCGCCCGCGGACTTCGACATCTTCTTCTCCTCGTCGGTCGGATCGTGCTCGTCCTTCTGCACGACGAGGAAATTGCAGTGCAGCCAGTACCGCACCCAGGGGTGACCGAGCGCGGCCTCGGACTGCGCGATCTCGTTCGTGTGGTGCACCGGGATGTGGTCGATGCCGCCCATGTGAATGTCGGCGCGCTCGCCGAGGTACTCGATCGCCATCGTCGAGCACTCGAGATGCCAGCCGGGGAATCCGCGTCCCCACGGCGACTCCCACTGCATCACCTGGTTCGGATACTTCGAGCGCGAGAACCACAGCACGAAGTCGTGCGGGTCGCGCTTGGCTGCATCGGTCTCGACGCGCGCGCGTCCTTCGGCCGACAGATCGACGTTCGCCATCTTCCCGTAGCCGGGAAACTTGTGGACGTCGAAGTACACGTTGCCCTCCGCGGTGTACGTGACACCGCGTTGCTCGAGCGTCGCGATCATCTTCTGCATCTGATCGATGTGCTCGGTCGCGCGGCAGATCACCGTCGGACGCTGGTTGCCAAGCTTGTCGCAGTCGGCAAAGAACACCTCCTCGTACGCCCTCGCGATGTCCCACGGCGACCGCCGCTCGCGCTCGGCCGCGATCGCCATCTTGTCCTCGCCATCATCCGCATCCGACTGCAGGTGCCCGACGTCGGTGACGTTCATGACGTGGCGAACGCCGTAGCCCGCGGTCTCGAGCACACGGCGGATGACGTCCTCCGAGACGTACGTCCTCAGGTTCCCGATGTGCGCGTAGTTGTAGACAGTTGGCCCGCACGTATAGAACCGCACGATGCCGGGCTCGATCGTCTCGAGCTCCTCAAGCTTTCCGGTGGCGGTGTTGTGCAGACGGACGACGGGAAGACTCGACATATCGCGTACGGAGCATACCAACGTGGCGCGCCGGCTAGACGAGGCTAGACCGCGGCATACCGTTCCGCAGAATCCTCGTCGAGGATTTGGACGTGCGGAACGAATCACCTCATGAACCGTGCAGAACCATTGAGCCCGTCAATAATCGCACTCTAGAGGTCTGGGGTTCGATCCCCCACGGCTCCACCAGGAAACGAAGAGGTCTCGCAGCAATGCGAGGCCTTCTTTGTTTTCGGAGGCGCGCGAAGCGTTTCCGCGCAGCTCTAGAGGCGGGCAATGATTCGCGACGATTGGATGGCATGACCGTTCCGCGGCGCAGGCCATTCGGGCGTTCTACCTGCGCGCAACGTAGCTCCGATCCTCACAAATCGCGTCGTTTGCCGTCGTACACAAATACGTGTACGCTTGACCATGCGTGAAACGGCGGGAGCTGGAGTCGAAGCTGAGCGACCTAGGATGGCGCTTCCTCAGGCACGGAGGAAGTCATGACATCTGGGCGCGCGGTGAGGAGACCATTCCCGTGCCGCGTCATGCCGAGATTAACGAGAACCTGGCGCGCTCGATCCTAAAGCGAGCGGCCGGGAAACGCTGAGCTCAGAAAGGCGAGTTGCGCTGATGATGATCGCAGGACGAATCTGGAAGGACGGTAGCTGGTGGCTGGCCGAGTCTGAGATCGCCGATGTCATCACTCAGGGTAAGACGCGAACAGAAGCGGCCGCGATGCTCGCGGACGCCATCGAATCGCTGGTGGACCGCTCGAGCTTCAGGGTCACCGTTCGAGATGCACCTTCAGCCGGTGACGGTGGAGTTACCGTTGAGGCGAATGATCCGGCTGCTCTCGTCGCGCTCGTCCTACGCCGGCAGCGCCAAGCGAGCGGTCTGTCGCTGGCCGACGTGGTCGAGAAGCTCGGGCAGACTTCGAAGACTGCGTATGCTCGTTACGAGCAAGGTGACGTAATGCCCTCGATGGAGAAGTTCGAGGAACTCCTCCGAGCCGTGTCGCCGCGCGCTGCGGTCATCATCGGGACTCAGGCGCGACCGACAACCTCACGTTCACGAACGAAGTAGCGAGCGATGACGGTTCGTAAGTTCGAGACAATGCTCTGGGACGATCGGGCGACCGCGGCCCCGTTGCTGTCCCGGGTATGCTCAATTCTGCAGGACGCTGGTTACCGCGTTTGGAACACGGGGGAGCAGCAGCCTTCCGGCGACGCGGTCCCGGGCACGTACGTCTGCTACGAGCTCGACTTGGATCCGCGCACGGGCGTCCGGAACTATGACTTTCGCGTGTTCGAGGACGCTTCGCGTCCGGTGATCGATCGGATCATCGAGGCGCTGCGTGAACCGGACCTTGGCGTCAACGCGCAGTGAGCGTGGAGAGCAACATCGTCGGGATTGATTCGCGGTTTCATGCGCCGATTCGTCGAGCAGCAGCGCCCCATCCAGCGCCATTGGTGCCGACGTCAATCGCCAGCTTCGGCCTTCATCGTCGCTCACGCGTGTCTCGACGAGCTCGCCGCGCCGCGTTTCCCGTTGAACGGTTCGGACGACGAGAACTTCGCTCAACGCGTACAGCTCGACATCGTACGCATAGTGGGTCGGCGGGTCTGTATCGTCGCCAGCCATCAGGTGAACGCCAACATCCCGCTGCTCGTTGCGACACACGAGCACGAGTGCTCCATCATTTTCGCAACTGAAGTCCGGACTCAGCCCGGTCCCGCTAGCGCGGAGGTCCAACGAGTCACGCCGGACCAACGCGCGTTCAACTGCGCGTATTTCTCGGGCGCGCGGGACCGTTCCGTAGCTCTGCCGTCGCGTTTCGTTTCGCAGGCTTTGCCCCCTCAGCCGCTGTCACTGTTGCCACGGACGCGGGCGGTTCGTCGTGGCATGCGATACTTCTTTCATGATCGAGCGCGTCCTCCGAACAGCGAACAGCTTCGCGGAAGCGGAAGAGCTCGATCGACAAGACGTCGCTGCCATGACATTCGAGGAGCGAATCTCGGAGGTGGAGCGGCTGCGAAGGATTTGGTTCGGTGAAGATAGAGCTGAGTCGCGACTGGACCGAGTTCTTGAGTGCGCTGATCTCCCGTCGCGTGCGCTTCGTGATCGTCGGCGGTCACGCGGTGGCAGGACACGGACAACCTCGACTCACGGAAGATCTCGCCGTGTTCGTCGAGCGGTCGCCGGCTAACGCGAGGAAGCTTCGTCAGGCCCTCGTAGACCTTGGTTTCGGGAACGTGGCCCCCACCGAGGCGGAGCTCGCCCGTCCGCACAAGGTCTTCATGCTCGGCCACAAACCGTGGCGCATCGACATCCTGACGAGTATCGATGGAGTCTCGTTCGAGCAAGCCTGGAAGAGTCGCGTCAAAGCCGAATTTGTCGTCACACCGCTCCACGTGATCGGGCGCGACATGTTGATCAAGAACAAGCGCGCAGCCGGGAGGGACAACGACCTTGCGGATGTAGCCATGCTCCAAAGACACAAGCCGAAGACGAGCAAACCCAAGCGCGGAGCGAGACGACGCTGAACCAACCGTTCCGCAGATTCCTCGACGGAGAATTCGCGGTGCGGAACGAATCGACCGGCTAAGTCAGCGAAAATCTCCAGTCCCTCCATAATCGCACTCTAGAGGTCTGGGGTTCGATCCCCCACGGCTCCACCAGGAAACGAAAGCACCGCGTAGAGATACGCGGTGTTTTTGTTTTCGGCGCGCGAGCGCAAGCGTTCCGCAGCACTAGAGGTCCCCTTGCGAGTTGACGGTTTGCGACGCGCGATCGTTCCGCAACGTTCTAGAGACGCACGCCTCGACTCCGGCAGCGGCGCGTAGAATCGACGCGAGCCAGGCACCGACCTTGACGCGACTGGTCCTCAAAGTGAATTGCCCGAATGCGAGCAAGTCGTCGCGCGTTTGGAGATCGAGCAGCCGAGTGACGTTGCCAGCGCCTACTCGATCCGGACAGTAAGGTCGAGCGCTGCGACGGCAGAGACGACGTCACCGCCGAAGACGGGGCCGGCCCGGAACCGCACGCTGGCACCAGAACGGTCGGAGCTTGCAACACCCATACTCACGGCCCAGTCTCGCTCGCCCGCGCCAAAGTTCGCGCCGGTTGGATGCTGAACGAACCGGACCTCACCGGTCAGCGTCGTGCACTTCGCGATGGACGCGCCGCCGCCGATCGCGGTGAAGACGTCGTCGATCTCCAGGTTGCTGTAGTCCCGGACTGCCATCGCCCCAATTTCGAGCTGAACGAACCAGCGATCGTCGCTCCATCGAAGATCGCCAGCAGCCCCGGCGCCTACGCCGTCGAACGCCATGTACGGATCCTGCAGTCCCAGCAGGAGATCGGCATGCCCGGCGCGCACGAATGCTGTGTCGCGAAACACGAGCCCGGATCCGGTCGCGGTCGGAATCCAGCTCCACGCTGACACGGCGACAGCAAGCCGGCGCTCGGGTATCTCGAACATGCGGCGTGCGCCGAACTGGATGTTGCTGAGCGCCAACCCCTTCACGGTCTCCGCGTCCAGCCCCCCGCCGCCGAGCGAGACCTGGGTGCCGGTGAGTGCGTTGGCTCCGTACTCCACGATTCGCGCGAAGATCTCTCCATGCGAGGCCACAGGCGTTCGTGCCTGAACGGCGAGGCCCGCGGCGAAGTCGAGCCACGGCCACCCACCGAGGATGGTAGACGCACGCACCTCCGTCGCCGGCGTGAGGTCCGGAAGTACCAGCGGTGCAGGTGGCTCGGCGGCCGCCGCCGTCGCGAACAACAACGACGCGCACGCAGCGCCGCGAAGACTCACGGCGTCCTCGGCAGGGCATGTTTGACGAGTCCCGAGTAGACGTAGTCGTCGAAGGCGCGAAGATTCGACGAGGTGATGTAGCCCTGCGAATCCGGCGGTGCGAATGCGTCGAGACTGCTGCGTTCCACGAATGTGAGCGTGTCGCCTGTATCGCCATCGAGGACCGCCATCGCCGGAAATCCCGGGTGCACGCCGTAGCGCGGGTCGATCGTCGGTCTGGTGATCCCACTCACGAGGACGTTTCCGTCCACCTCGATCTCGACCTCGGCGCCGGCCTCGAACGACAACGGCACGTCGTCTCGCGACCACACCGGGTTGTTCTGCATGTCCAGCTTCGCGATCGTGTGCAGAGCGTCTGGAGTCGAGTTGTTGTTCGCCGGCTCGTCGATGACGACGAAGAAGCCACCACGCTCGACGGCAAGGTCGGTCCCGCGGCTCCCATGCGAGTACGTTCGAACCTGATGGCCGTCGCTCCCATCCAGGAGCAGGAAGTTGATGTCCGCCAGGCGTACGAGCACGTCTCCGCTGCTCGTCACGGCGACCGCGGTCGACCACAAGCTCGATTGCCATCGTTGCGTTCCGTCGGGAGCAAGCATCGCTGGATAGCTGAGGAGCGAGTCCGGTCTACTTTGCTGGTACACGATCCCCCCGTCCTCTCCGACGATGAGAGCGCGCGCGACGAGAGCCTGCGTCCAGTCCGTCGCAAGAGTTGCTGCGTCGTACTTCGCGATGACCTGGTAGTCCCAATCGACGACAACATTGCCTTCCCCATCGATGCCGATGGCTTGCGGATACCTGCCATCTGCGACCGCGCGAGCTTGCTCGACGCGCCCATCGGGCCCGATCGTCGCGATGCAAGGCGTTGCGCACTGCTGTCCGCCGATCGTCGCCCGCGAACCCGGTGCGATCGCGACGGCGGTAGTGCCGTCCTGGTTGCTCGCCCACCGAGCATCCGAAGAACTATCCAGATCGAGTGTCCAGAGCGGCGATTCAGGCGTCTCCCAGTGGCGGCATCCGCCGTGAAGCGCGAGGAGCAGGCATGCCAGGAGGGCCGAGGACGTCATCTGCAAATTCGCTCGATTTCGCTCTGCATCTCCGGATCGTAATGCGTAGGCGGGCTCCGTTCGCCGAAAACTCCGGCAGGCTCTGACAGAGCCTGGTATCGCTGCCTCAGATAGGCTCGCCACATCAACGCTGCTGTCGGAGCAGGAATAAGCGCGCCGCGGTGCGTTCGCTCCGCCGGCACTCGAAGCGTTCCGCAACCGCTCCGTCGAGAACGCGTCACAGCGGAACGATTCGACGGGTCAACCTACCGAAATCGCTCGGCGCCTCCGAAATCGCACTCTAGAGGTCTGGGGTTCGATCCCCTACGGCTCCACCAGGAAACGAAGAGGTCTCGCAGCAATGCGAGGCCTTCTTTGTTTTCGGAGCGTGCGCGCACCCGTTCTGCAGACGTCTGGTTCTCGGGATGCATGGTCACGTACTCGGAAGTCGACCATGACGAACAAGACGTGCGTGCTCGGCGCTACAGGCTTTGTCGGACGTGCCCTCGTCTCCGCTTTGAGCGAGGCGGGCGAGCCTGTTCGTGCGGCTTCGCGTCGAGGCGACAGAGGCTCGGAGACAGTCGAGTGGGTGTCGTGCGATCTGGAGCGCGCCGAAACGCTCGCCCCCGTGCTCGACGGCTGCGATTTCGTCTTCTACCTCGTGCACAGCCTCGGCCGCGCCGATTTTCGCGAGGCCGATCGACGCTGCGCGCACAACGTTGCGGCGGTGGCGGCGGCGGCTGGCTGTCGGCGCATCATTTATCTTGGCGGTGTATCGCCCCGCGGTCGTGCGTCGGAGCACCTGGCGAGTCGACTCGAGGTTGGCGAGATCCTGCGTGGGGGTAGCGTGCTCGCCGTCGAGCTTCGCGCATCGATGATCATCGGGAACGGAAGTGCGTCGTGGCGGATCCTTCGCGATCTCGCGGCGCGGTTGCCGTTCATGGTTCTGCCGCGCTGGCTCGACTCGAAGACGTGCCCGATCGCGCTGTCCGATGTGATCAGGGCGCTGCTCGATGCACGCCGCCTACCGATGACCGCTTGCGCGTGGTTCGATATCCCCGGCCCGGAGGCGCTGAGTGCACGTGAGATGCTCGAGATTGTCGCTGCTCTCGACGGGCGCCGCATCCCTGCGATCCGCGTTCCGCTGCTCACGCCGGCGTTATCAGCCATGTGGCTCCGGATCGTGTCGGGCGCCGAATACACGATTGCTCGTGAGCTGGTGGTCGGACTGAGCGAGGATCTGTTGCCCCAGCGCAGCTTCTGGGAGCTCGCGCCGCATTCGAACATCCTGTCGTTTCGCGCCGCCGCAGCGACCGCGCTGAGGTCGGAGAAGCCGCCGTCGGCGTTCGCGCGCGCAGTCGAGGCCATCGTGCGACGGTTCGGGGCCCACGACTCTCGTCTCGCAGGTACCGTCGCGCAGCGACCATGACGATCACCGTGTCCGTCAGCATCGACGTCCCAAGTCTTGCCGAAGGAATTGCCTGCTACAGCGGCGCCGTGGGCTTTATGAAGAAGGCGCAGCCTCCTCCAACTGTCGCTGTGTTGCACGGTCTCGACATGAAGCTGTGCCTGCTCGAGAAGCCGGCAGCTTCCAAGCCCGTGCCCAAGAGCGAGGACCAGCGCAAGTTCGAGCGCCACTGGACGCCGGTGCACCTCGACTTCCATGTCGACAACCTGGGCGCCGCTCTCGAACGCGTCGAGGCGCTGGGTGCCAAACGCGAACAGGTCTTTGCTCCCACCGATTCCGCGTTTGATCACATCCGCCCCCCTCGGTGCCGAACAAGCGGATGACTGTCTTCTGTTAGCCTCGAGGGATGAGCCTCGCAAGGCTGGCAATATCGGCGTTCGTATTGACGTGCGCGTGGCGAGGGGTCGCGATTGCGGACGGCGACGCGAAATGGGACGGGACGTACACGGCCGACGCCGGCGGCGGCTCGGAGCTGTGCCCCGAGGCATCTGCATCTGTGGTCGTTTCGAGCGGCACGTTCTCGATCGTTTGGAACATCAAGGCAGGTGACCGCCTCGTTCGCGTAGGTCGCCTCGATGGCGCTGTACGCGAGACCGGATTCGTCGTCGTGAAAGCGACCTTGTTCGATCCGCTGGCCAGCACCACAAGAACCGCCCTCGCCGATATGGGCGATACGCCCGACGAGCTGCGAACGATCGGCGGCGAGATGAAGATCGTCTTCACGAGCGACGATACGGCGCGAACGATCAACCTGACGAGTGGCAATTGTTATGCGCGGTGGGTCGCTGCAGGCGGCGAGAAGAAGACCACCACGGCGACCAGCTCCGCGAAGTCGACGAAGTCCGTAGTAAAGGCGCCACCTGCGCTCGCGGCGGGCTCACCGAAATGGGACTCGACCTACGTCTTGAATACCGATTCCGCCAATGACTGGCGGTGTCCTGACGCCGACGCGTTCAAGCAGCTCATCGTGAAGAAGGGCCGATTCTCTTTCCCATGGCGGATCGAAGCAAATGACGAACGGTTCGGCAAAGTCGCCATCGGGCAGGTCGATGGATCGATCAGTGCTAGCGGCGCGGTCAAGCTACGGTCCTGGTTCACGGTGACCGAATTGCCACCCGAGCTCGCGGACGGACACAACGAGGCAACACTCGCTCATGTTCGCACTCTCGTTCCGACGATGAAGTTCGCGTACACCAACGGTGCACGCCAGACGAAGCTCTCGTTCGGCAAGCTCTGCGCGTATGAGCTCGAGGATGCCGAGTCGCGTGCGAGGAAGAACACGTATGGCACCGCGAATAACAACCGCGACGGCAGCAAGAGAGTGTTTGACAAGACAAGCGGCAGCAGCAGCAACAGCGTCCGGAGAAGTGGCGACGGTGTCAGCAGCAGCGGCACGACAAGCTCGTCGTCCAAGCCGCCCAAGGGTCTCGCGAACGGTGCCGCTTGCACCTACGGCTCCGATTGCGCATCGGGCGAATGCGATTACAGCAAGTGCGTCAGCAGCGGCAGCAAGCAAGAGCTGGGCAATGGCATGGCGTGCACGTATAGCTCCGATTGCGCGTCCGGCAACTGCGAGTACGGCAAATGCGCGAGCAGGGGGAGCAAGAAAGACCTCAGCTCGGGCGCTGAGTGCACCTATAGCTCGGACTGCGCCTCGGGCGAGTGCACGTACGGCAAGTGCGAGTAGCGGCTCAGCGGCTGGCGTGACTTGCCGCCCAGGCACGTAGCTTTACCCAGACTGCCCGCGCGTTGGCAGCGTCGCTCCAGAGGTCCGGGGTTCGGTCCCCCACGGCTCCACCAGGAACGAAGGCACCGCGTAGAGATACGCGCTGTTTTTGGTTTCGGTTCTGCCCGCTGTTCGGTGGCACGATGCCTGCGTGATTCGGCGGCAGGTGCACGAGTTTTCGGGGCTCGAGCTCGACTGGCTGGCGTGCGACGAGGACGGCTTCGTCGCGATGTTCTCGAGCGCCGGCTTCGGTCCGGTGCCCGATGCGGCGATCGCGATCGCAGACAGCCTCGCCGAGGTCTTCGATCGCATCAAAGCGCTGCCGGTCACCGGAGACACGGCGCCGGTCAGCGGCCGAACGGAGCCTGACGACTGGATCGCAGCGGCGCAGCGCGGCTTGTTCGCGTTCGACTGGGCTCACACGCGGAATCGCTACCAGATCGAAGCACCGCCAAGCAGACCGGTGCGCCTCGACGACATCAAGGACGAACTGATCCGCCAGGCCGCGGAGCGCGTGCGGATCCCGGTGCGGTTCTCACAGCTGCGCTGGATCGATTGGGACGAGGCCGGCCGCACGTCCTCCGGCGCCGAGCTCTGACCTGACGTATGAGGTCGGACGGATCTTCAACCTCGGCGATCGCTTCATGGAGAGCTTCGTCGAGTTGTTCCGCGTCTGCAGCGACCGCGGAAGATGAGCACATCGTCACGGTTACTTGAGGGGGAGGCGCGTTGATGTTGCTGGGGACAACCGACCTCCCCTGGGCGGAGACGATACCCCCACCTCTGCAGCGCCTGACGGCCCGCGCTCGCAGCGCGTTCGTGGCACGTCTACTGCTCTTGGACGGGGACATGGTGAGGGAACTTGGAGGCGTGCTCGCATGCCTGGTCGCGAGCGGCTGCGTCGCCGATGTGGCGGGCTTTGACGACGGGAGCGGAATCACGCTCACCGCGAATTCGGCGAACGGGTCGAAGGACGACACCGGATTCGGCGACACGTTCGATGCGAGCGGCCCGATCGACACCTCGAACCCGTTCTTCAAGTCGCTCGGCACGAACGGCCGCTCGTGCGGCACCTGCCACATCCAATCGGAAGGCTGGACGATCACTCCGGCCGGCTTGCAGGCGCGGTTCACCGCGACCAATGGCACCGATCCGGTGTTCCGCACGAACGACGGCTCGGTCTCGCCGAATGCCGATGTGTCGACGGTCTCCGCGCGCCGGACCGCGTACGGAATGCTGCTCTCGAAGGGCCTCATCCGCGTCGGCATCGGCATCCCCGCCGGCGCCGAGTTCTCGCTGGTCGCGGTCGACGATCCTTATCACTTCGCGAGCGCGGCGCAGCTGTCGCTGTTCCGCCGGCCGTTGCCGTCCACCAACCTGTCCTTCCTCAGCGCGGTGATGTGGGACGGACGGGAGACGATCGACGCGGCCGACATCAACGGCAACCTGACTCACCAGGCCAACGACGCCACGCTCGGTCACGCGCTGGCCACGGGGGCGGACTCGAGCCAGATGAGCTCGATCGCGTCGTTCGAGGCAGCGCTGTTCACCGCGCAGACCCAGGACCGCAACGCTGGTCAGCTCGCGAAGTCCGGTGCGACTGGCGGCCCGACCAACCTCGCGAACGAGCCGTTCTTCCTCGGCGTCAACGATCCGCTCGGCCACAACCCGCAGGGCACGCCGTTCAACCCCGTCGTGTTCACGCTGTTCGACGCGTGGGCCCCCGGCGTGCTGGTCGACTCCAATAACGCCGAGGCGGCCGCGCGCAACGCGGTGTATCGCGGCCAGCAGATCTTCAACACGCGGCAGTTCCAGATCACCGGCGTCGGCGGCCTCAACGACGCGCTCGGCCAGTCGTCGATCACCGGTACGTGCACGCTGTGCCACGACATACCGAATGTCGGCGGCCATTCGTACCCTGCGCCGCTCAACCTCGGCCTCACCGACGCATCGCTTCGCACCTCCGACATGCCGCTCTACACGCTGCGCAACAACAGCACCGGCGAGACCGTGCAGACCACCGATCCGGGGCGGGCGTTGATCACCGGCAAGTGGGCCGACATCGGCAAGTTCAAGGGCCCGATCCTGCGCGGCCTCGCGATGCGCGCGCCTTACTTCCACAACGGCTTTGCCGCGTCGCTCCCCGACGCGGTCGCGTTCTACAACTCGCGCTTCAACATCGGGCTCAGCGCGCAGGATCAGAGCGACCTCGTCGCATTCCTCTCGTCACTCTGAGCCGGCTCGCGCATCACGCGGGCAGCACCGCGAGCGCCGTCACTTGCGAATGCGCGCGAACGCCGTTGCGAGCTCCGGGACGTCGCTACCTTCGCGCAGCTTGCGCAGCTCGAAGTACGTGACGGCAACCGTGACCGCAAAGAACATGGAGGTCACGGCGGTGCCGAGCGTCCTCCAGACAATGGCTGCGTCATGGCCTAGCTGCCGATACCCGTACAGCTCGAGCACGATCGCGACCCCGCCGGCGAGCATCGCGATCAGACAGATGTCGCCCTTGCGGCCGTCCGTCAGCTCTCGGCTTCGCTTCATCGCCGCGCGAATGCCCAGACCCTCGATGAGTGTCACCGGGACGATCACGTAGAACATGAGCGAGACGATGATGCCCGGGACGACGAGTAGCAGCATCGCGCCACCGATCACGAGTGACGAGACCACAGTCACACCGAGCACGCGGCCGAGCTGAGCGAACCCCATTGCGATGCACGCACGCGTTGACGGCCGAGAGCCTTGCAGCTCCATGATCGCTCCGTAGGCAACGACGGCTTGAGTGAACGCGCTCACGATGAGCCCCACGACGAACGCGAGCAGGACGTGTCCCTTGAGGCCGACGACCTGCAGGACAATCGCAGGGACCTCGAGGACGAGCGCGAGCAGAAAGAACGGCACGAAGTTGTGCTTGGTGATCCGCAGCGAGGTCGTCAGCACCTGCAGGACGCTGAACGGGTAGCCGGCCTTCGCCGGCGGAGGCGCCGCGGGCGCTTCTGCCGGTGTAGCCGAGGCGGCTTCTGCAGGTGCATCCGGGGTCGCTTCGACGGGCAACTGAGTCTCATCGCTCATCGCGCGTCATCATACGCCGCGACCGAAGCGCAGCTCCATATCGATCATGCGCGTCGAGGTGGGAGTCGGTAAGACAGATCGGGCTGCAGTACGCGCGAGGCGAGGCGAAGCTCGCTGAGGCGATTCGACTCGACGGTGTAACGAATGACGCACGTGAACATCGCCAGCTCCTCCCCCAGCCACGCGCCCGGCGAACGCAGTTATCATCTCCGTCGATGGATGTGGAAGTCGAAACCGAGCTCGCGCGACTGCTCGAGTCCGAGCGGCGTGCGCGTGTGCGAGCCGGCAGGCTGCAGGAGATCGTCGCCGCGCTGTCGCGTGCCTCCACCGCGACCGATGTCGCCGAGACCGCATGCCGGATCGCGGGCGAGCTCATGGAGGCAAATGCCGGTGCACTGTGGCTGACGACCGACGATGGCTCGCTCGAGCTCGCCGGGGCATGGGGAACACCTCGCGAGTTCATCGAGCAGTTTCGCGTGCTGCGAGTCGGGACGCCGGGCGTCCCCGCGCTCGAGGTCCTGCGGCTGCGCGAAGCGCTCTGGATCGAGACCGACGAGGACTATCGCAAGTTCGCGCCTGCGGTGTACGAGCGCGTGCGTACATCGGGCCGGCTGGCTTCGTACGGCGCGATGCCGCTACTTCGCGAGCAGCGCACACTCGGCGTGATCACGTTCTCGCATCCGCTCGGCCACGTTTACGCTCCTGACGATCGGGACTTTTATGTGGCCGTTGCGCTGCACTGCTCGCACGCACTCGAGCGCGCAAGCCTGCTCGATGCGGCACGCGCGGCTCGCGTCGAAGCGGAGCGAGCCAATCGGCTCAAGGACGAATTCCTCGCGACGTTCAGTCACGAGCTTCGTACTCCGCTCCACGCGATCGGCGCGTGGGCGTCACGCCTCGAAGGCAACCTCGACGACCGCGACACGCTCGAACGCGGTCTCGCGGTGATCCGTCGCACCGCGGGTGTCCAGGCGCGATTGATCGATGACATCCTCGATGTCTCGCGCATCGCAGGTGAGGGCATTCGCGTCGAGTCGCGCGCGATCGACTTCTGCGCGGTCGTTCGCGATGCGATCGAGGTCATCCGACCCGACATCGAGGCCAAACAGGTGCGCCTGATCGTACACGTGCCTGATCGCGCTCCGATCAAGGGCGATCCGCAACGCCTGCAGCAGGCGATCGGGAACTTGCTCGCCAACGCGGCCAAATTTACCGACGCCGGTGAGATCGTGATCAGCGTTTCGTTCGACGTCGGCAGCGTCACGTTCACCGTGATCGATAGTGGGCTCGGCATCGAGCCGGAGTTCATGCCGCAGCTGTTCGAACGATTTCGTCAGGCCGACAGCTCGTCGACGCGCCGGTTCGGCGGGCTCGGGCTCGGGCTCGCGATCGCCCGCCACCTCGTCGAGCTTCATGGCGGCAAGGTGCGCGCCTCCAGTGCAGGGCTCGGCAAGGGTGCGCGTTTCGACGTCGAGCTGCCGGTCGGCGCGGTGACGCACACCGACAACGTGCCACCGCCGCAGCGCCGCCATGTCGATCTGCGAGGCGGCATGGTCATGCTCGTCGACGACGAGCACAGCGCGCGCGAGCTACTCCGCGAGGTGCTCGCCGAGCACGGCGCCACCGTCAAGACGGCCAGCTCCGTCGCCGATGCCATGGCGGTGCTCGAGAAGTTCGTGCCGCACGTGATCGTCAGCGACCTCGGGATGCCCTGCGAGGATGGCTACTCGCTGCTGCGCCGCGTGCGCAGACTTCCTGGGGGCGATTTGCCATATGCGATCGCACTCACCGCGTACGCCGGCTCCGAGGAGCGTGACCGCACGCGCAAGGCGGGATTCGACGCGCACGCCGCAAAGCCAATCGATCTCGAGGCACTCCTCGTCGTGATCGAAGAGGGGCTCGCGCACGCCGCCGCCCGCCGCGCTCCCTGATCGGTTCCCGACATCGCCAACAAGCGGCCAGATTATGTCCACGCGCGGCTTGGGAACTGGCATGTTCGGGGCCTCGCAATGAGCTACTACGTCCGGTACTTCGCGGAGACCCCGATCACGCTCAAGGCTTTGAGCACTGCGATCAAGTCGATCGCGGCCGACTACAAGATCGACGGTGGCGACCTGATGCGTGGTCAGGACGTGCTCGCCGAGATCGGCGTCGACAGCGCGGGCAGCGATCTGTTCGTCGAGGAGCTCAACGTGCGCCTCGGAGCTGTCGCGCAGGTGGGCGGCCAGGGCGCGCAGTGGGTCGCCTCGCGCATCCGCGGCACGCAGTCGATCATCTCGGTGCGGGTCGACCCCGCCGTGAACTGGGACCTCCTCGGCCCGCTGTGGCAGTCGATGACGAGCCTCGCGCCCGGCCTCACCCAGGTCGATGGCCAGGGCTTCTACGACGGCTCGAACCTCGTCGTCCAGATGGCCTGATCTGCCTTCTCGGCTCGTGCCGCATGACCACGGCCGCGGTCATGGTCGACGAGGCGCGAGTGCTGCCGCCACCAGGTAGAGCGAGGCAGCGAGGACGAGGGCGTGCGTCGAGCCGCCGACCCGCAACGCGAGCACCGCCACGATTCCACCGGCCACCGACGCGGCCCCGTTGATCGCCCACAGGCTGGCGATGCGATCCGCGGGCGCGCCCTGATGCGCGAGCAGCACCGGAAACGGACCGCCGATCGCGAGCCCGATCGGAGCGAGGATCGCCGTGATCAGCAGCAGGCGGCCTGCATCGCTCGAGATCGAGTCGAGCCACGCGAGGTCCCGCGCGAGCAGGGCGGTCGCGACGACAGCGATTGCGGCCACGAGGCATGCCCACGTGACGCCGCGGTCGAGACGACGCCAGCGGTTGCCGAGCATCAGCGCGCCTGCACCACTCCACGCGAGCAGGCTGAACAGGACGAACGACACCGCGTACAGCGCACCGCCCGCCGCGAGCGTGAACCGCTGGATGAGCGCGAGCTCGACGCACAGGAACGCGGCCCCGAGGCTGGTCGCGACGGCGGCCGGGCGCAGGAACGCGCGGGCATCGCCGCGGCGCTCGCCGATCAGGACGAGCACGAGCAGGAGCGCACCCGCGAGGACCCACAAGCGAGCGGGTTCGGCGAGTGCGGTGGCGCCAAGGCCCTTGGTGTTCTGGAAGAAGTACGGACGATCGTCGTGGACCGGTGACAGGTCGTCGTTGCGCGTGGCGCCGAGCTGCCTGGGATCGAGCAGTTGCGCCGCGCGCTCGGGTGGATCTCCCGGACCCCACAGCAGCTCCGCCGGCGGAACGTCGAGGCTGTCGACTGCGTCGAGCGGCATCGGCGACGTTCGAACGACCAGCATGTACTGATACGCCGTGCCCGGGCGCGGATCGTGGAGGACAGCAAGTCCGTCGAGTGCGCGTGCGCGTGGGACGCCGAGCGTCTCGAGCGCTGCGAGCACCGTGAGCAGCTGTCGGTACGCGTTCCCCGGATCGCTGTGGATGAGGACCAGGACGCCCGTCGACGTCAGGTGACTCAGATACAGCCGGACCGCCTCGACCGTGTAGAGGTGCGCCTCCATCCCCGCAGGTTGCGCGTGGCCGTTGCCGGTGAGCGCGAGCGCGAGCTCGATGAGGTCGTAGCGTTCGGCGGTGTCGGCGAGGTGGCGGCGAGCGTCCTCGACGAACAGGTGAACGCCCGGCTGGTGATAGACGTCGCCGGCGAAGCGCTTCCAGCGCGCGAGCACGCCCGTGATCTCGGGATTCACTTCCACCGCATCGATGCGCGACGCACCGTACTTCTTCGCCAGCCACACGCTGGCACCTGCACCCGCGCCGAGCACCAGCACGCGCTCCGGGTGCAACGCGCGGTAGGGCAACGACATCAGGAGGCCCCACGCCGTCTCGAACGAGCCCGTCTTCGCCTGCGCTGCTTCCACCATATAGGTGGGGCTCATCCCATCGGTGAACACGCCGAGTCGCAGGCCGCGCTCCCCGGGCACCCGATGCACGTCGAGCCGGCCGAGCGGCCCCCACGCAGAATCGACGACGTCCCGCGTCGACGATCCGGCTTCGACGATCGCCTTCTCGGAATGAGGATCGGAGGCGAGCAGCACCTGCAGCGGACCGTCGGGCAGGGTTCCCATGCGCCCCGCCACCAGCAAGCTCACATGTGCCACCGCGATCAGCGCGATCACGGCCACGTTTCGACGGCGACGCTCGACGAGCATCAGCGCGAGCACGCAACACATCAAACCGAGCACGGTCATGATCTCGGTCGGTGCGAGCGGACCGACCAGACGCGGAGCCACCAGGCAGCCGCTCGCCGCGGCGAACAGATCGAGGGCATAGGTCGCGCGCGCGACGGTGCTGCCGCGCGAGGCATAGGCGTCGGAGATCAGCACACCGGCGAGCGCGAACGGCACCAGCGACAGCGCCACGAGTCCCGGCAACCCCGCGCCACCCGTTGCCGCCGCTGCGAGGCAGAACAGCGCCGCCGCGAGACCCGGTGCTGCCCGGCGCGGCTCGGCCCAGCGTGGGAAGCGCAAGCGGACAGCCGCGCCCATGCCGAGGCCGAGCAGCGCGATCGACAGTGCGGTCGAGGTCGCGTGCGAGCTGCCGATGTACGCGTAGAGCCGGGTGGACGTGAGCTCGAGGACCAGCACCACGAACGCGACAGTCGCGATGGTCGCCGCCGGGCGATGGTTCCTCGTGTCCAGTGGCGCGCAGCGTAGCACGCACACCGAGGCAACTAGAGTTGCTTCTCCTCGACGATCACGCGAACGGTGTCGAGCGGGACGTCGTCCCAACCGCGGATGCGGACTGACTCGCCGGACGTAGCGTCGACGACACC
>Ga0070678_100000345_pt1 | contig 21680 bp, 19 predicted proteins | sample KBSM73metaG_FD_65647 | JGI IMG/M metagenome (GOLD analysis project Ga0070678, IMG submission 65647) | Miscanthus rhizosphere microbial communities from Kellogg Biological Station, Michigan, USA - KBS M7-3 metaG | ecosystem: Host-associated > Plants > Roots > Rhizosphere > Soil ...
ATGAAGACCGTGTCGTACTCGAGCCCCTTGGCATTGTGCAGGGTCATCAGCGTCACCAGCTCCTGCTCGGAGCTGAGCCCGTCCTGGTCGGTGTAGAGCGAGATCTGCTGCAGGTACTCCTCCAGCGGCGTCACCTCGCTCTCGCCCTCGCGTTCGCGCTCGATGTCGAACTCGGCCGCGCCGGCGATCAGCGTTTCCAGGTTTTCCGCCCGGCCTTCGGCCTCGATCGTCCGCTCCGCCGCCAGCGCTTCCAGGTAGCCACTCTCGTGCAGGACCGCCTCCAGCAGCGTCGCCACAGGACCGCCTTCGTCGGCGCGTTCGCGCAGGGTCGCCATCGTCTCGTAGAAGCGTCCGACCGACTTGATCGCGGCGCCACTAAGTCCCGGCACCTCCTCGACCCGCTCGATCACCTCCCAGACCTGCTGGCCGGTGGTGTTGACGTGCGAGGCGATCCGGCCCTGGGTCGTGTTGCCGATCCCCCGCCGCGGCGAGTTGACGACGCGGCCGAAGGAGACGAGGTCGGCCGGGTTGGCCAGCAGGCTGAGGTAGGCGATCGCGTCCTTGACCTCGGCCCGCTCGTAGAACTTGGTGCCGCCGATCACCTGGTAGGAGACGTCAAAGCGCTGCAGCGTGTCCTCCAGCACTCGGGCCATCGCGTTGGTCCGGTAGAAGACCGCCACCCCGGAGCGGCTGACGCCGTCCTCCTCTTCCAGCCGTTCGATCTCGCCGGCGACCCAGCGCGCCTCCTCGTGCTCGTCGGTCAGCTCGTTCAGCCGCACCGGCTCGCCGCCCTCGTCTTCGGTCCAGAGCTCCTTCTTCAGCCCTTCCCGGTTGCGTTCGATGACCGCGTTGGCGGCCGAGAGGATCGTCTGCGTCGAGCGGTAGTTCTGCTCGAGCTTGACCACCGCCGCGTCCTCGAAGTCGTGTTCGAAGTCGAGGATGTTGCGGACGTCGGCGTGGCGGAAGCCGTAGATCGACTGCGAGTCGTCGCCGACAACCATCAGGTTCCGCTGCTCGCCGGCCAGCAGCTGCAGCAGCCGGTACTGGGCGTGGTTGGTGTCCTGGTACTCGTCGACGAGGACGTGGCGGAAGGTGCGCTGCCAGCGCTCGCGGACGTCCCCGAACAGCTCCATCACGTTGACGGCGCGGACGAGGAGGTCGTCGAAGTCCATCGCGTTGGCTTCGCGCATCCGCTTCTCGTAGAGCGGGAAGGCTTCGGCGACGATCTCCTCGAATTCGGCGTAGGCGGAGTCGTTGTAGGAGTCGGAGTCGATCAGCTGGTTCTTGGCGCCGGAGATCTTCGACTGGATCGCCCGCGCCGGGAACCGTTTCGGGTCGACCCCCAGCTGCGCCAGGCAGCGTTTAAGCATCCGCAGCGAGTCGGCCTGGTCGTAGATCGTGAAGCTCTTCGAGTAGCCGAGCCGCTCGGCGTCGACCCGCAGCATCCGCGCGCAGGAGGAGTGGAAGGTCGTCACCCACATCGCCCGCACCGAGCGGCCGACCAGCTCGCCGACTCGCTCGCGCATCTCCGCGGCGGCTTTGTTGGTGAAGGTGATCGCGAGGATCTCACCGGGACGAGCGGCCCCGGTGGCCAACAGGTAGGCGATCCGGTGGGTGAGGACGCGGGTCTTGCCGGAGCCGGCACCGGCCAGGACCAGCAGCGGACCCTCCCCATGCTCGACCGCTTCGCGCTGGGGACGGTTCAGTCCCGCCAGCAGGCGTTCGGCCCGGTCGGCGCCGGGTTCGGTCGGGGCGCCCGAGGCCGAGGCCCGCGCCTCTGGCTCAGTGTCGAAATGCTCCTGCAGACTCACCTAGCGAGCATAGCCAGGGACCCGGCGGGGCTTGCCGCCTTCAGATCGCGTTCGATTCGGCAGTGCATTCGCTCGGTGGGTCGCCGTCTCCGAACAGCAGATCTTCCAGCGCCGTGTCGCTCATCCGTTCCATTCGGCCGATCCAGCAGGCGACGTTCTCCGCTTCATGCGGCGAATTCGCCCGCAGCATCCCGATGCGGCCCACTTCCATGATCAGGTGCGTGGCGTCGAGATCCACCAAGCCCTGCCACTCGTCGAACTTCCACACACCGTTGCGCTTGACGAAGCCGTTCCGCACCTTTTGACCGTCAAGGACAGACCCCTCGAAGGCGATGAGAGCGGTGGCCGAGTCGCCCTCGACGTCGATACTCGAGACATCGACCTTGTCAGGCTGGTCGACGAGCGGATCCGGATTCTCTTCTTCACACTCGGCGATCGCCGCCTCTCCGTCCCGACCGGTCGTGCTTTCGAGAAAGTGGAGCGTGCTGAATTTCAAGCAGCTCCCTGGACCCGTTTCGACTATCGAGGCTTGGACCATCGCCTCCAGCGCCTGCCGGTCGCTGCTTTCGCCACATGCCGCGAGCAGCAGGGCCACGACCAGCACCCCGCTGGCGGACGCCAGGCGCTTTGGCAAACCAGAGGTTGACAAAGGCGCCCCGAGTGCCTCAGCCGCCGGCCGAGGAGCGGCCGGTGCGGGGCTCGATCTTCGCCACCTCGGCGGAGGGGCCATTGCCCCCGTCGAGGGCGGCGAGCCGCGCCTCGACGTCGGCGATCCGCTCCGAGAGCGCCTTGATCGCATCGGCAATCGGGTCCGGCAGGTGGATCCAGTCGGCGTCGGGGCCTTCGACCCTGCGGCCTTCGAGCCGGACCGGGTGGCCGGGGTTGCCGACGACGGTCGCGCCGGGCGGCACGTCCTCGACGACGACCGTGTTGGCGCCGATCTTCGCCCCGTCGCCGACCGCGATCGGGCCGAGGAGCTTCGCTCCGGAGCCGGCGGTGACGTTGTCTCCCAGCGTCGGGTGGCGCTTGCCGCGCTGGAAGCCGGTCCCGCCCAGGGTCACACCCTGGTAGAGCGTCACGCAGTCGCCGATCACCGCGGTCTCGCCGATCACCACGCCGGAGCCGTGGTCGATGAAGAAGGAGTTGCCGATCCGCGCGGCGGGATGGATCTCGACCCCGGTCACCGAGCGGGTCAGGTAGGCGATCGTCCGCGGCAGCAGCGGCACCCCGGCCTCGAGCAGCGCGTGCGCGGCCCGGTGCGCCAGCAGCGCCTGCACGCCGGCCCAGCTGGTGAGGATCTCGAAGGTCGAGACGCCCTGCGCGGCGGGGTCGCGCTCGCGCGCCGCCCTGACATCGGCGCGGATCTCGCCGATCAGCCTTTTCCAGCGGTTCATGGTGAGAAGAAGGGTAGGGACATATAGCGCTCACCCGAGTCGCAGACGATCGTCACCACCCTCTTCCCAGACATCTCCGGTCGCGCCGCGACCTCGAGCGCCGCCCAGACATTGGCGCCGGCGGAGATCCCAGCCAGCACCCCCTCCTCCCGCGCCACCCGCCGCGCCATCTCCAGCGCGTCCTCGTCGCCGACGGCGATCACCTCGTCGATCACGTCGCGGTCGAGGTTCTCGGGGACGAAGCCGGCGCCGATCCCCTGGATTTTGTGCGGTCCCGCTCTGCCGCCGGAGAGGACCGGGGAGCTGGCCGGCTCGACCGCGAAGACCTTGGCCTCGGGCGCCCGCTCCCTCAGCATCTGCCCGACCCCGGTGATCGTGCCGCCGGTGCCGACGCCGGCGACGAACGCGCCGATCTCGCCGTCGGTGTCGCTCCAGATCTCCTCCGCCGTGGTGCGGCGGTGGACTTCGGGGTTGGCCGGGTTGGAGAACTGCATCGGCATGAAGCCCTTGCGCTGGTCGCGGATCTCTTCGGCCAGCGCGACCGCCTCGTTCATCCCGCCCAGCGAGGGCGTCTCGCGGACCTCGGCGCCATAGGCGCGCAGGAGCTTGCCGCGCTCGCGGCTCATTCCCTCCGGCAGGGTGAGGATCAGCTCGTAGCCGCGGGCGGCGCAGACCATCGCCAGGGCGATGCCGGTGTTGCCGCTGGTCGGCTCGACGACGACCGCCTTGCCGGGCTGGATCTGGCCTTCCGCTTCGGCCGCGTCGATCATCGCCACCCCGATCCGGTCCTTGACCGACCCTCCGGGGTTGAAGTACTCGAGCTTGACGCAGACCTCGCCGGGGAGCCCCTCGGACATCCGGTCGAGCAGGACCATCGGCGTCCCGCCGACGACGGCCGAGGCCTCAGCGCCGATCCGCATCAATCGACGTGGACGATCTTGAACTTACGGACTGCCGGGGTCGGGTCGGGGGTGCTGCCGTTGACGGCGCGGACCTGGAAGCGGTAGCGGCCGGGGCGCAGCTTGTAGGCCTTCGGCGACTTGCAGCCCTTGAAGGTGGCGGCCTTGATCTTCTTCCCCTTCAGCTTCGTCAGCGAGCACTGGAAGGTGACGCCGGCGGTCGACGAGGAGAAGCGGAACTTCACCTTTGCCTTGGCCTTCTTGGTCTTGATCAAGGGCTTCGGCCCCTTGCCGATCTTGGTCTCAGGCGGTTTGACCGTGGTCGTGGTGGTCGGCGGCGGCGGGTTGGTCTTCTCGGGTTCGACGCCGGTGACCTTGACCACCGAGGAAACGACGCCTTTGGCTTCGTTTTTCTGCAGCGTGATCCAGAGCGTCCCGTTTGGACCGGTGGTGATCTGCCGTGCCGATTCCGTCGGGAGTCCGGTGAGGAAACTGACCTCCCCGCTGGTCGTCACGCGCGCTAGCTGTCCGGCCATGAACTGGACGATCCAGTAGGCACCATCGCCGCCGAAGGTGACGCCGAACGGGTCTCCGAGCAGTTCGAAGGAAGCCGCCGGGTTGGGGGGCGAGATCAGTCCGGACTTCTCGGGACTGGCGCCGGGTGCGGTGAAGGCGATCTGGCCGCCGGCGCCACCCGCGACACCCTGCGATCCGCCGTCGATAGCGAAGTCTTTCTGAGTCCCGTCGGCAGTGAAGGTGACGATCCTGTTGCCCACTCCAGCATCCGCGATTACGACCAGCGATCCCGCCACGTCGATGTCCTTGGGGCTGATTTCGCCGTCCACCACCACCGGTTTCACGCTGCCGGTCGGGTCCCCCGGCGAAAAACGCACGAGCTGGTTGTTGGACGCCACCCACATCAACCCGTCCGGGCCGGCGACTATCTGCCCATTCGCGCCGATCCCGGCAACCGGGAAGCTTTGATCCGTGCCCGTCGGGTCGCCCGGGTTGAACCTCGCCGCTTTTTCGACGTCGGTGATCCACAAATTGCCGTCTGGGCCCGGAGCGATCCCCTCCGGGCTGAGGATTCCTTCGATGTCGAATTCCTCGACCTGTCCGGAGGGCGTCACCTTCGCGACGTCGTTGGTCCCGTCTTCGACCGTCAGCCAGATGTTCCCGTCGGGGCCAGCGACGATCTTGTTGTTCGTGCCGATTTCCGCGTTGAGCGGAAAGGTCCCGTCGATGGACGGCGCCGCAACAGCTGACCCGGCGCCCACCAGCAGGCAGCTGAGAGCGGCAAGCGAAGCGACAAACGTGGCGGCGGTTCTCCCCACGCCGCGCAGTCTAACCGGGGATCACGCGGCCGTCAGCGACTAAATGAAGTACATGCCGCTGCCGGACTCTTCGGCCTCGCGGCGGGCGACTTCGGCGATGGTCGTCTGGGCGAAGACCTTGCGCAGGGCGGCGACGCCCTCGGCCCAGATGCCGCCGGCCTCGTCGGCCTCGTCGCCGACCTTGCCGTCGAGCGCCTGGACGACCTCGAGCACCGTGATCTCCTCGGCCGGACGGGCCAGGGTGTAGCCGCCGCGCATGCCGCGGTGGCTGGTGAGGAGGCCGTTGCGTCGCAGGGTCGAGAAGAGCTGCTCGAGGAACTGCTCGGGGATGTCCCGCCGCTCGGCCAGCTCTTTGATCGGCACCGGCCGCTCCCCCGCCCGCGCCAGCTCGGCCATCGCGACCACGGCGTATCTCGACTTTGAGGTAATTGAGATCACAAGGGACTTTCTACCGCACCCCCCGGCTGGGTAGGATCGGCCGGCGGGAGCCGAAAGGCGCTCAGTCCCCCGCACGAAGAATCGAATTGATCGGAAAGCAGCTCTGAGCGAGCACCCACACTGCCTGGTGATCGACGGTCACCCCCTGGTCCGGCTTGGGATCCGCGAGGCCCTCGACGGGGGGTTCGTCGTGCACGAGTCGGAGACCCGCGAGGAGGGGCTCGACCTGGTTCGCGACATCGGCGACTTCGACGTCGCGATCGTCGACATGCGCTGGCGCGGCAACGGCGAGGGCGACGCGGTCAGCGGCGCCGAGGCGATTCGCATGCTGCACCGCTCCAGCGCCGCGCTGGGGATCGTCGCCCACGGCGAGCTGCCCGAGCGCCACCTGGCGAGCGCCGCCCTGCAGGCGGGTGCCTCCGCCTACGTAGCCCGCACCGCCGGCCCGGCCGAGCTGCGCAAAGCGGTCGACGCCGCCGCCGCGCAGGAGAAATTCATCGACCCGGCGGTGCCGCCGAAAGGCAGCCGCGGCAAGCTGACCCGGCGCCAGCGCCAGATCCTGCAGCTCCTCGCCAACGGCGAGTCGACGACGGTCGCCGCCCGCGAACTCGACCTCAGCGAGGAGACGGTCAAGTCCCACACCAAGCACATGCTCGTCCGCCTCGGCGCCAAGAACCGCACCCACGCGGTGGCGATCGCCCTGCGCGAGTGCCTTATCGACTAGCCGGCGACTGCGGGGACCGCGAAGGCGTCTGAGCCCAGGCCGGACGCCGGACGCGCACGAGCGAGCGGCGGCGCCACTTGGCCGGCGCATCGTCTTTCTGGGCGGCGGGAACGGCCGCCGCGGAAGTCGACAACTGGGCCATGGCTAGATCCAGCCTCGGTCGCGGGCCATCAACACGGCCTGCGCTCTATCGACGGCGCCGATCTTGCCGTAGACGTTGTGGAGGTGGGTGCGGATCGTCGAGACGGAGAGGTGCATTTCGCTGGCGATCTGCTTGTAGACCATGCCCTCGGAGAGGTGACGGAGGACGTCGAGCTCGCGACCCGAGAGCGGGCAGGGCTCGCTGATCCGGGAGGCGTCCTGGACCGGCAGCGGCAGCTCGTAGAGCAGGTCGCGCAGCGCCTCGGGGCTGAGGCCGCAGCGCTCGGCGGCGGAGCGCAGGCGCTCGGGGGCGATCGTGTCGCCCTGGCAGTAGTGGGCGACCATGTCGGCGGTGGCGATCATCGCCGCCAGGCCGTCGGCGTCCTCGGAGTGGTGGCGCTCGATCGCGACGGCGATCCGGGAAGGCAGGTTCCAGCGCCGGGCGAGAACGCCGCCGACGAGGGCGTGGTCGATCCCCAGCTGCTCGCGTTCTTCGCGCAGGCGCTGCTCGGGGGTGCGGGAGATCGCGTCGAAGTAGACCTTGTAGCCGGGGTGCAGGCGGGAGATGACGAGGCGGCCGACGTCGTGCAGCAGCGCGGCGACCGCCAGCTCGTCGCGTTCGGCCCAGCCGACGACGCGGCCGAGGCGGTCGGCTGCCCGCTGGGTGGCGAGGGCGTGGACACGGAAGCGCTCGGGCTTCAGCTCCCAGCCGCCGTTGGAATCGAAGAAGTCGAAGCTCGGGGCAGTGCCGGCGAGGGCGAGGACCCCGGCGGGCTTCAGCACTTCCAGCGCCGCGGGGACGCTGGCGATGCCGCCGGCGACGAGGCCGCCGCGGTTGGCGTGGCGCAGGACGGCGATTGCCAGCGAGACGTCGCTCTCGACCGCCTCGACGATGTCGCCGACGCGCGCGGTCTCCGCCGTCGCGGCGGCGATCACCCGCTCGCGGGACTCGATCAAGACCGGGAACCGCTCGACCGCCTCGAAGGCTTCGGCCAGGCGGCTGCCCGGCGCGGCGGCGGTCCTCGATCCGGCTTTGGTCCCCTCGGCGAGGGTCACCTTGCCGTTGCTCTGCGCAGTCGTCACGCTCATTGGCACAACACATCGGCAGTAAACGACCCCGGGTTTAGCCCATTACCTCTTTCCAATCCCCAAAATTGGGGATTCCCGGGCGGGATCAGGCGGCGGTGAGGCGCCCGGCGGCGGCGCGGATCCGCTCCAGCGAGCGCTCCCTGCCGAGCACCGAGAGGGACTCGAAGATGCCCGGCGAGACCGAGGTGCCGGTGATCGCGACCCGGATCGGTTGGTAGAGCCGCCCCGGCTTGAGGTCGAAGCGGTCGAGTAACGGCGCCAGCGCCGCCTCGATCGGCTCAGGATCGAATGGCTCGACCGGCTCGAGTGCCTCGGCGACCGCGGCGAGCACCTCGCCGCTCCCCTCTTTCATCACCTTGCCCCAGGCCTTCTCGTCCGAGACCGGCGGCTCGAAGAGGAAGCCGATCAGCGGCCAGACCTCCTCCAGGGTCTGGGCTTTCTCCTGGGCGATCTCGCAGGCCGCCAGCAGCCGCTCGTCGGCGTCGCGGTGGAGGTGGCGCGCCACCGCCGCGGTGTATTCCTCGAGCGGCATCTCGCGCATGAAGCGACCGTTCAGCCAGCGCAGCTTCTTCTCGTCGAAGATCGCCGCCGATTTGCCGACGTCGGTGACGCGGAAGCGCTCGACCAGCTCGTCCGTCGACATCAGCGTCGTGTCGTCGTCCGTGCCCCAGCCGAGCAGCGCCAGGTAGTTGCGGACCGCGGCGGGCAGATAGCCATCGTCGCGCAGCTCCTGGACCGAGGCGGCGCCGTGGCGCTTGGAGAGCTTCTTGCCGTCGGGACCGTGCAGCAGCGGCAGGTGCGCGTAGCGCGGCGGCTCGTGGCCGAGCGCGGCGAGGACGAGCAGCTGCTTCGGGGTGTTGGAGAGGTGATCGTCGCCGCGCACCACCTCGGTGATCCCCATCTCGGCGTCGTCGACGGCGACCGCGAAGTTGTAGAGGACCGAGCCGTCGGCGCGGGCAATGACGAAGTCGTCGTAGCTGGCGTTGGGAAACGAGACCGGGCCGCGGATCAGGTCGTCGACGACCGTGTTGCCGTCGTCGGGGACGCGGAGGCGGATCGCGGCGGTCTCATCGTCGACTGGCGTGCCGCGATAGCCGCGCCCGGCGCCGTGCTCGGCCTTCCAGGCCTCGACCTCCTTGCCGGTGGCGTGGTCGCGGTAGGCATGGCCGGAATCCAGCAGCTTCCGCAGCGCCTCGGCGTGGCGGTCGGCGCGGTCGGCCTGCGAGACCGGGCCGATGTCCCAATCGAGCTCCAGCCAGCGCATCGCGTCGAGGATCTGCTCGACGTTCTCCTCGGTCGAGCGCTCGCGGTCGGTGTCCTCGATCCGCAGCACCAGCTCACCGCCCTCGTGGCGGGCGGCCAGCCAGTTATAGAGTGCCGTCCTCGCCCCGCCAATGTGCAGCGCGCCGGTCGGCGAGGGGGCAAACCTGAATCGGGAGTTATCGCTTTTCATGTTCGTAGGAGCGCACGTTTCCACTGCCGGCGGTCTCGCCAACGCGATCGAGCGCGGCGAGGAACGCGGTTGCGAATCTATCCAGATCTTCAACCAGAGCCCGCGCATGTGGCGGCCGACGAACTTCGGCGAGGAGGACTTCGCCGCCTTCCGCGAGGCGATGGCCGGCTCCAAGGTGGAAGCCGTGATCATCCACGCCGTCTACCTGATCAACTGCGCGACCAAAGACAAAGACCTGCGGAAGAAGTCGCTGACCTCGCTCACCCACGCGCTGCGGATCGGCGACGCGATCGGCGCCCGGGGGGTCGTCCTGCACCCCGGCTCGCAGAAAACCGATCCGCTGAAACCGTCGCTGAAACGAGCTTCCAAAGTGATCGCCGCGGCGCTGAAGGAAACCGACTCTTGCCCGCTACTGCTCGAGCAGACCGCCGGCCACAAAGGACTGCTCGCCCGCGACTTCGATCAGATCGCCACCCTGATCGACGGCGTCGGCGACGACAAGCGCCTCGGCCTCTGCCTCGACTCCTGCCACATGTTCGCCCAGGGCTACGACATCACCGACGAGGCCCACCTGGGCAAGGTGCTCGACGAAGCCGACGCCAAGATCGGCATCGAGCGCCTCGGCGCCATCCACGTAAACGACGCCGCCGTCCCCCTCGGAGCCCACCTAGACCGCCACGCCAACATCGGCAAAGGCGAGATGGGAAAACGCGGCCTCTCCGCCTTCCTCTCCGAGCCCCGCTTCGAGGGCCTGCCGGCGACGCTGGAGACTCCGGGGCCTGAAAAGAAAGGCTCGTCGAAGGCCGAAGTGACTCTGGCAAAGCGCCTGCGGCGCGAAGGGCTCAAACGGCGGAGTGCGAAAGGCTGAACGCAGGGGAGGGTGCCGGTATCCCTCTCCGGAATTGACCTCCCCTCCGCTTCGCTCCGGGGAGAACCTGCTGCGCGCTTCGCGCGCAAGAGACAGATTGCATATCGCCGAACATTCCTGCGAGGGACACCGGCACCCTCCTTGACAGGGTTTGCGCTTCGCCGTAGGGCGAAAGCTGTCGCTGGGAGGGATGGGTGTCCCCTGACCGACCGGCGTCCTGATTTTCGCGCTGGCCACTTGGCGAGAGATGGTCACTTAAAGGCGAAAATCCCAGGAAGGGAAGGGGACACCCATCCCTCCCTACCGCAACCGGCTCCGCACCTCACCCGTTTTCAGGCAGGCGACAAGGACCGGCTGCACCCCTGCCGCCGATCCTTGCTCTCCCGCCGTAAGTTCGTTATTTGATGTGGAAGCCGGAGATCGCGCGGGAGATGACCAGCTGCTGGATCTCTGAGGTTCCCTCGAAGATCGTGTAGATCTTCGAGTCGCGGTGCATCCGCTCGACCGGGAACTCGCGGGTGTAGCCGTTGCCACCGAGGATCTGGATCGCCCGCTCGGTCACCCAGACGGCGACCTCGCCGGCCTTGAGCTTCGACATCGAGCCCTCGGCGTTTTCGAATTTGTGGCCCTGGCGGCCCATCCAGGCGGCGCGCCAGACGAGCAGCCGGGCGGCGTCGATCTCGAGCTTCATGTTCGCCAGGTCGAAGGCGATCGACTGGTTCTCGACGATCTTGCGGCCGAACTGTTCGCGCTCTTTGGCGTAGTCGAGCGCGTACTCGTAGGCGGCGCGGGCGATGCCCAGCGCCTGCGCACCGACGGTCGGCCGGCTTGCCTCGAAGGTCTGCATTGCCGCCTGCGATTTGGCTTTCTTGCCCTCGCGGACGCGGGCGAGGCGTTCGTCGAGCTTCTCTTTGCCGCCCAGCAGGCATGAGCCCGGGACGCGGCAGTCGTCGAGATGGACGTCGGCGGTGTGCGAGGCGCGGAGGCCGTGCTTCTTCACCTTGGCGCCCTGCTCGCAGCCCTTGGTGTTGGGCGGGATGACGAAGGCGGCGTGGCCACGCGAACCGAGCTCGCGGTCGACCGAGGCGATCACCACGTGGACGTTGGCGATGCCGCCGTTGGTCGCCCAGGCCTTCTGGCCGTTGAGCACCCATTCGTCCTTCGCCTCGTCGTATTTGGCGCTGGTGCGAATGCCGGAGACGTCGGAGCCCGCGTCGGGCTCCGAGGCGCAGAAGGCGCCGAGCTTGACGTCGTCCGGCGTGCCGTAGCACTGGGGGATCCACTCCCCCATCTGCTCCGGGGTTCCCTGCCCGAAGATCGCCGCGACCGCGAGGGTCGTGCCCATGATCGCCATGCCGATGCCAGCGTCGCCCCAGAAAAGCTCCTCGTTGGCGATCGGCAGCGTCAGGCCGGTCTCGTCAGCCCAGAACTGGCCGACCGCTTCGAAGCTGTAGAGGCCGATCTTGGCGGCCTCCTCGATCACCGGCCACGGCGTTTCCTCGCGCTCGTCCCACTCCTCGGCGGCGGGACGGACGACGTTCGCGGCGAAGCCGTGCACCCACTCCTTGATGTCCTTCTGGTCCTGGTTCAGCTCGAGCGAGAACTTCGGCTCGGTCGAATCGGACGAAGTGCTGTTGGCCTCGTCGAGCAGCGCTTGCGCGTCGACGTCGGCGACGGAGGAATCAGCCATGGCGGCGAAGTCTACACGGAACGATGTCGTGTCACGAAACTGCGTCGAGATCAAAACGTGCCTAAATCAGACCGTCGCGGACGTCGCGCAGGTCGAAGGCGCGCAAGCCCTCGCTGCCCTCGTCGGTGCAGTCGAAGAAGCGCTTGTTGACGCATCCGTAGGACTCGCCCTCGCCCTCGTAGGCGCGCTCGACCGAGAACTGACAGTGCGGCAGCGGCGCGCCGGTCATCTTCACCCCGCCGAAGCCGCCCTTCTCGAGGACGGCGCTGAGCTCGACCTCCGCCCCGTAGACCTCCTGCATGCAGCCGACGTACTGCTCGCCGGTCAGGCGGTCGACGAAGCTGTAGAGGTAGCGGCAGCCCAGCTCGATGCAACCGCGCGGCTCGACCATCTTGTCGCAGAAGGAGCGGCACTGGCGGCACTCGCCGACCTGGGTGCGCGTTGCGGTCATTCAGGAAGTCTAGGGATGAGGGAGGGCGGAGCCAAGCGGTTTGCCGCGCTCAAGCGGCCATCGCATGGGCGCTCAAGACATGGTCCAGCTCGGTGCGCAGCATCCCGGACGGCTTGACCCGAAATTTCTCGCCGACCTTGTAGCGCTTCTCGCCAACCACGAGGTAGACCTCGGCGTCGCCCCTGTGGTGTTCGAGCACCGCCTTCAGTTCCTCGCAGAGCTCGTCGCTGAGGCGGGCGAGGTCGATCGGGACCTCGAACGGGCCCGCCGGGGTCGCGGCCGGCGCCAGCTTGGTCGCCTTTTCGATCTCTGCCGCGTCGGGTTCGAAGCGCTGCGCCTCCTGGACGACCAGCTTCGTCTCGCCGCGGTCCTTGTGGTCGATCCGGCCGCGGACGAGGACGATCGCGTCGGGCTGGATCACGTTCGCGCTCTCGGCCTCATCGGCCTTGAAGACCAGCATCTCGACCTGCCCCTCGACGTCGTCGAGGGTCGCGAACATCATCTGGCTGCCGCTCTTGGTGCGGATCTTCTTGCAGTCGACGACGATGCCGCCGACCGTCACCCAGCCGCCGTCGGGCTTGCCGGCCAGTTGCGCGAGGCTGCAGTCGACCCGCGCCCGCAGCGCCGGCCCGACTTCCTGCAGCGGGTGCGAGGAGAGGTAGGTGCCGAGGGTCTCCTTCTCCATCGCCAGCATCTCGGCGCGGTCGAACTCGGCCCCGGGGATCGGCGGGCGGTGGTGGGCCTGCGACTGGGCGGCCCCTCCCCCGCTTTCGTCACCGCCGAAGTCGAAGATCGAGCCCTGTCCCATCTGCGCGTCCTCCTGCGCCTTCTGTCCCGCCGACTGCGCCGCCGGCAGCGTTTCCAGCATCCCTTTGCGACTGTCGCCGGTGGAGTCGAGGGCGCCGCACTTGATCAGGCATTCGATCGCCCGTTTGTTCACCGCGCGCGAGTCGACCCGCTCGCAGAAGTCCCAGATCGACTCGATCGGTTTCTCCTCGCGGGCGCGGAGGATCGCCTCTACCGCCGCGTGGCCGACGTTCTTGACCGCGTCGAGGCCGAAGCGGATCGCTTTCTCGGAGACGACGAAGCTGTGGCCGGAGGAGTTGACGTCGGGCGGCAGGACGTCGATCTCCATTTCCGCGCAGCGGTTGACGAAGAACGGCACCTTGTCTTTGGTGTTCATCACCGAGGAGATCACTGCCGCCATGTACTCGGCCGGGTAGTTGGCCTTGAGGTAGGCGGTCCGGTAGGAGATCAGCCCGTAGCAGGCGGCATGGGACTTGTTGAAGGAGTAGTCGGCGGCGGCTTCGTTCAGCTTCCAGAGGTCGGCGGCGACGTTCGGGGCGGTTCCCGACTTCGCCAGTCCCTCCATGAATTTGTCTTTCATCGTCGCCATCAGGTCGCGCTTCTTCTTGCCGATCGCCTTTCGCAGGTCATCCGCCTGGGCACCGGAGAAACCGGCCATCAGGCGGGCGATCTGCATCAGCTGCTCCTGATAGATGACGCAGCCGTGGGTCTCCTTGGTGATCGCTTCCAGGCGCGGGTCGGGGTAGCGGACCGTGGAGGGGTCTTTCTTCCCTTTCGCGTAGGTGGGGATGTAGGCCATCGCGCCCGGCCGGTAGAGAGCGCCGAGGGCGACGATGTCGGCGAACTCGGTCGGTCCGACCTTGCGCAGGGCGTCGCGCATGCCCTCCGACTCGAACTGGAAGACGCCGGTCGAGTCGCCGCGGGCCAGCATCGCGTAGGTCTTGGCGTCGTCGATCGGAATCTGCTCCATGTCGACTCGCTCACCGCGCGAGCGCTCGATGATGTCGATCGCGTCCTCGATCACGTCGAGGTTGCGCAGCCCGAGGAAGTCCATCTTCAGCAGCCCGATCTCCTCGATCGGGTTCATCGAGTACTGGGTGACGATCTTGTACTGGCGCTCGGGCTTGCCCTTGTCGTTGGTCGCCGCCGGGGCGGTCTTGTCCTCGGCGAGCTGCAGCGGCACGACCTCCTGCAGCGGCCGGTCGGCGATCACCACGGCGGCGGCGTGAATCGAGTTGTTGCGGATGATCCCCTCGAGACCCTGGGCGACGTCGATGATCTTCTTCGCGTCGGGCTCTCCGTCATAGGTCCGTTTCAGCTCCTGGCCGGACTTGAGGCACTCGGCGAAGGAGGGACTGCGGCCCATGATCGGCTCCGGGATCTGCTTCGCCAGCCGGTCGCCGGTGGCGTAGTCGAAGCCGAGCACGCGGGCGGCGTCGCGGGTCGCGGCGCGTGGCGCCATCTTGCCGAAGGTGATGATCTGGGCGACCGATTCGCGGCCGTATTTCTCGCCGACGTAGCGGATCATCCGCTCGCGGCCGCGGACCGAGAAGTCGATGTCGATATCCGGCATCGATTTGCGCCCGGGGTTGAGGAAGCGCTCGAACATCAATTCGTTGGCGAGCGGATCGAGGTCGGTGATCTTCAGGCTGTAGGAAACGATCGAGCCGGCGGCCGAGCCGCGGCCGGGGCCGACGGCGATCCCGTTCTGCTTGGCGTAGCTGACGAAGTCCCAGACGATCAGGAAGTAGGACGAGAAGCCCATCTCCTCGATCACCCCGAGCTCGAACTCGAGCCGCTCGACCGCCTCGGCGGGCAGCGGGTCGCCGTAGCGGGCGCGGAGGCCGTCCATCGCGATCCGCCGCAGCATCGCCTCGGGCTCCTCGCCGTTCTCGGTCGGGTAGCGCGGCAGCAGCAGCTTGCCGAGCTCGATCTCGATGTCGCAGCGCTCGGCGATCTCCAGCGTGGTCGGGATCGCGTCCGGCCACTCGGCGAAGGACTCGGCCATTTCGGCGTTGTCCTTGATGTAGAACTCGTTCGTGTCGAAGCTCATCTTCGGCATCTGCAGGGTCGACTTGGTCTGCACGCAGAGCAGCGCCGCGTGGTTGTCGAAGTCCTCGCGCCGCAGGTAGTGGACGTCGGCGGTACCGACCAGCGGCCGCCCGATCTCACGGGCGAAGCGGACGATCCCCTCGTTGGCCTTGTCCTGCTCGGGGATCCCGTTCTTCTGCACCTCCATGTAGACCTGCTCTGGGCCAAAGGCCTGGATCAGGTCGTCGAGGTGGGCGCGGGCGTCGTCCTCGCGCTCTTCGATCAGGCGGCGGCAGAAACGCGACTGCAGGCAGCCGGTGAGGACGATCACGCCCTCGGCGTGCTGGGAGAGCAGGTCGAGGTCGACGTTGGCCTTGCCGCGGGAGAAGCCCTCGAGGAAGCCGGCGGAGGTGAGCTTGACCAGGTTCGAGAAGCCGGTGTTGGTCTCGGCCAGCAGAGTCAGGTGGTTGCGCTCGTATTTCGCCTGCTCCTTGATCGCGTGGCGGTCCTCGACGAGGTAGGCCTCGAGCCCGGCGATCGGCTTGATGCCGTGCTTCTTGCAGGCCTTGTAGAGGTCGACGGCACCGTTCATCACGCCGTGGTCGGTGAGCCCGAGCGCCGGCTGGTCGAGCTCGGCCGCCCGTGCCGCCATCGCGTCGATCTTGCAGGCGCCATCCAGCAGCGAATACTCGCTGTGGGCATGGAGATGTACGGCTGACGCGGTGCTCACGAGGTCGGCCGATAATGGCAAGCGGGGCAGATGGCACGGGCACCTGCCGTGACACTTCCGCGCTAGTTACGGGCTACTTCAAAGGGAGACGGCGATCAAAGCGCCGATGATGCTCGCGCTCATCCCGACGACACCGAGCACCATCGTCTTTTGAAGGGAATCGAAACGGGCATCTATCCCGTTGAAACGAGAGTTCATCTCGGCCCGCAGCTCACGGAATTCCGTGTTCGTCTCAGCGAATTCCGTTTTCGTCTCGGCTCGCAGCCTATGGAATTCAGCTTTCGTCTCTGAGCGAAGGTCGCGGATCTCCGCCTTTACCTCGTCGAAGCCCTTCTCCACCTTCTCGTTGAGGTCGTCGAGCCGCTCGTCGGTCCATTTTTCCCTTGCCATCACTGCCATGGAGGCAACCATACGAGGTGAGTTGTCTACAGTGACGCGCAGATCGTAAATTCTCGGCGGCGCCTCTGGGGAGAATTCGTGACTTAGGCGCAGACCCAGGCGCTGCCGCCCGAGTCGGCCCAGATTTCGGCGGCGATCCGGTCCTGTTCGGCCTTCGGCGCGTTCTGCGGTTCGCCCTGACCGCCGTAGAGCTCCCAGGTCGAGGGGAGGATCTGGTAGGCGCCACCGGCGCCGCTCGACGGGTTCACCGCGCCGTAGTTGCCGCCGGACTCGCACATCACGATGTAGGTCGGGATCGAGTACGGGCCGCCGAGCCAGCGGCCGACTTCTTCTTCGGCTTCGGCTTCGGTTTCGGCCAGGCGCGCTTCCTGAACCTCCTCGACCCATTCGGCGATGTCCGATTTCAGCGTCGCCAGCGAGGCTTCGCGACTGGCCTTCAGCGATTCCAGGTGGGCAGCTGCGGCCTGGGCAGCGGCACGCACTTCGGCGATTTCCGCGCGGGCGGCTTCGAGCCGTTCGTCGTAGGCGATCGCTTCGGCCTTCAGGTCGGCGACCCCCAGTACTTGACGGTGCACCGCCGCGCGCACTTCGGCGACGCGATCGGCGAGGGCGCTGTCGGCTTCGGAGATCGCCCGCAGGTAGTCGCTCTGGGTGACGAAGTCCTCGTAGTTGCCGGCGCCGAAGACGAGGTCGGCGGTGCTCGGCGTGCCGCTCTCGTAGATCGCCACCAGGCGCTGGGCGAGGACCGCCCGGGAACGGCGCAGCCGCGCCTTCTCGACCGCCAGCCGGTGCCGGGTCGCGCTCAGCTTGCGGGCGAGCTCGGCGGCCCGCTCGCGGCCTTCGGCCAGCAGCGCGGTGAGTTCTTTCTGTTCGGCCGCCGCGTCCTTCGCTTCGGCTTCGGCGCCGCCGAGTTCAGCGGCCGTCGCCTGCAGTTGCGATGACAGCGAGCTTGCTTCGTCCTGTGCGGAGGAGAGCTTCGCTTCCAGCTTCTCGGCTTCGGTCGCGCCGGCGCTGCCGACGGCGGCGCCGAGCACGACGAGCAGCGCGCAGAGCGACGCCGCGGCACCGATCCAGAGGAAATCTGTTCTTAGCCCGAGTGGCCGCACAAGCGGCCGAGGCTAGCGAGGCGCCGCCAAAGGCCCTGCAAGTCGACGATAACCCGCAAGCGAAGTTGCGGACACCGGCGGGGGCCCCTCAGCCTTCGGGGACGTCCCGCGTGGCGAAGTAGGCGACCGCGGCGACGATCGCGGCGCCGAAGACCCCGAGCGCGATCCGCGTCTCGCGCCGGTAGCGGCGCCGCATGTACCGGTAGGCGAACTTGACCGAGGCCTTGCCGAGCCGGTTGTACATCAGCCCTCCCCCCGCTCGCGGATCCGGTGCGCCATCCGCGACTGCAGCGACCAGAGCTCGATGAAGCCGGGCGAGGCGTTCTGGTCGAAGAGGCCGCCGGACTCCGAGAAGGTCGCCAGCTCGGCGTCGTAGACGGCGTTCGGCGAGGAGCGGGTGACGACCCGGACGCTGCCTTTGTAGAGGCGGAGGCCGATCTCGCCGCTCACCTGGGCGTTGACCGCCTCCATGTAGGCGTCGAGGTCGGCGCGCAGCGGCTCCCACCAGAGCCCGGCGTAGACGAGGTAGCCCCACCTCTGGTCGAGCGCGGGCTTGAACTGGTTCTGGTGGATCGTGCCGACCAACCGCTCCAGCTCCTCGTGGGCGGTGAGCACGATCGCCGCCGCCGGGACCTCGTAGATGTCGCGCACCTTGAGGCCGACGATCCGGTCCTCGATGTGGTCGACGATGCCGACGCCGTGGCGGCAGCCGATCTCCGCCGCCTTTTCCAGCAGGTCGACGAGGCCGAGGCGCTCGCCGTTCAGCGAGACCGGCACGCCGGCCTCGAAGCCGACCGTCACCGTCTCGGCCTCGTCCGGGGCCTCCTCGGGCCGGGTGACCAGCTGGAAGACGTCGTCCTCGGGCGCATGGTCGAGCTCCTCGATCCAGCGCCCCTCCGAGGAGCGGCCCCAGAGGTTGTCGTCGATCGAGTACGGCGCGACCTCGGTGCCGCCCTTGACCGGGATCCCGTTCTCGCGGGCGTAGGCGATCTCCTCCTCGCGGCCCATCTCCCAGGAGCGGACCGGGGCGATCGTCTTCAGCTCCGGCGCCAGGGTCGCGACCGTGGCCTCGATCCGGACCTGGTCGTTGCCCTTGCCGGTGCAGCCGTGGGCGATCGTGTCGCATTTGGTCTGCCGCGCGTACTCGACCGCGAGCTGGGCGATCAGCGGCCGGCCGAGCGCGGTGAAGAGCGGGTAGCCGTTGCCGTAGACCGCGTTGGCCTTGATCGCCGGAGCGACGAACTCGGCGGCGAAGCGCTCGCGGGCGTCGACCACGTGGCACTCGGCGGCCCCCAGCTGCAGCGCCTTCTGCTCGATCACCTCGTAGTCCTCGCCGGGCTGGCCGAGGTTGACGGTCAGACAGACGACTTCGGCCTCGTAGTGGTCCTGGATCCACTTCAGCATCACGCTGGTGTCGAGGCCGCCCGAGTAGAGCAGCAGCACGCGATGGACGCTGGCGGGATCCGCCTCGTAGCTGGCGGTCGGCTGGAAGTGGGGTTGATCGGCGCTCACGGGGCGGGAAGTCTCGCACGCCGCCAGCGCTGAGGACTTCTAGGGTGCTTCCAGTCCTCCGGCGCCGCCTTCTTCTTCTGGCGGCGGCACTTCTTCGGGTTCTTCTTCCGGCGCTTCTTCGTCTTCTTCGACCGTCGGTTCTTCTTCGGTCGTGGTCGTCGATTCGGTCGTCGTCGTGGTCGAGCTTTCGGTCGTCGTCGACGGTTCGGTGGTCGAGGATTCGATGCTCGACGAAGTCGTGGTTTCGCCGCTGTCGTCGCTGCTGGCGATCACGATCACCGCGATCAGCAGGCCGACGATCACCGCGATCAGGCCGGCGATCAGCAGGCGCATGTTCCCGTGCGGGCGTCCGCCCTGCGGGCCGTGGCCACCGGGGCCGCGGTCTTCGGGCCCCATCAGACGGGTCGGGTCCTCGTGCATCTCGCTATCGCTCCTCCGGTCCGAGAATCGCGTCGAGGATCGCGTCGGTGTCCTCGATCTCGAACCCGTTTCGCAGCCGCTGCTCGATCTCCTCTCTGCTGCTGCCGGAGACCGCCATCTGGGTCGCCAGCAGGCGGGCGCCGGCGGGGTCGGAGCGAGAGTCGTCGGGCGTTTGAGGCGCGAGTGCCGGCGGCGAGTTCGGCTGGGCGCCATCCACGGCCCGAAGGCGCGGGGCTTCGTGGAGCTCCTCGCGCTCGGGCTCCGCGCTCGCCACGGGCGATGCGTTGTCGGCGCCGCTGAGCCGCGCCTTCGCCGCTTCCAAGCTCGCTTGCAGCCGCTCGGCTTCGCGCCGGAGGGAGACCGCCTGGTCGAGCAGCGCGTCGACCGCCTCGGCGAGATCGGAGACCTGGCCCTCGGCGAGCCGGTCGGCCTCGGTCCGCGCCTGGGCGAGGTAGCGCCGCGCCTCGGCTTCGGCGTCGTCGATCACGCCCGCGGCGGCGCGCTCGGCGGCCTCGACGATCGCCTCCAGCCGCTGTGCGGTGTCGGCGCGCAGGTCGCGCTGCTTCTTGGAGAAATCCTTGGGCCGGCCGGGGCTCATCGCGTCGCGAAGCCTAGAAGCGATTCGCCTACGAGGCCAACTGCCAAATCGACGTGGTCGGAATCGATCACCAGCGGCGGCAGCAGGCGCAGGGTGTCGGGGCGCGGCGCGTTGACCACCAGGCCGCGTTCGAGCAGGTCGGCGCAGACGGCGGCGGCGTCGATCCCCTCCTCGAGACCGACCCCGACCATCAAGCCGCGGCCGCGGGTCTCGCGCACCCCTTCCACCGCCTCGAGCCGCTCGCGGAGGTAGGCGCCGAGCTCGCGCACGTGGCGCAGCAGAACCGGGTCGTCGACGATGTCGAGGACGGCGATCGCGGCGGCGGTGGCGACCGGGCCGGCGGCGAAGGTCGAGCCGTGGTCGCCCGGCTCGAGCACGTCGGCGGCCTCCGGGCCGGTGATGCAGGCGCCGATCGGAAAGCCGCCACCCAGCGCCTTGGCGCTGGTGATCACGTCCGGGCGCACCGGCGTCTGCTCGTAGGCCCAGAGCGACCCGGTGCGGCCGATCCCGGTCTGGATCTCGTCGAAGATCAGCAACGCGCCGGCCTCGTCGCAGGCCTCGCGAGCGGCCAGCAGTGCCTCCTCGGAGATCGGGAAGACGCCGGACTCGCCCTGGATCGGCTCGATCAGGACGGCGGCCGTGTCGGTCCCCACCGCCTCTCGCAGAGCGTCCGCGTCGTTACGGGGGACGGCGCGGAACCCGGGCAGCATCGGGCCCAGCGCCTCATTCGTCGCCAGGCCCGGCGTCGCCGAGAGGGCGCCGTAGGTGCGGCCGTGGAAGTCGTTCTCGAAACTGACGATCTCCGGCGCGGTGATCCCGCGACGGTGGGCGTGCTTGCGGGCGATCTTGATCGCGCACTCGTTCGCCTCGGTGCCGGAGTTTGAGAAGAAGACGCGGCCGCCGAGGCTCGACTCCGAAAGCCGCTCGGCCAGGCGCGCCATCGGCTCGGTGTAGAAGAGGTTGGAGACGTGGATCAGCCGGTGGGACTGCTCATTGACCGCCTTGAGGACGTCGGGGTGGCAGTGACCGACCGAGCAGACCGAGATCCCGGTGAGGAAGTCGAGGTAGCGCTTGTCCTCGGCGTCCCAGAGCAGCGGCCCCTCGCCGCGGACGAAGTCGACCGGCGCTCGCTTGTAGGTCCGCATCAGGTAGCGCTCCTCGAGCTCGCGCGCCGCCTCGAAGCCGATCTGCCGGGTCGCGTCGCTCACGGCGTGACCATCGTCCCGATTCCCGCATCGGTGAAGAGCTCCAGCAGGAGGCTGTGCGGGACGCGCCCGTCGATGATGTGGGCCGACTGGGCGCCGCCGCGGATCGCGTCGGCGCAGGCCCGCAGCTTCGGCCGCATCCCCCCCTCCAGTCCGGATAGCTTCGCGTCGACCTCCTCGACGGTAGCGCGGGAGATCAGCGATGACTCGTCGGCCGGGTCGCCGAGCCAGCCCTCGACGTCGGTGAGGAAGATCGCCTTATGGGCACCGAGCGCGGCGGCGACCTTGCCGGCGGCCTCGTCGGCGTTGACGTTGTAGGACTGGCCGCCGCGGTCGGAGGCCGAGGAGGCGATCACCGGGATGTAGTCGGCGGCGATGTGGTTGAGGACGTCGACGTCGACCCGCTCGATCGAGCCGACGAAGCCGACCTGCTCGGCGTTCGGGACCGGCGCCACCTCGAAGAGGTTGCCGTCCTCGCCGGAGAGGCCGACCGCAGGCTGGCCGTGGCGGTTCAGCCGCTGGACGATTTCCGAGTTGAGCTTGCCGACCAGGACCATCTTCGCGACCTCGACCGTCTCGG
>Ga0070678_100000360_pt1 | contig 21210 bp, 28 predicted proteins | sample KBSM73metaG_FD_65647 | JGI IMG/M metagenome (GOLD analysis project Ga0070678, IMG submission 65647) | Miscanthus rhizosphere microbial communities from Kellogg Biological Station, Michigan, USA - KBS M7-3 metaG | ecosystem: Host-associated > Plants > Roots > Rhizosphere > Soil ...
GATGCCAAGCGTGTCGGTGTTGGCGGGGTAATTGCTCGGGTCTACGTGGTAACGCTGCGCCGGGTCGAACATCGGCGTATAGCCGTTCTTCGCCATAGCCTTGCTGATCTTCTCGCGCTCTTTGAGAAACGCGGTCGTCTCCGGCGTCGCCGCCTTTTCAAAATAGGCCTTCTGTTTCTCGGGATCAAAGGCCGGCGCCGGCGGCCCCACCGGCGGGTATTGCTCGGCATACTGCGGAAACTTGGCCTCGGGCGGCGGCATGTTGCCGCCGATCGTGGCGCGCGGATTGGCGTCGATCGGCGCGGCCTCGGTCGTATAAGTCGGTCGCGGAGCGCGCTTACGGCCGCCTGCGAACAGCTCTCCGCCGCGCATCTCAACCTGCGTCAACGGCCCGAACGGGTTCTTGACCGGCGTTAGCGCCCAACCGAGCTGCGCCACACCCTCGCCGACGCGGTTCTGCGCGGCGGCATCGGCCTCGGTAATCGGTCCCTCGCCGCCAACGCGCGCTGACGAAGCGTCCACCAGTGTGCCGACCGGCGAGGTTAGACCCTGCGCGCCGCGCAGGAAGCCGCTCGATATTTGCTGCGCAGTCGACCCCAGCTCGCCCGCGTCGGAGCGCGCAACGCCGCGCGCCAGGCGCGCCGCCGCGGCCTCGCGCGCCCAGCGCGCCTCGTCCTCGGGCACATTGGGTGGGAAGGTTCCGCTCGGGTCATAGCCGTCGAGGCGGGCGAAGTCGCCGAATGCCATCACCGCCTCCGCATCATGATGCTGCCTAGCCCCTGCATGGGCATGTTGTAGCGCGCCTGATTGGTGAACTGCCCGAGCCGCGACTGATAGCGCGAGGCCTGCGGCGGCGCGATCATCGGCGGCGCTTTAGTCGAGAAGATCTTGTCGATGTCCTCCGGCGCCCAGGGCTCCGGTGCCTTGCCGGGCACGCCCGGCACCGGCGGCGTAAACGGCCGGTAGCCAGTGATGCGCGGGTCGTCGGGCAGGCCGAGGCCCTCCGCCAGCGCGTCGCGCACGGCCGGGCTCTGCTGGTCGAGAAACTCCTGCGCCGGCGTGGTCTTTAGGACGTCGTCGAGAATGCCCATCACTGCGCCCCCTGGTGCAGCATCACCAATACGCCGCACACCATCGCGAGCGCGATCAGCACGATGATGGCGGCGCGCTGGGTCATCACGGCTGCGGCCTCACAAGGTAACTCCACCACACGCGCCCGTGGCGCTCCCACAGCCAGATCACGATCGGCTCGTGCATCGCGCGGCAGTACGTCATCATAGCGATTGACCCCGCGGCGGCTGCATCAGCTTGAATTGCTGCGCGGCGCGCTGGTCATTGGAGCGCTGCTCCTGCTGCACGCGCTGATCCTGCGCGCGCTGCGCGTCGGCGGCGTGCTTGGCCTGTAGCGCGGCGATCTTCATGTTGTTTTGCTCGGCGTCGGCGCGCCGCTTCTCGGCCATCTCGATCATCTCTTGCTGGTGCTCCTCGCGGCTGTGGATCAGCTTGAGGTTATCCTGCTGCGCCTTGCCGCGCTCGACGCCCTGGCGCGCGTTCAGCTCGGCGAGCTTGATCTTCTCGTTGGAGGCGACCTTCATTTTCTCGTGGTTGTCGCGCATCTGCATCTCTTGCTGCTTCAATTGCGCGTCGGTCTGGTCGCGCGCCTTCACGGCGTCGGTCTTCATCTGCTCTATCTGGATCGCCGTCTTGTTCTGCGCGGTGACCGGGTCGTCGCCCTTCGGCTTGTCCTGCTCCTGCTTCATCAGCTCAATCAAGTTGTCGAGCGCGCCGTCGAGCGAGCGGCCGGCGCGGTAGGGCGCCATCGCGAACTTGAGCAGTTCGCCGGCTACTTCCGAACTCTCCGGCGTGTTGGTGACCATCTGCCCGACCTGTTGCAGCATCGGCGTGAGCACGGCCATGAACTCGGCGCGCCTCTCCTTCTCGCCGTTCTCGTCGATCATCACGGTCGAGTCGGTCTCGATGTCCAAGGTGAAGGCCTTGGCGCGGTTATCCTTGAGGAAGCGCATCACCTGCTCGATCGTCGGCGCCTCGTTGATCTTCTGCAACGCGGCCTGGCCGCTCTTCATGGCGCGCTCGAACTCCTGGGTGGCCTGCTGCACGGCCTGCGGGTTGCTCTGCTGCGCCTGCGCGAAGCGCGGGTCGGCCTGCGCCTGCTGCCACTGCTGCTGCTGCTGCATCAGCTCCTGGTGCAATTGCTGGATCTGCTGCTGCTGCATCGCCTGCGTCGGCAATTGTGTCTGGCTCATCTCGATCAGCGTCGTGGGATTAAATACATCGGTCATGATGTCGGACGAAATCACCACCAGGTCGCGCGCCACGCGCACCAGCGCCTGCTGCTTGTCCTTGATCCGCGTCGAGCCGAACTGGGTCTTGAGTTCCTGCGCGCCGAGCGTCTCGCGCGCGTCGGTAGACCCGCGCATGATGTCGGCGAGGCCGGTGATCTGGTAGATGTCGTCGATCGTCTGCTTGCGCGTCGTGATCAGCTGCGTGATCACCGCCGCGATGACCTCGATGGGCATCCAAATGATGGTCTCTTTCGAGCCGCCGAAGGCGGCCCAATTACTGATCGGCACCATCACCGCGCCCGGCGTCGAGATCTTGATCGCGGTCTCGATCGCCTCGGCCAACTCGCCGCCGCCGCCCGGGTAAAAACCTTTCACGGTGAGCGCGGACGAGAGCGCGTGAATGCGCCCGGTGAGGTCGTTGATTTCGTCGAGCTGGTCCTCGTACTGCAACACCTCGGGGACCGGGATCAGTGAGCCCGGCTGCACCGTGCCGTAGGCCGGGCACGGGCACGGGAAGAAGTTTTGCAGCTCCAGGTGCGGCTCGTCCTCGTCGAGAATGTCCTCGCACCCCTTGGCGACCCACACGACCCTCTGCTCGCCCTTGTGCCAGATCTCCCAGAACTTGGCGCGCTCGCGGTTGTCAGTGCCGCCGATCTCCTTGGCGTCGCGGTCGACCTTGTACTCGGCGTCCTGGTAGGCGTAGCCCGAATACTTTTTAAAGCGATCGCGCGCCTGGGCCCTTGTGAGGTAGCTCGCGGCCGCGACCCACTCGACCTCGTACCAGCAGCGCGAGAGCGAGTGCAGGAAGTCGCGACGGCCCTTGTGATCGACGCAGACCTTCTCGTAGGAATAGTATCCCTTGCCCTTTTTCTCGTAGCGGCACCACGGCACGCCGCGGCCGTAGAGCACGACGTCATCGCGCACTTGCAGCATCAGGTCATTGATGCGCGCGAGATCGAACGACACCACGCAGCAGCGCTCGAGCAGCTCGCTGGCGGCCTGGTAGACCGGGCGCCTGTCCTTAAATTTCGGCACAACCACAGGTACAGGCGGCTTGGCGTAGATTGACGGCTTGATGACCTCGGTGTTGGCCCAGAACATTTGAAATTCACGCGCGCGGGCCTTGCCGGTGAGCCGCTCCAGATTGGCGAAGCGCTTGTCGATGTTGTCGCAGTGGTCGTTCCAGTCGTCGAATGCCTTCTCGCTCTCCTCGAGCAAGTTCAGCCAGGCCTTCGCGCTCTTCGGCTCGAGCGCGGGGTTGAACTCGAGGTCGTCGTGGCGGACGTCCTCGTCGGCCGGGATTAGGGGTCGGTCAGCCATGCTTCACCTGCGTGTAAATCGGCCGGCGGAACGCGGCATTGTAGGTGGGCGCGTACACCGGAACGGTCGGCGCGCGCCGTATCCGCAGTGCCGCGGCCGCGCGCTGGCTCTCGGCGTAGGCCCACTCGCGCAGCGCCTCTTCTTTGTGCCACTGCTCGCGCGCCCTGGCCGCACGCAGCGCCAGCTCGCGCTCGCGCTCGGCGGCGCGCGCCGCGCGCAGCGGCGCCATGGCGAGCCACTGGCGCTCCCTCTCGAGCTGGCGCTCGATCGCCGCCTCGCGCTCGCGCGCCTCGCGCACCTCGTCCTCCCAGGCGCGCTCGCGCGCGAGGCGGCGCCGCTCGGCGGCTGCGGCCTTCTCGGCCTTCTTGACCGCGATCTTTGCCGCCTCGGCCGCCGCGGCCTCTTCCTCGCGCTGCCAGTCGGGGACGTAGAGATTGCGGTGGGCCTGCGAGCGCCAGCGCGCGCCGTGCGGGTTCTCGAGCCACTTGGCGCGGACCGGGTGCTGGAGGCGGCGCAGGCCCTTGCAGGCGATCTGCATCGCGCGGTTGCCGGTGACGCCGAACTTCTCGCCGATCTCTCGCAGCGTGTGCGGCTCGCAGCCGACCCCGTAGTTCAGACGAATGACGCGGGCCTCGCGCGCCGGCAGCGTGTCGATCAGCCGGTGCAGCGTGTAGGCGTCCTCGCGCGCGATCATTGTCGCTTCGGGCGTCGGGTTCTCGGGCGGGTCATAGAGCGGTGCACTCTCGGCCAGCAGCGCGTGCTCCTGCGCGTAGTGGTTCGGCTGGCGAATGAACGGGACCTCGTGCTTGCGGCGGCGCTTGCCGCCGCGGCGGAACTTCTTGTTCCAGCGCGCGCGCTCGCGCAGGGCCTTGGCATTGAGGCCGGGGCGCCTCATAGCCGCGCCCTCGCCGGGTCGCTCGGGGGCGGAATGACCCACGTCGATGGGATACGCGGCGGTAGCTTGATGATGCGCGCGGGCGCACTGCGCCAGCTCAGCGCGAGATAGCGAAACGCATCCGCAGGATGGCTCGTCCAATCGTGTACGGCACTCGCACGGAACGCCTTCTTGTCATCGTCCCACTCGCGCCGGTACTGCTCCAGAGCCGATATACCGCCATCCTCAGTGCGGGGGTGAAATACGCAGTGCGGGAGCGTGCGCCTGGCCGCATTGATGCCGTCCTCGAGCGAGACGCGCGGCACCGGCATCGGCTTGAGGCCAATGCTGCGCATGGTTTCGATGATGGTGCGCCCGGTGCCGAACTCGCGGTGGCCGGCGTCGTGCGGCACCCAGTCGGTGCCCGCGGTCCAGCCGTGCTCGGCGTCCTCCTTGGCGAGTTCGTCGCGCCACCACTCGACCGAGACGCCGCTAGTTGCGCGGTGCGAGTAGACGAACAGCTGGGAGCCGACGACCGACCATTTCCACACGCTGGTGTCGTCGCCAATGCCCACGTCCCAGGCCCGGTGCACGAGCGCGCCGGGCAGCGGCTCGATCTCCTTGATGCGCTCCTCATCGCGCACCTGCGCCATCTCGAGCGCGTAGAAGCTGCCGAGCACGCTCGCTTGCCAGTCACAGAACAGCTCCTGGCGATAAGACGCAGTTCCTTGATCGACACCGTAGAGCTGCTGCATCTCGTCAAGCGTCTCGGCCAGCGTTTCGTCACTGAGTGTGTCGGTGTCCTTGACGGTTAATAGCTCGCAAAACCAATCAGGTGTTTTAAGAGCGTAATTAAACATATCGTGGGCATGATTACGACCACGCGGTGTGGTTATAAATATTGCCCAACCATTATTCTCCTCGAGCATCGGCCGGGTATAAGCCCACACACTAGGATTAGAGAGCGCGTATTCGCTAAAGACTAATCCCGCATAGCTCGAGCCGATAATCGAGGTGTCGTAAGTATCCGAGCCGAGCACGGCCCAGGTCGAGCCGTTGATGAATTTGATCGACATCGTGGTGTCGTTGGTCGACTCGCGCAGCTCGTGCGGGAACGCCTCGTCGATGCGCCGCTTGCCGGAGTGTGGATTGACTGCACTCCATATACTGCGGCGTCCTTGCAGAAATTCTGGAAGCACATGGCCATAGTTGGCAGGCCTTTCCATCGCAGCGATGCACGCATGATGCATCGTCACTTCATCTTTTCCTGCGCGTCTGTGCCACACCGCGACTGCGCGCTTGCCGCCGGCGCGCAGATAATTCCACAGCGGCATTTGATGCACCCGCGGCGTCCACCCATTATGCGGGAGGAATGTCCTCATCGCTTCGGCGCCGCCACGCCTTCGGTAATATGCCGGATGATTACCTCGTGTGCGCCGCTCTCACCCGTGCCGCTGTGCTTCACCTCTTGCGTGACCGTGCCCCAGCCGCGATTGAACAGCATCTCGAGCGCCTTCAGCTTGACCTGCGGGTCGGGGTGCATCGTCGCGAGCCCACCGAGGGTCTCAATCCCTTTCTCGGTGTGCTGGCGCGCGAGGCTCGCGAGTTTCGTGAGCGTGTATTCGTCAGGTCTGTCAGCCACTTAGCTATAACCCCCTCCTTGCTCGTCCACCAATTTACTGCGCTCATCCTGGCTCAGCGACGGGTGCACGGCGGGCTGCGGCACGCTCTCCTGCTGCAACTTGTCCACGTCCGCGCGCAGCTTGGTCAGGCGCGCCTCGATCGCCATCAGCTCATCCGCGATCGAGAGCGCCAAATTGGACAGGTCACGCGTCAGCTCGGCGCGCGAGCGCGTCACCGCGTGACCCACGATCGAGATCACCTTGGCGTTAGACATGGTGGAAAGCCCGTGCCGCTGGCCCGGCGACCGCAACATGCGCGCAGCAATGTCAAAAGGTCAAGTGCTGGTAGGGCTTAGGTTATCCACTACCACTGCTCGTGGGCGCTTCGGCACCTTCGGCTTGACGCCGGCCTCCAGCAAAAAGCGCAGCCAGAATACCGTGGAGACGGGCACCTCGGCCTCGCCGTCGACGTAGCGGTGCACGGTGCGCTCGGAAATGCCGAGGTAGCGCCCCGCGGCGGCCTTGGACAGCCCCAGGGCCTTGAGCGTGCGCTCAAAGTGTCGCGGCGCCATGGCGCGTGTGTCTTGATCCATCAACAGAATATGGCACACGAAAAAATATTGTCAATCTGGCAAGATTGTTGTTGACACCCTGACAGATTGGCAGTACATTCGCGTCATCAACAACGGAGCAACGACCATGACCAACCTTTCCACCACCATCGATGCCCTCGGCGCCCTCAAGGCACAGATCGCCGAGCTGGAGATCCAGGAGAAGGCCCTCAAGGCCGCCCTCTCTGACCTCTCGGTCGGCAACTACGAGGGCGAGGCCTACCGCCTCTCGATCACCGCCCCGGAGCGCGAAAAGCTCTCCGACGAACTGAAGGCCAACATCAAAGCGGTCGTCGAGAAGTACCGCGACAAGCTGTCCCCGCAGTACCGCACCGCGCACATCAAGCTGGTACCGACCCCGACCTTCACGGTGCGCGCCCGCACCGGCAAGGCCCTCGCCGCCTAAGGGCAGCAACCCCCTCCCCCGGGAGGGGGGTTCCTGCCCCAACCCAACAACGGAGCACAGACCATGACCACACCGACCACCGAACAGCTCAGCCTCCTGGCCGACGGCGTCCTGCGCCGCCTGGAGAAAACCGTAAAGGGCGACGCGCCCCTCGGCATCGCCACCCTCGCGATCGCGATGTGCGCACTGGCCCGCGCCGACAACGTGTCCTCCGCGGACCTGCATAATTGCCTCGCCCTCGCGCACCGCGAAATCAACCCCAAACTGGATAGCTGAACGGAGCAAGACCATGCGCGTACAAATACCCGCCTACACTGACCGCTGGATGATGGGCGACCGCTTCGGCGACGTCGTGAAAGTCACCCGGCAGAAACTCACCCCCGGCAAGATGGCGCTCCGCGCCGCCCTGCTGACCAAAAATCGCTTCGAGAAGGATCGCGAGATCGCTCATGTCCTACTCGACAAGTCGGGCAAGGTCGTTCGCGTCATCCTGGCCGACTGCACGGTGGCGTCATGAAGCGCAACCACAAGATCGCGCAGGCGACCTGGCTCCGCCTCTACGAGGCCGCCCTCATTGCGACCATCCCGGCGCTCGCCGGCAAGATCGACTGGGACACCGCGAATTATTTTTACTACCGGGGCGGCGACACGCCGCAAGAGGCCGCCGCCCTCATGGCCCGCCGCTGGGCCGACCACGACATCGAAGTCTAGTCGCCGCGGTGGTACGCCGCCGCCTCGTCCTCGCGGGCCCGCCTCTCCTCGGAGAGTGTGGGCCCGCGGTGCTTTTGCAGCAGCGTCAGCAGGGCGTCGAGCAGAGCATCCGCCTTGACCCTGCCGTCAACCGCGGCATCACGATCGCGCTGATAACGCTCGCAGTCGGACTGCGCCCGCGTATACGCCAGCGTCAGCGCCTCCAGCTCGGCCCGCAGACCGCGCACGTCGGCCTCGGCCGCCTGGAGGGCCGAGCGCAGCTGCTCGCGCTCGCGCTCGGCCTCCTCGATCGCCGCCAGGCCCGCCTCGACGCGGGCCGATCGCGTCGGCACGTTCGGCATCTCACGGTTATGCCGCAGCGTCTCGTCGACGATTTTCAGGCCCGCCAGGCCCGCCGCCATGTTTCTCACGATCGCGTCGCTCATTTGCACCTCCACTGATACTTGCCGGTGAAAACCTTGGTCTTGCCGTGCCGCTGGCACAGGTCCGCGACCCGCGTGCCGGGACGCACCCTCGGCCGTGGGATGGGCGGCGGATCCACAGAGCCGGCCGCTGGCGCAGTTTGCTGCGTTAGGGCTGCCCGTGACGCCTGCTCCTCAATCAGGCGCCTGGCGGGCTCCCAGCGCTGCTCGAAGGTGTGCACCGGCGCGATCGGGATCGTGCGCACCAGCGTCGGCGCCGGGTCGTTGGCGTAGGCCGGGTGCCGGTCGGGGATCTTATCAAGCAGCGGCTGCGCCACTGCGGGGGTCGCCAGCAACAGGGTCGCCAGCAAGATTATTCGCATCGTTTGCTCCGTTGTTTTGTGGGTCAAAAAGGCGTGCGCGAGCGTTTTTGGTTACACATACGGTTACATTAAATTCTCCTTTGTTTTCAATTAGGTTACACTAGTTACACTAGTTACATATAAGAGGAAGAGTAGTGGCTACTTAGGGGGTGTAGAACATACAGAGAATACATGAATTACCCCTTTAGGAAACACACCTGTAACCTGTAACCTGTAACTTACGCTTTACGGGCGTAGCCCCGGACCGTTTTCCCCTCCAGTTTGAATACCTTAGTATCCCATCCGAGGGCCCGCATTACGTCCGCCAGCCGCTTGGCATGTGTAACCTGGAGAAGGTGTGACGGTATCCGAATAACGTGCTCGAAGATGACAGCAGTCGCGACCCGCTGCTCACCTTCGACAACATGCACTATTCCGTTACCGATATACCCTACACCCGCCAGCGGACCCGTAACCGACGCCAGCGACAGGTTTTCAAGCATTGGCTCCCACGGATCGCGCACCCTGCGCGCCTCTTGCTGGACGGCCGCCGAGGCCCACAGTTCCTCGTCGAGCGTGATGCTCTCACCCTGTGCCTGGTAGTGCGCCGCCTCGCCCCATAGTTGCAGCCGCGCGGCACGCAGCGCCGCCAGATCGATGCGCCGCGCCATCTTGATTGGCCAGAAGCGCCGGTTGCCAGTTTGCGATTGCAGGTACTCGTCGCTGTTGGTGGTGCCGACCTCGATCGAGTGCCGCGGCTGCGCCAGCAAATAGTGCCCGTACGCCGGTCGGGCGCGGTCCTCGGCGCGCGACGCATAGGCCTTGACCGTCTCCACCTCGGCCTTGCGCATGCCGGCCAGGTCCGCGTTCTCGTGGATCCAGATCCCCATCAGCTGCTCGACGACCTCGCGGCTGTCCTTCCCGATGATGCGCTCATCCGAGAAGTTGCCCTCGCCAGCCAGCACGGCCCATGCCGAGGACTTGTTCCAGCCCTCGGGGCTCTCCAGCACCAGGATGGTGTCGAACTTGCAGCCGGGATTGCGCGCCCGCGCCACCGCCGCGATCATGGTCTTGCGCACGCAGGCGCGATTGAGCGGCGTGTCGGGGCAGCCGAAGTGATCGACAGCCGCGCGGTCGAGCCGCTCAACCCCGTCCCAGTTCGCCTGCGCGTCGGCCAGCATGTCGGTCACCGGGTTGAATGTGTTCTCGGCTGCCATGATCATGACCGCGTCGCGCACGTGCTTTTCGGTGAAGTCGCGCCCGTACCTGTTCGACACCCACATGCGCAGCAGCGCGATACGGTTGTCGTTTACCTCGCCGCAGAACGGCGGCAGCGGCCCTCCCGCGGGGCGCCCGAGGAACATCTTGTTGTGGAAGACGTCATGCACCGCCGCGAAGCCGCCAGCCTCGATGCCGAGCCGGGCGTTGTGCAGTGAGGCGCGCGGGCTGCCATTCTCGTAGCGCTCGCGCCAGTTCGGCACCCCCGGCGGCGGCTCGATCCCGTCGCGTTCCATGCCCTCGCGCAGCAGCTCGGCGATCGCCTCGGTATTCTCCGTCGCCGGCGCCGCGTCGGCCGGGCAGTGCCACGTCATCGTCTCGTTATCGAACACCCCGACGCAGTGCGCGATCCGGCAGTCGCTGGCCCGGCACTTGCCGCGGTCGTGGCTGCCGTCAATGAACGATCCCGAGACGCGCGCCTCGCCGCCGCGCTCCGTAACGATGTCGCACAGCTCCTCGTAAGTCACCTGGTCCGGGCCGTCCTGCACGTCGAATCGGGTCTCCCCGGTGATGCTGTACTCGATCTTCTTGTGCGGTCCGGTGCGCAGCGGCTGCTGCGCCGTAAGGCCGTGCTCCAGCATCACCGCCTCGCAGGCGTCGACCATGGGCCCCAGCTCGGCCTCGGGGAACTCGGGCAGCTCGGCCGCCGTCCGCTCCAGGATTGTGGCGCCGTGGTAGCCGTAGTGGCGCTCGAGCCCGTCCTCCTCGCTGTGCATCCCGTGCACGCCGACGTACTTCTTGGTGTTGCCGTGGAAGATCTCGACCTTGTGGCCCTTCTTGTCTTCCGGGTCATTCGGGTCGAGGCAGCGCCGCGTGTCGAGGTAGCGCTGCTGGGTATTAACGCGCCCGATCAGCGCCAGCTTGACGCCGCCGGAGTGGCGCCGCAGGCAGGTAGCCATAAATGCGGGCCAGCGCCGTTCTAACATCTGTACGATCGCGTCCGCGATCGCGGCGCGCCGCACGTCGATGTCGATCACCAAAAGGCTGGACCCGTACATGCGGATCGCCGCACTGCGCCCGTTCCAGGTCTCGATCGCCGCCGCGTCGTTCGGCATCGTCGGCCAGCCCTTGAACGGCCGGTCCTTGCCGAAGGCGAGCGGAATGACGTCGTAGCCGTTCGCCTTGATTTGCCGCCAGACCTCGCGATAGAGCGTGACGCGCTTGGGCTTCAGCACGGTGCCCACCCGAGGATCATCGCCCCGCCGCGCCTCTGCAATACTAACACCGGCTGGCACTCCGCCTCGGCACAAGAGAACGCGATCTCGATACGGTCCTCGGTAACACGTCGAATGCCGCGGTGACGTAATCGATGGCTATCGCATGGGCAGCACAGCTTGATCCCGCCGGGTTGATTTCCCATGCAAAGTTCGTCAATAGTGATGAGCATTGTCTGGTCCTTTCTTCACCAAAGCGATCAGATTGGGGCCGTGAGCGCTGAAACCGCTCCGGCCCCTACTTTTTCAGCAGCGCGTCAATATCCTCCGATTTTTTCACCAGCGCAACCTCTGCGCCTAGTACTAAAAATAAATCCGCATACTGCCGCTGGTGTGGGCCCCACTTGCCCCCGCGCGGGCGCTTTACCTCGACAAAAATAACCCGCCCGCCCGGCAGTATTATAATCCGGTCAAAAAAGCCGCGGTGCCCAATTGCGCGCACCTTCACGCAGGCCCCGCCAAGATCCAGAACGCGATCGAATAATTCGCGCTCGACCGCGGCCTCCTTGACAACTGGCTTTTTTGCCATCACTCTGCCCCGCAACGAATAGGCATTATGCGCTAGGGGCTATGATGAGCAAGCACTCCTCGATCGTGGGCGGCTCCAATGCGGGCCGCCTGGTCAATTGCCCGGCCTCGCACCAGACCCTCCTCGCGCTGCCACCCGCCGCGGAAATATCCAGCCAGTACGCCGAGGAGGGCACCGCCATGCACGCGGCGATGGACTGGCTAATGCGCGCCCGCGCCGACTGCGACAACGATATGCTGCTCACTGCGCCGCGCGATACGATCGGCACCACCTTCCACGACCGCGCGCTGACGCAGGCGCACGTCGACACCATGATCGCGCCCGCGCTCGCCTACCTGGCCCACCTCGAGGAGATCTACGGCGGCGGCTTCGAAGTCCTCGGCGTCGAGCAGCGCGTCAAGTTCCCGCGCGTCGCCGGCGCATTTGGGACGATCGACCTGGTGCTCCAGTCGCGCGACTACGTGCTGCACGTGGACTGGAAATTCGGCCAGGGCGTGGGCGTCCAGATGGTCTATTCTGATGGCGAGGGGGCGGTCGTCAATCCGCAGCTGCTCTTCTACATCGCCGCCGCGAGGGCGACCAAGCCGGCCTGGTACGCCGGCGGCCGCAAGATCGTGGGCGCCATCATCCAGCCGCGCGGCATCGAGCCGCTCACTCACACCGAGATCACCCGCAAAGAGATCCGCCAGTTCGTCGAGGACGTCGAGAACGCCGTCCTCGCAGCGATCGGCCGCGACCCGCCGCGCGCGCGCGGCGAGCACTGCCGCTTCGCGCCCTGCAAGGTGATCTGCCCGCTCTGGACCGGGCCCATGCTCGACCTCTCGGCATTAAAGGGACCCCCGACGCCGGCGCGCGAGCTTAACGTCAATCCGCACCGTGTTTCGTCCTACGGCGCCTACCTGGCGAAGGCCAAGGCCCTGGCCGACCTCGCCGAGATGTTCAAAAAGTCAGTCGACGAGCAGCTCCACGCCTACCTGGGGCAGGGCGGCATCGTGCCGGGCTGGCGCCTCAAGGCCAAGACCAAGATGCGCCAGTGGATCGACGAGGAGACCGTCGAGAGGGAGCTGAGCAAGCTCGGCCTGACCCCCGACGACATCTTTCAGGTCAAGTTGCAAACCTTTCAGCACGTCGACGCAGCGGCCAGACGGCTCGGGGTCAAGATCCCCGACCACCTGCGCGTCGCGCCGCCCTCGACCGAGACCACGATCGCCACGACGAACGACCCCGCCCCGGTGGTCGAGCCCCACGCCGTGGCCGAACAGTTTTCCGCGACCCTGCGACAGCTGATCGCGGAGAAGCCCGCCAACTAGGCAATATGCATAGGAGCTATGATTATGACTGACGTTACGACACTTCCCGGCGACTTTACCGACAAGCTGCTCGCGGGCATCGCCCAGAGCCGCGCCACCACGCCCATGGGCGCCGGCGGCGGCAAGGACCTGCTGCGCCTGATCAAGCGCGGCGTCTGGGTCTTCGGCCAGGGCAACGAGGAGGTCCAGGAGGGCTCGCGCTGGGCGATCAATATCTACTCGCTCCAGCACGGCTACAATTGCTGGAACAAGGACCCCAAGCGCACCAAAAACGAGCTGCTCGGCGAGATCATGGTGCCCATGACCCAGCCCAAGCCCGCCTGCCCCGAGCCGATCAACGGCAATGCGTTTACCCCGCAGTGGGGCTGCGAGATGAAGTGCCTCGACGGCGACGACAAGGACCGCGAGGTGCTCTATAAGACCAACTCCGTGGGCGGCAAGCGCGCCTTCGACGACCTGCTCGCCAAGATCCAGGCCCACGTCCCGATCGACCGGGAGCACCCGTGCCCCGTCGTCACGCTCAGCTCGGAGAGCTACCCCCACCCGATCCACGGCGAGACCTGGAACCCGATCCTGACTATCGTGAGCTGGGTCAGCGTCCAGGGCGTCGCCCCCGCGCGGGCGGCCGTGGCGCCGCCCGCGGAGGCCGAGCCGGCCAAGCCGCGTAAAGCGCCCCTGGCGGCCGCCGCGGAGCCCGCAGAGCCGGTCGCGACCGCGCGCACCCACGTCGGCCAGCGCCGCCGCCCGACCGCGGCCTGAGCCGCCCCAGTGCCCGCCAGCGCCATCCTGGCGCTGGCGGTACATCCCATGAACAGGAACCAACGCCATGGACGCCGAACGCACCCCCGGTGCGACCTTCGCGCTGTCTGACATAGGCTGGATCGACTTCGAGACCAGAGCGCCAGTCAGCCTCAAGACCGCCGGGGCCTACCGCTACGCTACGGAAGCCAGCGCCATCGTGCTCGCCTACGCGATCGGCGCCGGGCCGGTGCGGGTCGCGGATAACTTTGACCAGTTACCCGGCGAACTTTGGGAACATCATAAGCGCGTGGTGGCTGGGGAGGCGGTCTGGGCCGCCTGGAACGCGGGCTTCGACCGCGCGGTCTGGAACTACAGCACGGAGGGCTTCCCCGAGCTGGCGCCCCACCACGTCATCGACGTGATGGCGCAGGCCATGGCCGCGGGGCTGCCCGGGGACCTCGCCACGGCCGCGCGCTTTGCCGGGCTGGAGCGCAAGCTCGAGAGCGGCCGCGGCCTGATCAAGCTGTTCTGCCTGCCGGAGAGCAAGGGGGCCCCCGATACGCACCCGGCCGAGTGGGCCCAATTCCTGGAGTACGCCAAGCAGGACATCGAGGCGATGCGCTCGGTATTCCTGCACACGCTCCAGCTCCCGCGCGCCGAGTGGCGCGAGTACTGGGCCGTGGAGGCGATCAACCAGCGCGGCGTGGTGATCGACGTCCCCCTGGCGACGCGCGCCGCGGCGCTCGCCGAGGAGGACAAGGTGCGCTCCCGTGCCGAGCTGCGCGCGATCACCGGCGACCCCGGGGTAACTGTCGACATGGTCAAGCGGCTCAGCGCCTGGCTGCTCGCGCGCCTGCCGGCCGAGGGCCGCGCCATCATGACCAAGCGCGAGGAGGAGGTCGACGAGGACGGCAAGCTCGTGCGCCCGGCCAAGCACGCGCTGACGCGGGCGCGCGTCGAGAAGCTGATCGCCTACGTGCAAGGGGCGTCAAATACCGAGGAATTGACGCCCGTGCTGCGCCTGCTCCAGATCCGCCTCTACGGCGGCTCCAAGACGCCGGCGAAATTCAGCAAGATGCTGTCGCAGCAGGTCGACGGCGTGCTGTACGGCCAGTACGTGTTCGGCGGCGCCGCCCAGACCGGCCGCGCCTCGTCCAAGGGCGTCCAGATCCACAATCTGGCGCGCGACACTCTCAAGGACGAACGAAGCGCGATCGATCTCCTTTTGTCCCAGGGCACCTATGGGGAATTAGCAGAACATGGAACCGGGGAGCCCGTCGCCCGCAAGCTCTCGCTGCTGATCCGGCCGACCTTCGTGCCGACCGGCGACCGCGTGTTCGTGTGGTCGGACTGGAGCCAGATCGAGGCGCGCGTGCTGCCTTGGCTGTGTGATCACGACAGCGGCGCCCGCACCCGGTTGCAGATCTTCCGCGCCGTCGACGCCGACCCCAAGCTGCCGGATCTCTACACCTTGACCGCCTCCACGCTCTCGCACGTGCCCATCCACGAAGTGACCAAGGCCATGCGCCAGCGCGGCAAGGTCGCCGAGCTGGCGCTCGGCTACTGCGGCGGCGTCGGAGCCCTCCAGAGCATGGCCGCGGGCTACGGTCTGCACCTGCCCGACGCCGAGGCGCGCGCGACCGTCGAGGCCTGGCGCCGCGCCAACCCGTGGGCCGGCCGCTTCGCGCAGGACCTATGGGACGCGGCCCTGCGCGCCTACGGGGTGCCCGGCGTCCCGATCCGGGTCGGGCGCGTGCACTTCAATTACCTGGCCGGCTACCTCGGCGGCACGCTGCTCTGCGTGCTCCCCTCCGGGCGCTGCCTCGCCTACCGGCGCCTGCGCTGGGAGTACCTCGACGTGCTCAACGACGACGACCAGCCGACCGGCGAGAAGACGCGCGAACTGACCTTCCTGCGCGGCCACGGCCGCATGAAGCTGTGGCCGGGCCTGTTCGTCGAGAACGTCACCCAGGCGGTCGCCGCGGACGTGCTGCGCGGCACGTTGGTGCGCCTGGAGGAGAGCGGCGCATTCGATACGCGGCTGCACACCCACGACGAGATCCTGCTCGAGTGCCCGCAGGAGGCCGCGGCTCACGTCGCGGCCGAACTGCGCGCGGTCATGCAGCAGGGCTTCGACTGGAGCGAGGGACTGCCGCTGATGTCGGAGGAGACGGCCGCCTACTACTACACCAAGAGCGAGGAGGCGCACGGGCTATGAAAGAGGACCCGACCTACAACTATCACGGCGGCGACAGTAATAGTAACGTGGCCCACAGCCGCACTAATAAGCCGCGCGATTTCATGCGTCTGATCAAGTTACTCGACGATAACCCGGACGGCATGACCTGTGATGAGGCCGAGCTGGCGCTCGGGATGCTGCATCAGACGTGCAGCGCGCGGTTCACTGACATGAAACGCTACGGCTGGATCGAGTGCTGCGGGCGTCGCCCGACTCGAACCGGGTCGCCGGCAGACGTATGGCGGCTGGCGCCGGAGCCGAACAATGCGGGATAAGAACGAGCTGCGCCCCTACCAGCAGCGCATCGCCACCCACCTCTACGAGCACGACGAGGCGCTCAACGTGCTGCGCCCGGGCGGCGGCAAGACCGCGGCGGCGCTCACCGCGATCGCCGAGTTGCTGCGTGACGGCGTCATCCGCCACGCCCTGGTGGTGGCGCCCAAGCGCGTCGCGCACGTCGTGTGGCCCGACGAGATCGAGGAGTGGGCGCATACGGCCGGCCTGACCTACCAGGTTCTGGCCGGGCCGCCGGGGTTGCGGTTAGAGCAGCTGAAAGAGGCCCCTAAACGCAACCTCACCCTGATCGGGATCGACCTGCTGCCCTGGCTGCTCGACGCGCTGGCGGACGCGCCACTGGCGCACCCGCTCTGGGATCTGTTGGTGCTCGACGAGATCTCCAAATTCCGCGACCCGACCGGCAAGCGCGCGCAGAAGCTCGCCAAGAATATCCAGCGCTGGAAGATGGTCTGGGGCCTCTCCGGCACGCTGCGGCCCAACTCGGCGCAGGACCTGTTCATGCCGGCGCGCCTGGTGACGCGCGGAAAGCTGTGGGGGCGCTCGTTCTATACGTGGCGCAAGGAGCGATTTTATCCCAAGGACTTTATGGGTTATTACTGGGAACCGTTGCCGGGGGCAGAAGATAAGCTGAACGCGGAATTGGCCCCGCTGACGGTCACGGTCGCAGAGGACGAAATGCCAAAAGTCACGCCCACGATCATCTTCGACAAAGTCACGCTGCCGCACGCCGCGCGGCGCCAGTACGACGCCATGCACCACGCCCTGATGCTCGAGGTCGAGAAGGACCCGGTGATCGCCGCCAGCTCGGCCGTCGCCACCGGCAAGCTGGCGCAGATCGCCAACGGCTTTGTCTACGACGAGGACGTCACTGCGCGGCCGCTGCACGAGGAGAAGCTATTCTGGCTGCGCGAGCTGATCGAGGCCGCGACCGGCCCGACGCTGCTGGTCTACGAGTTTCGCGCCGACCTCGCCGTGCTGCGGCGCGAGATAGAAGGCCTGCGCTGGCTCGGGGCGGGCGTGACCGACGCGCAGGGCACCGCCAATATCGCCGACTGGAATGCCGGCAAGCTCAAGTTCATGGCGCTGCACCCGGCGAGCGGCGGGCACGGGCTGAACTTGCAGCACGGCGGCGCCGACATGGCCTGGATCTCGCCGACCTGGTCGCCCGAGCTGTGGGAGCAAACGATCGCGCGGCTGGCGCGGCCCGGGCAGACGCGGCCCGTGGTCGTGCGCGTCTGCGTCGCGCAGCACACTGTCGACGAGCTGAAGCTCAATCGCGTCTATCTCAAAATGAGCGCGCAGGAGGCCTTCGAGGCCTGGCTGCGCGACTACCACGCCGCGCGGGCGGCCTAGTGCAGGCTCGACTGGTTTTCCAGCTTTACCCAGTGCTGCATCGCCGTGAATACGGGGTGCTGCGGCGAGATCGGCAGGAACACCGGCCAGAGAAAATTGACGCCGTCAATGCTCGCCGCCTGGAACAGGGTCGCGCGCCTGGCGCGGCCGGGCGGGGAGTGCTTGAGCACGTACTCCTCCATGTGGTCGGCGACCAAATAGTACTTGCCCTCGTCGTCGATCGCCAGCAGCACGGTCTTGCGCCGGTCCTTGCTCGGGTGCACGCGCACGGTCTCGCCCGGGTGGGGGCGGCGCATGCCCTCGAACATGACACTGGTGCCGTCCTCGGCCTCCACCACCTCTTTTACTTTGGGCAAGCCCTTGTCGTCGCTCATTTGATCCTCCCGCGCGGGTAGACAATGCCCTCGTGGTGCGGGCACCACGACGTGTGCGGCGCCGGGCGGCCGCAGTAGGCGTAGGGCGGCCGCTCGCCGAATGGAAAGTGGCACACGCCGGCGCGCAGCCCGTAGATGGTCAGCTTGCCGTCGGCAATCCGCGGCAGCTCGACGGTCCAGCCCGGATTGATCTTCGGCGCGATCGCGATCGGCTCGGCCGGGCGCTGCCGGGCCCGCGACTTGCGCGGCTTGGGCATGACGGTTCTTACCGCGATCACGCCGCGCATGGGTAGCCCGACGCGGCGCGCCTTGCCGATACAGGCGTTCTTTGAGAGCTTTATGTGGAACTCCTCCGACATGATCCTGGCGATGCCGGAGAAACCGAGCGCGGAGTCGGCGTGCAGCTCGGTCAGGCGCGCGATCATTGCGGCGGACCAGTCGTGCTTGCTCATTGTGCCTGCTCCTCCATTCGCTCGGGGTGATCGAGCAGGTAGTCATAGATTATGTGCCGCCGTGGGTCGGTCGAAGCCCACGCCTCGGCCCGCTCCTGCGTGGTGAAGATGTGCACGTGCTCTGATCGTGATCGGGGCCACGAGCCATCGAGGCAAAGCACGCAGTAGACCATCATCGTCTCAAACCGTTTTTTCGGCTCATGAACCGCCGCACCCGGTCGATCGTGTCCCGGCGCGGCTGTCGCCCCGCCTCGAGGCGCGGCAGCAAGTGGCCGTCGTTCGCCGCGGCGATGCCAAAGTTGGTGCGGTTGAGGCCGGCGCGCTCGCGGTAGGCGTGGATCTCGGCGAGCAGCTGGCGCATTTCGGGGTGCAGCCTCATGCGGGTACGGCGGGCTCCGTTAATGCTTTGGTAATGGACAATATGCCATGATGCGCTATGATGCAACACGGAGAATAGTCGTGACTGATTTGACCAACCGGATGCGCACCTGCGCGGCGTACATCATGAAGCGCAAGGAGGCGGGCGACCACGAGATGGTCGCGACCGATGCCGCCGACCTGCTGATTGAGGCGAGCAACTTGATCGAGCAGGCCCAGCTCGGGACTGTCGTCGTCAGCAAGGAGGACGCCGAGTTCCTCGGGCTCGAGCCAATGGAGATACTGAAGCCAATCGCGCCGTCGACTTCAGTGCGTCCCGCCGGCGTCTGGACCACTGGTCTCGACACGCTGCCGCCTCCGGTGCCGGGGCCGCCCTCCTACCGCCACCCGCGGGTCTGCCCGCAGTGTGACAGCCGCGCGCATAAGCGCGTGTTCCGCGAGAACAACAAGGTGTTCCTCGCCTGCCCGGTCTGCGCGGCCGCCTGGGAGTACAGACCGTGAGCTGCCTTTTGATCGCGACCGCCGCCGAGGGCGTCGTCGTGCTCGGGATCTTACTTGCGTGGGTTTTAATAGTGTAGCGTGCGTACCCAACCCCAACCGGAGACCTCCACCATGAGAAAGTTCCTGCTGGCCGCCGCCCTCGCGGCGCTCGCCAGTCCCGCCTCTGCCGATACGCTGCGCACTCTCGGCGGCATCGACTGGAATATCGAACAGGGCACCACCCTGACTTTCAGCACCGCCCAGCCCCCCGGCAACCAGCCGCAGAACAACCCCTGCATCATCTGCGGCGCCAACCAGCCCAACCAGACCAACTTCGATCTGAACTTCGGCTACACCGACTACGGCAACCAGGGCAACCAGACCTCGGAGGCCTACTTCTCGTCTGGCACCCTGCGCGACACGGTGCTGGCCTCGGACACGATCTCGGCCGTGAACTACAGCGGCGCCCAGTTGAAGGCCGTCGTGGCGGCGATCAATGCGGCGGCCGGGTTCACCGGCAGCACCGGGTTCTCGATCGGCATCGACGTGAACAATACCAACGACCCGCAGACCCTGGAGTCGGTCTTCCTGCTCGATCTGTCCTCCCAGAAGGTCATCTACTCGTTCCTGCCGGGCATCAATGACGGCATCGACCTCAAGGCCGCCAGCAACGGAACGGGGTTTCCCGACTTCCAGCTGAACGGACTGGATGTCGCCGGTCTCATCAACGACCACCAGTACGCATTCTTCGCGCGTATGACCAACATCAATGACGGCCCCGACTCGTTCTTCATCACGGCCGCGCCGGTTCCCGGACCCATCGTGGGCGCCGGCCTGCCGGGCCTGCTCGCTGGACTGGCGGGCCTGTGGGGCTTTGCCCGCGTGCGGCGTCGCCGCACCATCTAGACGCAGAAACGCCCCGGGGGCTCACGATCCCCGGGGCGTTTCGATGTCGTCACTCAACACAACGAAGCGGCGTAAGCCTATCACATGCGGATTGGCGCCACAACGCCGAGCAGCCCGGCGATGATCCAGACCACGATGATGACGGCGATGACCGTGATCAGCACATTGATGATCACACCGAAGGGGTGCGGCAGTGGCACCAGCGGCAAGAGCTGTTGCACGGCCCAGAGGATGACCCCCAGGATGATGAGGGTCAGCACGATGCCGATCAGCGTCCCGATCATGGTTACCTCCTGATGCCGCAGCGCGCGGCTTGCAGCGCGTTCCGCGCCAGGGCGCGGCAGGTGATCTCGGCGTTGATCGCGTCGATGTCCGAGCGCGTGTAGAGATCCGGCGGCCGGGTCACGACCTCGGGGATGCCGTAGGGCGTTATGCCGTAGGGCGTGGAGACGTAGGGCTCGCGGCCGTAGTAGCCAAAGGATGCGCACCCCGCCAGCGTGAGCAGTAGCCCCGCGAGCAGGAGTGCGTGTGTCATCCGGCAGCCTCCAGCGCCTCGATGCGCAGCATGGCCTCTTGCAGCGCCCGGGTCAGCGCCGCGATGATGGTGAGCGGGTTCGGCGCCTGTACCACGTTCTCCTGGTCCTTGCGGCCGTTCGCGGCGCTCTCGACTAGGTCCTCTTGCAGCTCGTGCGCGATGAAGCCCCAGCGCACGACGTCGTCGCCCTTGAGCCCGGCGAAGTCGCGCGTCGTATAGCTGATCGGGCGCAGCGCCTTGACCTTGTCCCAGGTTGAGGGGAGCACGCGGACGTCTTTCTTGGTGCGGTGGTCCGACGCCATGTAGATCGCGCCGTAGTCGGTGTTCTCCGAGTAGAAGTTAAAGGCGGGGCCGGCGTTGAAGATATTAAAGCGCGCGCCCTGCCAGGATCCCGAGACGCCGTTGCGCTGGTAGTAGCCGACCGACTTGACGCCGACATTGGCGGTGACCGTGTTGAAGGTCGGGTCGGCCGAGCCGCCGCCGCTGAGCGAGTCGGCGACGCTGGCGTGCCCGG
>Ga0070678_100000363_pt1 | contig 21106 bp, 19 predicted proteins | sample KBSM73metaG_FD_65647 | JGI IMG/M metagenome (GOLD analysis project Ga0070678, IMG submission 65647) | Miscanthus rhizosphere microbial communities from Kellogg Biological Station, Michigan, USA - KBS M7-3 metaG | ecosystem: Host-associated > Plants > Roots > Rhizosphere > Soil ...
CTATGCGACAGGAGGGTTGCGCGTACCGCATATGATGTTCCAAGCCGGTCCGATGGGGCTTGTCGGTTCACTTGGAGCCGTCTCAAAAGTCGTCCTCCTCGCCCTCTTCATTTTTTCCGTGATCTCCTGGGCCATCATTCTCTACAAGTGGCGGATGTTTCGCGCCAGTGAACGGGAAGACCAGCGCTTCTTGCAAGCCTACGCCCGTACGCAGGAGAAAGACGATTTGCGGCGCCACGCCAAGCGCCACACCGCCAGTCCAAGTGCAGCCGTCTTTCTCGGCGTCATGGATCGGGTCGCCCCGGAACGGGAAGGCATCCCGGCCACGGCGCTGTCTCCGCCGGAACTCGATGCGCCGGATCGCCAATATCTCGACCGCGTGATCGCGCACATTATGCAGGACCAGCTATCGCGGCAAGAAGCCTATCTTCCATTTTTGGCGACTACAGGAAATATTTCGCCGTTCATCGGGCTGTTGGGAACCGTGCTGGGCATCATCGATTCCTTTCGAGAGATCGGGAAGCAAGGCACCGCTAGTATTGCGGCAGTCGCACCGGGAGTGTCCGAAGCGCTTGTCGCCACGGCGGCCGGTCTCTTCGCGGCGATTCCCGCAGTCATCGCCTATAATTACTATCTCGCTCGTATCCGTAAATCGGCCTTCAGGGTGGAAGCCTTCAGCATCGAACTGCTGAACACCGTACTGGCCCGCATGAAGCAAGTCGGAATCCGCGGATGATTTTTGAAAGCCGTCACCGACGCTTTCTCGCCGAGATCAATATCATTCCACTCGTCGATGTGGTGTTGGTCTTGCTGATCATCTTTATGGTGACCGCACCGATGCTGTATCGGGGCATGGACATTACACTGCCGACCTCTTCCAGTAATACCATCAAGCCCGAAGAGCGTCTCGTGCTCACGATCGAGCGAGATCAGAAGGTGTATCTCGATAAGGATTTGGTGCCGGTTGGACTTCTGGAATCGAAACTCAAAGCGGCCAAGCAGCGCAATGCAGACGTCTCCGTCTATCTGCGAGCCGACCGGGATGTCGCGTATGGCACGGTGGTGCAAGTCATGGATGGAGTGAAACGCGCGGGGATTGAAAAACTCGGCATGGTCACTGATCCTCAATCCACGCGCGAGCGAGTTGCCGACGAGTCGAAGCGCAAGGGGAATTAGCAAGTATGATGGTAGGCACGTATCCCCAGATTGCTCTCATGTCGTACGGACCCTCTTCATCCGGACGATATATGAAAGTGATGATCGGATTCTCATTGGCGCTTCATGTTCTCGCGCTCCTGTTCATCTCAGGATTGCGCTTGCCGGGGAAAATGGAGCGGCCGCTGGCGGCGTATGAAATTTCCTTGGTCACGATGCCGACGCCGGTCAGCCAAGAGAAGCCCGCCGTGACTCGTCCTGTTGAGCCGCCGACGCCGAAAGCTCCGGAGCCGCCTGTGCCCACTGTAACGAAGGAAGCTGCGCTCCCGCCTCCCCAGCCGGTTCGCATGACGCCCATGCCGCATGTGCGCGCGCTCGAACCGATCCCAATGAAACCATCTCCTGCTCCGCCGGCGCCGAAAGTTCGACACGACCCGTCTCCGCCTGCTCCATCGCCTCCTGTCGTGCGACAGACCGAAGCAAAAGCTCCTCCGGCTCCCGTTCCATCTCCCGTGCGACCCGTCTTGAATCGGGACGTTCTTCGAGGCATCGCCTTACCGACTGAAGTGCCGAAGTTAGGCCAGGTGGAACCCATCCCGGCGGGAACGCAAAAGGAAACCAGATCTCAGACTCAAACAGAGGTGCAGAAAATTCTGAATAATCTTTCCGTTCCGGAATCGGCTTCGACTCCTTCTCAGCAGTCCGCGCCGCCACCGACTCGAACGACTTCCCAGCGTTCGATGAGCGAAGAAATGAATCGACTCCTTGAGCAGCCGCCTGCCAAGGCTGAACCGGTGAAGCCGGCTTCCCCCGCGGAATCGCGAATGGCCTCGAAGCCGGTAACGCGCACTCCCGTGACGACGATTCAGGCCACCGGCATCGAAGGCGGCAACGTTTATTTAGCGAAAGTTCAACGTTTGATCAGCGCGCAATGGAGTGCGCCGCAAGTGGGTATGACCGGCGAGCAATTTCGGGTCCTCGTAAAATTTCGTCTGGATAAAACCGGCCAGGTGAGCGGTCTCGTTGTCGAGCGCACGTCCGGGAATGAGTATTATGATCTGGCGGCGTTGCGTGCCGTGCGCACGGCCATTTTGCCGACGTTTCCTCCGGAAATGTCGGAACCTTATTTCGACGCGCATTTTAGTTTTGCCGTCGGCGAGCCGGTGAGTTAACTCGATGAAGATTTCTCTTGTCGTCCTTTATCTTGCCCTGCTCGGCGGCCTGATCGGGATCATCGAATCCGGCGCGGAAGATGTTTTTATGGAAGCGACGCGGCCGGACTTTCAAAAAATTCCCATCGGCATCTTCGGCTTCCGCGATGGCGGGGACCAGGACCCCAACGGAGAAAAGGCCGCCGATGTCTTGCGTGCGGACCTCCGCCGGTCCCTGATTTTTTCCGTGGCCGATCTTCCGAAATTGGGCATTCGGCTGAACGGCAGATGGGAGAAAGACGCCGTCGACAAGCGATTGGCTCAGCAGGCCTCCGAGCAAGGTATTTCCGTCTTGGTCTGGGGCAAGGTGTGGGCCAAGGAAGCGGACATGCTGCTCGATGGCTATGTGTACGATGGCGGCAGCGGGGATGTCGTGGCGGATCGACGCTACATCGGCTCCTCGTCGGTGCTTCGACAGATGACGCATCGATTGGCCGACGAATTGGTGTTTCGCTATACGGGCGAGCAGGGGATTGCAAGAACGAAAATCACCTTTGTGTCCGAGCAAAACGGCGGCCGTGAACTCTACGTCATGGACTATGATGGATACGGTCCACGCCAAGTGACGGCCGACGGGTTTCTGAATTTAATGCCGCGATGGTCGCGGGACCGCCGGTTTTTGATTTTTACGTCGTACCGCGAACGAACCAAACAGCACATCGACATGGTCGAGATTGCGACCGGCAAACGTTGGACGCTCATTTCATTGCCCGGCTTGAATATTACGCCCGCCCTATCGCCGGACGGCAGTTCCTTGGCATTTGCCACGAGCCAGGACGGCAACTCCGAGGTCTACAAGATGGACACCAACACCAAGGCGTTCCAGCGGCTGACCTTTCATGCAGCGGGCGACCTTTCTCCCGCTTGGTCGCCGACCGGACGTGAACTGGCATTTACCTCAGATCGCGGTGGAGGGCCCCAACTTTTCGTGATGAGTGCCGATGGTTCGAACGTCCGCCGTCTCACTTATGAGGGCGATTATAATGCGGCGCCGGCCTGGTCGCCGCGCGGGAACTGGATCGCGCATGTCTGCCGCACGGAAGAGCGCCAGTACAAATTGTGTCTCGTGAGTCCAGACGGGCAAAAACACATTCGCCTTACCTCCGGCCCCGGCGTCGACGATTCGCCATCCTGGTCCCCCGACGGACGTCATCTGGTGTTCAGCTCGACGAGAGAAGGCAAGAGCCATATCTACATGATCGATAGTGATGGAGCGAATTTGGAACGGCTAACGTCCGGAGGAACTTCTAATACGTCGCCGGCGTGGTCCCCGATGTAGATGAACGGCAATGAATAAACAATCTGAACATCACCTCAACAAGGAGCGTCGTATGCGAAAAGTAGATCTTACCCCCTGTATCGCCGTGCTCGTGGGAGGACTGTTTTTAGTCGGAGCGGGGTGCGGAAAATCCATTCAGGCGAACTCAGGGGCCAAATCCTTCGAGCCGGGCGCCAAGCGAGAGGCGACTTCGGTACCGAAGACCACGGCCTCAACCGGAAGCGGGCCCGGTAGCAGCAGCACTCCTAGCAGCAAGCCGCCGACAGCGGCTTCTTCACCGCGGGAGCCGCTTAGCTCGGAACCGGAGACCCCGATTCCCTCGTTGTCCACGCTCGATTCGGGACCTGGTCCGTTCAACGCGAAAAAATCCGATGAGCAGCGCGTGCCAGGCGATCTGCTCGTCGCCAAGACCGAGCCGTCGGATATGAGCCGGCGCCAGGTCGAAGAGATTCAACGCGAGCAAGTTGCGACGGCCGCCTCGGGCCTGGAGGATGTCTATTTCGGATTCGATAGCTGGCAGATCAGCAATGAAGGCAAGCAGACCTTAATGGTCGATGCCGAGTGGATCAAGGCGAATCCCTCACAAAAGGTGACGATCGAAGGTCATTGCGATGAACGAGGCACCTTGGCCTACAATCTCGTGTTAGGTGAGAAGCGAGCGAAGGCCGTGCAGACATATTTGACGGAGCTGGGCATCAATGCGAACCGTCTGACCGTCGTCTCATATGGTAAAGAGCGGCCCTTCTGCAAGGATCGTGAGGAGAGTTGCTATCAGCAGAATCGGCGCGGGCATATCGCCATTCGCGTTCAATAGGGTTGTAGTTCGCTGGATTCAGGAGGAGTGAGTGACATGAAAAACCTTCTCCCAGATCGGTGTGTCTTTTCTGGAGGCGCGGCAGCTTTCGGCTTACTGTCCCTGCTGTTATCGGGCTGTATAGCCCAACAGGCCGAGCTGAAAGACGTGGAGCGAAATCTCGGGACAAAAATTTCGAAGCTCGATCAACGCGACAAAGAATTGCAGCAAACCGTCAAGCAGGCGAAGATCGATGTCGATAAGTTGGTCAGCGAGACCCGCGCGCGCTTGAGCCAGGAAATCACCGCCTTGCGCGAAGAGGAATTGCCGCAGCTCCGTGGAAGTCTCGATAAGGATGCGCATCAAGTCTCGACGTTGCGCAACCGCCTCGATGACTTCGAGCATCAACTCGCCAAGCGGTCCTCGGCCCTCGAAAAAACGCAAACCGATCAAGCGGCGGCGGCGAAGGTGGATCGGGACCGGCTCCACGAGGATGTCTCAAAGTTAGGCGGTCGTATCGATTCGATGAACGGCACCGTGACGGCCGTCACCAAAAAGCTGGGAGAAAAACTCGACGAGCAGGACAAGGGCATGACGGCCTACGATGCGAAAGTCCAGCAGTTGGAGTCCCAGAATCGGTCGCTGACCGAGCAGATGACTCTTTATAAACAGGCTTTGGCCGATTATAAAAAAGCGCTGACCTCGTTGGGCGAAAAGGTCGTGCAGGAAGAGCAACGGACGATGGAGCTGTCGAACAAGATCAGCGGCCGCGCCGATCAGCTCGCCTCCAAGGTGGATACGGATACACGGGCGACGACCACGTATCTCAATGACGTCAACAAGAATGTAGGGTTGATCGCCAAAGCCGTCGAGAATATGAATGCGCAACTGGTTCCGCGTGTGGAAGATCAGGACCGCCGATTGGACGAGCTTACCAAAATGATGCATGGCATGGATGCGCAGGTCAATGCTGCGAATCAGGCTGCCGCGCAATTGCGAGTGTCTCGTGAACAAGGCACGACAAAAGTCGCAGACGAGTCCACTTCGCAGGCGTCCGCAGCGACTCCACCATCGACGCATGAGCAGGTGGCGCCCGTCGTCGCATCGGTGTCGCGCGACTCAACGGCTCACACCGGACAAGCCAGAGAGGTCTACGATCGCTATATCACGACCTTCAAGCAGGGGAATCTGGATGGAGCATTGCAAGGCTTTTCCCAATTTCTCACGGAGTATCCGACATCGGATCTTGCGGCGAATGCCCAGTACTGGCTCGGTGAATGTTATTACGGCAAGAAAGATTATGCCCGCGCGATCGATGCCTTCGATCGCGTAAAAGTCGGCTATCCCAGCAGTGAAAAGGTTCCGGCCGCGCTCCTCAAAAAGGGATTTGCCTATCTGGCCCTAAAGGACAGAAATCGCGCCTCGTCGGTATGGCGGCAGGTCGTCGACGGCTACCCCAATAGCCCCGAAGCAGGAAGAGCGTTGGAGAAGCTGGCGCAACTCAAGCAGATACGGTGAAGGGAAGAGGCATGGAAAATTTTTCAATGAATCACCGAACGAATTGGCCACGCGCATTCACTGTCATGGGCGGAGGGTGTGCGCTCATCGGGCTGCTCCTGGCCGGTTGCGCGAACCATGCGGACTTTATTGAACTGCGTGAAGAGGTGGGGTTGCTTACGAAGGCGCAGGAGCAAGCGCAGAAGCGAAATGAGACGCTGCAGCGGCGTCTGCAAGCTCTGGAGACAGGGCGTCCTCCGCTGAGCGACGATCCGGCGTCAAAAGGCCACGATACGGCCCAACAGCGGGTGCAAGAGTTGACGGCGCGGTTGGGTGATTTGGAAAGTCGGCTCTCGCGGTTGGAAGATGGCAAATCGGCCGTCGCCGCGAAACAAGAGGAACCGCCTCGTTCATCGGCCTCCTCACGTCAGTCGGAAGCGCCGGAGACGAGCGCAACCACGACCTCCTTGCCGGGAACACCCGGGATTTCTCCGACGTCCGCTTTCAACCTCGCCTATAACGATTATTTAAACGGCCGTTACGATCTGGCGGTAACCGGTTTCCAGCGCTTCTTAAAAGATTTTCCTTCGACCTCGTTGGCGCCCAACGCATACTATTGGATGGGTGAATCCTACTTCAGCCAAAAAGATTATCCGCACGCCAATCAAGCCTTTCAGAAAGTGGTGAACGATCACCCGCGCAGCGAAAAAGTGCCGCCTGCACTTTTTAAGATGGGCGTGGTGACGGCGGAAGCGGGTGACCTTCCGAAAGCCCGTGGCTATCTCAGACGTGTGATTGAAGAGTATCCGACGTCGGATGAGGCGAAATTAGCCAAGAACAAACTCGCCGAAATTCGATGAAGCAGTATCGCCGCACTCTGGCTCGCTGCGTATCACCATATCCCTGCCGGATTATCTCTGTCCCGGCCTCCCGCACGGGTCATCCTTCCGCGGTGCGTGATCGATGAACGTTGATGTCCGTCTAGGAAAAATCCACGTCCTGCCGGGTGAGATCGTCAGTCGCATTGCGGCGGGCGAGGTCATCGAGCGGCCAGCCGCCGTTGTAAAAGAATTGGTCGACAACAGCCTGGATGCCGGCAGCACACGAATTGCCATCGAGATCATGGACGGCGGACGCAGGCTGATTAAGGTCACGGATGACGGTGACGGCATCAGCGCCGCCGATGTTCCGCTCGCCTTTCAACGCCATGCGACGAGCAAATTGCGCCATGATACCGAATTGTTTTCGATCGAGACATTAGGATTTCGAGGTGAAGCGCTCCCGAGCATTGCCTCCGTCTCGAAAGTGCGCCTGTTGACGGCATGCCGTGACGAATCGGTAGGCACCTTGTTGGTGATGGACGGCACGACCAAACTGCAAGAGGCGGCCTCGCCTCAGGGGACGGACATCGAGATCGGCGACTTGTTCTTCAATACACCGGCGCGCAAGAAATTTTTAAAGACGACCGGAACGGAGTTCTCTCATATTTGCCAAGTCGTGCAACAGGCTGCCTTGGCCTGGCCGAGTGTCCATTTCCGCCTGACCCATAATGGCTTGCAGGTCTGCGAATACCCCCGCGCGGAAACGGCGCGCGATCGCATCCTTCAGGTCTATGGCACCTCGCTGGTCGATCAGATGGTCAGGGTGCAGGGCGAGTTGTCTGGATTGCGCGTGCATGGCATGGCGGTCACCGCGACCGCTGCGCGTGCGAGCCGCTCGCCGCAAGAACTATTCGTCAACCGCCGCCCGATAAAAAATGCGACGATCTCTCATGCCATCTATGATGGCTATGGTGTCTCCTTGGCGAAAGGGCATCACCCGCTGTTTGTCCTCTTTGTAGAAGTCGATCCGGCGCGACTGGACGTGAACGTACATCCCACGAAACGCGAAGTGCGGTTTGCCGACCCAGACCATGTTCATCGCACCGTCCAACGGGCGATTCGCTCCGCCGTCGGTTCCGCTGCAATTGAAGGGGCTTTCGCAGGGATCCCTTCATCCCAGATGGGTGGCTCACTGAACACGGAAAGTAGAACGGTTGATCTTCGGGGAAACAGCGAAGGTCCGTTATTTCTTTCGTCGTTGCGGTCCCCTGAATTTCAGGGCGTCTCGGCCGATGCGCCGGCGGATCTCTCAGGACAGTCTATTCGAGAGCCTTCCTCCTCTTATCAGGTGCAGTCACAGGTGCAATCATTGGGGGACGTGATTCCCTTCGGGCAAATTGACCAGACGTTTTTAGTGGCGCAGGTGGGGTCCGAGTTACATGTAATCGATCAACATACGGCGCACGAACGAGTCCTGTTCGAACGCCTGCTGAGGGCTGCGTCTCGACAGACCGTTGTGCAGCAGCCTCTCTTGATTCCTGAGCCCGTCACAGTGCCGCTTCACCAGGCGGTGCACCTAGAGCAACACTTGACCGAGCTGTCTATGCTGGGTCTCGATCTTGAGCCGTTTGGAACAGGGACGTTTCTGGTGCGCGCGGTCCCGGCCTTGCTGGGTCGGATAGATGGCTCGGCACTGGTGCAGGGCCTGTTGGAAGATGTGACCGACTGGAGTGTCCCCACATCGTTCGAACAACGCATGCGTCCCATCTTAGCCACCATGGCCTGTCACACAGCCGTGCGAGCAGGGCGGCCCATGGCACTTCCCGAGATCAAAACGCTTATCGAAGATTGGGTAGCGGAAGGGTTGCCGGCGACCTGCCCTCACGGCCGTCGAGTCGCGTTGCGATTACCGGCGGAGGAATTGCAAAAGATCTTTGGCCGATAAATGACGATAACTGGTAACCATCAACAGAAGCCGCTGGTCGTCCTCATCGGGCCGACGGCCGTCGGAAAGAGTCGCATCGCCATTCCATTGGCGCAGGCGCTCAAAACCGAGATTCTGACTGCCGATTCGCGGCAAGTGTATCGGGGAATGGATATCGGGATGGACAAGCCGCGTCTGGACGAGCGTGGCGGCATCCTGCATCGGCTCATTGATCTCGTCGAACCGGACCAGCCGTTTAATGTCGGTGAGTTTCGCCGCCTGGCTCTCAATGAGATTGCCAGATTGCACCAGAACGGCCGGGTACCGCTGATGGTCGGGGGCACCGGGCTCTACGTACGAGCGATCGTCCGCGGTTTATGGGAAGGACCACCGGCTGATTGGGATTATCGGCATCGTCTTGCGGCAGTGGCCGAGAGAGATGGGACGGAGCCGCTCTATCGCGAATTGGCGCAGATCGACCCGGAGTTGGCCGCACGGCTTCATCCACGCGACGTCATAAAAATTATTCGGGGCCTGGAAACGTATCACGTGACGGGTCGTCGATTGTCGGAGCTGCATCGAGAACACGGATTTGCCGAACATCCGTTCTCATCACTCCTCATCGGCCTAACCCGGGACAGGCAGGCCCTCTATCGACGCGTCGAGGCCAGGGTGGATGCGCAACTAGCAGCAGGACTCGTAGAGGAAACACGCCGATTGCTGGCCCAGGGATATGGCCGTCACTTGGGCTCCATGAAGGGATTGGGATATCGCCAGATGTCCGGCTATCTAGCCGGTGAGTACTCTTATGAAGAGGCCGTGCGGCTGCTTAAACGAGATACACGCCACTTTGCCAAACGCCAGTACACATGGTTCCGAAAGGAGCCCGGCATCGTCTGGGTGGAAATGGAAGAAGACGAATCGGTTGATTCGACCGTCTCAAAACTGGTCGGCATGGTGCAGGGGTTTTTGTCACAAGGGATCGATCGTGACGGCTCGCAAGTGCAATCGGCCATACTCATGGCAGGGTCATAGGAGATAGAGTGGCGCGCAAATCGGAGACAGTGTCGGCAGAGATCGGCATTATTGGAGGCAGCGGCCTCTATGAGATGGAAGGACTCCAACAGGTTCGGGAGAAGCGGATCACCACTCCCTTCGGCCGTCCCTCGGACGCGCTTCTGCTCGGCACCCTCGACGGTGTGCGCATCGCGTTTTTAGCGCGGCACGGCCGCGGGCATCGACTCAGCCCGAGTGAGATCAATTATCGGGCAAACATCTATGCGTTGAAATCCGTCGGTGTCAGCCGAATCATTTCAGTCAGCGCCGTCGGCAGTATGAAAGAAACCGTCAAGCCAGGGCATTTGCTCCTGCCCGATCAATTTATCGATCTGACCAAACAGCGCGCCTCGACCTTTTTTCAGGATGGTATCGTCGCGCACGTGGCCATGGGCGATCCGGTCTGTCCGACTGTCTTTCGCGCGCTCGCCCGCTCCTCGCGCGCCATTGGCGCCACGGTGCACGAAGGCGGCACATACGTGTGCATGGAAGGGCCACAGTTTTCGACGCGCGGAGAATCGCTGCTCTATCGACAATGGGGCGTCGATGTGATCGGCATGACCAATATGCCCGAAGCCAAATTGGCCCGCGAAGCGGAACTCTGTTACGCCACGCTTGCCCTCGCCACTGACTATGATTGCTGGCATGAAAGCGAAGATTCGGTGAGCGTGGAAATGATTCTCGCCACCTTGCACAAGAACGTTGAGCTAGCGAAGCGGGTAATTCGAGGGGTGCTTCCCATTGTGCGTGAAGTGCGGGAGTGTCAGTGCGCCGATGCGTTGAAATATGCGATCGTCACCTCTCCACACATCATTCCTCGATCGACGCGTCGAAAACTCGATTTACTCATCGGCCGTCATATGCCGTCAACCAAGGGAGACCGCTGAGATGGGGAAACTACTAGTCGTGGGATCGGTGGCGTTGGACACGGTGCGCACCCCGTTCGGAGAAGCCACGGAGGTCTTGGGCGGCTCCGCCACATTTTTTTCGGTCGCGGCCAGCTATTTTACGAACGTCGACCTCATCGCCGTCATTGGGGAAGATTTTCCCGAGGCGCATTTAGAGTTTCTTAAGAGTCGCCACATCGATGTCGCCGGATTGGAGAAGCGTCCGGGACAGACCTTTCGCTGGAAGGGGGAATACACCTATCAGCTCAACGAGGCGCGTACGCTGGATACACGGTTGAACGTGTTCGAGACCTTCCGTCCAAAGATCGCCGCCCAATACCGCTCGCCCGGCATGCTCTTTCTCGGCAATATCGATCCCGAGTTGCAGCTCGATGTTTTGAATCAGGTTGAGCGGCCGTCCGTGGTGGCCTGCGATACGATGAATTTCTGGATCGAAGGAAAGCGCGAGGCGCTCTGGCGCGTTCTGGAGAGAGTGGACATCTTGATCATCAACGACGGCGAGGCGAGGCTCTTGGGACAAGATTCCAATCTCGTGCAAGTCGCCAAAACCATCTTGGCCAAAGGCCCGAAGCATCTCATCATCAAGCGTGGAGAATACGGCGTCTTGTTGTTCAACCGGCAACAGGTGTTCGGCGCGCCGGCGTTTCCGCTCGAGCAGGTGAAAGACCCCACAGGAGCCGGCGACACTTTTGCGGGCGGATTTATGGGATATCTGTCCGCCACGGGGACGTTGACCGATGCGTCGATCCGCCAGGCCATTGTCTTCGGGAGTGTCATGGCCTCGTTTACGGTAGAAGCCTTTAGTCTTGACCGCCTTCGCGTTCTAGAATACAAAGAGATCGAGGGACGGTTTCGCGAGTTCAAGCGTCTCACCCACTTTGAGGACTTGTCATGATGTCTTTGTTGACCTCGATCCACAATCCGAGACGCGCGCGCAGGCACGCAATCCTCATGATCGCCGGCTGTGTGGCGATCGCCGTAACGGGTTGTGCCTCAGAAGACAAGATCAAAAAATCCACAGGCTATTATCAAGAAGGACTGGCCAATCTCGACGCCGATCGGCAGGCGGCGTTCGTCTCATTTCAAAAAGCCGTCAAAATGAATCCGAATCACAAAGAGGCCCATTACTCACTCGGGCATCTGTATGCGCTCCAGCTCAAGTATCCACAAGCGGAAGAGGAGTTTCGCGAGGCGTTGCGCATCGACTCGGAATATTCCGAGGCTCATAATTATCTAGGACAAATTTTAGAGCGACAAAATCGATGGCCGGAGGCGATCGAAGAATATCGTCGTGCCCTCACCAATCCGCTGTACGGCACACCGGACTTGGCGCGGTTCAATTTGGGCCGCGCGTTGGCTCACGAAGGAGACTTGCAGGCTGCCGCGCAGGCCTTTGAAGACGCGCTGCTCATCAGCCCGCCCACCGTCCCGCCGGCGGTGCTCAATCTGGAGTTAGGCCGGGTTTACGCGAAACTTGGGTACGATACGAAGGCGAAGGACACGTTGACCCGTGTTAAGACGCAAGACAAGGGAGGGCAATACGCAGCGGAAGCCGACAAGTTGTTGGGAAGGCTGAAGCCGTAATCATCTTATGGAATCCATCGGAGAGTTTTTCAAACAGGTCAGGGAAACGAAGGGGTTGACGCTCGATGATGTCGCGTTGAAGACGCGTATCCATCCCGACTTTTTGATTGCGCTCGAAGAAGGCAACTTCACGAAGCTTCCCGATCAGGTTTTTGCCAAGGGATTCGTTCGGTCTTATGCGCGCTCCCTTGGCTTGGATGAAGAGGACGCCATGCGCCGCTTCGAAGGGTCGGCCGGAGCATTTTATGAAAAGCAGGCGGAGCGAGAGATTCTGCGACTGAAGCAAGCGGAGGACGATCGGCGAAAGAAGACGAATCGAAAGGTGGTGCTCGCGGCGATTGCGGTAGCGTTGCTTGGGCTGATCCTACTCATGTCCCGTGAGCATGCGACGGTTGCTCCGGCTCGTCCCACGATCGATACTGAACCTCCGGTGAGCAAATCCTCGCGCACTCCCACGTCGATGACCGCTCCGCACAAAGCGGAAGAACAGGAGAAAGAACGACCGGCAACCAATTCTCGTACGGAATCGGTGGCTGCTCCTTCGTCGACTTCGTCTCCCGCCGCTACGCTTCCCCCTCCGACGGTTCGAGACGAGACCGTCTCCACCGCGTCGGTCCGTACCGATCCTATGCTGGGAGGCCCCGCGCCTGACGGATCGTTGGTGCTGACCATCGAAGCATTGGAACTGACCTGGGTCGTCGTCCAAATCGATAACGGCAGTCCTGAAGAAGCGCTCATGAGGCCAGGGGAGCGTGTGCAATGGAAATCCTCCGATCGGTTTACATTGACCTTAGGCAATGCCGGCGGAGTCCGCGTTGAACTCAATGGAAAAGAGCAGGGACCGTTTGGACCGAGTGGTAAAGTCGCGAGGGATATCGTGCTCAAACGCTCGTAAACTCCTTGATGTGGCGGAACAGCAATTCGTTAAGCCAAAATGTCCCAAGAAACGATGTGAGTTGGATCAAATGTTTTCTTATTAGATTCTTCGGGATGGAGAATCAAAGGCTTGGTAATTCTTTTTTGATGGCATGATGTTTGGTTGCGTGGATAGCGGAAGATCGTCACACCAGAGGCGCTGGGATGTTGCTTGACAAGACTCGAGGGCCATTGCTATAGTGCCGCGATTTTTGTATTAAAATCATGGCCGTAGGACGAATGCTCGGTGTGCCGTCGGTCTCTACTGCAGGTCTTTTTAATAGGTATTTTTCACACAAAGGAGGAGCTGTGATGGGGTATCTGTTGAAGTCGGTCGGTGTGTTGTCGATGACAGTCTTGCTCGCCGGCGTGGCGATGGCGGAAGAGAAAGATCCGTTGAAGCCCCGCGTTCCGCCGGATCAGATGGCCGACGCCAAGGCCATGAAGAATCCAGTGGCTTCGTCACCGGAGAGTATTGCCAAGGGGAAGGCATTGTTCGAGGGGAAGGGCACTTGCTTTAACTGTCATGGGAAGGAAGGCAAGGGCGATGGCCCGGCCGGCCAGATTCTCAATCCCAGCCCCCGCAATTTCACAAACTGCAAATTTCACAAGAAGCGGAAAGATGGGGAGCTCTTCTGGGTGATCAAGAACGGCAGTGCGGGAACCGGCATGGTTCCATTGATCCCGGCTGCGATCAACGAAGAAGAAGCGTGGACGATCATCAATTACGAGCGCACCTTCTGCAAGGATAAGGGCGGCGAATAGTTCGTATTGTCCGTACGAGAAAGCAGAGAGGGCCTTCCCTCTCTGCTTTTTTATTTGGGGCGATCAACAGTACGATGCTACGATCGGCATGACAGCTCAAGGCGCATCAGACTGCGGCTAGCGAGAGGGCTTGGTGAGTAACGTCGGATTGACGCCCGATTGGCCGGCGGGAAGAATGTGCGGATGCTGTTCCTGATTGAAGGCGCTTTTCGCGGCCGGTGGCACGGATCGGCTGACAAAAGCGGCCAGTTCTCCCACCGTTACCTCTCCATCGAGATTATCATCCGCTTCCCCCTTCAGCCCTCGCAGTAAGTAATAAGTAAAGAGGCCGTGCCGGAGCTTGTCGGACTCCAACCCTTCTCGCACGCCGGTCGTCGCGATCAGGCGCACGATATGAGTGCCTCCCAGATCCCATTGCGGCTCTTTGGTCTTTGCTTTTTGATCGCCGTTCAATCGCGCAACAGACCCGTCGAAGATCAACACAATCTGCTTGGCCTTTAAGCGAGATAGGGCGATTTGCAAATCTTTAAGTGGATAGAGCCGGGAGGCTGAGGTCCCGCCTTCGTAGGGCACCAGGAACGTGTCGCCCGAGAAAGACACTTTGGCCTGCCCGGAGAAGTAAACGATGACGACCGAGTCCGCCGTGACGCGGGTCGGCAGCCAGTCGAGAATGGTTTCTTCGATGTCGGGCCGAAGCGCTTTCATGTCGATCATCAGACGAATGTTGGATGGTGGCACGCCGCCCAGGGTCTGAAAATAATTCGCGACCATTTCCGCATCCAGGGATGCATATTTTCGCACCGGCACCTGAGGATCACGATGCGTGCTGATCCCGACGGCGATCACAAACGTATGCGGTTGCTGGAATGCCGACGGCTTGGGAATCTGATCCACACTGTCCGAGAGAGGCGCGGCTAGGGTGGGAGCACCCTGAGGCTTGGATGGAATGACGGCGACTCCAGTAGATTCAGCGACAGACGGCTTGGCCGATGCTGGAGGAATACCGGCTGCCGGAGCGACCGGCGCCACGGCTTGCGATGGTTCGAACAGGGCGCGCGACTCCCGCATGAATTGTGTGCCGAGCACGACGGCCGTATCGTGGAGGAAAGGGTCCATCGAGACATAGGCGCAGCGCTTTTGCGTCGGCTCCAAGAGGATTCGTTCATTTCTGGTGGTCTTCAACGTCCGCTCGGCCAGCACTTTGCCGGCAGGATCGCGGAACACGACGAGGGATTCCAACGTGAGTTCAGTCGGCAGCCGATCGTAGACGCCGTCGGTTTGAATCTTGAGTCCGGATTGTTGCAAGGTGATATCCGCCTCGACGTCGGCCCGTGTGTCTGCCGGCGAATGTCCGGCGATGACGACAGTCTGAAATGTGCGATGCGCCGCATCCACCAGGACGTCTTCAAGCTCGGACCCAATGCGGAGTTCTTGCGGATGGTTACAGGCATCCGAATATTGTGCAATGGCGGCAGTCAATGAGGGATCAAACTTGACGCGGACCGTAGCGGGAATTTGCGGGCCCATATCGGGAAGCGAAGACTTCTTAATGAGGGCATTGAATTGCTGGCAACCGTTTAGCAGACAACACGTCAGGGAAAGGGCAATCAAACTCCGGCGCATGGACAGTCCTCAATGTGCGCGACACCCTACCGGAATTAAAATTGGAAAGCAACGTAACCACTGTTGTCAGTCGCGGGCGGCTTCTCTATGCTAGCGGCAAAGAAAAGTGCTGAGTCCTGAGTGCTGAGCAAATTAACCAAGCGACTCACTCAGGTCTTCACTCTGTTCTCAGAACTCAGAACCCATGCTCATTCTCGGTCTCTCAAATATGCGTGATGCTTCGGCCGCGCTCGTCGAAGATGGCCGTATCATCGCCGCGGCTGAGGAAGAGCGCTTCGTCAGGATCAAACACGTCACCGCGTTGCCGATCCATGCCATTCGCTATTGTCTACGAGAAGCCGGGGTCGGCCCGGAGGCGCTCGACGGCATCGCGGTACCGTGGAAGTATTGGGTGGTGGGCCGCCGGTCGTTGTTGGCGCTCGGCTCGATGCTGCGGTCGCCGCAACTCCTGCGTGTGAAGGGCAAGCGAAGCGTCGAGCGCCTACGGCAGGAGTGGACCGAATTGGCCTGCCTCTCAGGCAAGCTTACGCAGGCGCTTGGACCGTTAGGCGCCAAACCGACCTATCTCGAACATCATCTCTGCCATGCCGCCAGTAGTTTTCTGGTTTCGCCGTTCGAGCGCGCGGCCATCCTCGTCATCGACGGAGCATCGGAGTCGCACACGGCATTGTTCGCGGTGGGTGAAGGCAGGCACATCCGCACGCTGAAACGCATTCCACTGCCCCACTCGTTAGGACAGTTTTATGCCGCCATGACCTCGTTCCTGGGATTTCGCCCCGACTACGACGAATACATCGTGATGGGATTGGCCGCCTATGGACGGCCGGTCTATGCCGATCTGCTCCGGGAACACATTCTTCGATTACGACCGGAAGGGTCATTTTCTTTGAACACGCGTCTGTTGGATTTCCATCTTGCGCGGGTGGGAATCTTTCCGCCGGTTCTACAGCAACTGCTCGGCCCGAATCGACGCCGCGACGACGACATCACTCAACGCCATCGGGATCTCGCTGCGAGTGCTCAGATGATATTGGAAGAGACGGTGTTGCACATGGCTCGTCATCTAAGGAGCCTGACCGACACGGACAATCTCTGTTTGGCCGGCGGTGTGACCTATAACTGTGTTGCGAATAGTCGCCTCAGCCGAGAGTCCGGCTTTAAGCATCTGTATATTCAGCCGGCGGCGGGCGATGCCGGTACCGCGCTGGGGGCCGCGTTGGCTCTGTCGAGTCGGCTCCAACCGAACCGGCCTAGAGTGTTCATGCAGCATGCGTATCTCGGTCCCCAATTTTCCGAGGAGGAATGCGGCGAAGCCTTGAACCGTGCCGGCTTGAAAGGCGACGCGTTACCCGACGCATTGCTCTGCGACCGCGTGGCGACAGAGCTGTCGCGAGGTCGGATCGTCTTTTGGTTTCAGGGACGGATGGAGTGGGGGCCGCGTGCCTTGGGTCATCGCAGTCTGCTCGCCGACCCTCGACGTGAAGACATGCGCGAGCTCATCAATGCCAAGGTCAAGCTGCGAGAGCCATTTCGCCCGTTCGCCCCCGCCGTCCTCGAAGAACGCGCCGCCGACTTTTTCGACTGGAGCGTGCCTTCGCCGTTCATGCTGTTTACGGTTCCCGTGTTGCCGCAAGCAAAAGGCTTGATTCCCGCCGTGACCCACGTCGATGGTACCGCCCGCATCCAAACGGTGGATCGCGAATCAAATCCATTGTTCAGAAAACTGCTGGAAGCCTTCGACCAGAAAACCGACGTGCCGATCCTGTTGAACACATCGTTCAATGTGAATGAACCGATCGTCTGTACGCCCGACGAGGCGATCCGTTGTTTTCTGCGCACGGAGGTTGATTGGTTGGTGTTGGGGAATCTGTTGGTGGGCAGAAGAGGTTAGTCGCATAGTGGTTTTAAATAGGCCGTAGCCATCGACAGTGCAAAGCATGAATTTATTTCTTGCGGTCGATTACAGATACGATTGGTTAGCGACAACACTTAAAGGTCTCGCCGAAAGTTTTGGAGAAATACGCCGACTTGCTGATCAGCATGAATGGTTCGACGGTTTGTGGCAACGAGAGTATGCCGAGCCGATTGTTGGTATGGCCTTCGTTGCGACTCAAACATATATTGTCGGCGTCGTAGCGGATCTGGGGCGAGCAAAAGGGAAGTGCGCGAATGATCTTAGCCAATTCGTGAAGGATAACAAGATCGGCTACTATACTATCGATCCGCATCCAACAGCTGACCGCCACAGCAGGATTCTCTTAATAAATGCTGCAGCCAATTACTATAAGCATCACGATGAATGGGACGGATGGAAAACAAATATGACAACCCGCCAATTGGAAGCAGCTGGGATTAAAGAGGACACCGAATTCCCTTGCCTAGTAACTGCAGAAATACTTTTTGCCGACAGGAACTTCACGAATCTCAGTGCTCTATTGTCTATTGCCTCTGAGTGGCGAGGTCATTTGATAAATAAGCAACTTTGAAACTTAGTCACAACCTCGATGCTCCCGAGTAGAGTTTAAAGTTAAAACCACCAATGTTTGAACTGAAAACGATCATTCTCTTCATTGCCACCGCGGTCGCCGAAATCCTTGGCTGCTATCTCCCATATCTATGGTTGAAAAAAGACGCACCCCTCTGGCTCCTTATTCCGGCTGCTGTCAGTCTTGCGGCATTTGTCTGGCTGTTGACCTTGCATCCCGCCGCGGCCGGGCGGGTCTATGCGGCCTACGGTGGTGTGTATGTGTCGGTCGCGATCCTTTGGTTATGGATGGTTGATGCCGTGCGTCCTTCGACATGGGATTGGCTGGGCGTGGCTGTCTGTCTGGTGGGTATGGCCATCATTATGTTTGCGCCACGCCCCGTTTAAATGACGGGGCAGACGCTGTCCAAGGTTAAACAGGTCACTCGTTACATTTACGGCGCGTTCTTTATTGCTGCCGGGGCGAATCATTTCCTCAACACGCCGTTCTACGTGAGCATCATGCCGTCGACCCTCCCGTGGCATCTGGCGCTGGTGTACCTGAGCGGTGTCGCGGAGATGGGATTGGGCTCATTGCTCCTATTTGAGCGGTGGTCGGTCTTGGCGGGGTGGGGACTGATCGCGCTGCTGATCGCCGTGTTCCCCGCTAATATCCATATGGCTCTGCATCCGGACCTGTACACGTGGGCCTCTCCCATGAACCTGTGGCTCCGGCTTCCCTTACAGGGTGTACTGATCGCGTGGGCATATTGGTACACACGGCCGGATAGGAAGCGTTCGTGAATCGTGAGTCGGTCTTTGTGGAAGCAGATCACAGCAACTTGTTGAGTCACGGTTCACGATTCACACATCACTCCTCGTCCTTTCCCGCTCTCGATGCGCTTCTGTTTTTCTTCTTCATCAATCTGGCGCTTCAGCCTCTCGTCGAGCCGGACTTCGGATGGCATTTGCGGACAGGCTTGGATCTTCTCAGCCATGGTTGGCAGATGCCTCTCACCGATCCCTACTCCCATACGGTACCGGAGTGGTCGTGGGTCGAGCACGCCTGGCTGACGGACGGAATTGTCGCGCTGATCTACAGCGACCTGGGAAGTGCGGGTGGCCTTGGCGTCATTCTGTTGTTTGCCGCCGTGATTACCGGCGCGTTTGTTCTGTCGGCTGCGACTGCCCGGGCTTCGCGAACGGCTCGTGCCTTGTCGGTCGCGGTCGTCGCATGGATCGCGCTTCCGTTTCTGGGTGCGCGCATTCAAATGGTCACACTATTGGGATTGGCGTGCGTGCTGTGGCTGTGGAACCGATTCCAACAAGGCCGAATCAGGACGCTTTGGTTATTTTCCCTGCTCTTTTTGCTCTGGGCCAATTTGCATGGTGGATTTACCGCGGGTCTTTTCACGCTTGGACTCCTCCTCGCGGTCACGGTCTTCATGCGGATTGTCGCCGACCGACGTCCCGCTTGGTCTGAAAGAGTCGACGAGCCGATCCTGACGTGGACGCAGATTCGGCACATCGCCGTCATCTTTGGAATATCGCTGCTGGTGACATTGATCAATCCGTATGGATGGCGGCTCTATGGAGAGATCGTGCAATCGCTCGGCGACCGATTCATGCTCGACATGCTCCAAGAGTGGCAACCGGTGTCGCTCCTGCATCGTGCCGGGCGGATCTATGTGGTGTATCTCATAGGACTTGCATTGCTCATGCTGTGTTTCTACCGTCGTGTCGAACCCACGCGATGGGCGGTGCTCGGGGTCTTTCTTGCCCTCTCATTACGGCATTGGCGGAATGTGCCGTTTTTTCTTCTCCTCAGCATTCCGCTTGCCGCCGATCTGATTCAACTTGCCGTCGCATGGATGGTCGAACGGGGCTCGACTTTTCGGCGACATCCTATCCAATGGCTGTTCGGCGTCTTGATGGCACTAGCCCTTGGAATGGCATGGCTCGGTGCGGACCATCTTGAGCGGGTGGCTCTGTCCGGAATGGAGCCGGAGCAATTTTTTGCATCGACCGAGTATCCAATGCAAGCCGTGCAATGGATACGAGAACATCGGCGGGAGCTCGGCACGAAGTTGTACAACGATTATGGGCTTGGCGGGTTTTTGCTCTGGTGGCTGCCGAACGAAAAAATTTTTATCGATGGACGTATGCCGGCTTGGAGAATCGGCGATCGATGGATTTTTTATGACTATGTCGCATTGACGAGCTGGGATGCTCCCGCTCTCGGCGTCCTGGCCAAGTATGGTGTGGACTGGGCCATCACCGCGACCGACGGTCCGATCGATCGTGTCCTTCGCGGAATGCACGGATGGTCGATTCGGTACGAAGATGAAAAGGTGAGAATATTTGTTAAAGCGGCGGGCGATCAGTAGGGGTGGGATTTAGCGGTCTGGTAGATCTCTCCGACTTGTCCCGGTGATTCTCGACGACGGTAGAGGCCTTGCGCATCGTACCGGCGCACGGCGAGCAATTCACGCAACAGTTGAAGTCCGTCTCGCATGACGCGCACTTTCGATCCCGGCTGATCCGTCCAGTTGATCGGCACTTCGGCGACTCGGTATTTCCTGAGACGCGCGATGTACAAGAGCTCCAGATCGAACCCATAGCCGGCGATCCGTCCAACGGAAAATAAATCCGCTGCGACACGGCGGCGGAAGAGTTTGAACCCGCATTGCGTATCGGTAATGCCTGCCAGACCAAGACGTTGCGCTACGTGATTGAACAGATTGCCGAGGATGGTCCGATGCCGGCGCGCGTGGACGTGGTAGCGATCATCGCGTGACGCGAGAAAGCGGGAGCCGATCGCCAGGTCGGCACCTTCCGCCACGGCACGCTCCAGGCGCTCGAGCTCTTCAATCGGCGTCGCCCCATCCGCATCCGCCATGAGCCGCAGCTCACCATGAGCAGCTTGCATCCCGGCATGCACCGCCGCCCCCTTCCCCTGATTTTTTGGTAGACGAATCAGCCGAACGGCCGGTGAGTCAACGGCGCATGTCTCAACCCGCTTGGCCGTTTCATCCGTGCTTCCATCGTCGACGACCAGGACTTCATAGCAATCGCCCCGCCGAGAAAGATAGCGTGTGATGCTGGTAAGAT
>Ga0070678_100000408_pt1 | contig 20302 bp, 33 predicted proteins | sample KBSM73metaG_FD_65647 | JGI IMG/M metagenome (GOLD analysis project Ga0070678, IMG submission 65647) | Miscanthus rhizosphere microbial communities from Kellogg Biological Station, Michigan, USA - KBS M7-3 metaG | ecosystem: Host-associated > Plants > Roots > Rhizosphere > Soil ...
AATGCTCATGGCACACGATAGCCCTTGATCTGGCTCAGGGCGCGTGCGATGTGGCGGTTGCGACTTGCCACTATCGTCATCGCTCACGCCATGAGCGGCTTTGGTTCCTGACACTGCGCCCGGTCCTTTTCCCAGAGGGCCGGGCGTTCGTCGTTATACGGGCGTCATCTCGCCATTACGGTTGTCCTATGTGCGGCGGTGCAGGTGCGTCTTGCGGCCGTGCGACTTCACCCCGGTCATCGACACCTGGTCGGGCAGTTCCACCAGCAGGCCGAGGCGCTTGCAGCCGTTCCAGCACGCCCCCCAGGCGTTGTGGTGGCCCGGTCGCGGGCCGGTCCAGTCCCTGCGGATGTCCTCGCACTGGCCGATCCAGCCGCGCGGCAGGCGCAGGATGGCGTGGAAGAACGCATCCTTGAACTCGGGGTTGTGGTCGAGCACCAGGCCGATCCCCTGGTCGCGCGCGGCGCGGCTCTGGAAGAGGTCGAACTGGTTCGGGTCGTGGGTCATACCCGCTGGCCCCGGATCCACACCCGCAGGGGTTCCTGCCGGGGACGGCCGAAGCCGATATACGCGATCTCGCAATGCGCCCGGCAATAGGGCCGATCCGGGACGGGTGGCGCGCAGCAGAAGCGAAAGCCTGGTCGGCGCGGGTGCCCGATGGGCCACTGGCATTCGCGGACGGCGGGCGTGGCGCGGGCAAGCCAGAAGGCCAGGGGCTTCAGAGGCTCTAGGATCGGCGCTGGGGCGGGTTCCGGCTCTGGCGGGGGCGCGACAGCGGCCAGGGCCGTCAGGGCTTCCTGCGCCCGTTCCTGCGCCCGTGTGACCTCGAGCGCGCCCTTGGGGTTGCCCACAGGGGGCGCCGTCTTGGCCTTGACGATGGCGCCCGGCTGCTCGCGCTTCTCCAGCCCGAGCCGGTGCGCCCGGCCAATGACCGATCCCTTCGTCCTGCCCATCGCCCGCGCAATCTTCATGGACGCCATCCCCGTCCCCCATAGCTGTCGCAGCGTCGCGTCGGTGTCCTCGTTCCAGCCGTATGACATCAGGCGGCAATCCGTCCCCGCAGCGGTATCGACCACGCCAGCAAGGCGTTCTCCACATCCTCCAGCGAGCGGCAGACCACGACCTCGGCCCCCGCCCGCCGCAGCAGCAGGTGGCACATGATCTGGTCCGCGCTCAGCACCCCGCCCTTGCGCTTTAGCTCGATGCAGTAAACCCGCCCGTCGTGGATCAGCCAGTGATCCGGCAGGCCAGCAACCGCGCCGCGCGCCTTCAGTATCGCCCCGGTCAGTTCGTCCCGCTTGTTCGCGTGGTCGATGGCGGTGGCGAACACCTCGGGCGGCAGGATCAGGCGCAGGTATGCCGCGACCTGCGATTGCAGGCGATGCTCGCGCGGGGTGTAGGCCCTGACCATCAGGCCGCCGTCAGCGACCAGATGTCGCCGCGCAGGACATGCAGAGGAATGCCCGTGCGCCGGTTGATCCGCCGCGCGTGATGCACAGGGATGTGCCGCCACTGCGAGATCGCGCTGCTGGTGATGTTAAGGTCGGCAGCCATCGCCTGCACCGAGCCGTAAGCCGCGATGGCACACTCTAGAGGCGCCGAACGGCGCACAGGGTCTGATCTGATCATGGGCAAACCATAGCGCCCGGAAATAATTTAGGCAACGTGCATTTTTCCTGTTGACGGGGTGGTTAAGGGCGGCTAAAGAACGTCCACCGACGCAGAACGCGCCGGCAACCAGCCCCACGCCGGGCCAGAGGATCACACGATGACCGACGCATTCGCCATCGACACCGCCCGCAACGCCATCACGGCAGCCCTTGAGGCGCTCAAGAAGGCATACGACGCCAGCCAGGACCCGCGCGTCGAGGACACCATCACCAGCCTGACCGACAGCCTGATGGAATACCGCACCGACCTCGACTGCATCGCCGACCAGATCGAGGCCGACGCACCCGCCGGGCCGTCCTGGTTCGTCCCCTACGCGGCGGTCTGAGCCATGGCCCGCAAGATCAAGATCCCCGCCAACATGCCCGCCGACGCCATCGGGTTCATCGCCATCCGCCCGCGCAACGAACACCCGGCGTTCTTCAACCGCGATGGCGTGCTGGTTTGCACATTCGCCTACGGCGCAACCGAGGCCGAGATCGCCGCCTGCTGCGGGGATAACTTCCGCGTCGAGGGCATCTTCGTTTTCACACGTCACATAGCGGTCTGAGCCATGAAAACCCTCTACGCCTTCCAGTCCCGCACCATCCTCGACAACCTCAACGCGGCAATCGAGCAACTCGCCATCCTCACCGCCACGCTGGCGCCCCAGACCCCCGAGGGCGCCGCCGCCATCCGCGCCGACGTGCGCGCCAGATACGCCCGCGACGCCCTGATGCACGCCCTGACCATCGACGCGCAGGCCGAGCCGATCAATGAGGTCCAGTCATGAAGATCATCACCGAGCACGTCTTCCCGCCGATCCCCGACCGGTCCTGCGACTGGTCGGCAGTGGACGACGACACCTATGACGGACCCGGCAGCCTGATTGGCTGGGGACCGACCGAGGACGCCGCCATCGCCGACCTCGAACAGCAGCTGGACGACGCGGACGAAGCCGCAGAAGCGGCCCGCGACGCCGCCTGCGAACGCTGCGAGGGCACCGGCTGGTTCTCTGTCCACGCCCGGACCTACCAATACGTCTGCGCCGGGGCGCCGCCCGACTACGCTCAGAGCCATATCGGCGTCGCCTGCCGCGAGTGCGGCTCGTTCAACCGCTTGGGACACAAATCATGAGCGACGTTCTGATCGACAACGCCACCCGCGCGCTCGAACGCTACCGCGCCGAGGAACGGCGGCTAGAGGAACAGGCGATGGCAATCAGCATCCACCTGCAACTGGTCAAAGAGTTCATCGCCGCGCTGACGGCCGCGCCCAAGCAGTCCCGCAAGCCCCGCGTGGTCGAGGCCGATCCGGCGCTCAACGGCCAGATCGAACAGGATCCGGCGGCATGAAACACTACGAAGTGGGCGGCGATGAGGCCCCCGATTGCTTCAAAAGCCGGGGCGAAGCCATTCGCCAAGCCAAGCGCGCCGAGAAGGCGGGGTATCCCTGTTACGTAGACATGGTCGAAACGCCCCCGCTGACCCAGGCGCTGTTGCTCGATGCCATCAGCGGTCGCGCCTACGCCACCCACCGCACCCGCGTTTGGACCGCCAAGGACCACCCATGACCGACCTACCTCACGGGCGCGGCAACGCCCTCGCCACCGACTGGCTCGCCAGGCTGCGCGAGCAACTGCTGACGCTCGACCCGGCCATGGCGACGGACGAGGCGCTGTTTACCGACACGCTGGACGGCGAGACCGACGCGCTCGACCAGATGCGCGCCGTCATCCGCGCCGCCACCGAGGCCGAGCTATTCGCCGACGCGCTGCAACGGCACATCAAGATCCTTGAACAGCGGCGCTCGCGCTTTGAGGCACGCGGCGACGCCTGCCGGGTTGCGGTGCGCGATGCGATGGAAACGCTGGGGATCAAAAGCCTGATGGCGCCGGACTTCACCGTGTCGGTCACCCCCGGCAGGCCCCGCGTCATGGTCACCGACGCGGACATGCTCGCGCCCGAGTTCATACGCACCAAGAGCGAGCCGAACCTCTCGGCCATCGCCGCCGCGCTGAAAGAGGGCGGCGACGTCCCCGGCGCGGTCTTCAGCAACACGGCCAGCGTCCTCACAGTCCGCAGGATATGAACATGAACGCCCTGACCACCATCAGCACGCTGTCCTATAACGAGATGGAACGTCTCGCCATCGCCATCGCCAAGTCGAACCTGTTCGGCATGAAGACGCCCGAGCAGGCCATGTCGTTGATGCAGATCGCGCAGGCCGAGGGACGCCACCCCGCAACCGCCGCCAGGGATTACGACATCATCCAGGGCAGGGCCGCCAAGAAAAGCGAGGCGATGCACCGCGACTTCCTGCTGGCCGGCGGCAAGGTCGAGTGGGTCACGCTTAGCGATAACGAAGCGTCGGCGACGTTCAGCCACCCGCAGGGCGGTAGCGCCACGATCACCTGGGACATGCAGCGCGCCGCAATGGCGGGGCTAGGGGCGCGCGAGGGCTGGAAGAAATACCCGCGCCAGATGCTACGCAACCGCGTCGTCAGCGAGGGCGTGCGGACCATCTGGCCGGTCGCCACCTCGGGCATGTATGAGCCGGGCGAGGTCATGGATATAGCCGCGCCGCACAAGGAGCCGGTGCATACCGGCCCGACCCTGGAGGCGGTAGCAGAGTCCCAGCCGGACGTAATTGACAGCAACCCGGCGAGCGCAAGCTACACCGCCGGCAATCCGGAATACCCGTTCGCCACTAGCAAGGGTGGGCAGATCTACCGCACCGGATCCGAGTGGCTCGAGGCATGGCGCCGCCTGGCCGAGAACTGCATGAAGGCCGACGCCCTGGATAAGCTGGAAAGGGCGAGGGAAATGAACCTCGGCGCCATCGAGGCGGTGAGCGAGTTCGATCCCTCTGCCGCCATGGAAGTCCACGGGATGCTGGTTGGCGTGCTGGGATCCCCGGCATGAACGTCGCGCAGGAACTGCGGCAGGTCGCATATGACTGCGGCGACGACCGGCCCGACATCGCCCGGCGCCTGCTGCATCTCGCCGTCCGCGTCGCCCGCATGGAATTGCAACTGGACGACATCGTCTCGGACTCAGCCCAGGCCGAGCGGGTCGAGCGCATGCAGACGCGGCTGCCGTTCAAGCTGCACCTGGTCGACGCCGCGCCTCGCGGTCGGCTGCCATGAGCGACTATCCGTTCACGATGAAGGCCGAGGCCGAGATCGCCCGCCTGCGGGCCGAGATCGCGGACCTGAAGGTGTCGGTCGTGGCCTTCTGCGGACCGTGGGCGGCGCAATACGGGAAAGACGCGGGCTGGCCGACCGGACACCTGCACCCGGCGCACTACGACCTCCTGGAGCAATGCGGTGCGCGGATGATCGATTTCACCCGCGCCGCGCTGGAGGCGAAGCCGTGAGCGACGCACTCTGGCTGGTGTTCGGTCTGCTGGCCGGCGCCGTCGTGCTGGTCGGGCTGGTCTTCATGGTCCGCGTCTGGAAGGGGGATGTCGACTGAGACATTGACGCCTAAGCCTACTCACAACCAACCAGGAACCTACCTTATGGCAACGACTAAACGCACCAAGATCCCGGCATTGAGCACCGCCGAGATCATCGCACTGAGCAAAGACCCCGCCGCACCGCCCAAGGAAATCATCCGCATCACGCGGCCCCGAATGCGCGAGGCGGTGATCGCCATCCGAGGCATCGCCCCGTATGTCCAGCATGCTTTCAGCGAAAAGCAACGAAAGCAGATGGAAGACACCCAGAGGATGGGGCAGCAGGCGCGCGGCAAAAAGAACCGCGTTCCCAAAGACTTCGACGCGGTCTATGAAGCTGCAAAACACATCAGCCAAGCGGGCTGGCTGGGCATTCCCGCGCCCGCCTTCAGGAATGCAATGATCAGCGCCTGCAAGCTGGTTGGCATCGTAATGACCCGCGCGAAGCTGAGCGTCTTTATCGAGGCGGATGGCATCGACAAAAATGACGGCACGCCTTTGGTAAAGATTATCGGCGAGCCTCGTATTCACCAAGCAACCGTGAGAAACGAGACGGGCGTGGCTGATATTCGTTGGCGCCCGATGTGGGAAACGTGGTCGGCCAATGTTAAGGTGACGTGGGACGAAGACCAGTTTTCGGCGACTGATGTGATGAATTTGATGCTGCGGGCTGGAATGCAGGTCGGTATTGGCGAGGGCAGGCCGGATTCGCCGAACAGCAACGGACTCGGCTGGGGTCGTTTCGAGGTCGTCGAGTAGCATACTTAGGCATGGAACGGCAGCGCAGGCTAGGCGTGGTTAGGTCAGGCGCGGCTTGGCTCGACGAGGCAAGGCAGGCAGGGCATGGCATGGACGGGTTCGGCAAGGCGCAGCGCGCATTGGCTGGGCAGGCACGGTTAGGTCCGGCCCGGATCGACCCGGTCTGGCACGGATCGGCAGGGCAGGCATGGCAAGGGGCGGCTCGGCGTGGCCAGGCTCGGGCTGGCAGGCGTGGCAGGGCAGGGACCGGGGCGGCGAGGCGCGACGAGGCAGGCATGGAATGGCCAGGCTCGTCCTGGCCCGGAGGGGGCTGGCTTGGCAGGCTTGGCTCGGGACGGCAGGCGGGGCTTGGCTGGGGCTGGATTGGCGAGGCCGGGCAAGACGGGGCAGGCATGGCGTGGTCCGGTCAGGCGGGGCTTGGCGGTCTCGGCACGGCAGGCGTGGCAAGGATCGGCGGGCAGCGGCCGGGCACGGGCTGGCATGGTGTGGCAGGCACGGCTAGGGGCGCCATGGCGCGTCAGAGAGGGGCGGCGCAAGGCACGGCAGGCGGGGCTTGGCTGGGGCTGGATTGGCGAGGCCGGGCAAGACGGGGCAGGCTTGGCGCGGCATGGCAGGGCAAGGGAAGGCTGCGCTCGGCCCGGCGGGGCAGGCGCCGATGGGTCCGGCACGGCACGGGGCGGCATGGCAGGGCAGGCTCGGCACGACACGGCTGGGCATCGCGCGGCATGGAAGGGCTTGGCCGGGACGGCTGGGCAGGCATGGTTTGGGACTACTCAACCAAAGGGAACTGAAATGCGAGACAACTCGATAGCTCTGGAACTACTGGCGCTGAAAAACGACAACGGCTTGGTAAATCCCAGCGAGGTCGTCACCTGGGCGCGGCGCAACCACAACTCGCGGCTGCATGGCGCGCTGGAGTGGGATGACGACATTGCCGGGGAAAAGTGGCGCATCGCCCAGGTGCGATCTCTAATTGCAGTTCATGTTACTGACGCCGAGGGCATGCGCGGGCTGGTGTCGCTCTCGATTGACCGCACGCCCGGCAACAACGGATATCGCGGCATGGACGACGTGATCAGCCGGCCGGATCTGCGTGATGTAATGATGCAAGACGCGCTCGCCGAATTAGAAAGAGTGCAGGCGAAATACGCCCGGCTGACCGAGTTGCAGGAAGTCTGGGAAGCCGCCGACAAGGTCCGCACCCGCAAACGGCGCAAGGCGGCATGACGCGCGCGCAGGCGGTGGCCCGGCTGACGGCTTTGGAGGCCCGCATCGTGGCGGTAGAGCGGGCGCTGCTGGCGCTCTCTCGCGAGACTGACGGGCAGTTGAGCAAGGACGCCGCCGACGCCGCCTTTTCGCTCATGGCAGCCGTGGACAAGGCCAGCGAGGCGCGGCGGTATCTGGATCGAAAGGTTATAACGTGATGCTAATCGCCATCGTCCTGTTCGTCGTCTTCTGCGTCGTCTTTGCCGCGTGCAGCAAAGGGTTCCCCTTCTATTAGGGCTGGTTCTGATCGGGCGTGAATAGCTGCGAGCCAAGCAAGCCCCCGCCCTTGTAGAGCGGCGCCGCTGCCCGCTGGGCGCCCGGCATCCACGACAGATACGGATGCGCCGGATCGTTCAGCGTGGACGGTCCACGCGGCAGGCTTACACCGAGATCCGCCGCCGTGTTGGCGCCGCCGACCGCCCGCTGCGCGATCTCAGCCCCCCGCTGCGTGGCCTTCTGCGCCGCCAGGGTCGGCTTGACCTCTGACAGAATGGGACCGATCCACGGCGTCTTTTTGAGAACCGTGCCGACAGTATAACCGCTGCCCGAGGGATTGAGCCGCTGCCCACCCGCGCGGCTGCCGACGCCCAGCGCGATCAACGCCTGCCGGTAGTCGGCCAGTTGCCTCTGCATTTCCGCAGGCAGCAACGTCCGGCTGACATCAGCCCCGCCGCCGTGGACCTGATCTCCAATGCGCCCCGCCGCGCTGTTGTAGTCGAACCTCGGCGCCCCGGTATCGGCGATCTCGGTGGCGGCGTCCTTGCCGTAAAGCGTCCGCAGCGTCAGCGCGCCAGCAAGCGGCTGCCTGACCTCATCGCCGAGGTGGAACTGCAAATGCGACAGCGCCGCGTTGGTGCCGCCGCCAGGCGTTACGGTGCCCGCGCCACTGCCGAATATGCTGTTGACCGTTTCCTGCCCCGTATGCGGCGCGGCGGGGTTGGTCACGCCCGCGATCAGCCGCTCGGCTGCCGGGTTATCGCGCGGCTCGGTGAAAGCATACCGCGCCCGCGTCGCCGCGTTGGCGGTCCTGAAATCGGTCAGCAGTTGCGGGTTGCCCGCCATATGGCCCGGCGTCGTCTCGGCGGCGGTTATCGCGTCGTCCAGCGCAATCCGCATCCGCGTGGCGACGGCAGCGGCGGGCTTGCCCTGGTTTTCCTCTATGACGTTGCGAAGCGTCTGCCGCATGTCCTGCAAATTGCCGAGGTTGAAACCCTGCATCGAGCCGGGCCTGCCGCCGGGGCCTGTCGGCAGCATGATGCGGCGCAACTGGTCGAAAGCATTGACCGCAGCCTGTCCGGTGTCGCCTAGCTGGGCGGCCGTGTAGTTGCCCCCCGGTCCCTGCGGGGCGCCGAAGAACTCGCGCAGGGTGTTGGCCGCTCGACCCATCACGGTCGTCGAGACATCGGGCGAGAACACCACGCCGCGCCCTGCCGCCGTGTCAGGCGATAGCGGGCCAAGCTGGTCCCAGGCAGCCCTTTCCGCAGTCCTCAGATCGTTGACCCGGCCCGCGATGGCCGTGTTGACCCGGTCGCCATACCCGCTCGCGGTCGGCTGGAAATTGTCGGGGGCATGGGTGCCGGGCGCGACCTCGCCGCTCGCATTGCCGATGATGGTGCGCTTGTTCAGAAGGTGCTGTTCGGCGTTGCTGTCGTTCAGCCCCTTTAGATGCGTCCGCGCCGCGTCCGAGGACGATCCCGAATTGGCGAGGAAGTCCTCATAGGCGACTTTGGTAGGGTCGGCGGTAACGGTCCCCTCGGTGGGGTTGAACCCCCAGTTGTGCAGCGTCCGCGCTCGGTTGGCGATGTCCTCGGCAGTGCCGATGACGGGGCGGCTCAGCCGGTCAATGCCCTTCATGACACCATAGCCGAGGCCCGACAGCCCGGCGGGCATCAATGTCGAGATCGCCGTGCCCAGCATGTCGAATGGCTTTTCCTCGCCGCCGAGCAGGTAGCTGCCTGCCTGCGACAGCGCGTGCTGTGCCCCGCCAGCGCCCATCTGCAACGGCAGGGATCTGCCCCCGGTCGCAAGCGCCGCCGCCGTCTGCCCGCCGTAGAACAACCCCTTCTGCGCGTTGAAGCCGGGGCGATCCAAATACATCTTCGGCCCGCCGGGAACCTGCACGGTAAGCCGCGCGCCTGGCGCGGGATGTCCCTCGGCGTCGAGGTCGTCATAGGCAATCGTGGCACCTGGAATACGCGACTTGATGGCATTGCCAAGGGCCGTCTCATTAGGCGACAGCGCCATGTTGCCGACGATGCCCCACGCCTTCGGGTCGGTGACGCCGAGGCCGAGGCCGGGCATGTCCACCGGGCCGATCTCGGGATGGCGCACCGAGTCGTTGCCGGTGAACAGGTCGAGGGCTGCGGCACGGCCAGCGGCTCGCCGGTTTGAGCGGTCCACCAGCTTGGAACCGGATGGCTCAATCGGAACCGGCTTGCCCTTTCCGGTCCCGCCGACTGACGAGTAGGACGTGCCGAGGATGCTCGTCGGCGTTCCGCCGGGGTCGAATGGCTCGCTCGGGGCGCCCGCAGGCGCGGCCTGCCCGCTGGGTCCGAAGGATACGGAATTGCCGCCGGGGTCGAATGGCTCGTCGGCTGCTGAACCGCTCATCTCGGCCCCCCGACATCAACGGCCTGGCGCACTGGCTGCATGCCGGGCGAATAGATGACTTCCAACCCGCCGTCCGCCCTGCGGAACATTGTGCCCGGCCGGATGTTGTGCTCGGCAGCCCAGTCCTGGCGCTTTTTCTTCCAGAATGGATCGGGGTCGAGCCAATGGTCGCCGAGTTCTTGCGAGCGGGCGGGGACGATTGGGTATTTCTGTTCGATGGTTTCGGACGCCGTTTGCAGCGCCTCGGAAATAGGCTTGCCGTCCGCCACCAGCTTGTTGACCTCGATGTTGTAGCGGTTCTTCTGGTCCTGCGCCCGGCGCAGATACGAGATGACGGCGGCACGGGTCTGCTTGTTCTCATACATATTCGGCGCCATGGACTCGATGAAGCCGAGGTCACGGTCTGATAGCGCGCCCATCGACATGCCGGAACGCAGACGCGCGACCGCATTGGAAATGCCGGTCTGTAGCAACTGCGTGGCGCCGGCCTGATCCGCATTGACGATCCCGGCCTGGGCCAGGCGGTTCAGGACCGTGGTGTCGCCGATCTTCAGCGTGGCAAAGACGCTCGGCTTGTCCACGTTGTTCGACAGCGACGCCAATCCATCCAACTCGCTGACGGCACCACGGGAATCCACGGCGTCTTTGTTGAGTTGATCCAGCACCTTCCCCCGGCTGGTCAGGTCGGCGGTTTCCTTGCTGTTCCTCGACTGGATGTCGCCCTGCTGGGCCTGCTTCGCCAGTTCCTGTTCGTGCGCCAGTCTCGCCTGCGCGGCTGTCCCGTAAGCCGTGAACGCCTCTTTGTAACGGTCCTGGATCTTGTTGCGTTCTTCCGTCTCGTATTTCGTCGTGGCTGCTGCTGCCGCCGCCGCCTTGGCCTGTGCGGCGGTTTGCCGCTCGGCTTCAAGGTTGGCGCGCGCTTCTGTCAGTGCGAGATACGCCTTGGGCTGCTCGGCGACGGGCAGCGTGCCGATCTGTTTGGCTTTGAGCGCAAGCTCTGCGGCCTTGATGTCGAAGGCCTTCGTCTGCAAGGGCGTGAGGTTGGGGTTGAAGTCCTCGGTCTGCGGCGGCGGGACGTATTCCCGCTTGTGGAAGTCGGCGAACGTGCCGGGGTGGCGAATGACGCCATCGCCCGCCTTGATGTCGGGATATTGCGGCGGCGGCGGCTGATCCGGCGCGGGTGGCGTGGTCACCCCTGTCGGCGGGGTAACGCCGGGGGGCACGACCAGCCCGCCGGTCTGGGCTGGGATGTTGGTCGGCCCGGTGGATGCCACCTGGGTCGAGGACGGCACCGAGCCGCCCGGCGTGCCTGCGGTCGGCGGCTTGAGCGTCGTGGGATCGGCGCCCGCCTTGGTCATGCCCTCGATGATGGCGTTGACATCGCCGGGCACGTTCGGCCCTGCGGGCTTGGCGACGAGGTTGGACGGGGCACCAGGGCCAGCCACGAGGTTGCCGGGGGCGGCTGGGGCAACGTCGGGCTGGGTGGTGTCGGGGTGCGCCGTGGGCGCGGTTGTGGTCGTGGTCGCGGCGGGCGCCCCTGGCGCGGCGGGTGCAGTCGGTCGGCGCGAGTTTTTGTTGCCTTCCTGCACGGCCATCGCCGCCTGCACCCTGGCGCGGACGGCAGGGTCTTTGAAGTCGAGTTTGGCGGTGGGGTCCAAGCCGGTTGCCGCCGCCACGTTCTTGATATACCCGGCGGTATCGTTCTCTGATGGCGGCGCCCAGCGGCTAATGAAGCCGGCCAGCGTGTTGATGCCGCCCTCGGCATACTTGGCGAACAGCGCATCGGTTGCGGCCTGCCCTTCCTCGGGCGTCTTCCATGCCGCGAAACCGTTGGTATTGACGGCGCCGGGCTGCCCGGCAAAGCGGATATTCAGCGGATTGTTGGCTGCGAATGAACCATCCCCCGCCGCGCCGATGTTGGTGTTGCCGCCGCCCGCGAGCGCCGCCGCAGCCTTTGCCTGCTGCATCTGCTGCCTAAGCGTCAGCAGCGGCAGGGCTTCCTTCACCCGCGCGATTTGCAATTCCTGCTGCTGTGCCGCGTAATCCTGCTGCGCCTGCCCGCGCGCGGCTTTCATGTATTCGGACTGCCCAAGCGATTGCTGCGCGGCACCGATGCCGCCGCCGATGAGTTGCCCGATGGTCTTGCGGTCGGTGCTGTAGCCGCTATTGGCCAGCAGGTTGAGGCCGAAACTGAGCAGCGCGCGGTTGCCCGATGCGTCGGCTTCTTCCCCTGACAGGGGGACCGTGCCGGACGGTCCGCCGCCGAGGGCGGAACCCAGCAGGCCGGTGATGGTGGACGGCGCGTCGGTGCGCGAGCGCGTTGCCGTGGCAGCGCGAGGCGGGTTGAGCGCCTGTTGCAGCATCTGGTCGATGATGCGCTGCTGGTCGTCCGGGGCGGCGACCGCTTGATCGTCTGGCATGGCCTATACCCCCAGAAGGGTGTTAGGAAAGTTGATGGCTATCACAACCCACCCCCTTTATCCGCGTTGGGTCACCATCAAGCGGCGCTGCTACGGCGTCACCGCACCAGATTATCCCCGCTACGGCGGGCGCGGCATCAAACTGTGCAAGCGGTGGATGCGATTTGCTGCCTTCGTCGAAGACATGGAGCCAACGTTTGGGTCGGGTATGACGCTTGAACGCATCGACAACGACGGCGACTATTCCCCAGATAATTGCCGATGGGCGACCCAAAAAGAACAACAGAGGAATCGCAACAACAACGTTATTATTGATACGCCTTGGGGACGTATGACCATCGCAGAAGCCGCCGAGCGCAGCGGGATGAATTACTACACGCTCTGGACCCGCCATCAGATCGGCACGCCACTGTTTCGCCCGCTTGGCCCAGGCAACCACACTGACCGACAGCCCTTGATTTTTTTGGATACGCCGTGGGGGAAAATGACACGGAAAGAGGCTGCCCAAAAATCTGGCGTTGATCCACAAACCCTCTATTGGCGCTACAGGAACGGCAAACCTTTGTTCTAGCATGACTACACGCCTAGCAGGCCCTTGCTGGACCCCCCGCCGGGGTATAGCGCCTGATATCGCTGTTGCAGCAACTGGACGAGCGTGTCGAGGTTGGCGCCGCGCCCGCCGCCGGTCCCGGATTGCGCGGGGGCCATCGCGCCTACGCCTGAACCTCCGCCGCCGCCCTGCGATTGCTGCCCAGCCGCCTGCGCCTTGGTGAGATCCCCAAGCGCCTTGGTGAGCTTGTCGCCCCAGGCGGCATCGCTGCCCGATGCAGCAGGCGTTGGTGTCTGGAAATAAGCGTTGTCCCAGCCGAACGGCGCCGCATCGCTAGTGTATGCCATCACAAGGCCCCCAAAATGCCGCCGGCGACTGCGCCGATGGCGGTGCCGTAGCCCGGTGCTATGGCGGTGCCCATCGCCGCGCCGCTGGCCGCGCCGCCCATGACACCGCCCGCCACGTTTCGCTTCTGCGGCGTATAGGATGGCGTGCCGGTGCCCATCGAGGACGTGCCGTAGGGCACGCCGCCGACCGCCGAGAGCAGCACGTCGAGGTTTTGGACCGGCCAGCCCTGCTGCTCGTACCACTGCCCCATCTGCGTGTTGAGGTTCTGCTGCTCTTGCTGCTGCTGCGCGCTGCCGATGGTTTGCAGCATGCTGGCGTCTTTCTGCTGCGCCGCCTGCTGTGCGGTGGCGACACCCGGCAGTTGCTGCGCCGCAGTGAGGCCCGCTTGCAGGTTCGTGTTCGCCATGTTGCCCGCCTGGCCGGCGGCGGCGTTGTAGCCTTGCTGGCCCAAGGTGGACAGGAACTGGTTCGCCGCCATGCCCTGCTGCGCGCCTAGCTGGGCGAGACTAAGGCCCTGGTTAGATGCCTGGCCCCAGCCCTGCGTGAGCATGTTGCCGATCTGCTGCTGGGTTCCTAACTGGGCCTGGGCGTCGGCGACGCCCTCGCTGACGCCCTGCCGGCTGCCGCCGAACGCGCCGACGTTCGCCGCCTGCCCCGCCACCGCCTGCCGCGCGAGTTGCCGCTGCTGCTCGCCCGCCGCGAGCGTCGGGTCGATGACGTTCTGGGTGTAGGGGTTCATGAGTTGCTGCGCGTTGCTGGTGACGCCCGCCGCCGTGGCCGGTCCCTGCGCCGCGAAGCCGCCCATCATGCCCTGCGCGGGGTTCATGACGTTGGCCTGGTAGTTGCCGAAAAGCTGGTTGGTGCCCTGGTTCAACTGGTCGGCGGTGATCGGTGCCGCCTGGCCCAGTAGGCCCGTGTAAGCCGCCTTGGATGCGTCGTAGGCGGGGTTTTGCGCCCCCTGCATGTCGCGGACCTGCTGGTAGGCCTGCTGGGTGTCGGCGCCCGGCTGCGCGACGATCTGGCCGCTGTATGGGGTATAGGGCCGGTCGGCGATGTCCGACGCCATGCCGACCGCTTTCTGCGAGCCGGCGTTGAGCCAGTCGGGCAGTTGCGTCGAGGTGTTCGTCGTGCCCTGCGTCGGCTCGGAACCGCCCTTGCTGCTCATGACGCCAGATCCTTGTAAAAGGACGGAAGGTGCGGTTTCCAGCCCAGCCCTGATGCTACGCGGCCCCAGCCTTTCCGTCCCATTGCCGTAGCCTTTGTGCAACCCTGCTCAATCGCCCATGCGCTGATCTCGGCATCGAGCGCCAGGCAGTCGTGCAAATCCCCCCAGATCAGCCAATACACGACCGTCTTCATCTTGGGGTATTGTTTCAGCTCGGTGATTATGTGGCCATTGCCGCGTTCCCAATACTGGGCACGCCCGTCCCGACACATTTGCACCACGTCGGCAATCGCGTGGGTGTTGCCGCCCCATGCCAGCGCCTTCTCAAGCCGCGCGCGGCGCTCGACCTCGTCCATGCCGGGCTGCTTCAGGGCGGCGGCGCTCATGTGCGGGGGACCGCTTCGGTGACCAGCGCCCCGGCGTCGTTCACCGTCAGCCGCCAGGTCGTGCCGTTGGCCGAGATCAGGCCGAGGAACGGGAACGCCGGCCCCTGCACGCCCTTGTCCGCCTTCCTGTTGATCGCCTCGGCGATGTTCGCGAGCCGCTGGTCGATGTCGCCGCTGGTGGGGGCGATGAACGGCGGCGGCGGGTGACTGAGCGGGCGGGTTGCCATCAGCGCCTGCCCCCCGCTTTCATCTCAAGCCGGGGCCGTCCCACCGCCCACGGCTCGTCGGCCATCGCTTCCATTCGCATGCGAACGCTGCGCCCGCTGAACCTGACGTCCATCAGCCCGTCGTGGATCTCGGTATAGAGGCCGGTGTCGTATTCGCTGGCGGCGTCGTGCGGCTGCTCGCGCGGGAAAAAGCGGTAGCCGATGCCGTTCGCGGCTTCGGCGTCGAAAATGACCTGTTTCACGTGAAACCGCTTGTCGCCCTCGCCTAACGTGATGTTGCCGCTCTCGGCGTAGACGTCGCCATGCGGCGCGCGCGGCACGCCGTTATCCGACCATCCATACTCGTGCAGGAACAGGCTGCCGCCGGATCCCAGCGGCCCGCCGAGGACGGGATAGTCCATCGTGCCGCTCGGATCGCCCGCCGTGCGGCGCCGCACCCCGATGGTCCAGGGGTGCGTCTGGTCAGAGTAATTCAACGCCAGGTATCTGTTGTTTTCCTGTGCGCCTTCGTCGGGCCAATCCCACCAGAGTTCGGTGAATGCCGGGTTGGGCGAGCCGAACACGCGGCCGACCATCTGGCGGTTGATCAGCGAAAAATACCAATCCTGCACGTCGCATTTGAGCGGCTGCACGTTGCCCTGGTAGGTCCAGAAAGTCTGCAAGCCGGGCCACGCATAGAACGATCCGACGCCGATGACAGACCGCGCCGAGATCGGCCCGCAGCCTGCCGCGATCTGGACGATGCCGTAGGCGTAGGGGGCGCCGACGTAAGTCATCTTGTGCAGGTCGGTCGCGGTGAAGATCAGCAGACCGTCGTTCACCTTGACCGCGCACATCGCATAGGACTGCGTTTGCAGCAGCTTGCTGCCTGCCAGGTTGGTGAGCGACGGCGCCCAGACGGCCGGGTTTTCCTGATCGGACCAGGCGATGTTGCGGGGGTCGCCGCCCGAGGCCAGCAGCACGACATGGCGCTGGTCGGTGACGATGACGCCGCGATTGTTGATGGGTGCCCCGGCCACAAGCAGGGGCAGCACGGTCGGCGTGGTCGGCGTCCAGCGGTAGAGGCGCCCGTCCTGGGTGGGCACGACCAGCAGATCCTGCCCGAACGTGTCCATGCTCCAGCGGTCGCCCTGGATCGCGGCGATGTCCTGCACCCCGATATCGGCGGGGTCGCGCGCGGTGCCGTAGGTGCTTTCGCCGAAGTCCGCGAGGCCGTAGCCGACCAGCGCGCCGGGCGGGTTGAGCGGCCCGACGCCTGCGGGGGTGATGTCATAGAGGACGTGCGTATCGAAGCGGTAGGCGTAGAGCTTGACATCGGTGCCGAACGCCGCCCAGCGGACGCGGGCGTTGTCGTGCCATGTGAGCAGGTCGCGCGGCTGCGTCGGCGTTGCCGTGCCGGGCTGCGCGACGTTGCCGCCGATGGGCTGAAGCTGGCCCCCGCGAAACCGCACCAGGTTGACATCATACCAGCGGCCTGGCGTGGCTTCGGGGGTCGCGTTGCGAACGACCCCCGGCGGCGGCGCTTGGGTTACGCGGGGCATCTAGTGCGGGCCACGCGAGGGCGAGGACTGCACGCGCAGGCTGCGCGCGGGCATGAGGATAGCGCGCAGTTCGGCGAGTTCGGTCCTGAGTGTCGCGAGTTCGTCGGTGATCGCCATCTCGGTCGCCAGCCCTTCAGGCACCATGGCGCTCATGACGACGGTCGCGGCCTGGGTGCCGGCGAAGACGATCTTGGTGACGACCAGCACGGGCTGAACGACTGAGAACGGCGTGCCGCTGCCGCCGAGGGCGATGTTGTGGGTATGCAGCCCGTCCAGATAGATGCTGTGGCCGTGGGCGGGGACGGTGACGTTGTGGAGGTGGCTGCCGTCGCCGTTGATGATGTGGATGTGGGTCTGCAACTCGCCTGATGTGGTGAAGGTGTGGCTGTGGAAGCCGTCCGTCGTGGTGGGAAGCGGATTGCCGGTACCGAACCCGCCGCCGACAGAGACATTAGCGGGACCGCCACTCGATCCCCATGCGCCGGGGACGCTGTGGGCGTGGCTGCCGCTCCCGTCGGTGGTGCCGTTATGCGTGTGGGGGGTCGTCTCGGTCGAGGTGACGCCGCCGTGGGAGTGATAGCCCTGCGCGTCGGTAGCGACGCCCCACGGGCCGCTGGCGGTCGTGCCGCCGCCGTGGCTGTGCTGCCCCTGGCTATCGCTGACCATGTTGTAGTTGGGGAGGTGGACCTTGGCGATGACGTTGCTGACCGCGCCGGTCTTCTGGGTAAAGCTGTAGCTGACCGACGTGCCGTTGGTATCGACGACGACGCCGGGGCCGATGGCGGCGCGGCCGTTGGACGAGGGCAGGTTGAACGTGGTGGATCCGTCCCCCGCGCCCCAGTAGGTGCCGACGACGGCGAACAGCGCGCTGTAGGTCGTGCGCGAGACGGCCCGCCCGTCAGCGATCAGCCAGCCCGGCGGGGCGTTCGGCCCGGCGAAGTCGAGGATGGCGCCGATGGGCGTGGACAGGAACACGAATTGGTCGAGGATCGTGGTGTTGCTGTTGAGCTTGGTGCCCCAGGTATCGCGCGAACTGCCGATCTCGGGCAGGACGAGGTTCAGGTGCGGCGTGTAGGTATCGGCCATGGCGGGTTCCTAGCGCACGCCTGCGGGCGGCTTCATCGCGGTCGGCGGGGTGACCAGGGTGGTTTCGACGCTGTCGTCGGCGAGGCTGATATACCACGTTCCGCCGGGATCGCGGGGCACGCGCATGAGCCAGCCGCCGATGCCGCGTGTGCCCGACCAGCCGCCGACGCGGCGTTCGTAATCGCGGCGCGTGCCGGTCGAGGGCAGCACGGTGTGCGGGCGCGGCGGTGCGGGCAGCGGCGCGTAGCCGTAGTGATAGGCGCCGTTCGCCAGCACCCATTGCGGGTTGCCGGGCGGGGTCTGCGTCATCTCGCCAGCGTTGGTTGCCATGGTCGCTTCCTATTGCCTGTTGGTGCCCTGTTTGCTCACGTCTTCCTGCAAGCGTTGTAGCACGGCCCCCTGCGTCTGCTGCGTCGCCTGCAAGTCGGCCATTTTCTGCTGCATCGTCAGCAGCCCCTCGAGGATGCGGTCGGCCCTGGCGATCACGGCGTCCACCTTGGCGGCGTTGGATTGGACAGGGCCGCTGCCGTGGGTTTCGAGCGCGACAATACGCAGTTCGTGGTTGGCGCCCTGCTGCCGCATCGTGCCGATCTCGCTGCCGATGAGGAAGACGTAGAGCGCGATGGACGCGGCGGCGCCAACCACGCCAATGGTGAGCCAGCGAGGTCGCCGAGACGGCGGTTCGTCAGCCATGTCCCGGCGACCCCCATTGTCAGGCGCTCAGCTTGCGGCGGAAGGCGGCGAGGGCGAGCAACCCGGCCCCCAGGATCGTCATCGAGGCTGGCTCGGGCACGTTCTCGAGGATGGCGGTCTGGCCCCGGTTGATTAGCTGGGCGTTGGCGCTCAGCGAGCCGGTGACCTGCTCGGTGATCGAGAACGGGTTGGCCGAGAAGAACGCGCCGCTGGCGTTGTGGCTGTAGCTGTCGGCAGCCAGCAGGGCGGTGGACGTGAAGTTGTCGAGCAGCGTGCCGGGGGTGTCGTTGATGCTGTCGGCGCCCTGCTGGTTCGTCGCGTCGGCCCACAGGCGGGTCTGGGCGGTCGAGCCGATGGCGTTCTGCCAGGTGCCTGCCGTGGTCGCGGCGAACTGGGTGACCGGGGCGGCGAAGTTCGTGTCAGAGATCGTCACGGTGTAGAGCACCGGGATGCCCAGCGTGTTGATCAGGTTCAGCGAGGACGTGTTGAGGATGTCCTGCGGGTTTGGGTTGGCGGGCGTGCCCACCGAGGTCTGGACGCTGCCGTTGACCGTGATGCCGCCGATGGTCTGGTTGGCGATCTGGATCGTGCCGGTCGAGAGGTTGGTATCGCAGGCGGTGTTATCGACGCACAGGAAGGTGGTGCCGCCGAAATTGGCGGCTACCTGTAGGGTTGCGTGAGCAGGAAAGCTGGCGAGCGCGGCGAGCGCCACTGCCAGCACCCCCGCGACGAGATAATGCGTCTTCATGTTGGTTCCCTCTGGGCCGACCGCGAGATGCGGCGGCGGTTGCGCCGGAAGGCCCGGCGAGGGTGGCGATGCAAGCGAGACGCCGATGAGCATTGCCAGTGGCTTAGAAGCGTCGGTTTTGGCATGTGTAAAGTCTGCCGACACCCGGCGCTGGATTGCCGCGATTGCTGCGAGGTTCGCGGCCTTCCTGTGTGCTGCGCCTGCGCGGGCGTGACATTTCCGACACAGCAGGATTGTGGCCCATGGCTTGGTCTGCCGGGGGCGCCAGCGGCGCAGCGCGCGCGGGTCGGGGTAGCCGCAGTCGCGGCAGGCCGGGGGCGCGGCGGGGGTGAGGAAGTCCACCCCTAGCCCCAGGGCTTCGTCGTCACGGCCGCATAGGAAATCGTACCAGCCACGCCAATCACGATGCCCAGCAGCAGGCCGATGATGAACCACATTCACAGCTTCCATCCGGCGGTATGCGGATCGCAAGAGGCGACCGCGTAAAGCGCCAGAAAGGCCATGCCGATGACGCAATAGTAGAGTGCGCGGTCACTCATGTGATAACACCGCTACATGGATGACTTTGTGCATATCCCGATACGGGTGCCTGCTGCATTTGCCGAGCGGATCGACAATTACTGGCATGAGCACCGGCTGATGACCCGCGCGGCGACCGTTCGCGTGCTGCTGACGAATGCGCTGGATATGGCAGAGGCGCGTGTTGCATCACGGCCTCCCCCACGGCCAGAAGACCCGCCCGGCGAGGTAGACGCGGATGGCAAACGGGCGCCGGTAGACTGACAGGGTAAAGCCTCGCCCGGCCTCGTTGATGACGAAGGCCACTGTCATCGCAGCCTCGGCACGCCGCCGCTCATGCACATCACCAGGTCGTAAACGAAATAGATCAGGAAGATAATGACAATCATGGCGACGATGATGCGGATGACCCGCATGGCGAGGTCGCCCGCCCAGCCGAGCCAGCCCAGGATGATTGGCAGGAGCAGCATCAGGATGGCGACGACGCCGCAGATGATGACGAGCCAGACCAGCATCGACACCAGCCACGCCGATGAGAAGCACATAGCTAGTTCCCCTCTGCCATGTTCATAGGTCCGCCGACAGATACATATCGAACGTCACATAACAAAGACCCAGCGCCGTCGCCGTGCAGTTGGTTTTCATCATGTGCTGCGCCTGACCATTGATGCTCAAGCCGCTCGCATTGAAGTATGTCTGGCTGGCGAAGGTGATCTGTGGGTTTGCCCGCATCGTCACCGGGAAAAGGAAGGTGCAGTTAAAACCTTGGCCCGCACCCGCATAGCTTTGCACAATCAGGCCGGGAAGCGCCGTGTAAAACCGTTGGCACTGTTGCAGTTGCGTAACCGGATCGAGCTTTTCGAGCGGCGTGGCCGTGG
>Ga0070678_100000426_pt1 | contig 19926 bp, 16 predicted proteins | sample KBSM73metaG_FD_65647 | JGI IMG/M metagenome (GOLD analysis project Ga0070678, IMG submission 65647) | Miscanthus rhizosphere microbial communities from Kellogg Biological Station, Michigan, USA - KBS M7-3 metaG | ecosystem: Host-associated > Plants > Roots > Rhizosphere > Soil ...
ATTTATTGTAATATCGCAAAAGCCAATATCATTGGAGTTGCCAAATGGGGTAGTGAAAGTTGTGGAGCCAAATCCAGTTTTGGCGCGGATCAAAGCTGCGGCGTGGATCCGTTATTTTGCAGGGAGGCTTTGTCCCTATGCAGACCTTTATTGGTCCGGGGGAACGCTGTTGCCAAAGAACACCGGAAGCGCTAGGACCTTGCTGACTGTGCATGATTTAAATTACTTGATTGTCCCGGAGACGATGTCCACTCCGCAACGAATTGCCCATTTACTTTGGGCGAAGGCAGACATGCTCCGTGCAAATTACATTCTTACTAATTCACAAGGAACGAATGTGCGAATTCAATCTCTGACGGGACGGAGTGCGGATGCCGTTATAAATCCACCGGTCCGGGAGACGATACGAGCAATGTCGCTCGATGAGCGATCGAAAATATTGGCGCAATTGGAGATACGCGGAAGATATTTTCTGGCGGTCGCAACCCAGGAACCTCGAAAAAATTTGGAATCACTGATCAAGGCGTTTCTTTCGATCAAACGAAAGCCTGCATTTGAGGGCTATCAGCTTGTCCTTGCGGGAAAAAGCGGGTGGAAGTCCAAATTTCTCTCAAAGCTAATTGAGAATTCTGAGAGCGCAGGGGTAAGATCTTTGGGATATGTCTCGGATGATCAACTTTCGGCCCTCTACTCAGGTTGTGAGGCCTTTGTTTTTCCATCGCTCTATGAAGGATTTGGAATGCCCGCGCGCGAGGCCATAAAATGCGGGGCAAAAGTCATTGCCACCGCAACACCTGAAATACAAGAGGCTGTTTGGGGAGATGCAGTTTTCATTGAGGGAGCTGAGAGGGATATCGCAGACGCCTTGGAGAAGATTGCCACGCGTTCCAAGCCTGAACAATCTGAAGGAAGAAGCTTTGAAATTGGCCGAAAAGAAATTGAGCGGTTGCATAACGCAATATTCTGCCGACAGGGCGACTTTTAAACCGTTCAGGGATTGACTACAGAAAAAGTTTGGGTGAGAAATCAAAATATTAAGCGAAAAAGCGTTCAAATCCTTCCGCAATCTAAATTCAAGGCGAATTTACTGGATTGGTTGGTTGCGGGTTGCCTTCTCATTTCGTCGGCCGACATATTTTTTGTCGTCCATGTAGCGGGGAACGTTCGAATCGGGCAGGCAGGATTATTTACTTTATCGCTTCTTTTTATTACTCAAGAGGGATTACGGACCTTAAAAAAAATGGGAGTATGGCCGCTATTGATATTCGCGACCATCAACGGGGCGCTTGTTTTCCAGACTAGCTTTTTCACAAGGGCCGTGACCTATGAAATGTGGCTCATTGTTTCGATAATAACGGTCATTGGAATTGCGAGCCGGTATGGAAAGCCGGATAGGTTTATTTGGATCTTGCGGGCATACCTAAATGGATTTGGAATTATCGCTGCCTTTGGATTGGCGCAATTGACGTTATCTCATTTAGGGGTTGATCTGTTGGTATCACAGCCGGGGCGAATCAATGGGCTGTCATATGAGCCATCTTATTATGCAACCTACGCTTTAATTGGATGGGTAGTAGTAATGTATTTGCTTGAATGTCCAAAGGGATTGGTGTCACGGGGGATGCTTTGGACTTTGAGTGGATTGATTACCTTGAGCTTGGTTGCTTCGACTTCGCGCACAGTGATGGTTGGTATGGGGGTATGGATTGCTCGATTGATGGTCGTCTCAATATTTCAGGGTGTGAGAGGTAGATTAAATCGAGAGCGCTTATATGCGGCAATCTTAGGGATTATTGCGGCATTCGTGGGAATTATCTTATTTATGAGTCTGCCGCGTTATACACAGATGGATCTATTGAGCGGAACTGGCCTTATGGACACGGCCTCGCATTCTGTCGATCAACGAATGAAGGGAATGCAGGATACTCTTGATATTTTTTATGCGAGCCCGTTGATTGGATGTAGCTTAGGGGGGGTTTCTGTAAAGGTTGCAGAAATGTATGGTCTTTCCGTTCAATCGCTCGATGAGCTAAAATTATCGGAGGGAAGTTCCGTATTTGCTGAAATACTGGCAGGGACGGGGGTAATCGGGTTCGCAATGTTTTTTTTCTATTTAGTGAGACTGGAAATGAGGGCGTTTTCAATTCCATGGTCTGGAAATAGGGCTTATACAGACATTGTTCGCGGATTGGCATGGTCCCTCGTGATTTTAATGATAGTCCTGCAATTGAATCAAAATATTCTACGGGTATATGTTTGGAACCATTTTGGTATCTTGACTGCTGCTATTCTCGGAGCTGGCGGAGGGAAAATCATTTCAAATCGAAAAAGGAAGCTCTCCGCAGTGCTCCAGACGTGAATGTTTAATAATATTCGGGAGTTATGTGAGACCCCTATGCCCGCGGGGTGGTCAAGCGCCATATACGTTGCCGGTTATAAAATACCCAATGACGGCGGGGGCGGCTGGTTTCTCTTTAGTTTGGACGATGAGATCGAAGATGGGGGGACTGTTTTTAAAGGTGCGCACGGCGGCGTGTGGATTCGAATATTCGACGGCAATCTCAATCCAAGATGGTATGGGGCCGCCGGAAACGGAACTAGTGATGACTCCTCGGCGTTTCAAAAAGCAATCGATGCCTGCGCAAAACTTAAAAAGGCCATCTCTATCGATTCAGGACATTATCGACTAGAACACAATATTGTTAAGGACTCGTCTTTCCAATGTCCATCGATGTATGGAGGTGCTCAAGGGTCCACTTTATTGGATTTTTCCGCCCTGCCTGCTGGAAAATCGGGGATAACTCTAAGAGGTGGATCAGGGGGGCTGTGCGGGGCCGTTTTGCGAGACTTGGCTTTTCGCGGTTCCGGGGTTCAGTGCGGCCTATCGATAGAGGGCATGGGTGGGATTTCCATTGAAAACTGTAGTTTTACTGATTTGGCAATAGGAGTAATGTTTCACAATCGAAACAAGGGGGATTTCACCGAATGTTGTGTCGCATCTAAATGCAAATTTGACAAGACGTGCGCCATTGCTGGGGAATATCGGGTTTCTAATGGAGACCGCTCATTTCATGGAAGTGGATTCCACCAATGTTTTATCAATACGGCAACGACAGCAATCCTTATCAATCAAGGTGCTTTTGTTTATAATGCCGAACTTTCCGTATTTGCTTGGATCCATGGCGCGGCGACACTTGTTGACAATCGCTCGAAATTTGCCGCAAGTTTTTTCGGAGTTGTGAATCTTGAAACGCTTTCGGGTTTTGCAAAATTAGCCAATGGTTCAAATGTTTATTTGGCCGGAAATATCCTCGCTTCCAACGAGCGTTTCGAATTTGGAACGTTAATTCAGGCGAGGACGATCGTTTTTAACTCCGACGGATCGACGAGTTTGCTCGAGAGTGATCGGCAGATAAAAGTTAAATTGCGAGATCGTTACACCGCGCTATTCTCGATTGAGGAGAGCTGGTTTGCGCAAATTGTAGTTGAGGGGCAGGGTTATGACGCCCGTAATTTTCTTTTGATTGTTCATAATGGATTCGGAGCTATTGGGCAAATTACGGGAATTGGACGGCCGATGTTGACCGATGCCATTGGATTGGGCGGGCCCACCTTTGAAATTTCTAAAGAGGGGGCTGTATTTATAAGTCTGGATCGTAAACCCAAAGATCCATTAGATGCATGCATTTCGTTGCGACAAATTGGGCAGAGGCAACCGGCGAACCATTTCGTTAGCTAGAACGTCATTTTCCAGAGAGACGGAAAAATTTATATTAGGGTGCCTTCCTCGAAAATTACGATTGATGCGCGCAAGCTTTTCGACTCCGGAATCGGAGTTGTGATTCAAAACGTTTTGCGGCGGTTGCCTTCAAATTGGTTTATGCACCTTTTGGTAGCTGACGAGTGTGGACGCAATTGGGTTAAGGAGCTTCGGCCAAACTGGGAGACTACGATTTGCCGAGCCGCCCCTTACAGCATCTCTGAGCAGTGGGAGATTCCTGCGAGATTGCGGGACAGTTCTCTTGTTTGGACTCCGCATTACAATGTGCCGCTTTTCTCTCCAGTGCGACAAATCACAACGGTGCATGATCTCCTACCTCTGGCCCATCCCAAGCTATTCGCGGGGCTTAAAAAGCAGGCTTATGCGCGGATTTTCTTTCAGGCGGCAGCATGGAAATCGGAAAAGATTATCTGTGTTTCTGAATTTACCGCGAGTGAACTGCGCCGATTTACTGGCTGCTCTACTTCAAAAATTCGAGTGATTCCGAATGGAGTGGATGACAGGTGGTTTGAGTCACAGCCCCCACCCGAGAGCACAAAAAAGCCCTATTTTCTCTTCATTGGTAACGTTAAGCCTCATAAGAACCTGCGCCGCTTAGTGGAGGCTTATGGAAGGATCGAGCGTGAAGTTGCGGAACGACTTATTATTGTCGGGAAAAGGGAGGGGTTTATTACGGGGGACAATGAGGTCGGCAATTTGGCCTCGGAACTTGGCGAGCGCGTCGAGTTCACGGGGTGGCTGGAGGATGGATGCGTCAGAAGTTTAGTAGCAGGCGCAACGGCGCTCGTTTTTCCCTCGATTTACGAAGGTTTTGGCTTGCCGCCATTGGAAGCGATGGCTGCGGGATGTCCGGTTTTGGTGGCACGGGCGGGATCGTTGCCGGAAGTCTGTGGCGAGGCCGCCATTTATTTTGATCCTTTTAACGTGGACGAACTTGCCGACACCCTTTGGGAATTCTCCAAGTTGGGATGTCGGGAGAAATCCACAATTCAAGAGCGTGGGCGCGCCCACGCTGCGAAATTCTCCTGGGATCGGACGGCGGCGGGAATGAAAGATATTTTCCATCCGTATATTGAGATGTCGCACGAATGAAGCCGATTGTTGGAGTCCATCTCGCCCATCACTGGCTCGTAGGCATGCGGGGGGGGGAACTTGTGCTCGAGCAGCTGTGCGGGCTGTTTCCGGGCGCGCCTTTGCATACGCTCGTGGCTAATCCCGGGAAACTCTCGGAGGCATTGCGGAGGCATCCGATTCGCACGTCCTTTCTTCAGCGGATTGGCGGCGTGACCCGCTACAAACAAATGATGCCGCTTTTTCCGCTGGCGGTGGGGGCGATGCGGGTATCGCGGGATGCGCAATTCGTGCTGAGTTCCGATGCGGCGGTCATCAAGGGGATTCGGATTCCTGATGGGGTGCCACATGTGTGCTATTGCCATTCTCCGCCCAGATATCTTTGGGATCAGCAGGAGACTTACGCGAAGCAAACGTCCGGGCTCGGGGGCATCGGGCGTTTGGTGTTTAAGGCGGTCGTGCCGTATGTGCGGGCTTTCGATCAACGCGCGGCACGACGGGTAGATCACTTTATCGCGAACTCGGCGTTTGTGGCGGAGCGCATCCGGAGATGCTATGGCCGTGAGGCGGCGGTGATTTATCCGCCGGTGAATGTCGAGGCGTTTGTTCCGGATCGAAAGCGTGAGGACTTCTATCTGATCGTTTCGGAGCTGACGCCTTACAAGCGGGTCGATCTCGCGATAGCGGCCTTTAACGAACTCAAGAAACCGCTCGTGATCATCGGGGATGGGCCGGAAATGGGGAAACTCAAGGCAATGGCCGGGCCAACCGTGCAGCTTCTCGGGCGACAGCCGTTCGACGTTTTGAAGGATCATTACGAGCGCTGTGCCGCGTTTTTGTATCCGCAGGTCGAGGATTTTGGGATTACCGCGGTCGAAGCGCAGGCGGCCGGCGCGCCGGTGATCGCTCTGCGGGAGGGCGGGGCAACGGAGTCCGTGATCGACGGAGTGGCGGGACTCTTTTTTGGACAACAGTCCCCGGAAAGTCTGATGGAGGCGGTCGAACGCTTCGAGGCTCTGCACGGGCAATTCGATCCGCTGGCAAGCCGGGCGAATGCGGAGCGATTCCGCCCGGAGCGGTTTCGGGCCGAAGTTCGCCATTTTCTGGTCACAAAGCTGCCGGCGCTTTTTACGAATCACCCGTGGCCGGAGCACAATTGAGATTTTTAATTGGAAATGAAAAACGCGATCATCTTTGGTGGTGAGGGTTTTATTGGCCGGCATTTGGCGGAGCGGCTGTTGGAAACCGAAGCGAAGCGAAGATCGACGGAGTCAAATGGCGGGCAGGAGATCGGAGATGGAGGGGTTGTTTCCGTGGATCTGCAGCCGTCGGATCGGGCGCAGGGCGCGGGGCGGCAGTTTGTCCGCGCAGATGTGCGCGAGCCGCTCGCGCCATCGGCTATCTTCGATCTTCAATCTCCCAACTCCCAATTCCCATTTTCCAAATCGCCGAAGGCGATCTTCAATTTCGCGGCGGTGCACCGCACGCCGGGGCATCCGGAGCGGGAGTATTTCGAGACCAACCTCAAGGGGGCGGAGAATGTGTGTGCTTTTGCCCGGGGGGCGGGGGTGCGGACGATTGTTTTTACGAGTTCCATTGCGCCCTACGGGGCGTCGGAGTCACTCAAGACGGAGGAGACGCTGCCGCTTCCGAATACGCCGTATGGCATTTCCAAGCTCGTGGCCGAGCACATCCATCGCACCTGGCAGGCGGAGCGACCGGAGGAGCGACGACTCGTCATCGTGCGACCGGGCGTCGTCTTTGGCGCGGGAGAGGGCGGGAATGTCACGCGTCTGGCGACAGCGCTACGCAAGGGGCGTTTTGTGTATCCAGGGCGCCGGGATACGATCAAGGCTTGCATCTACGTGAAGGACGTGGCGAGGCTGCTGGCCGAAATGGCCGCGCGGCCGGAGCCGGGGGTGTTTCTCTACAATCTCACGTATGAGCCGGCGCCGGACATTACGGCGATTTGCGCCGCCATTTGCCGGGTGACCGGGGCTCCGCCGCCGAAACTGATGGTGCCGGGGGTGGCGTTGCGGGGGGTCGCAGCGGCGCTGGGCACGGTGCAGGGCCTGGCCGGCGAGGGGTTCCACCCCGACCGGGTGCGGAAACTCATGGTCTCGAACAATATTTCCGGCCGGCGGTTGCTCGAGGATGGCTATCGGCTGAATTTTCCGTTGGAGGAGGCCATTGCCGATTGGTGGAAGGATTGCGGGGGAAAAAAACTGGAGTGAGGGGGGCGGAAGGTGGAAAGCTGATCCCCTTTTCAGGAAAAACCTGGACTCACCCACGGATGGGATTTCAAGAACCGCGGATTGCGCAGAGGACGCGAAGGGATTGGAGGAAGGACTCCTGACGTCGTCCCCTACGCGGGCAGGTCCCGCGGAATCCTCGTAGGCGACGACGTCAGGAGTCGTGGGGGTGACGGTGTGAGGAGTCGGCAAAAAGGAAACGAAGAGAACGAAGAATGGCGTGAGATTGGAAGTCACTGACGGGGAACTACAGAACGCGGACGAAACAGAGCGGAGACGAAAGTCTCCGCTTTTTTTGTGCTCGGATGGCAGTGGTGGTGCCCCCTCCGTGGGAATTTTCCCTTCGTGCCCTTCGTGTCCTTCTGTAAATCTGTGACTTGTGAATCGTCTGTTTATCTCCCTTGCCGTGGCGGTGTTGCTGGGGCTGATCGCGCTGGCGGGATTGGGCGTTGGGATGGCGCGGAAAGGGGATTCGCGGGAGAAATTTCTGCTTGGGATCGCGCTGGGGCTGGAGCCCGGGCGGGCGAGGGTTGCGGCTGAAGCGGGTGCGGGGGCCATGCGATCGGATGTCCCTTGGGCCGCGGTCGAGCGGACTCCCGGGATTTTCGTGCGGCCGCCGGGGGTGAAGGCGGCGTTCGACGAGTTGCGGCGGCTCGGCATCGCCCCGGTGGGCATTCTCGACTACGGCAATTCGTTTTACGATGGGGGGCTGTTTCCCCGGTCGGAGCCGGCGCGCGCGGCCTTTGCCCGATACGCCCTTTTTACGGTCGGGGCCTTCGGGACGCAGGCGCGGTGGTGGGAAATCTGGAACGAATGGAATCTCCCGGTGGGCATGCCGGCCGGAGTGGGGCCGGGATCGCCGGAGGATTACGTGAAGCTGCTGGCGGCGGCGTATGGTCCGCTCAAGCGGGAGAATCCGTACAACGTCTTTATCGGCGGTGCGGTGGCGGGAATCGGTCGCAAGGATGATTGGACGAGACGGGCGCTGGATGCCGGGCTGCTGCGGCACCTTGATGCGTTTTCCTTTCACCCTTATGTTTACTGGATGCCGCCGGAGGAGCGCCTGCCGGAGCGGGGGCTCATGGCGTTGACGGCCGAGCTGGAGGCGCTGCTGGCGCGGTATCCGGGCGGGGACGCGGTGCCGCTCTATGTCACCGAGGTCGGCTGGCCGACGCATGAAGGGCGGGACGGAGTGACGCTGCAGCAGCAGGCCGATTACACTGCCCGGGCGTTGTTACTCCTGCGGGCGGACCCGCGGATCCGCGGCGTCTGGGTTTATACCTTGGCGGATGGTGTCGGGCCGGAGACCGACAGGGAGGCGCATTTCGGGCTGACCTTTTCCGGGGGAAGTCCGAAGCCGGCATGGTTTGCCTTTCGCGATACTGCCGGCCTGCTCGCGGGCGTACATGACTGTCGGCGTCTCGACTTTGGGGATGATGCGGACGAAGTGGCGGGGGTGGAGGTGCGCGAGGCCTCGGGACGCCGCTCCCTCGTGCTGTGGGCGATTGAGGAGGGCACCAGTGCTGACGTGGCGGTGTTTACAAATCTGTCCCCGATGCTTCACGCTGCGGTAAAGACCCGGTTGATCGGAAGAGGTCGCGGACCGGCCCTGGCGTTTCATCGGATGACCGACGGACAATACATGACCAACATCACTTTGAGTTCGACGCCCCTTGTGCTCGAGGATGTCGGGGCAGGTATCCGCGTGGAGGTCATGGACATTTATTAAGACCACAGGAAAGGATATTCTCCAGGTTAATGCTTTTCCATTCCGCGGTCGTTTCCGCTTCAGGGATTCTAAAAGAGATTTTCGAGGAAATACAGAATGCCGGGACGATCGAAGGAGCTGCGGAAGGAATCTCCGCGTGCCCACCGCCAAAGGGAGGCTATCGTGTCCAAGGTGTTCCGCGGCCACCGATGAAAGGTTTCGCGCACTGCCTCCGAGGAGGAAAAGAGTGCCTTGAAAGGGAAGATGACGATTCCAAGGAGGATCTCGAAAGGCCAGGCTAGGCAGAGCAGGAATGCGGTCACGATCAACGCCGGGATGCTACGGACAACCTGGATAACCCTTTCCATACGGGGCTTATTGGGATGTTGAGAATCCAAATGCAAGCCGTATTTTCAGAAAAAATGATTGTGGCAAGGGGCTGGCGGATCGTGCGGCAATGGCTGCTCTTCACGGCGCGAAGAGTGGTCGTCTTCGAATGGCTGCCCCATCCCGACATTTCGGATGATTAGTCGGAGGAGAGGTATACCGAGTCCAGTTGAAAACGGGATTTTTGTTAGAGGGAGAGGGAGGGCAGCGTGCTGTCGCCGCCGTGTTCTTCCCGGAAAGTCGGCGCCGAAGGAGTCACAGGAATCATCCGATATTTACTCGAATGGATATGAGTTCTCAACCAACCGTCTTTTGTGAAGGCACGAGTTGAGAATCCCCATCTTCCATCTACCAGCTCCCTTCTTCCCTCCCGGCGGAGGCGGGGCTAATACGCCGTCTTCGGCGGACGGAGCACCTGAAAAGCGGTCTTCAGAATGATGTAGAAATCCATCGTGAAGGACCATTCCTCGATGTATTCGATGTCGCATTCCACGCGGCTCTGGATGTCCTTCGGCGTTTTTGCCTCGCCCCGAAAGCCCCGCACCTGCGCCAGGCCGGTGACGCCCGGTTTGATGGTCGAGCGAACGTGGTAGGAAGCCATCGCTTTCGCAAAAAGCATGTCGTGCTCGGGCATGTGAGGGCGCGGACCGACCACGCTCATCTCGCCGCGCAGGACGTTCAGGAATTGGGGAAACTCGTCGAGGCTGGTCTTGCGCAGGAACCGGCCGAAGGGAAAAATGCGGACGTCCTCTTCGCCTGCCTGCAGACTTTCGTCGGGATTGTCGGTTCGCATCGTGCGGAATTTGTAGATGGAAAAGCGTTCTCCGCGCAGGCCGGTGCGGGGTTGGCGAAAGAAGAGTGGGCCGGGCGCCTGACGACGCTGCATCAAAAAGACCGCCAGGGCGAGGGGGGGGAGGATGGTGGCGATAACAAGGAGGGAGACGACCAGATCGACGGTGCGCTTCGCGGTGCGGGCCACGGGATCTTCCAAGGGCTCGCCGCGGAGCGCGATGAAGTCCACTCCGAGGTGCGAAACATAGCGGATCGAGTGCCGGAAGAGGTCGGAAAGAGGGTTCAAGGTGATCAGGCGGACGCCGCGTTGTTCCGTGGCATCGAGGATGAAATGGAGGACGTTGCGGGACTCGGGAATCTCGAGGAGGATGACGGTGTGGATCGACCCATCCGAGAGCGCGGCGGGCAGGGACTCGACTTCCCCCAGAATCGGAAAGCCGAGCGTTTTCCCGATTTTTTCGGGGACCAGCGTCAGCACTCCGGTGACCCTCAGGCCGTAGGTCGTCACGGATTTGAGCCACGGGTCGAGTCGGCGGACGCTGGCGGGTGAGCCGATAACGAGGACGCGGCTCTCGCGGTGGCGTTGAAAAAAAATCCGGGCCAGCAGGCGGGGCACCCAGAGATTGCCGACGAGAAGAACCACGCAAAGGACGGGCAGGAACGTGAAGAAGAAGAGACGGGAAATATCCGCGTCCTTCACCAAGGTCAGCGTGAGGAGCAGGGCTCCCGCGACATAGGCCGTCTGGGAAAGCGCCTGCCGGGCGGATCGGAAAAAGTCAGTGGCCGAGAGGACGACGGATTGCTCGTTCCAGAAGAGTTGGGTCAGCAACCCCATGGTGGCGATGAACCAGTAATAGCCGTAGCGGCCGAGGTTGAGCGTCTCGTCCCCGAAATACACGAGGCGCAGCAGGCTGAGATAACTCCAATAAGTCAGGGCCAGGATGAGCGCCAAAACAACGACGAAGGCATTGAAGAGACCGTTGGCGCGGGAATGGATCATTTGGTGACGTAGCGCTAGAATTGGATCGTCAAGCCGGTACCCAGCACGTTCGCATCAAATTGATAGGCCTCAATATCCGAAAAACGTTGGGTGCGCGTGTAAAAAAGCGACCACACGCATTGTTCCCGCCAAAAAGTGTAGTTGAGCGTCGGGCTGGCGGTGACGTAGGTGTCGGTGCGATCGTCGATGCCGCCCTGATATTGAATGGACGTATAGGCGAGCGTAAAGGCGACGGACCAGCCCCGGAGGAGTTGCTGTGTCACCCCGACGGCGGTGGTGGTGTTGATGTAAGTCTGCCCGTTGGCAAACCCGGAGTTTTGCACGCTGCGGTTGAGATCCAGCGTGAAGCTCCGCTTTTCCGAGGCTTGATAGGTGAGGCCCAACGAAAATGTGGGCGTGGAAAATCCCTGGTCTCCATTCGCATTTGCGCCGTCGAATTGTTGGACCTGGAAGCCGAGCCCGCCATGAAACGCCAGCTTGCTGAGCGATTTGTATTCGAAGCCGAGGGTGATGCTCTCGAAGGTTTGCTTACCCTGACCTCCCTCGTTCGTTGTCACGCCAACGGATGGCCCCAAGGTGAGGAGCAGCTTTGGGCTCACCTCGTAGGCGAGGCGCGTGGTCGCGGACACCGTGGAGTAGTTCGTATAGCCGGGGCCGGTGTATGCCACGGTGGCTCCCTGAAGGGCGAACTCCAGCGCGGTGCGGGCGGTCAGCGCGTAGGAATTCGTCCAGAGGAGCGAGTATTGCCTGGTCTCCACGCGGCCGATGTCGGTGAGGGTGGGGTTGGAGTTCTTGGCGTAGCTGAATGCGAGGTCTTCGGTGAGCCGCGGGAACTGGTAATGCAGGGCGACGGCCAGGTTTTCGTTGATCGTCGTCTGGTCGGAATTCTCGGCGAAGATTTGGGGTTGCGGGCTGTAGGAGATCGCGAAGAAATTGTCCTCGCGCTTGATGGCGTCGCCGATTTCCAGGGTGAACGTTGGCGTGATCGTGGTGATGTAGTCGGCGACACGGGGGGTCTGCGCATTAAAAATGTTGTCGTTATACGCAAAGGACATCCCGAAATTGAGCGCGAACTCCACCACGCCGAGCCGCATGCGCAGGCCCTCCATCTGGAAGAAGGGGGCCATCGGATCGGTCAGGTCCGGAAGGTTCCAGTTCCCGGCGACGGGTACGCCCACGCCGGCTGCAGGGGATTCGGGCGGGGGCGCCGCGGGAGTGGTGGTCTGGAGGACGGAATGGACGGGCGGGGAAGCCGGCGCGGCCGGAAGCGAGGTATCGGGTGAGGGGACGGCGGTGGAGTTCTCGGGGGATGGGAAGTCCGTTTCCGCGGAATCGGTCGGCGCGCTTTCGTCCTCCGGCGCAGCTGCACCGGGCGAAGTCCAGTTCGGCTCCTGCGGTAGATTTTCATCGGACTGCGCGCGAGCGGGCTTCAACCAGACCAGGATGATGAAAAGGGCCAGGGTGAAAACGAAGCGGACGAGCCGGCGTCTCCGGCGGGGGAAACTCCCCGTCATCGCTCGCAGGTCCATTCTCGAGAGGTCTCCGTCACAGCCAGCGACTCTTTAGTGAGTGAGCTGCGTGCCGTGGTCGAACGTGATGATGCGGACCTGCCCCGTGGTTTCGTCGTAAAATTTCCAAGGGCCATTCATCACCCCGTCCTCATACGAGCCCTCGGAGTCCATCTTACCGCTCTCGAAGTGTTTCGACCACGGACCCACTGGCGAGCCGGTGTGGTAGGCGCCCTCGGAGTCCAATTGGCCATTCTCGAACCAATATTTCCATGGTCCCTCTTCCACGCCGGCGTGGTAGCTGCCTTCTTCGGATTTTTTGCCGCCTTCGTAGAATTCCACCCACGGTCCTTCCTGTCTGCCATTGAGCAAGGTTCCCTTGGATTCCACGGTGCCCCCATCATAATGGGAGATGACGGGGCCGGAAAAGGGCGTCGTCGTGCCTGGCTTGGAAAAGACATCCTTCGTTTCGTCGTAGTCGAGCGAATAGAGTTCCGTGGCGGGTTGAGAGGCTGCTTTCGCCGCCGGAGTTGGGGAAATCTCGGCGGAAGCGGACAAGGAAGCGGGCGTGGCGGAGGGAGACAGTGACGCCTCCTGGGCGACCCCTCCGGCCGCACCGATCACCAACAGAGAAAGAGTGGCTGAAAGTCTTTTCATCGAGAAAATGGCGAATCCGACGAAGGACCGCCGCAGGCTCACCCGCTTACAGACCCACCCAGGTATCGTCAAGCGTTTCCACGGAGTTGCAGGAAGGATGCGTCGACTATCGGGAGCGCATGCCGCGTCGCAGCCACAGAATCGCCACCATTCCGGCCATGCAGATGGCGATCAGAAACGCGCCGGGATTCGTTTGCCCCAACCCCGGCTTGGCCGATTCCCCGATCATCGCATGGTGCATGGCAGCGCTTAATGCGATCCAGATTCCCAAGACGGCGCAGGCCGTCACCCATTTCAATTTTGTCATATTTCCCCCCCGAGAAAGTTGTTGCCCAATGGGAAGTAGCACATGACATGCCGAAGTCGAACCCCGAATCGAGGGATGGCGGAGAACGCTCCGCAGGGAGGATCCGCGCCGGGGGAAATTGGAAGAGGCCAAGCTCGGACGATCAAAATGGGGGGATGTTTGATCCAGTTCTGTTCGAGCGGACACATTTTTTGAGGCACGTCACCCGCGAGGCCGAACCTATTTTCAAAATATTCTCTAGGAATTTCTGGGCCGTTCCGCGGAAAGGGTGGCGCATTTTGCTCTTCGTGCAAGTCTTTGATCCGCAATCGCGGAGCGGGCGAAGCGGCCCGCTGCCGGGCGGTGAAGGCGCGGATCCGCACCGCCTGCGGACGACAAATTCGTTACAAAACTCTCATTGTTGGCCCTCCGCCTGCTCAATAGCGTCCCAAACACACCGCCTGCGTCCCGCCGCAGGCCGCTTCATCGGGAGGAGATTCTGAGGAGGCGAGTCGTCCGACTGCGGGAATTTAAAAAAACAAAATGATGATTAAAAAGTATATTGCCAGTCTCGCGCTCGGATTGGTGTTGGTTGGATCTGCTGGCGCGCAGATTATTTCGCAGTGGACATTTGAAACATCTGCGCCAACGACAGCGGGACCGGTTTCTCCGGAAGTGGGCTCGGGAAGTGCCCTAAGCACAACTGGAGGGACTTTTACCAGTCCAGTTGGTGACGGCTCATCCAAATCTTGGAGTTCCAATGGTTGGGATGTAGGCGACTATTTTCAATTTCAAGTTTCGACGGCGACTTTTTCGAGCATTTACTTAATTTGGGATCAGACTGGTAGTAATAGCGGACCGCGCGATTTTTCCCTGCAATACAGCACAGATGGGTCAAGTTTCACCGCCTTTGGAACGTACTCAGTGATTCCAAATAATAGCCCGAATATATGGGGTAGCAGTTCATACGTATCTGCCGCTCAGGTTGCATTTGATTTGAGTTCCATTACTGCAATTAACAACCAAACGACGGTCTATTTCCGCTTGATTGATACTTCGACCGTATCAACAAATGGAGGAACTGTGGCCGTAGCTGGCTCAAGTCGGATTGATAACTTTACCGTTTCACAAGGGTTCGTTTCCATTACGCCGGTTCCTGAACCGCAGGAATATGCGGTTTGCGTTGCCGGTCTCTTAGGGCTTGTTATCTTTATGATGCGTCGCCGCCGTAATGCAGTGTGAGGTGCTGATTCCTTTTTATTAATTTTTGCAAAGAAACCCGGCGGTTATTCCGCCGGGTTTTTGTTTGCTCGGCCCTCGCAATCAAGTCTTCCCGCTTGTTTGAAAGCAGTCTTGGTTGAGGGGAAGGGGGATGCCAAGGGTATCGTGGTTGTGCTTGGAAAAAGACACAGCGATTGAGTGAGTGGGAAGGGGCAGTCAATCCGAGATTCGAAAGTTGGGGCCAAACAAAATTATCGACGGGTAGGGTATCGCTATCGACAGAAGGCAATGTTTCGGGATTAACAGGTGTATGCGGCTTTTCGGGCGGATTCTGGTTTGTTTGAGCGTTTGTGTCTGGCTCTGGGGAAACACCAAGGCATGGCGACAAGCGGTGGAAAGCTACGAAGCTCGATTTACGCCGGTATTGGATCTCCCTGGTGCAAAAAAGCCATATTTTTTAGATAACGATTGCTACTACTGGCTGAGCTATGCCGAGCGCATGGTGACCAACGGCGAGTGGCGGATTCGCTCCACGAATATCGACAACGTCCCTTACGGACGGGAGATGCACTGGAGCCAGTCCATGGCGTGGCTGGAGGTGGGATTCGGGAAAATCCGATCCCTAGTGACGGGGGAATCATGGCTCGAAGCGATTCCGAAAGCGGCCATTTGGATAAACCCCACGCTTTTCGCAATTTTTTTATGCCTTTTCTTTTGTCTTGTCGAGGGTGCCTGGGGGTTTCTTCCTGCCGGGTTGGCGTTGCTCTGGATGGTTTCGCACGGCGATCTCGCTTGGGGTTTCCACTCCTACCGGCCCGACCATCAGTCGCTCCATCTTATGTTTTCGCTGCTTACTTTTCTTCTGCTGTCGCTGGGAGGAGTAGGCTGGGTTTCCAACTCTCCCATTGATCGGGAATTCCGATGGATTCGGCTGGTGGCGCCGCCCCCGGATAAGGTGGCCCGCCGCTATTTCATCGCATCGGGTATCGTGGGCGGGCTGGGCTTGTGGATTGGAGCGACAGTCGAGATTTTATGCTTGGGTCTGATGATGGCGGGGGCCGTTAGCGCGGCTTTTCTTTTTCGCGGAAAACCGCCCGAAAAAAATCTTCGATTTACGCCGCAATTATACCGGCTTTGGGCTCGTGTCGGCGCGGGGACGAGCCTGTTGATGTATGCAATCGAGTACATGCCGGGATGGCCGCGTCTTCGGCTCGAGGTCAATCACCCACTGTATGCGATCGCCTGGCTGGCCATGGGTGAAGCAATGGCTCTGTTCTTCGGGGCTTGTCTCGAAAGACGATTTTTTACAAAGAAGGAATGGGTTTGGGCGGGAATCTTCGCGCTGTTTGCACTGGCTTTGCCTGCGACCTTGTTTTTTGGCGGAGCGAACGTTCATGCCATGAAGGATCCCGAGATGTTCCGGCTACATGAATTTATCGATGAATTTCAAAATTATCTCGAACTATACAAAGGGTCGCTCCTCTCGAATTTCTTCGGCGACCATCTGATCCTGCCCATACTGCTTCCGGCAGCCTTGAGTTTTGTCTTTTTCACGAAGCTCAAGGAAGTGGAACGGTGGACAATTTGGATGAGCTTCTGTGTTTGTGCTGGCGTGCTGATCCTGTCCGTTTTTCAGCAGCGGTGGTTCGCATACTATGCCGAATTCAGCATCATGCTTATGGCGTTGATCCTCTGCGTGGGAATTCGAATTGTGGATAAATCGATGCGTGATTTTGTGCTCGTGGGGACTTCATTGATTTTGGTTGCCGGCTCGGCCGTGCTTTCCGGGAAGGAGAGGGAAAAATTGATCCAATTGACGGAAGGTCAGGCAATCATCGACCAGGCGGTGCATCCGATTCTGTTCAAGCGGTTCGCCGTGGAACTGGCCGAGATTTTCAAAGGCCGAGAGGATATTCGCCTCATGGTCGATCCTGCGCTTGCTCCGTCTTTGTATTACTTTGCGCGGTTTCCCTCGACCGTGACGTTTTATTGGGAAAATCGCGACGGATTGCATGCGGCGACCGACTTTTTTGATGCTTCTTCGGATGAACGCGCGCGTGAAATTGTGAGGGAAAGAGGTATCACGCATGTGATTATGTCCAGTCGGGGGCATGTTCCCGAGACATTTCACTACATTCGAAGTGGTAGTTTTCCGGGGACAGACTATACCAATCTGGCATCAAGGTTGATGGCCGACCGTGACTTGCCAGATTGGCTGTCATTGGATTATGACGCTCTCGGGTTGGAAGTGGAATCTGTGGGTTTCGGGCCGGGGAGGATTACAAGCCAGATCAAAATCTGGAAGGTGACTTCAGGGCAGTCGAATACAGAATCGGGACGGTAAACAAAGGACGGGATCGGGCTTTCTAAGAGCAGTTTAAGGGTCTTTGCCAAGCCCGCGCCGGAGTCATCCGACGCGGGCTTTTTCTTTGCCGGAATCGTCGCCTTGAACCCGCTTGACAGATCCGAGTGCATTTTTATGCTGCATGGATATGCGGACGACATTGATCATCGATGATGCGGTTTTTGCCGAGGCCAAAGAGCGGGCGGCGCGCCGGGGAAAGACGCTCAGCGATCTGGTGACGCTCTCGTTGCGGGAGTTTCTCCGCGAAGGGCCGGAAGAGCGGGCCGCGCCTTCCCGGTTTGTGATGCCGGTCTTTGGCGTTTCAGGAGAAACCGTGGGGCTTTCGCCGCGTGAAATCGCGACGCTCCGGGACGAGGGTCGCTGATTGCCGCCATGCAAATGCCCGATGTCAATGTGCTGATCTACGCCCATCGCAGCGAGGACCCGAACCACGCGTTTTACCGTGCGTGGATGGAGCGGCTCGTGAATAGCCCGGAACCATTCGCACTTTCCGCGCTGGTGGCGGTCGCCTTCGTGCGAATCGTCACGCATCCGTCCTTTCGCCCGCTGCCCACGCCGCTGCGGCAGGCGCTCGCCGCGATCGACGCCTTCCGCATGATGCCGAATTGTCGGTTTCTTGCCGGTGGCCGCAGGCACTGGGAGCTGATGCGCGGTTTGTGCGAAAAATCGGGCGCGACCGGCAAGCGCGTGGCGGACGCGCAGCATGCCGCCGTCGCGATGGAACACGGCTGCACCTGGGTGACTCGCGACGCCGATTTCCGCGATTTCCAATCCGCAGGGCTGCGGCTGGAGATGCTGGAAGCGTAACGAAATCCCAATTTAGTTCTTTTTCGGTTTTGGCTTTGCGGCGCGTTTTTCCTCGATGGCGGCCTGGGCGGCAGCGAGGCGGGCGACGGGGACGCGGAACGGAGAGCAGCTCACGTAGTTCAGGCCCACGCGGTGGAAGAATTTCACGCTGTCGGGGTCGCCGCCGTGTTCGCCGCAGATGCCGAGCTTGATGTCGGGGCGAGTGGCGCGACCTTTTTCGATGGCGGTCTTGACGAGGGAGCCGACGCCGACCTGATCGAGGCTGGCGAAGGGGTTCGTCTTGAAGATTTCGTTTTCGACGTAGGGCTGGAGGAAGTTGCCCATGTCGTCGCGGCTGATGCCGAGGGCGGTCTGGGTGAGGTCGTTCGTGCCGAAGCTGAAGAACTCGGCGGTGAGCGCGATCTCGTCGGCGGTGAGCGCGCCGCGCGGGACCTCGATCATGGTGCCGATCTGGTAGCTGAGCTTCACCTTCTGCTCGGCCTGGACTTCTTTCGCGACGCGATGGATGACCTCGACCTGGAGGTCGAGTTCCTTCTTGAAGCCGACGAGCGGGACCATGATCTCGGGCTTGACCTTGATGCCTTTCTTTTGCACCTCGGCGGCGGCTTCGAAGATGGCGCGGGCCTGCGTCTCGGTGATCTCCGGGTAGGCGATGCCGAGGCGGCAGCCGCGGTGGCCGAGCATGGGGTTGAATTCGTGCAAGGTGGCGACGCGGGCGGCGACTTTTTCCTTGGAGAGGCCCAGCTTCTTCGCGAGATCGGCCTGGGATTTTTCGTCGTGCGGAACGAATTCGTGGAGCGGCGGATCGAGCAGGCGGATGGTGGCGGGATAGCCCTTGAGGGCCTTGAAGATCCCGATGAAATCCTCGCGCTGGTAGGGGAGGATTTTTTCGAGCGCGCGTTTGCGGCCGGTGACGTTGTTGGCGAGAATCATTTCGCGAACGGCGTCGATGCGGTCGCCTTCGAAGAACATGTGCTCCGTGCGGGTGAGGCCGATGCCCGTCGCGCCGAAGGCGAGGGCGTTTTCGGTCTGCTCGGGATTGTCCGCGTTCGTGCGGACGGCGAGGCGGGCGGCCTTGGCGCACCACTTCATGAGCTGCTCGAAGTTTTTGAACTTCTCGGTTTTCCGGGCGGCCTTGTCGCCGTAGAGGGTGCCGGTGACGATTTCGCTGGGGGCGGTGGCGATCTGGCCGGCATAGACGGTGCCGGCGGTGCCGTCGATGGAGAGGAAGTCGCCTTCGTGGAGGACGAGGCCGGCGACCTCGATGGTGTGGGCTTCGTAGTTGATTTGCAGCGCGCTGGCCCCGCAGATGCAGACCTTGCCCATCTGGCGGGCGACGAGCGCGGCGTGGGAGCTGACGCCGCCCTTTGCCGTGAGAATGCCCTCCGCGGCGATCATGCCGCGAAGATCCTCGGGCGAGGTCTCGTTGCGGACGAGGAGAACTTTTTCCCCGTTCTCGGCGGCGGCGGCGGCGCGGTCGGCGTTGAGATAGATTTTGCCGGAGGCGGCGCCGGGGCCGGCGGGCAAGCCGGTGGCGATGGCCGTGGCCTTTTTGATCTCGGCGGCGTCGAAGATCGGCGCGAGGAGCTGGTCGAGCTGGTCGGCGGGGTTGCGCAGGACGGCGGTTTCCCAGTCGATGAGCTTCTCCGCAAACATGTCCATCGAGAACTTGAGCGCGGCGGCGGCGGTGCGCTTGCCGTTGCGGGTCTGCAGCATGAAGAGCTTGCCGTCCTGGATCGTGAACTCGACGTCCTGCACGTCCTTGAAGTGTTTCTCCAAGGTGGCGCGGACCTTGAGCAGCTCCGCGTAGGATTTCGGCATCTTCTTCCTGAGGTCGGCGACGGGCTCGGGCGTGCGCACGCCGGCGACAACGTCCTCGCCCTGCGCGTTGATGAGGAATTCGCCGTAGAATTCGTTCGCGCCGTTGGCGGGATTGCGAGTGAAGGCGACGCCGCTGCCGGACTTGTCGCCCGTGTTGCCATAGACCATGGCCTGCACATTGACGGCGGTGCCCCATTCGCTCGGGATGTTGTATTTGCGGCGATAGACGATCGCGCGGTCGTTCATCCAGGAGCCGAACACGGCGCCGGC
>Ga0070678_100000443_pt1 | contig 19607 bp, 15 predicted proteins | sample KBSM73metaG_FD_65647 | JGI IMG/M metagenome (GOLD analysis project Ga0070678, IMG submission 65647) | Miscanthus rhizosphere microbial communities from Kellogg Biological Station, Michigan, USA - KBS M7-3 metaG | ecosystem: Host-associated > Plants > Roots > Rhizosphere > Soil ...
GAGATGGCCCAGCTCAGGCGGGACATTGCGCCACGACACCATGAACACCGTGTGGCCCTGCGCGACGGCGTGGCGCACCAGCGAATTGTCTGGCGTCAGGTCGAGGATGTAGTACTTGTTGATGCACGGCGGAACGATGACGAGCGGCCGCCTGTACACGGTGGGCGTGACGGGATCGTATTGGATGAGCTCGATCAGCTCATTGCGGAAGACGACGCTGCCGGGCGTCGTCGCCAGGTTTTTGCCGACGGCGAACGCCTTTTCGTCGCTCATCGTGATGCGCCCTTTCTGCGCATCGTCGGCCAGGTTGCGCAGGCCCTGCACGAGGCTCGCACCTTCCGTTTCGACGGCCTTCGCGAGGACGTCCGGGTTCGTCGCCGGAAAATTGCTCGGTGCGATTGCGTCCAGATATTGCCGCATCGCGAACTCGAGCCGTCGCTTGTCGGTTCCGGACAACGGCGCGAGCGCGGCCAGTTCGGTCAGGTATTCCGCGTAGAGCAGGTAGGCCTGCTTCAGGAACGCGAAGAACGGCTGTTCGCGCCAGGCGGCTGACCTGAAGCGACGATCGCTTGGCGCCGACGAGACCAGTTCGGGCAGCGTGCCTGCTGAAGGAACCTGGAACGCGGCCTGCGCCAATGCCTGGAAGCGGGGTTGGAAACGCGCATTCAGTGCGGTGAGCGCTTCGGCATTCACGGCGCCGGCCGGGAGCACCGGCGGAAGCCCTGCGCCAGGCGGAATTCCGGGCAGGTTCGCGGTCTGCTGCCACCAGCCGAGCCACGTGGCGCCCATATGTTCCCATTGCCGCACAAGGTCTTGCCACGGTTGGGGGTCTTGCGGATCGTAGGGGGCCATGGTCATCGCGCAGAGCCGCGCCGGCGCGCTTCAGTTGCGCTCACTTTGCACTTGAATTGCGCCCCCATGGTATCGCGAGAGCCGCCATCCGCTCAATGCGGCAGCAGCACATGAACGCCGGCGATAATGGCCAGGCCCAGACCGATCGCCAGCATCTGCTTGGCGGTTTCGACCGGTTCCGGCCTGCGGTGCAGGCTGGGAATCAGGTCCGCCACCGCCACATAGAGCAGGCTCGCGGACGCGATCGCCAGCACCGTCGGCAGCATTTGCGTCATGTCGGCCAGTGCGTAATACCCTGCAAGTGCACCGACCAGCGTCGCGACGCCCGCCGCGACGTTGAACGCGAATGCCCTGGCGCGTGTGAATCCGGAGTGGATCAACACCGCGAAATCGCCGACCTGTTGCGGGACCGCGTGGGCGACGATGGCCAATGTGGTGGCGATGCCCAATCCGGGGCTCGCGATAAATGCCGCGGCGATGACGATCCCGTCGCAGAAATTGTGCACGGCGTTGCCGATCAGGATCATGAGCCCCGGGCGGCCGGGCTCTCCGTCGGCATGCATCGCGTGGTCGTGCTCGCTTTCGTCCTCGTCGTGACGATGCTCGGCGTGGCCGTGCGCGTGCCGCCACAGCACCATCTTTTCGAGCAGGAAGAAGGCGAGCAGTCCCGCCAGTACCGTGCCCATCACGCGTGGGGCGCTGCCTTCCTCCAGGGCATGCGGCAGCAGTTCGAGGAAGACCGCCCCCAGCAGCGCGCCCACCGCGAAGGAAACCAGCCGGGAAATCCAGCCCGCGTGCAGCGCGAGCGTGCCGGCAGCGGCAAGCGTCGATAGCACGCCGCCGGCAATGGCGGCCGCGACGATGTAAGCGAAGGTGCTCATCGAATCAACGGGAATGAATTCGGTACGGGAGGGCGGCGTGGCGGTCGATGCGGCGAGGCAGCGGCATTATGCCCCAGCGCCCAGCCAGACCAGCGTGGCCATGCGTCCCGGTCCTTTGTCCCTGCGCCAGGAAAAGAAGCGGTCGCTTTCCGTCATCGTGCAGTGTCCGCCTCCCGCGACCGTCGTAACGCCGGCGCGCACAAGGCGGCGTTTCGCGAGCCCATACAGGTCAGCGAGCCACTTGCCGTCGCGATGGGGCGCGAAACACGAGGCGGCGCCAGAATCCGTCGCGCAGAAGGCATCGAACACATCGGCGCCCACCTCGAACATTCGCGGACCGATGGCGGGGCCGAGCCACGCGACGATTTCACGCGGTGGCGTGTCCATCGCCTGCAGCGTGGCTTCGAGAACGCCGGCGGCGAGCCCGCGCCAGCCGGCATGCGCGGCACCGATGACAGCACAACCACTGTCCGCGAACAGTACCGGCAGGCAGTCGGCCGTGCGCACACCCAGCACGATGCCGCGCGCGCGCGTCACGGCCGCATCCGCGGTGGGCGGCGCTGCCAGCAGATCGGCTACGTTGCCGTGATCGACCTGCACCACTTGCGCCGCGTGCACCTGCGCAAGCCACACAGGCGATGAGGGCAGGAACTGCGCGAGCCGCCGGCGGTTTTCGAGCACGGCAGCGAACTGGTCGTCCCGCATCGGCAGCGCGGGGCCGATATCCAGGGTCGCGCGCGCGCCGACCGCGACACCCCCATTCCGCGATGTCGACAACGCCAGCACATTCGCCGGCGCGTCCCACGCCGGAACGATCCAGTCGTACCCCGCTTCGGCAACGCGCTGCGCCAGGACAGCAGTCACGGCCGCGTGCTCATTGAGGTAGCGACAAGCGCAGCGCCGTGACCAGCGCCGAGAAGTCGGCGGGCGGATCTGCTTCCCATGCCAGTGCCGCGTGCGTCACCGGATGCATCAACCCCAGACGCTGCGCGTGCAGTGCCTGGCGGGAAAATGCGCGCGCTTCCGGTGGCAGCGCTGCCGCGGCTGCGCGGCGACCGCGATACGTGGGGTCACCCAGCAGCGGATGGCCGATCGCCGTCAGGTGCACGCGAATCTGGTGCGTGCGCCCCGTTTCCAGTCGGCAGCGAATGAGCGTTGCGGCGCCGAAGCGGGTGATGACTTCGACGTGGGTTCGCGCGGTTTTGCCGGTGGCGACAACGGCCATCGACGTGCGCAGAGTCGGATGGCGTCCGATCGGTGCGTCGACGGTCGTCGCGCGCGCGAGATCGCCATGCACGACCGCCAGGTACTCACGCTTGACCGTGCGAGCCTGCAGCTGGCGCACGAGATCGGTCTGCGTTTCGGGTGTCATGGCGATGACCATGAGCCCGCTGGTGTCCTTGTCGAGACGATGCACGATGCCCGCGCGCGGCAGCGCCGCCAATGCGGGGGCGTGATGCAGCAGCGCGTTCAGCAGCGTGCCATCCCAGTTGCCGCTCCCTGGATGCACGACAAGGCCCGCGGGCTTGTCGATGACCAGTATGGCCGCATCCTCGAACAGGATCGAAAGCGCGATGTCCTCCGGGGCGAATGCGGTCACGTGCGGGTCCGCCGACTCGACGACGGTGATCGCCTCGCCGCCGCGCAGTCGCGACGATGGCTCGGTCGCGGCGACGGTATTGACGGTCACCTGGCCGGCTTCGATCCAGCCCTTGAGCCGGCTGCGCGAATGCTGCGGGAGCAATTGTGCAAGCGCCTGGTCCAGGCGCAACCCGACCGCGTCGACTGGGACGGTGAGTGCGTGGCGCGTAGGCGTGGGGGCGGGAGGCGAGGCCGGGTCCATGGTCGGTTATAATCGCCGGCACGAGAGGAAATGCGGCAGATGGCAATGAACAGGGCAATCGAATCGTGGCGCGCAGTACTTGCATGCATGCTGCTGGCACTGACGCTCGCCGGCTGCAGTTGGCTGCCCGCCACAAGCAAGGACGAAACTACGGGCTGGTCGGCCGAACAGCTCTACCGCGAGGCGCACGACGCGCTGATTGCGGGGAATTATACGCGGGCGACCAAGCTCTTCGAGTCGCTCGAGGCGCGCTATCCTTATGGCCGCTACGCGCAGCAGGCCATTCTCGAAGGCGCGTTCGCGAACTGGCGCGCCGGCGAGCCGGCCGCCGCCATTGCGAACACGGACCGCTTCATTCGCACTTACCCCAACCACCCCAACGTCGATTATGCGTTCTACCTCCGGGGCCTGGTGCATTTCCGCGAGGATCAGGGCGTGTTCGGGTACGTGTACGAACTCGATCTCTCCGAGCGCGACCCGAAGGAAATGCGCGCGTCGTTCGCCGCTTTCAAGGAGTTGACCGCGCGCTTTCCCGAGAGCCAGTACTACGAGGATTCCATCCTGCGCATGAAGTACCTTAACAATGCGCTCGGCACCTACGAGGTCAAGGTGGCCCGCTATTATTACAATCGGGGCGCCTACATCGCCGCGTCGAATCGCGCGCAGAGCAATCTCGTGAACAACCCGCAAACGCCGTCCAATGCGGATGCGCTGGCGGTCCTGGCGCAAAGCTACGAAAAGCTGGGGCTGCCACAACTTGCCGACGACTCGCGGCGCATCCTGGTCAAGACCTTCCCCGACAGCAAGTACGTCACCGCGTCGCTTGACAAGCCGTGGTGGCAGATCTGGTCACCGCAGGACACGACCTTCGGCGTGACGTCCACCGGCCAGGTCGCGACCAAGCCGTGGTGGCAGTTCTGGGATTGATTCCCGGCGATTCCGCCTCGCGTGCGCTAATTCGGGCGCCGAAGTTATTCCACTGCTAGCAGTTCACCCCACCGCAGAGATCGACGCGAGAAATTCGACTGCGTCTGATTCATCGCGGGTGCGCGCCATCGGCGGGAGCGCCTGCCAGATGCGCCGGCCGTAAGGTTTGTCGACCAGGCGCGGGTCGCAGATCATCAGCACGCCGCGGTCGGTCTCGGTACGGATCAGGCGCCCGGCACCCTGCTTGAGCGCTATCGCCGCCTGCGGCAGCTGCCAGTCCATGAACGGATTGCCGCCGTCGGCCTTCAGCCGGTCGAGGCGCGCCGCAAACAGCGGATCGTCCGGCGGCGCGAACGGCAGCTTGTCGATCACGACCAGCGACAACGCATCTCCGGGCACGTCCACGCCTTCCCAAAAGCTCGCGCTGCCGAGCAGGACGGCGTTCCCGAGCTGGCGGAAGCGCACCAGCAGTTCCGACTTCGATCCTTCGCCCTGCACGAGCAGCGGATAGTGGAGGCCTTCGCGCTCGAAGGCCGCCACCAGCCGTTCCCGCGCATGCGTCAACGCGCGCAGTGTCGTGAACAACAGGAAGGCGCGTCCGCCACTGGCGCGCAGCAACGGCAGCGCTGCCGCGACGACCGCGTCGGTGTGGTCGAGTGAATTCGGCGCAGGCAATCCGCGCGGAACGTACAGAAGCCCTTGCGTCGAGTAGTCGAATGGACTGTCCCATGCGCCGGTGCCAGCCTGGTCGAGACCGAGCTGCCCGGTGTACAACGAGAAGTCGCGGCCGACCGCCAGCGTGGCCGACGTAAAGACCCATGCCCGCGCCGTAGATTCGACCTGGCGCCGGAACAGCGGCGCCACCGACAGCGGCGACGCCTGCAACTGAAAACCGTAGGGCGTCACGTCGATCCAGCGGATCCAATCGCCGCTTTCTTCCGGACTGTCCGGAACGGCGTTCTCCCCATCGCGCCAGCGCGCGACCTGGTGGGCGGCTTCCTCCGCGCGCCGGGCGACCATCGCCAGCTCCTCGCCGCGTTCGGCGAAGTGCCCCATTTCCGTGGCAAGGCGATCGAGCGCCGCCGCCAGGCCATCGAGGGCGTCGACGAAACCTTCGCGCGCCAGCGCGGCGTCGCGCGCGAATTTCCCCGGCGTGTTGCCGGCGGCAAGGCGCAGCTTCTGCACGGCGGGGAGAAGTTCGGAGGCCGCATCCGGAAGCTGCGCGACGTCGCGCGCGGCCGTCCAAGAGATGATCTCCGCATCGCGCGCGAGCTCGACCAGTTGCCCGCCGCCGATCTGCTCGCCGAAGAACAGCGTCGCCGTATCGGGAAGCTGGTGCGCTTCGTCGAGGATCACCGTGTTGCAGTTCGGCAGAAGCTCGGAAACGCCTTCGTCGCGCAGCATCACGTCGGCGAAGAACAAGTGATGGTTGACCACGACGACGTCGGCCTCCAGCGCTTCGCGCCGCGCCTTGAGCACGAAGCAATCGGCGTGGTACGCGCAGTTCTGGCCCAGGCAGTTGTCGCGGGTGGACGTGACCAGGGGCCAGATCGTCGCATTCTCAGGCACATCGGCCAGCTCGGCGCGATCGCCGCGCTGTGTCGCGCGCGAAAACGCGATGATCTTCTTCAGGTGCCGCGCGTCGTCGCGGGAAGGCAGCCGGTCCTCGTGCGACGCTCGCTCCAAATGGTAATGACAGACGTAGTTGGCGCGGCCCTTCAGCAGCGCGATGGTCACGGGAACCTTCAATGCGTCCCGCACCAGCGGCAGATCGCGCTCGTACAGCTGGTCCTGCAGCGTCTTGGTGCCGGTGGATACGATGACCTTGCCGCCATACAGCAGCGCCGGGACGAGATAGGCAAACGTCTTGCCGGTTCCCGTGCCGGCTTCGGCTACCAGTTGCCCGCGCACGGCGATGGTGCGCGCGACGGCTTGCGCCATCTCGAGCTGCTGCGGCCGGAAATGAAATCCTGGCAGTTCGCGCGCGAGCGTTCCGCCTTCGCCGAAGATGGCGGCGAGCGCGGCATCGCCAGCCGACGGTGGGAACGCCACTGGCGCCCGGTCCGCGGACAGATCCGCGGGAGATGCGTCTGGCGATCCGGTTGGCGGGTCGTCTAGCAGGTGCTGCGAAAAGGCGTTCAGTTGGTGGGCGCCTTAGGCTTGGAGGCCTTGGCGGCCGGCGCCTTGGGCTTGGCCGCGCCGGCCGGCGCCTTGGGTGCCGTCGCGACGGCCTTGCGGATGGCATCGCTCCATTCGACAAACGCCACGTAGGGCCGCGAGACGCGGTTTTTGTAGTCCTCGTCGGATTCGCCGGTCTTCCACGTCAGTCCCGCCAGCGCGTCCAGCCAAAGCTGTTGCAGCGTTTTCAATCCGTTGACGGCGTCCTTCGACGGGGTGGCTTCGCTCAAAGCTGCCTGATAGGACCGGGTGATGTTCGCCTTCTGCTTGTCGACGCAATAGCCGCTCTTGGCGCCGTTGACGCCCTCCTGCGCCTTTTCGTAACCGAATTCGATGACCTCGATGCTCTTGATGTGGCGACACATCGTGTACAGGTGGCTGACGGCATCGAGGTAGCAGTCGAGCCCCGAATCGGATTGGTTGGGGCAGATGTAGTTGCTGCCCGGCTGGAATTTCTGTGCGGACGCGGCGGGCGCCACTGCGCAGGCTGCGAGGACGAGGGTGGCAACGAGCAGGCGAATTCGGTTCGACATGGCGGGCGCGATCAAGGTGGCAACCACGAATGCTACCGCGTCGAACGTGCGTACGGGAAGTCCGCCCTAAGTCCTAACGAATGCCGGACGAAAAACGCACACCGTCCGGGCGAAAACGTGGCTCAGATCGTCACGCCGCCGGAAACCTCGATCACCGCGCCGTTGATGTAGGACGCCTCGTCGGAGGCGAGCCAGGCGTAGGTGTTGGCGATTTCCTCGGGCTGGCCCAGGCGACCCATCGGGACCTTGTCCTCGATCATCTTCAGCACCTTGGCGGGCATCGACGCCAGGATCGGCGTCGAGATGTAGCCGGGGCAGATCGCGTTGGCACGGATGCCCTTGCTGCCCAGTTCGCGCGCCCACGTCTTGACCATGCCGATGACGCCGAACTTGGTGGCGGCATAGTTGGTCTGGCCGAAGTTGCCGTAGATGCCGACGATCGACGATGCGTTCAGGATGCATCCGGAATTCTGCGCCAGCATGATGTCGACGACCGCCTTGGTGCAGTTGTAGACGCCCTTCAGGTTGACGTCGATGACGCGGTCGAACTGCTCCTCGCTCATCTTCTTGAATTGCGCGTCCTGGACGATGCCGGCGTTGTTCACGAGCGTGTCGATACGGCCCCACTTGGCCATCACGCCTTCGACCATCTGTGCGATGCTGGCCTTGTCAGTCACATCGACGCGATAGCCAGCGGCCTCGCCTCCCGCATCCAGGATTGCCTTGACGGTTTCATCGACGGCCATCGTATTGACGTCGCAAACGGCTACCTTGGCGCCTTCCTTGGCGAACTTGAGCGCGGTTGCGCGGCCGATGCCCTGTGCGGCACCGGTAATGATCGAGACCTTGCCCGTCAGACGCATGTTTTTCCTCGGTTGATTCGGTCGCGGCCGCCGGGCATTCCCGGCAAGCGGCTAAACCGTTCAAATATAGCGGGAAATGGTGCATTGCACAAGGCAAACGGTCGGTTTGATGACAGTACCGATGTCAGTGTTCACTAACGAGATTAATATTAAACAAAACAATGAGTTGCACTTACACTGAATTCCAGCAGGAGCGCTGGTCTTCGGTTTGAGCAGGCGGGCGGAGCCGTGCAGATGTGCCGGCGCGGAACCGGTTCCAAGCGGCCGGTCAGGCGGGCAGCCAGTGCTCGACGTTGAGTTGCAGCGAAAGCCTGCCCTGCCACTCGTTTACTTCCAGGCGGTAGGCCGCGCGGATCCGAGCCGGTAGAGGCTCGGTACGGTTGAACAGGATGGCGTCGAATCGCTCGTCGCCTCGTCCCAGACTGAGGCGCAAATGTTTGACGCCAACGACCCGGGAATCCATCACGTCGAACGTGTCGTCGAAGGCGGGGGCGGGCATGCCCTGGCCCCACACCCGGTCCCGCAGCTGCGCGGCCAGCTCGAGCGTCAGTTCGCCGCGGTCCAGCACGCCGTCGGATTCGTGCGTGCGGTGCAGTTGCGCCGGAGTGAGTTGCTCGCGCGCGACTTGCTCGAAAGCCGCGGCAAAGGCAGGCAAACCTGCCTCGGCGATCGTCAATCCGGCCGCGAATGCGTGGCCGCCAAAGCGCGAAATCAGCGCCGGCTCGCGTTTCGCCACCAGGTCGATCGCGTCGCGCAGATGAAAGCCTGCGATCGACCGCCCGGAGCCCTTGAGCTCGCCCGGCGTTCCGCGGGCGAACACGATGGCCGGGCGGTGGAACCGGTCCTTCAGCCGCGACGCGACGATTCCCACCACGCCCTGGTGCCATTCCTCGCGGTACAGGCAAACGGAATACTGGTCCGAGGTCGCGTCCGAGACTTCCGCCATATCCGCCAATGCCTCCTCCTGCATCGACGCCTCGACATCGCGGCGTTGACGATTGAGGCGATCGAGCTCGCCCGCCAACGCCATTGCCTCTTCCTGGGTCCTCGCCAACAGGCAGCGGATGCCAAGGGACATATCGGCGAGCCTGCCCGCGGCGTTCAGGCGCGGGCCAGCTACAAAGCCCAGGTCGAAGGCCGTCGCCCGCTGTGCGTCGCGGCCGGCCACGGCGAACAGCGCAAGCACCCCGGGCTGCGCACGCCCGGCGCGGATGCGCGCGAGACCTTGCTCGACGAAGATCCGGTTCACCTGGTCCAAGCGCACCACGTCGGCCACCGTGCCGAGTGCGACCAGGTCGACCAGGCCGGCCAGGTTTGGCTCGTCTCGGCCGTTGAACGCGCCCTGGTTGCGCAGAAGCGCGCGCGTCGCAAGCAGCACGTAGAACATGACGCCCACGCCAGCGACGTGCTTGCTCGGGAATGCACAGCCGGGCTGATTCGGATTCACGATGATCGCGGGGGCGGGTAGCACCGCGCCTGGCAGGTGGTGATCGGTGATCAACACGTCGATACCCAATTCGGTCGCAGCGTCGACGCCATCCACGCTTGCGATGCCGTTATCGACGGTGACCAGGAGTCGCGGCTGCATTTGCGCGGCGAGCGCCACGATCTCCGGCGTGAGCCCGTAGCCGAACTCGAAGCGGTTGGGAACGATGAAGCCGATGTCGGCGCCCATCATGCGCAGGCCGCGCACGCCGACGGCGCAGGCCGTCGCGCCATCCGCGTCGTAATCGGCGACGATGACAATTCTTTCCCGCGCGCGAATCGCCTTCGCTAGCCGTTCCGCTGCCGCGCCGATGCCACGCAACCCGTCCGGCGAAGGCAATGCCGAGAAACCGTGGTCCAGTTCGGTCGGCGAAGTGATGCCGCGCGAGGCGTAAATTCGCGCCAATACGGCGGGCATGCCCGCCGCAGCCAGAGCTAACGCGGCGGGCGGAATGTCGCGGCGGGAGAGGGCGATCGTCAAGCGTCGTCCTCTTCCCGCTGCGGCGGCATGAAGGGTCGCGTCGCGTATTTCGCCGATGTGCGCATCCGCCACCCCGGACGCGACGCGTGCCACGCCACTGCGATTCCATTTCCGTCGGCGAGCAGCGAGAGCGACTCGAGATCGCCGCGCGCAAGTGCCGCGACTGCCGGTCCGATCCAGTTCAATTGCAGTTGTGCGACTCTTGCGGAATTCACACGCTCGACAACAACGACGGCGGAAGTTCGCGGCGGCAATGCCGAGAAACTTGCCGGTGTCGCGCCGGCAGTGCTTCCGGCCGCGCGCGCCAATCCACGCGCGACGTCGCCGCCCGCGCCGGGTGTCGCGAACATCTCGCTGTCCGATCCCGGCGGCGTCCGCCCCAGGCGACCGCCGTCGGAGATCCAGATGCCGGTCACCGGCACGCGTCCCCGTGCCTCGCGCGCGGCGTTCGCCGCGTGTTCGTGGAGCAGCATCTGCATTTCGCTTAGCCAGCGCCGCCAGCGCGCAGCGTCGGCACCGACCGGAAGCCAGCGATAGATTGCGCCGCGCACGACGGCAAGCGGCGTCGTCGTAACATCAGGAGTGGCGTCGGTAAGGATGAACCACGCATCCGGCCTGGGCGCATGGAAGGACAAGCCGTCGCGGCCGAAATGCGCATTGAGCGTCGTGATCAGCGAGCCGGCCTCGTCGGCGCTGAGGTCGTCAATCCGCGTAGCCAGCGCGACGTCGTTTCGCCCCGCGACCAGCGACACCGGATCTGCGCGCAGCGCATAAGATTCTCCGGGATCGAGTCCCGCGCCGAGAGCGGCGAATGGCGCGGCGCCTATTGGTTCGGCCTCGGGGGTGCGCGCGAGCAGGAACGCGTCCAGCGTGCCGCACCGCGTGTCCGGTTTGTTCGCGTAGTGCGCGAGCGTGGCCAGTGCCGGCGCGAAGGCGAAGGCGCCGCGATCAAGTGCCAGCAGGTCGGGGACGGCGAGGGTAAGACGCATGGCGGTCGGCGGAGCGCAAACGAGGCGCGGTGCAGAACCGGGTTCGTCCGCTTCAGTCTAGCATGCGATAATTGCAATTCATTGCTCGCGCAGCGGCGGCCTTCGCCACGCCGAACGCCCCGTCCATCGGATCGCCACGACGTCCCGGCTTAAGACGCCACGACCCTTCCCCTTGTCCCCATACGAACTGGCCGTCGGCCTTCGCTACACGCGCGCCCGCAAGGGCTCCGGGCGCAACACGTTCATATCGTTCATCTCGCTGATGTCGATGGCGGGCATCGCGCTCGGCGTGGCGGCGCTGATCGTCGTGTTGTCGGTCATGAACGGGTTTCAGCAGGAACTGCGCAACCGCATTCTTGCCGTCGCTTCGCACATCGAGATCCAGGGCATGCCGCAGCTCGCGGACTGGCCGCAGGTCGCTGCCGTTGCCAAGCAGCATCCCCGGGTCATCGGCGCCGCACCGTATGTCCTGGGCCAGGCGATGCTGGTGGCGAGCGACGTCAATCGCGGCGCATTGATCCGCGGCATCGATCCGTCGCTCGAGGACTCGGTGGCCGACATCGGTCGCCACATGCGGCAGGGCTCGCTGGCGGACCTCGTGCCGGGGTCATTCGGCATCGTGCTGGGCGGAGAACTTGCGCGCGGCCTCGGGGTAATGCCGGGCGATTCCGTCGTGGTGATCACGCCGCAGGGTACGATCACGCCGGCGGGAACGCTGCCGCGCGTCAAGAGCTTCAAGGTGGCCGGCATCTTCGAAGTCGGCATGTTCGAGTTCGACAGTGGTTTGGCACTCGTCAACATCGAAGACGCAAAGAAGCTGTACCGACTCGACGGGGTGTCAGGCGTGCGTCTGAAACTGGACGACCTTTATGCGGCGCCGATGGTCGCGCGGGAACTGTGGCAGAAGCTTCCGGTATCCGCCGATATCCGCGACTGGACGCGCAGCCACGCGAATTTCTTCCGCGCGGTGCAGATCGAAAAGCGCGTCATGTTCATCATCCTCACGCTGATCGTCGCCGTGGCGGCATTCAACATCGTGTCCGCGCAGGTGATGGTCGTGACCGACAAGCAGGCGGACATCGCCATCCTGCGCACGCTGGGCGCGTCTCCACTGTCGATCATGGCGATCTTCATCGTGCAGGGCGCGCTGATCGGCATCATCGGCACTGCAATCGGGGTGCTCGGCGGCATTCTGCTGGCACTCAACATCTCCACTGTCGTCCCGTTCCTCGAGCGCCTGTTCAACACCCAGTTCCTCGACAAGTCTATCTATTACATCAGCGACCTGCCGTCGGACCTGCAGCGTGCGGACGTAATCACCATTGCGGGAATTGCGCTTGGGCTGGCGCTCATCGCGACGATCTACCCCGCGTGGAAGGCGGCGCGGGTCAACCCGGCGGACGCATTGCGCTATGAATGATCCGCGACCCAACGACCCGACGCCCGTGATCGCCTGCCACGGACTCGCCAAGACCTACACCAATGGTCCTGCGGATGTGGCGGTGCTGAACGGAATCGATCTCACCGTCATGCCGGGCGAGCGCATTGCCATCGTCGGCGTTTCCGGCTCGGGCAAGAGCACGCTGCTGCACCTGCTGGGGGGCCTCGATGTACCGACCGCGGGCGACGTCAGCGTCGACGGTGCTCGCTTCGCGACATTGTCCGAGTCCGAACGTGGACAGGTGCGCAACCGTGCGCTGGGGTTCATGTACCAGTTCCACCACTTGCTGCCGGAGTTCAACGCAATCGAGAACACAGCCATGCCGCTGCTGATCCGTCGCATGTCTCCGGGCGACGCGAACGCGGCGGCTGCGGCGATGCTCGACCGAGTCGGTTTGGGTCATCGCCTCAAGCACCGGCCTGGCGAACTGTCCGGCGGGGAGCGCCAGCGTGTGGCACTGGCGAGAGCGCTGGTCACGCAACCGAAGTGCGTGCTGGCCGACGAACCGACTGGCAACCTCGATCGCCGTACCGCCGGCGAAGTGTTCGACCTCATGCTGGAACTAAACGCCGTGGCAGGCACGGCCATCGTCATCGTCACGCACGACCCGGAATTGGCGGCCCGCACGGAGCGCACGCTGCATCTGGTGGACGGGACGCTGCAACCGGCATGACGCGTTGTGTGGACAAGCCGGCGGGAGACTCCTGAGATGACTTCCAGTGCGCTGCCGGGCATTCTCGAGCAGGTCAATGCGGCCATGCAGGCCGCGGATGTTGCGCGGGCAACGACGCTGGCCCGGGACGCGCTGGCCGCCGGAGCTGTGCATCCCGACCTTCTCAACCTCCGCGCCTTCTGGTTCGAAAGCGAGGGACGCGACGCCGAAGCATTTGCGGATCTGCAGCGCGCCAGCCTGCTCGCGCCGGATAGCGTGTCCATCCGCTACGCGCTGGGACTGGCCCACGCCAAGGCTCAGCGTCATCGCGACGCCATCGCCTGTTTCGATGCCGTGATCGCGCGCGAGCCGAATTTCGGACCCGCCCATTTCAACAAAGGCTGGGCCAGCGAGGCGTTGGGCGACCTTCACGGCGCGCGCGATTGCTATGCCCGGGCGCACGAACTGTCGCCGGCGGACGCGCAGCCGCTCGCGGGCATGGCGGCGCTTGCGGTCAGGGCCGGCGATTGGGCCACGGTCTGCGCGCACGCCGGCCGCGCACTCGCGATCGATCCGGCGCACCCGATCGCGACTACGGCGCTCGCGGCCGCCGAACGCGCCAGCGGCGCATTCGGGAAAGCGGAGTCGCGGTTGCGGGCATTGCTGACGCGTTCGGACCTCGAGGCGGCGCAGCGGTCCTATGCAGAGGGGCTTCTCGGCGACATGCTGGATGCGCAGGGACGCTTCGACGAGGCGCTCGCGATTTACCAGACCGGAAACGATGCACTCAGGCGATTCCATTCGGCGCAGTTCGAAGGACCCGGCGTCGAGACCATGCCGATGTATCTGCGCTGGCTCACCGAATTGTTCGAACAGGCGGATCGCGCCGATTGGGCCGCCGCGCCATTCGAGCCGATGCCCGGCGCTGGGCTGCCCGTGAAGCACGTGTTCATGGTTGGGTTTCCGCGTTCGGGTACCACCTTGCTTGAACAGGTTCTCGACAGCCATTCGGCCGTCGTGACGTCGGGAGAGAGGGAGACGCTGGACGAGAGCGCTCGCGAATTGCTGGGCACCCCCGACGACGTCCGGCGCCTGGCGCGCTTCAGCGGCGCAGGATTGCGGCGACACCGCAGGATCTACTGGGAGCGTGTGCGCGAACACGGCATCGACGTCAGCGGGCGCGTCTTTATCGACAAGCAGCCCTTTCATACGCTGAAGCTTCCGCTGATCGTCAAGCTGTTTCCGGCCGCGAAGATCGTATTCAGCATTCGCGACCCGCGCGACGTGGTCCTGAGTTGTTTTCGCCGCCGGTTCCTGATGAGCGCTCCGAACTTCCAGTTCCTGACGCTCGAAGGCACGGCGCGTCTCTACGATGCGACGATGCGCCTGGCCGAACTCTATCGCGCGAAGCTGCCGCTCGAACTCTTCGAACTGCGCCACGAGGACCTGGTTGAAGACTTCGAAGGACGGGTTCGCGCCACCTGCGATTTCATCGGACTGACGTGGCAGGACTCGATGCGCGAATTCGCTGCCCGCGCCAAGACCCAGGCGATCACCACGCCGAGTTCGGTTCAGGTCATGCGCGGGCTCAACCGCGAAGGCATCGGTCACTGGCGGCGCTATCGCGACCAGTTGGCGCCCGTACTCCCCCTCCTGCAGCCTTGGGCAGAGCGGTTCGGCTACCCGCCGGACTAGCTACGGCGCCGGCGCGCACATCCCCACGCCGATGCCGGCGCCTTCGGCCACGAAGCCCGCATCGAGCATCTTCTGCCGCTCGGCCAAGCTGGTCACGAAGCGATGATTCGGCGCGCCACCCATGCCCTGGTTGTACATGCGATAGAGCGGAATGGTCCCGGCCGGACAGGCTCCGGTCGTTGCATCCGGCAGCATCGTGTTGAAAAGCTTGTCGTCTTCCAGGGTCCAATCCGGGAACTGGGAGATCGTCGCTTCGCAGCCGAAGCCGTGGGCCGCGTAGAAATGCGAGCTCTTCGGTGTGAAGTGGTCGTTGAAGAAGCGGCAGATGGCGACCGAGCCCGCCGGCGCGCCGGCGCTCGGGTAGACGCTGAACGAAAAGCCGGTCCGCGCCCAGTCCTGGAGCGGCGGCGCGTGGGCGTCGAGCAGCGCGATCTCGGCGGGGACCGGCGTGATGAAATAATGATCGAACGCCGCGTGGTGATATTCAACGACCTGCACGCTAGCCGGAGGTGGGCCGATCGTGCCGTTGTACCGGTCGATGAAGCTGGTGGTTGTTGCCACGAATTCGGCGTCCAGGCCCCCGAACAAGTGGTAGCCGCATCCCAGCGCAGTGCCGCTATTGAAAGCAAACTTCTCCTTGATGGTCGCCGCGGTGAGCTGGGAAAACAGCAGCGATGCCTGTTGAAGGATGTCGAGGGGTTGATAGACGACCTGTATCGGACGCGTTACCGATGCGGCGATCCCTTTCGCGGTGGTGCCGACATCGGTGTTGGGGCTGAAGACAACGACACCGCCGGGGCTCGTGCTCGGCTGCGCGTTCGCGATCAACATTGCCGGAAGTGTCGACGAGCTGCCTCCGATAATCCACGTGGGAACGTTGTCGCGGCTCTGCACGTACCGGATCACTTCGTTCACGTCTTCGGTCTGCCAGACCTGGCCGATGGAATTCTGGTCGACCAGCGCTACGGAAAAGCCGTGGGCGGCAAATTGGTCGCGCGTGCGCACGACAGGGCCGCAACCCACGGTGTGCCCGCCAGGCAGGTCGGTCATATTCCCGTCGGGCTGGATATTCAGGATTCCGCTGCCGCCGGGAAGGTGGACGATATTGGCCACCGGCGCATCCGGCCGCATGTACAGGAAGCGCTGAGTGTGGGATCCGCTTGGGACATCGACCACGGTCGTGGTGACGGCGCTTGTCGCATGGAACGAAATCGCGGCCGAGAACAGCAGCGCGGCCGTTTTCGTGATCTTCATCGTTTCCCCTTGCGACACTTCGTTGCTACAAGGCGTTGGCCGGCATCGCTCTGCGGCCAACGGTGTCTTCAAGGTACCGGAGAAAGACCCCCGCAGGGGGGTTGCCCCAACTAATATTCCACGGGGATCGGATCGAGCGACCGCCACAGGTACCACGTGGCCACACTGCGCCAGGGTGACCACATCTCGGCGAACTCGCGCAGTTGCGCCAGCGGGATTCGCGTCCCGTCGTGATAGTGCAGGGCGACTGCTTTCTGCAGCCCGATGTCGGCGATGGGCAGGACGTCCGGCCGCAACTCGTGGAACATCAGGAACATCTCGGCAGTCCAGCGACCGATGCCATGGACGGCAGTCAGGCGCACGATGAGCGCCTCGTCATCCAGCGCCGGCCATTCGCCCGGATCCAGGACGCCCGAAACGAAATGGCGGGCCAGGTCGCGAATGTACAGCGCCTTGTTTTCCGACAGGCCGACGCGGCGCAACGTGGCCATGTGCATGCGGCCGACGCGCGCGGGATCGAGGAACACGGGCGCGCCGCTGCCCTTGGCGGCGACCACGAGCCTGTCCCAGATCGTTTGCGCGGCCTTGAGCGAAATCTGCTGGCCGACGATCGCGCGCGCCAGCGTCGTGAACGGGTCGCCCCGCCTGGTGACGTGGATGCCGGGATGGTCGGCGACGAGCCGCGCCATGACCGCGTCCCGCTCCGTCAGCGAGCGGATTGCCTCGTCCCAATAGGGGGGGCGTATCGTGGAGCGAGTCGGGACGGATGGCATGGCGCTGGTCGGGCAGGGAATGTTACATTGGCGAGCTTTTTTTGCGGAGTCGGGATGTTCCTGATGCGGGGCAAGCGGGGAGTTGGGTTCGGTCGGCGCGACGGTGGCGCGGGTCTGCTGCGCATTGCGGCCGGCATCGCCTGCATGGTGCTTGCAACGGCGTGCCCGGCCGCGGCGGATCCGAACAAGGTGCTGCGTATCGCGTTTCCCACGGCGGAAACCGGCTTCGACCCGGTCAAGTCGGCCGACCTGTACTCAGCGACGGTCATGGAGGCGATTTTCGACCGATTGCTGTCCTACGATTACCTGGCCCGGCCGGCCAAGCTGATACCGATGGCGGCGGAATCCATGCCCGAAGTCGCCGACGATGGCCGCACCTACACGTTTCATCTCAAGAAAGGCGTCTATTTCGCACCGGATCCGGCGTTCAAGGGCGTCAAGCGCGAACTGGTGGCGCAGGATTTCATTTACACGTTCATGCGCTTCGTGGACCCGGCCAACCGTTCGCAGTACGCGTTCCTGCTCGAGGGCAAGATCAAGGGCCTGGACGCGCTGGCCGCCGCCGCGAAGAAGAGCGGGAAATTTGACTACGACGCCAAGCTGCCGGACCTGACGGCGTTAGACCGCTACACGCTGCGCATCAATCTGACCGAGCGCGACTACAACTTCCCGCTCGTCGCCGCGCACACCATATTGGGGGCCGTCGCGCGCGAAGTCATCGAGGCCTATGCCAGCGACACGAACGCGCATCCGGTGGGGACCGGCCCCTACATGCTCAAGGAGTGGAAGCGCGGCGCCAAGATCGTCCTCGAGGCTAACCCGGGATTCGCCAGCTTCGTCTGGGACTGGAAGCCCAATCCAGGAAGCCAATGGGACGACCTGGTGGTCGCGGCGATGAAGGGCAAGTCGATGCCGCAGATCGGACGGGTCGAGATCAGCATCATCGACGAGGAACAGTCGCGCTGGCTCGCCTTCAACCAGAAGGAGCTCGACATCCTCGAGGTGCCGCCCACCTTCGTCTACAAGGCCGTCAACCAGGACAACCAGCTGCTGCCGGAATGGGTGGACCAGAAGGTCAACATCTATCGTGCGATCAGCGTCGACGTCACGTACACCTATTTCAATTTCAACGATCCGGTGGTGGGCGGGTTCAGCAAGGACAAGATTGCATTGCGCCGCGCGGTCATCATGGGATTCAATGAAGAGGAGCTGATCCGCGTCGTGCGCAAGAACCAGGCGATTCACGCGGAAATGCCCATCCCGCCCGGCGCGATCGGACACGATCCCAAGTACCGCTCGATCAATTATTACGACCCCGACCTCGCGAACAAGCTGCTCGACCGCTTTGGCTACAAGAAAGGCGCGGACGGCTACCGCACGTTCCCCGACGGCAAGCCGTTGACTTTGAAGCTGGCCACCGGCAGTTCTGCCGTCGAGCGCGAGCAGAGCGAACTGTGGAGGAAGTCCATGGATGCCATCGGGCTGCGCATGGAGTTCCAGATCTCGAAGTTCTCCGACAACCTCAAAGCCGCGCGCGCGTGCCAATTGATGATGTGGGGAGCGGGCTGGACCGCCGATTACCCCGACGGCGACAATTTCATGCAACTCCTGTACGGCCCCAATTCCAACCAGAGCAACAACGGCTGCTACAAGTCGCCGGCGTTCGACGCGTTCTATCTGAAGTCGACGCAGATACCCGACTCGCCGGAGCGCAATCGGCTTTTCCTGGAGATGTCGCGGCAAATGGAAGTCGACGGTGCGTGGAGCCTGCAGGACACTCGGGTGCGCAACTACATGTTCCGGCCCTGGGTGCGCGGCTACAAGAAGCACCCGATCCTCCAGGCGCCTTATCAAAATCTCGATATCCAGCCGTAGCGGCGGGCAATGTGATGTGGAGTCAGTGCCAATGCTGAAAGTCGTGTTTCTCCGGGTGTTGCCGGTGTTGATGGCGATATCGATGGCCGTTTCGGCTGACGCGGCCGATCCGAACAAAGTCATCCGCGACGTGTTTCCGGCCGCCGAAACGGGTTTCGATCCCGCTGCTTCCAACGACCTGTATTCCGGCACGATCGGTCAGGCCATCTTCGATACGCTTTATTCGTACGACTATCTCGCGCGGCCGGCGAAGCTCACGCCGCTCGCCGCCGAAACGCTGCCGCAGATCACCGACAACGGCAAGACCTACACGATCAAGTTGCGCAAGGGAATCATGTTCGCGCCGGATCCGGCGTTCGGCGGCAAGAAGCGCGAGCTCGTGGCGGAGGATGTCGTCTATTCGCTCAAGCGGCTGGCCGATCCGAAATTGCGGTCGCCGTGGGTGTTCTTGGTCGAGGGCAAGTTCGTCGGCCTGGACGAGGAAATCGCGGCCGCCAAGCAAGGCGGGAAGTTCGACTACGACAAGAAGCTGCCCGGCCTGGAGGTAGTGGACAAGTACACGCTTCGGCTGCGGCTCAAGGACACCGACTACAACCTTCCCTACGTTCTTGCTCACGAGCCGACCGCCATTGTCGCGCGCGAAGTGATCGAGAAATACGGCGAGTCCGATGGCCGCGCGATGGCGAATCCGGTGGGCTCCGGGCCGTACCGGCTGGCGCAGTGGGTTCGCGGCTCGAAGATCGTGCTCGAGGCAAATCCCGAATACCGCGGATTCACCTGGGATTTCACGTCGAAGGATCCGGCCGACCAGAAGATGATCGCGCAGATGAAGGGGAAGAAGATGCCCCAGGTCGGCCGCGTCGAGATCAGCATCATCGAGGAGGA
>Ga0070678_100000444_pt1 | contig 19607 bp, 18 predicted proteins | sample KBSM73metaG_FD_65647 | JGI IMG/M metagenome (GOLD analysis project Ga0070678, IMG submission 65647) | Miscanthus rhizosphere microbial communities from Kellogg Biological Station, Michigan, USA - KBS M7-3 metaG | ecosystem: Host-associated > Plants > Roots > Rhizosphere > Soil ...
CCCGCTTGACGTGGCCATCCGCCCATGGAATAAGTCCCTGGCTCGGTTCGCCGGGCTGACAATTGATGCGGGGTGGAGCAGCCTGGTAGCTCGTCGGGCTCATAACCCGAAGGTCGCAGGTTCAAATCCTGCCCCCGCTACGAACAGAAACCCGCCGCTGCTCCGGCGGGTTTCGCATTTTCAGCGAGCGTTCCTTGGGCGGGGTCTGGCAATCATTTTCAGCTCCTGGCGACCTGTTACGCAGCCCCACCCTCCCTGATCTCGGCCGATCGCTGATGCGGCCGTGGGGCGTTTCGTCTTCCACGGCTGCGACGCGATAGTAAGCTTGGCAGTCATGACGTCCGACTCCGAGCGCGGTCGCCGAGCCCGGGCGGTCTTCGGAGCGGGCGACACGTTGCCGCCGCCCATGACCACGTCGGCACCGTCGTGGCCCCGAACCAGTGTCTTGCCGCTCGTCGAGCGGGAGTCCGGGGAGATCGTCAGCCCGCAACGGCCCCGCTACGAGCCACTCCAGCACCTCGGATCGGGCGGTGTCGGCACCGTGGAGCTCGCGCAAGACAACGATATTGGACGTCGCGTCGCGGTCAAGCGACTGCTTCCCGAGGCCTCACGTCCCACCGACGTGCTGCGATTTGCCGAAGAGGTGCGCACCGTCGGAATGCTGGAACACCCGAACATCACGCCGATCCACGATGTTGGTGTCGATGATGACGGTCAGTACTTCTTCGTGATGAAGCACGTCGAAGGCGAAACGCTCGAGATGATCATCGAGCGGCTCGCTGCGGGTGATGCCGATGCGCACGCACGCTACACGTTCGATGCGCGCACGCGAATGTTTCTTGGCGTGCTGCAGGCGCTCGCGTACGCGCACGAACGCGGCGTGATCCATCGCGACATCAAGCCTGCCAACGTCATGATCGGTCCGCTCGGCGAAGTCATGCTCATGGACTGGGGCCTTTCCGCGCGCGCCGAGACCAGAGTCGACCCACCGGAGTCGCTCAGCGGCACGCCGGCCTACATGGCGCCCGAGCAGGTTCGCGGTGAGAAGTTCGGTGACGAGCGCTCCGACGTCTACGCCGCGAGCGCCTTGCTCTACGAGCTGCTCACGCTGCGCCACTATCTGCCCAGCTGCACGGGCGTGCTCGAGGTCATGGCGAACGTCGAGAATCACGATCCGACCCCGGCTCGGTTCGTGTCGAATCCGCATCAGAGCAACGTTCCACCGGAGCTGTCGTTCTTCGTCTCCAAGGGCATGAACAAGGCGCCCGAGCAACGCTACCAGTCGGTGAAGGAGATGATCGCGGCGCTCACAGCGATCCAGCGCGGCGATATCCGCGCGCAATGCCCGCGCACATTCATGAAGCGCATGGTGTTCCGGGCGATGCGCTTCTCCGACGCGCACGCGGTGCCTTCGATCCTTTTCACCGTGCTCGCCGTGCTCGTGTTTGGATTTGGACTCGTGAGCGCGATCAGATTGCTGGCGTCATCGTTCGCGTCGTAGCCCGCGATCAGGCTCGCAAGGGGCGAGCTGCCTTGTCCACGACGCCGTCGTCATCGATCACCGTAGAGCTTGAGCATGCGCGCAGCCTCGCACGCGAACGGGTTTTCGGCTACGAAGGCTCCGTGCGCTACCTGCCTCGACTCGTGCCTGCCGGCAGCGCGCCGAAGGACGCGCGGGTCGAGCCGTTGATCGAGAACCCGCCGCCAAGCCCTCTCGGCGAGCACGAGCACATTCCGCAGGTGGCCTGGATGGTCGAGCGCGACGGCGTGTTCGTCCACGTTCCGGCGTCGGAGCGCGAGGAGCGCGACGTGATGCAAGGCCATGCGCTCGTGACGATGCTCGATGGCGAGCTCTCGAACGAGGTGCTCGAGGATCTGCCGGGCGTGAACATCGCGACCAATGGTGCGTACGCGGCCGAGCTGCTGCTCGACCCCGATCACCTCGCCGAGCTGCACCGGATCCTCGGCGGCAAGGTGTACCTGGCGGGGGCGCCGCGTCGCGGCCGGTTTCTCGTCGGCGGTGTCGGCGCGGGGGTCGAGGGAATGCGAGCGTTCGTCGCGCGCGTTCGGCGCGAGCACGACGAGGCACCGCTCGCGGAGCGGATCAGCCCGGTCGCGATGCTGGTTCGTGACGGCGCACCGACCGCCGTTGTCGGCGAATTGCAGCTTGCGGCACTCGCGCAAGCCACTGGAGGCAGCTGATGCGCATCATCATCACTGGAGTCACGGGCATGGTTGGCGAGGGCGTTCTGCTGGAATGCCTCGAGGACGAATCCGTCGAGAAGGTGCTGAGCGTGTCTCGCAAGCCGGTCGACCACACGCATCCGAAGCTCGAACAGCTCCTGGTCCCCGACTTCCGGATCACGACCGACGTCGAGGCGAAGCTGACCGGATACGACGCGTGCTTCTACTGCGCCGGCGTCAGCTCCATCGGCATGAGCGAGGCGGACTACACGGTGATCGCGTACGACACGCCGGTCGCCTTCGCGACGACCCTCGCGCGGCTGAATCCGACCATGGTCTTCACCTACGTCACCGGTGCCAGCACCGATAGCACCGAGCAGGGCAAGACCATGTGGGCGCGCGTCAAGGGCCGCGCCGAGAACGCGCTCATGCGGCTGCCGTTCAAGGGTGTCTACAACTTCCGTCCCGGGCTCATGACCCCGAAGCCGGGGCAGAAGCACCTCAAGACCTCGTATCGGATCGCCCTCGTGTTCGCGCCGGTGCTGAAGCTGTTCTTCCGGGCGCTCGCGCTGTCCCAGGTGGGCCGGGCGATGATCCGTTGCGTGCAGAGCGGCGCGCCGAAGCAGGTGCTCGAGATCGCCGACATCGCCGCGCTCGCCGAGAGCTAGCGTCGTCGCTTCGTCGTTGACCGTCTCGGTAACCCTCAGCTCGCCGACTGGACGAGCCGATCGATCATCATGATCAGCTCGTGCTTGCGCGCCTCGTCGACACGCAGCTCGGTCGCGAGGGTGCTCGCGAGCGCGACTTCTTCCTTCGCCAGTGTCTGGTCCTGATCCATCACGAGGTACGCGCAGGCGAACGCGAGCTCGCGAGCGCCCGGCGAGAGTGCCCTCGCCTGAACGGAATCGAAGGTACCGCTCACAGGCAGGTCGACCTCGTCGGCCATCTGCGCGACCAGGTCCTTGATCCGAAGCAGCATCGTCATCTCGGCGATGTCGGTCCTGTGGTCCGCGGCTGCCGCGCGCCGGGTGATATCGAGGATCGCCTTGGCTTCGTCCGCGGTCAGGCTGCCCGCATGGATCGACCGCAAGGTCGAACGCAGGTCGTAGTTGTCGATCTCGGCCACGCCCGAACCATACAGGGCAAACGGTGCGCCGTCGGGGTGCGGCCGGGTAGCCGGCTCAGACGGCGAGGCGCTGCGAGGCGTCGACCACTTGCGTCGTGATCACGCCCACGTGTCCGCCATCGAGCGTGCACATCGCGTAGTGCACGAGCGGCGCGGTCGCCGGGCCCGTCACCACCGCGCCGTCGAACGTGAACAGGGAGCCATGGCGCGGGCAAAAGAAGTCATTGCCCTGGACCCTCGTCGTGAAGCCCTGGTGCGGGCAGCGCGCGGTCAGCGCGTAGAGTCCGTTCGCATCGCGCACGACGAACACGAACCCCGTCGCGAAGTACACCGGCACGTTGACCATGAACGTCGACGGCGCACCGACGTCAAGCGCACCGGTCGCCGGGCACACGCCGCCGGAGCCCGCCGGCGCATCGATCACGCCGTCGTCGGAGCTGCCGCATCCGGCCGCCACCACCGCGATGCCCACACAGCCGGCGAGCCCGGAACAGAACTCGCGACGCGAGAGCGCGGTCAGAACATCAGAGCGCTTCATCGGGCTCGATCATACGCGCCCCCCGACCGCGCGTGGCGATCATCCGTTCGGCTGGGGCAGATGCTGGTGATAGTGATCGAAGTAGAGGATGCGCCAGCCGGCCTTCTCGCGGCGCAGCGTGACCTTGAAGCCGGTCTCGGTACCGGAATCGGTCTTTTCGACGGCGACCGCCTCGACGATGTCGCCCTTCCAATCGGCGTAGCTACCGCCGTAGAGCATGAACTGGCCGATCGACGTGTCGGTGATCGGCGTCGCGAGCTTCTTTGCGGGCAGGTAGTCGGTGCGACCTTTTGCCTCGACGTACGCGATGATCGCGTGCTGGATCGCCGCTGCGTCGGCCGCGGTGACCTTGATGCACGGGTCGTCGCCGGAGAACGCGGGGATGCAGCGGTCCTTCCAGCCTCCGGAGAGGGCGAGCAGGGCGAGCAGCAAGGCGGCGCGCATCCGGTGAGCGTAGCGGAAAAGATCGCGATCGCCGGCAACACTTCGGTGGGCGGCGGCAAGATGGGGGCGATGGACGCGCCGGTACCTGCCACTTCCGACGAGCTGCTCGCTCACTCCGAGTGGTTGCACCGGCTTGCGCGCGCGCTGGTCGGCGACGCGGCCGCGCCCGACGTCGTCCAGGACACCTATCAGATCGCGCTGACCCGGCCGCCGAGACGCGACGGTGCGCTGCGGCCATGGCTCGGCGGTGTCGCGCGCAACGTGGCGCGCATGGCAACGCGCGGGCGAGTCCGTCGCGAGCAGCGGGAGCAGCGTGTCGCGATCGAGGCGCCCGCCCCCATTCCGAGCGCCGAGGAGCTCGTCGCCCACGCGCAGATGCAGCAGCGAGTCGCGCGGCTCGTGCTCGAGCTGCCAGAGCCGCTGCGCGCGACCGTGCTGCTGCGGTTCTTCCAGGGGCTGAGCGCGGCCGACATCGCACGCGCACAGGGCATCCCGGCTGCGACCGTGCGCTCGCGGCTCAAGGACGCACTCGATCGGATTCGCGCCGCGCTCGACACCGAGCATCGCGGTGACCGCCGCGCGTGGGCCGTGCTGCTCGCGCCACTCGTATCGGGCGTGCCGAATCCGGCGGCGCCCATCGCTGGAGGGTTGATCGTGAAGACCACCGTGAAGATCGTGATCGCGCTCGTCATCGCCGCCGCCTTGCTCGTCGGCACGCGGCTCGGCGGGCTGTGGGGCGGATCCGCGGGCAGCCGCGCCCCGTCCGCTGCGGCGAAGGCCCCGACGCCACCCGCGCAGAAGCCGCCGGCGCCGGCACCCGCAACGGCGGCCGCGACCACGCGAGCGCTGCCGGCCGTGCACGACGACGATCCGAAGGGCTCGCTGCGCCTCGAGGGCCAGGTGATCGACGACCACGACGCTCCGGTCGCTGGAGCGATGGTCGCGATCGATACGAACCCGGCGCGCGTCGTCACCACCGAGGCAGACGGCGCATTCGTGTTCGAAGGCCTGATCCGGCGCGACTACCGCATCGAGGCCACGCAGGGCGATCGCTATGGCGGTCCCGCGCGGCTGCGCCTCGGCGACAAGACCGAGCCCGTGACCATCCGCTTGCGCCGCGGCGGCACGCTCGAGGTCGTCGTCAGCGAGACCGCGACGGGCAAGCCGGTCGCCGCGGCCGACGTCGAGCTGCGGTCGACGCTGACCTGGAGGGGCAAGACCGGCGCTGACGGCGTCGCGAAGCTCACCGGTGTCGGCGCGACCTGGTCCTCGCTCGCGGCACGCGCCGAAGGATTCGCGCCCGGGGCGATGATGGTCAACACGTCGGGAAGTCCGGACACGTTCGACCGCATCGCGCTCTCGCTATCGCGCGGTGCGCCGGTCTCGGGCCGCGTGGTCGATGACAAAGGCAAGCCGGTCGCCGGCGCACGCGTGGTCGCGACGAATGCCTCCGAGCCGCTGCCGGTCGTCGATCCGCGCCGCGATGGCGTCGTCGCGGGTACCGATGGTCGGTTCTCGATCCCGGTCGTCGCCGCGGGCACCTGGCGCCTCACTGCATCGCATGGCGATCTCGCACCGACGACGAGCGTGCCGATCACCGTCGACGGCGAGCACGCGCGAACGGACATCGAGCTCGTGATGGCGGCCGGTGCCGTGGTCCGCGGCACGGTCAAGGACACGGCCGGCGCGCCGGTCGCCGGCGCGTACGTCAGCGTTGTCGCGCAGGGCTACGTGCTGTGGCGCGCGCGCCGCCAGGCGTTCACCGCCGCCGACGGCACGTTCGCGATCGCCGGCCTGCCACCGCGGCCGGTCGACGTCGTCGCGTGGCACGAGTCCGGTGCGTCGGCGATCGTCCCCGCGGACCTCGCGAGCAAGCGCGAGCAGGCCGTGGCCCTGACGCTCGACATCACCGGCACGCTCCACGGCACGGTCGTCGACAGCAAGGGCCAGCCGATCGCGGAGGCTCAGGTGATCGCAGAGCCCGAGTGGTCGACCGGCACCTCCGATCGCGCGGCATGGACGGTCTACGGCACGCAGCCGACCGTCGCCGATCAGGCCGGCGCATTCTCGTTCTCCGGGCTGCCCGCGGGCACGTACCGCGTGCGCGCTGCACGCCCCGGCGCCGCCGACACCACGCTCGCACTCACGCCCGGCACCGCCGCGGCCACCAACGGCCCCCCGATCAAGGTCACCGTGCCCGACGAGGGTCGCGCGCTCGGCAAGGTGCTGCTGCCCGATGGCAAGCCACCGCTCGCATTCAAGCTGACCCTCGGCGGGACCAGTGGCGTCGCGTTCGCGAGCAAGGACGGCACGTTCGCCCTGCCCGCGGCCGGCGGCACCTATCCGCTCACGATCAACGGCCCTGGATTCCTCGAGCTGACCAAGGACGTCACCATCGCCGACGGCAAGGACACCGACCTCGGCACGATCACGGTCACCCCCGGGCGCTCGATCTCGGGGCGTGTCGTCGATGACCACGGCGTTCCGGTCGCGCGGGCAACGGTCGCCGCGGGCATGCTGCTCACCGGCGGTGGTGCCGACCTCTACATCAAGGACGAGAGCATCGGCGCCAACGACACGGTCACCGACGACACCGGCCACTTCATGCTCGGCGGTTATCCGCCGGCATCGATCACGATCGTCGCCGGTAAACCGGGTGCTGGGCGCAGCGCGAGTATCCGGCTGCCCGCGAGTCCGGACAGCGCGACCGTGGACCTGGTCCTCGCGCCGACGACGAGCCTCCAGGGCCTGGTCACCCGCGCGGGCCGGCCGCTTCCCGATACCGTCGTGATCGCAAATCCGATCGGCGCGATCGCATCGAACTTCTTCGTGACCACCGGGCCCGATGGCACGTTCGCGCTCGACGCGCTCGCACCTGGCGCCTACATCGTCTACCCGATGCTCGGCGGCGGCGGTAACCGGCCCAAGGACATCTACGTGCGCAAGGTCGACGTCGGGCTCGGCGCGCCCACGCACGTCGTGATCGATGCAACGCCGGGCGCGGTCACGCTCGCCGTCACCGTCAAGACCACCGCGGGCGCGCCGCTGCCGATGGCGCAGCTGCTCGCGATCCAGGCCTCGATCCAGCCGGCGACTGTCGACGAGCTACGCGACGGCTCCCATCTCCCGTTCACCGACCAGGTCACGCCGACGTACATGCGCGGCGTCCGCGACGGCGCGGCGACGATCGAGGGCATGCGCCCCGGAATGCACACGCTGTGCGTCGTCAGCGGCGATCCGCGCGACCCATCGACCGCGAAGTTGCAGTGCATGCAGACCACGCTTTCGCCGGCCGCGAATCAGAACGTCGCGATCACGGTGCCCGCGGCGTGGGTCGACTCGAAGTAACCGAGGGCCACCACGAGGCCTGATCGCCCAGCATACATTCGCGCTTTCGGGCCGCACTTACAAGCTAGGAAGTTCGCGCCCGTTCGGTGATCACGACGTGCATGACGTCATCACATGCAGTCGTGATCGCCGGAGGCGGTCCCACGGGGTTGATGCTGGCAGGCGAGCTCGCGCTGGCCGGCGTCGATGTCGCCATTGTCGAGCGGCGCGTGAATCAGGACCTGCCCGGCTCGCGCGCTGGTGGCCTGCACGCGCGCACGATCGAGGTGCTCGACCAGCGCGGCATCGCGGACCGGTTCCTGTCGCAAGGCAAGATCATGCAGGTCGCGGGCTTCACGGCGGGAATTCCTCTCGACATCAGCGATTTTCCGACGCGCCACAACTACGGGCTCGCGCTCTGGCAGGCGCGCATCGAGCGCATCCTCGCGGACTGGGTCGCCGAGCTCGCAGTCCCGATCTATCGCGGGCGCGACGTGACGAGCGTCATGCAGGACAGCACCGGCGTCGATGTCGCGCTCTCCGACGGTGATTCGCTGCGCGCGCGGTACCTCGTCGGATGCGACGGCGGGCGCAGCCTCGTCCGCAAGCAAGCCGGCATCGACTTCCCGGGCTGGGATCCCTCGCTCAGCTACCTGATCGCCGAGGGCGAGATCGTCGGCGAGCCGCCGAGCGGGGGGCTCCGCCGCGATGACCGGGGCGTCCACGGCATCGGCCGCATCGATGACGGCGCGCGCGTGCGCGTGGTCTCGGTCGAGCCGCAGGTCCGCCAGGGCGACGAGCCGAACATCGACGATCTGCGCGCGGCGCTCGTCGAGGTGTGGGGGACCGACTTCGGCGTTCACAACGTCACGTGGCTCTCGCGGTTCACCGACACGACCCGGCAGGCGGCGCGGTACCGAGAGCGGCGCGTGCTGCTCGCCGGCGACGCCGCACACGTGCATCCGCCGACCGGCGGCCAGGGACTCAACATCGGTGTGCAGGACGCCGTGAACCTGGGCTGGAAGCTGGCGCAGGTGGTCAAGGGCACCTCGCCGGAGAGCCTGCTCGACAGCTATCACGCCGAGCGCCACCCGGTCGGTGCGCGCGTGCTCAGGACCACGATGGCGCTGACCGCGCTCAGCCGCGGCGACGAGCGCACGAAGGCCTTGCACGAGGTGATGGCCGAGCTGCTGACGCTCGACGCGCCTCGCAAGCGCTACGCCGGCATGATGTCGGGCCTCGACATTCACTACGACCTCGGCGCGGGTCATCCGTTGCTCGGGCGCCGCATGCCGGATCTCGAGGTCGACACCGCCGACGGGCCGCGGCGCGTGTTCGCCCTGCTCCACCAGGCGCGGCCGGTGCTGCTCGATCTCGGCGGCGCGCTCGACATCACGCCGTGGGCGGATCGCGTTCGCCACACCTCCGCGCGCTATGCCGGTGCGTGGGAGCTCCCCGTGATCGGCGCGGTCCCGGCACCGGCCGCCGTGCTGATCCGTCCCGACGGGCACGTCGCATGGGTCGGCGACGGCACGGATCGCGGGCTGCGCGATGCGTTGACCACGTGGTTCGGACCGCCGTCAGGCGCCTAGGCCGTGCACACGACCTCGACGTTGTTCCCGTCGGGGTCGATGAGGAACGCGGCGTAGTAGGTCGGGCTGTAGTCCGCGCGCAGGCCGGGCTTGCCGTGGTCCGTGCCGCCGGCCTCGACGCCCGCCGCGTGGAACCGATCGACGACCGCGCGCTTCGTCGTCGTGAACGCGAGGTGAACGCCCGTGGACTTCGTCGTCGCGGCGTAGAGCCACAGCGCCGGCGCGTCCTTGGGGCCGATGCCGGCCGAGGTGGCGTCGCGCGAACCGACGACGTGACCAAGGGGTGCGAGCGCTGCGCTGTAGAACTTGAGAGCGGCGTCGAGATCGCGAACGTGAATACCGATGTGATCGAACATGATGAGCTCCTTGTGGGAGTCATCCTCGTCGCCACGGCCTCAGCGCGCTTGGAGGAACTTGCGGTCGCGGAACCGACCGGGCGACACGCCGGCGGCGCGGTGAAACGTGCGCACGAAGTTCGACAGATCCGCGAAGCCCACGTCGAGCGCGATGTCGGTGATCGCGCGCGCCGGGTCGGCGAGCAAGCGGGCGGCGCGGCGCAACCGAGCGCGCACGAGATACTGGTGGGGCGTCACGCCGAGCACCGCGCGAAACACGCGCAGGAAGTGAAACGACGACAGCCCGGCCTGCGCCGCCGCCTCGGCAAGCCCGATGTCCTCGTGAGCCTGCGCATCGAGCCACATCGCGACCTCGACCGCGCGTTTGCGATCGGCGGGCGACGCGCGAACCGGCGTGCCGGCTCGACCCGACGACGCGAGCTCGACGAACCGCCCCACGAACAGCGCCGCAACCTCGTCCATCGCGACGTCGCTGTCGCCGCCGGCGACGGATTGCGCGAGCTCGCCGAGCACCATCATCTCGGGCAGCGGGGGTAGCGCTCCGACCTGCCATGCGCGGCGCGGGCCGAACGACGCGGCGACCTCGGCGTCGAGGTGGAACGACAGGCATTCGTCGCCGCGGGGATGGTGCTCGTGCGTGCACACGTAGTCCGCGCCTGCACGGCCGACCAGCAGCGAGCCGGCCACCAGCTCGAACGCCTCGCCTTCGATCCGGTAGCCGAAGCTGCCGCTCCGCACGAACGACACGCAGTGATCGCCGTGATGCTCCGTGAATGCGCGGTCGCGCGGGCCTGCGCTGCACCGGAAATCGACCACGCGGATCGGTCCGGAATGAATCTCGCGCGCCGCGACCACGGGCCGAGCATACCGGGCAACGGCCCGGCGACTTGGACAATCTTGCGATCGGCATGGAGCGCCGGCGCCCCGTGGCAGCGCGGAGCAGGCAACCCGTAGCCCGTGATCGTCGTCCAACCGCCATGCGGACCTTCTGGCCGCTGGCAGTCTCGACGATGGCGGCGATGGCGGCGACGGCGTTCGCGGACGACGGCGGGTCGATCCACGTCCGGATGCTTCGCGAGGAGCCCAGCGAGCCGCTCCTGCACCTCGACGGCGTCTCGATCGATCCGACCGTCGCCGAGGGCGGCCTCGAGGATCGGCGCGCGGTCGTGGTCGAGCTCGGGCCTCGCGCGCGCCTCGTGGCCGAGGGCCGGTCGTGGGAGTACGGGCTCGCGCCGGAGGCGTCCTCCGGCGACCTGCGGATCCATGGCTGGCGGGCTGGCGCGGAGCTGACGTACGACCTGGGGCCGTTCTCGGTCGGCACGAACGTGGCAATCACCCGGGACGGCGACGTGTCGCGGCGGATGGTCGGGCTGTTTGCCTTCCGCACGTTTCATCTGTCGCGCTGGATGCACGCGTGGATCTCGTTCGGCGTGGCGCTCGAGCAGGTCGATGCCGACCACGCACCTCCACTCCGGGGCACGAACATCGGGCTGTCGCTCGGCACGACGTTTCGTTAGGCCGATGGGCTCAGCGTGGCTTCTTCTTCACTGCCGCCTTCGGCTTCTTCACCGTCGGCTTCTTCACCGTCGGCTTCTTCACCTTCGGTTTCTTCACCGTCGGCTTCGCCTTCTTCGCCTGCGTGTTGAGCGCGATCGCCGCCTGGATGAGCGCCTTGAACGCGGTCGCGTCGACCTGCTCACCCTCGTGGATGTCGATCGCCCGGCGCATGTTGCCCTCGAGGCTCGAGTTGAACAGCTTCTTGGGGTCCTTCAGCGACGCGCCCTTGGCGAACGTCAGCTTCACCACGGCCTTGTACGACTCGCCGGTGCACAGGATGCCGGCGTGCTCCCAGACCGGTGTGCCCATCCACTTCCACTCCTCGACGACCTCGGGGTCGGCTTCGTGGATGAGCTTCCGCATCCGGGCGAGCGTCTCGCCGCGCCAGTCGCCTAGCTCGGCGATGCGCTTGGAGATGAGCTCGGATGCGGAACCGGTCTGGGGGGCGGCCGACTGCTTCATGGTCGCCCTACTCTACGTCCGGACGGTCACTGTTGCGGAAAGTGCGCGCGCACCATCTGGAAGAACGTCTGGCCGACCGGTTTGTCGGGCTCGTCACCGATCGTCCAGTAGGTGATGCCGCCGAACCCGACCTGCTGCGCGTAGCTGACCTTGTCCTCGAGCGACGTGATGTCGTCGAAGAACGCATGCGTCGTGCCCGAGTATGCGTTGGGTGCGCGGCCGGCGGTGTAACCCGTTTCGGTGTTGAGCTCGCACGTCGTCATCTCGTCCGTGGTCGTCGAGTAGCCAGGATGATTCGCGAGCCAGACCTTGAGACCCTGCTGTTCCTCGTCGAAGACCGACTGGCGGTCCACGCCCTCGATGCCGTAGTTCGGCACACCCCAGATCAGCTTCTGATTTCGCGTGCCGGCGAGGTTCACCATGTACGTCATCGCCGCCTGCGCCCAGCCGAGCGGATCGACCGGCCCCGGGTGATCGCCACCCATGAAGTGATAGTCGTAGCCCATCACGTGCAGCTGATCGGCGACGTTCAGCAGCGCGTCGATGTCCCACTGCGAATTCGCGTCGCTGTGGTCGAACGCGTCGACCGCGATCGAGACGGTCTTGTTCGGATGCAGCGCGGTCGCTAGCTTGCCGATGAACGTGACGAGCTGCGCTCGCACCTCGGGATGCGACCCGTCATCGTTCAGGTGCTCGAAGTCGATGTCGTATCCGTCGTAGTGCCAGGTCGTCGCGTAGCCCACAAGGGTCGACACCCACTGGTCCTGCGTCGTCGAGCTGGCCAGCATCGCGCGAACGATCGCGACCTGCCCTGCGCTGGTTGCCGCCAGCATCGGGATCAGCTTCGTCGGCTTGCCGCCGTAGGTCGTGTTCGCCAGGACCTGGGTCGCGGCGCAGCCGGCATGCGTGCTCGCAGGGTTGCCGAAGTTTTCGCAGAACGTACCGCCGCCGGTGCAGCAGTTATCGCCGTTGCCGTCATTGACCGACCACCAGGTCGGATGGACCGCGTCGAAGTACGATGCATTGGCCACGAAGTCGTTGAAGTACGGATCGGTGGCGGCATCGTTGCCCACGCCGGTGAGCCAGCCGCAGAAATGGTGTCCCGCGGGAGGCGGCGGACCGCCTCCACCGCCGCTACCGGCACCGAGCTGTGCTCCGGCGATCGTCGAGCTCGCGTCGATCATCGAGGTGATCACGTAGAGCGGATACGTGGGTGCTTGCGAGCTCGTGTACTGGAGCACGCCGTTCTTGTAGTAACTCGCGACGCCACTCACGATCTGGATCTTCATCACGTCGCCGACCGACACGAGGACGTCGGTGTCGTAGTTGCCGTTCTCGTAGACGTCGGCGTGCCCGGCCTGGAGCCGGAAGGAGAAGTCGATATTCGCCGCGCCTTGCCAGGTCGACGTGTGCCCGAAGCCGACGAACCGGAACCGGTTCACTTCGTCGACCGTGAACTGAAACGTCGCGTCGCCCGAAGCGATCGACTGTTGCGAGGCTGCGCCGGCATCTTCCTCGTCGCCCTGCCCGCCGGTCTTCGTGATCGTGGTGCCGTTGACCGTGGTGTTCACCTGGTTCACCCAGGTCACCGCGCCGAGTCCCGCGCTGCTGATCTTTGCCTGCGCTATCGTCGAGCTGAGATCGATCATCGACGTGATCGCGTAAAGCGGATACGTGGGCGACTGCCCGCTCGTGTACTGCAGCACCCCGTTCTTGTAGTAGTGCGCGACTCCACCCACGACATCGAGCTTCATCACGTCGCCGACCGCCACGAGGATGTCGGTGCGATAGACATTGTTCTCGTACACGTCGGCGTGGCCGGACTGCAGACGAAACGAGTACTCGATATTCGACGCACCCTGCCACGTCGACGTGTGCCCGAAGCCGACGAATCGGAACCGGTTGACCTCGTCGACGGTGAACTGGAACGCCGCATCGCCGGATGCGATCGATTGTTGTGACGCCGCGCCGGCGTCCTCGGCGTCTCCCTGACCTCCGGTCTTGGTGATCGTCGTTCCGTTGACGGTGGTGTTCACTTGATTGACCCAGGTGACCGGCGTGGTCGCCTCGATCGCGGCCGAGGTCTGACCGAGCGTGGCAGTGGGCCCATCACATCCGGACAGAACCAGAGCCAGCACCGCACATCCATGACTCCAACGCATACTCGCCTCCCTTTACGTGATTGCACTCACGCGTGAGCAACCGGTATGCCGCGTACGTTCATGTACGCAGACGAGCGCGACGCTCGCTCACTGGTGCGGAGTGCCTCGCGTCATCGCGAGGACAGAGCGCTGGCGACGCACGAGATCGCGCAGCGTGACGGGAGGGAGCCGCTCATCTGAGCAGCGTCGATCGCATCGCCCGAGCTAGCCGCGCATCGGACGGAAGCCTGCGCGCAGCTCCTGGGTGAACAGCTCCGGCTGCTCCCAGGCGGCGAAGTGGCCGCCTTCGGCCACGCGGTTGTAATAGACGAGGTTCGGATACGCCTTCGCGGCCCAGCTCTTCGGCGTCTGATAGAGCTCGGTGGGGAATGCGCTGACCGCCGTCGGGATCTGGACGCCCTTGGGATCGAAGTAGTTGAGCTTGAACTCCCAGTACAGGCGCGCCGACGAGAGCGCCGTGTTCGTCAGCCAGTAGAGCGTGATGTTGTCGAGGATGTCGTCCCGCGTGAGGCCTTCGGGCTGGCCGTCGAACACGCGCGCGATCAGCTCGTAGCTGACGATGTCGTGATCGATCATGAACGCGGCGAGGCCGATCGGGGAATCCGCGAGGCCAGTCAGCGTCTGCGGGCGCGAACCCATCATCAACCCGTAGGCGATGTGCTTCAGCGTGACGACCATCTGCTCGAACGCCTGCAGCTCGTCGGCCGAGAGACCGGTGGGCGGCGTGCCGATCTGCGCCGCCTGCAGGATCTCGAGGGGGATCACGCCCGGCATGTTGCTGTGGATGCCGAGCAGCTCCGGCGGCGCCAGCACGCCCATCTGGTCCACGACCACCGCCCCCCAGTCGCCGCCCTGCGCCACGAACTTCGTGTAGCCGAGGCGCTTCATCAGCGTGATCCAGGCGCGCGCGATATGCGTCGGATCCCAGCCGGTGGTGGTCGGCTTTCCCGAGAAGCCGTGGCCCGGCATCGAAGGAATCACGACGTGAAACGCGTCGTGTGGGCTCCCCCCGTGCGCGGTCGGGTTGGTCAGCGGATCGATCACCTTGAGCATCTCGATGATCGAGCCCGGCCAGCCGTGGGTGAGGATGACGGGGAGTGCGTTGTCGTGCTTGGAGCGCACGTGAAGGAAGTGAATGTCGAGGTCGTCGATCTCGGTCAGATAGTTCGGCAGCGTGTTGAGCTTGTCCTCGAACTTGCGCCAGTCGTGGTCGGCCCAGTGGCGCGCGAGCTTCTGGATCGTGCCGAGCTGCACGCCTTGCGACGAATCCGCGACCGTTTCGCGATCCGGCAGGCGCGTGTCGTTGATCCGCCGGTGGAGATCCGCGAGCTCGGCGTCGGGAATGCTGATGTCGATCGGGCGGATGGAGGCTTTCTCGAAGACCCTTTGTTGAGCGACGGCTGTCATGGTTCGACTCCTGAACCGCGTCGAGTGCAAGGTGCGAGCCCCGACGCGCTCGCAAGGCTTGCGGCCGCCGCGCACTGTCACACCCGCGTGGTACCGGCGTGTGTGGCCGATCCGCGCGCAGTGCTCTCTGAAGTGTTTGGCTATGGCGCATTCCGCGCGGGCCAGGCCGATGCGGTCGAGGCCGTGCTCGCCGGGCGCGATGCAGTCGTGCTGCTGCCGACCGGTGCCGGCAAGAGCCTTTGCTACCAGGTCCCCGCGATCGCACTGGCGCGGGCCGGGCTCGGCACGACGATCGTGGTGTCGCCGCTGATCGCGCTGATGATCGATCAGGTCGAGGCGCTGGTCGGGCGCGGGGTCGCGGCGGCCGCGCTGCACAGCCATCAGGACGACGACGAGCAGCGCGAGGTGGTCGGCCGGTTCGTGGGCGGAGAGCTCGCGCTGCTGTACGTGTCACCCGAACGAGCCACGCTCGACAGCTTCAAGCGGCTCGTCGCACGCACACCGATCGCGCTGTTCGCGATCGACGAGGCGCACTGCGTGAGCCAGTGGGGCCACGACTTCCGGCCCGAGTACATGCGGCTCGCCGAGCTGCGCGAGGTGCCGGCGCGCGCCGACGTGCCGGCGATCGCGGTGACTGCCACGGCCACGCCGCGGGTGATGGCCGAGATCACGCGGTCCCTCGGGCTGCGCGACCCGGTGGCCGTGCGCGGCGACTTCCGCCGGCCCAACCTGCGGTTCGGCGTGCAGCACGCGCGTACCGACGACGAGCGGATCGCGCTCACGATCGACGCGCTCGATCTGGCCGGCCTGCGCGGGCGCTCCGGCGGCGGGCGGGCGATCGTGTACTGCAGCACGCGCAAGAAGACCGAGACGGTCGCGGCGGAGCTGAAGTCGCGCGGGTTCGCGGCCGGCCATTACCACGCCGGGCGCACGGCGCTCGCGCGCGATCGGATGCACACGGCGTTCTCGATGGGGCGCACGCGCGTGCTCGTGGCGACGAGCGCGTTCGGGATGGGCATCGATTATCCCGACGTGCGCGCCATCGTTCACTTCCAGGCGCCGGGGAGCCTCGAGGCGTACTACCAGGAGGCCGGGCGCGCCGGTCGCGACGGGCTGCCTGCCTCGTGCTTGTTGCTGTTCTCGGTCGGCGATCTGATGACGCAGCGGCGGCTCGCCGGGCGTGGCGCTGCGGTGGATGAGCGCGTCGAGGATGCGCTCGCGGCGGTCGAGCGCTACGCGGGCGCGGCGCGGTGTCGGCAGCAGATCCTGTGCGCGCACTTCACCGGCCACGACGAGCACGCGGCGTGTACGCTGTGCGATGCGTGCGTCGATCCCGAGAGCGTCACCGTGCGGCCGGTCGCTGCACCAGCGGTGGCGCTCGGAGCGAGCGAGCAGCAGATCATCATGGAGGCGATCCGCGGGCTCTCGCGTCCGATCGGCAAGGGCAACCTCGCCAAGGCGCTGCGCGGGAGCCTGGCGAAGGCGATGGCCACGAACGGGCTGCTGCACCTGCCGCAGCACGGCGCTCTCGCCGCGCACGACGAGCCGGCGATCGTCGCGACGATCGAGCAGCTGATCCGCGACCGGCGACTCGTACGTAGAGGCCGGAAGTATCCGACGGTCGCCCTGCCCGGCCCGTCGGCGCCGCGGATCTCCGCACGGCGCACGTCGCCGAAGCTGTCGGCGATGAAGTACGCGCTCGATACGTACCGCAAGCAGAAGGCGCGGCAGCTCAAGTGGAAGGCGTACATGGTGCTGCAGCGCGCGACCATCGCCGCGATCGAGGCCCGGCGGCCGCGCACGAAGGCCGAGCTGCTCGCGATCCCAGGGCTGGGCCCGGCGAAGGTCGCCCGGTTCGGCGACGACATCCTCGCGCTCGTCGCACGCAACGAGCACCGCACGTAGGACGGCGACGGACTGGGCCGCACGTGGGCCGGCCGGACGGAATGCGCCGCGCCGCGTCGGTGCGTGGGCGCACTGTGCGAGGCCGCGCGTCGGGCTGTTCGGCCACGGAACCCGGCTACGAAGTATTCGGGACCTCATCCGGGAGCAGAGCATGGGAGTTGCAGTCCTCACCGCCGTGGACCAGGCGTCGACGACAATGGTGCGGCTCAACCTCGAGACGCGGGCGTTTCACGACGCCGCCGACGAGGGTTGGCTCGCCCTGCTCTCGCCGCAGGTCACGCGGTCCGACTACCTGCGTCAGCTCGTAACGGTCTACGGGTTCGAGGGTCCGCTCGAGGCTGCGTTCGCGTACACGCCAAGCCTCAAGCTGTTCGTGGATCTGCGCCAGCGGGCGCGCGCCGGCCACATCGCCGCGGATCTGCTCGCGCTCGGACTGCCGGCGAACGCCATCTCGCGGGCGTCTCAATGTCTGCTCGCGCCGTTCAGCGGACCGGTCGAAGCCCTTGGCTGGATGTACGTGTCCGAGCGCGCGACGCTGCTCCACGAGCGCGTTCGCCGCCACCTCGTCACCGCGCTCCCCGACGGTCCGGACATCTGCGCCTACATCGGCGCCTACGAGGGCGTGGTCGGGCAGCGCTGGAACGAGCTCGGCCACGCGCTCGACAAGGCCATTCGCTCCGAGGCGCGCATGGATGATGTGATCGCGAGCGCGCGGTCCGGGTTCCGGACGCTCATCGATTGGTCGCGGAACACGCGTAGCTACGCCCGCGGCGCCTGACCGCTACATGCGGGCGCGGTGCGTCTCGATGATCTCGGTCAGCCGCGGAAAATCTGCCGGCTTGCCGAGGTGGTACGTGAAGCCGGCGGCATGCGAGCGCTCGACGTCGGCCGGCTGCGTGTAGCCGCTCAGCGCGATCAGCGGGATCGATTGAAACCGCGGCTCGGAGCGCACACGCGTCGCGAGCGTGAAGCCATCGATCTCCGGCAGGCCGAGATCGAGGATCGCGAGGTCGGGTGTGAACGCATCGAACTGGGCGAGGCCCTTTGCCCCATCGTGCACCACGACCACCTTGTGCCCCATCGCCTCGAGCAGCTCGCCAAGCATGTCCGCGGCATCGACGTTATCGTCGACGACGAGGATGCGGAGAGCGCTCGGTTCCATGGGCAAAGGTTCGCACGGAAATCGCCGGCCGGCACGCACGGCAACTAGCCGCCGTCACAGGCCGTCGCGTGACACGAAGCAGGCGAGGATCGCGGCGGCGCTCGCGGGCTTCACGAGATGGCCCTCGAACCCCGCGCGCCGGGTGCGCTCGCGGTCGCTCGCCTCGCCGTAGCCGGTCAGGGCGACGAAGCGCGTCTTCACATCGGGGCACTCGGTCCGCACTGCCTGCACCAGCCCGACGCCGTCGATCCCGGGCAGGCCGAGATCGACCAGTGCAATGTCGGGCCGCTGGTCGCGGATCGTCGCGAGCGCGCTCGTGCCGTCGGTCGCGATCATCACCTCGAACCCGTTCTTGCGCAGCAGGTCCGCGACGAGCTCGCGAGCATCGTCGTTGTCATCGACGACCAGCGCGCGCAGGCGAGCGACCGGCTCGACCTTCGGCAGCGGCTCCATGTCGCGCGTCCGCTTGCGCGGCTCGAGCGCCTTCGGCGTGCCGGCTCGCGGAACCGCGATCTCGAACGTGCTGCCCTTCCCTCGCCCGCCGCTCTCGACGCGGATCGTCCCGTGGTGCATCTCGACCAGCCGCCGTGCGAGCGCGAGACCGAGGCCGAGGCCGCCCGTGCCGTCGGAGCGCACGCGCTCCTGCACGAACATCTGAAAGATCGAGCTCTGCAGCTCATCGGGGATGCCGATGCCGGTGTCCGCGATCCGGACATACGCGTAGTCGCCCTCGCTCCGGCAGCTCACCTCGATCCGGCCGCCGGGGGGCGTGTAGCGCGCAGCGTTGTTGAGCACGTTGCACACGACCTGCATGAGGCGCACGGAATCGACGATCACCCGCACCCGCTCGCCGGGCACATCGACGAGCAGCGCGTGCTTGCGCTTGTCGATCGCAGGGCGGCACATCGTCACCGCGCCTTCGACAACCTCGGCGAGATCGATCACCTCGGGGCGCAGCTCGATCTTGTCGGCCTTGATCCGCGACAGATCGAGCAGATCCTCGACGAGCCGCGACAGCATCGACGTCTGGCGATCGAGGATATCGATCATCTTCGGCTCGAGCGGTGCGGCTGGCTCCTGCTTGATCAGATCCACGGCGGTCCGGACCGGCGCGAGCGGGTTGCGCAGCTCGTGGGCCAGGATGGCGATGAAGCCGTCCTTGCGGCGGTCGGCCTCGGCGAGCGCCTTGTTGAGCCGCGCGAGCTCCTTGCTCGTGGCGATCTCGCGGTCGCGCTCGCGCCGCAGCGCGGTCGTCTCGTAGTCGCGACGCTGCTTCTCGAACGCGTTCTCCATGCGCTCGGCGGCGAGCTGCTCGGTCCGCTCCTGCAGCGTCACGAACACCGACGCCTTCGCGCGCAGCACCTCCGGCAGCACCGGCTTGAACA
>Ga0070678_100000453_pt1 | contig 19511 bp, 17 predicted proteins | sample KBSM73metaG_FD_65647 | JGI IMG/M metagenome (GOLD analysis project Ga0070678, IMG submission 65647) | Miscanthus rhizosphere microbial communities from Kellogg Biological Station, Michigan, USA - KBS M7-3 metaG | ecosystem: Host-associated > Plants > Roots > Rhizosphere > Soil ...
AGGTCGATTGGGCGTGCCGAATCGAACCGGCGTCGATGTCTACGCCGACCGCTTCGGCCGCGTTCGTGCCAAGCAAGGCGGTGCCATAGCCTTCGCCGCATGCGGCATCGAGCACGCGCCTGCCTTCGGCGTAACGGCGCGCGAATGCATAACGGTGCCAATGCTCGTACGCGATTTCGCCGGCGCAGGCCGGAAGAAAGCGTTCGCCGGTGAAAGTGAGGTCGGATGCCATGCGGAGCACATGCCGCGCCGCTCGAGCGAGGAGCGCTGTCGCGGCGGCAAAACGTCGATTTTAACCGATCAGGCGGGGCCGGCTCCGTCGGGCGATCCGCCGTCGGAATCGGCCGTTCGACCGCTCCAGTCGTGATCGATGCGGACCAGGCCCATTTCGCGTGTCGCACCTTCGATCAGCAACGGCATTTCCACATTGTCGAACAGGCGCACACCCTCGGGGTCGAGTGCGTGCGCCCGCACCAGATACTTGCCCGGAAGAAGCGGGAGCCGCGGAAAGGTCAGCGAAAAAGCGAAACGATGCGGGCCGATACGCCTCGGGACCACGCCATCCATGTCGGTGGCCACGCCGTACACCGGCGTGCCGTCGGCGCGGATCAAGCCCAGGAGAACCACCGGCGGACGTCCGTCGGGTGAGAACACCTCGCCGGCGATCGTCAGGGCGCCTCCGGACGGCACCGTCGTGGGTGGGTCCAGGGTCAGCGACTGCACGGCGTAAACGCCAGCGGCGGCGGCCGTGGGCGCGGCGATCGGCTGCTTCGCGCCGGCAGACTTTTCCTCGTGGTAGGCGAGGTAGGCCTGGCTGACTTCCGCCGCAGCGCCGTAACGCTCGACCCGTCCGTCCTTGAGCCAAAGCGCGGCCCGGCATAGCTTCTGGATGTGATACATGCTGTGCGAGCAAAGCAGCAGCGTGCCGCCCCCGACAAGGTACCGCTCCATCCAGGCGACGCATTTTTTCTGAAACGACTCGTCGCCGACGGCGAGCACCTCGTCGGTGATCAGGATGTCCGGCGTCAGCGCGGTCGCCACGGCGAATCCGAGGCGCACGACCATTCCGGACGAGTAGTGCTTGATCGGATCGTGTATGTGCTCGCCGATGTCGGCGAAGGCGATGATCTGGTCGCGCTTGGCCGCGATCTCGGCGCGCGTGAGGCCGAGCAGTGCCGCCGCGAGATCGATATTGGCGATGCCCGAATATTCGGGATGGAAGCCGGAGCCCAACTCCAGCAGCGCCCCGACGCGACCGCGGCTTTCGACGACACCGCGCGTCGGCGTGATCACTCCCGCAACGATCTTGAGCAAAGTCGACTTGCCGGCGCCGTTCTCGCCGATGATGCCCAGCGATTCGCCGGCGGCGAGGTCGAACGACACTTCGTCCAACGCCTGGAACACCTGCGGAGCGCCGCGTCCGCGCAAGAGGTCGAACACCAGCCGCAGCCGACCGGCATTGGCATCGAGCTTCGCATAGTCCTTGCCGACGCCGGAGAGGTGGAGCAAGGCGGACATCAGCGTCTGGCTCGCCGCACTCGATGGCTACACAAAATCTTCGAAATGCGGAGACAGTCGCAGGAACACCCATCGGCCCGCGGCGAACATCGACAGCGCAACGACCACCGCGAGCGCATCGCTCCAAGCCAGTCCCAGCCGTCCGTCCAGCAGGGCGTCGCGCAGGCGGCCGACCAGGTAGCCGAACGGGTTGGCGGCCACCCACGGCTTCAGGCTCTCAGGAACCAGCGACAGCGGATACAGGATCGGCGTCAGGTACATCAGGATCATCAGCACCGGCATCAGGATGTGCTCGACGTCCTTGACGAAGACCTGCAAGGCCGCGAGCGCGAGCGCCAGGCCGGTCACGGCGATGGCGAGCACCAGCCACAGCGGCACCGCCAGCAGCAGGCCTTCGAAATGTACGGGCTCGCCGAAAAGCGCCAGCACGACCAGCACGACCAGATAGCCGGCGAACTGCAGCGCCAAGGTGGCCGCGACCGAAGCGTAAACGACCAGCTCGTGGCGAAATGCGACTTTGCGGATCAGCCCGGCGTAGCCCGCGATACTGACCGTTCCGCGCTGCAGAGCCTCCTGGGCGGCGAGCCAGGGCCACAGGGCAACCGCGACGAACAGCAAAAAGCTCTTGCCGTCCATCGACCCAGCGCGAAAGATCGTGGTGAACACGAAGTGATAGACGGCGAGCAGCGCCAGCGGGTGCACGAACGCCCACGCCAGTCCGCTGACGCTGCCGAGATAGCGCGAAAACAGTTCGCGATGGAAGAAATTGGCGAACAGCGCGCGATGCCGCGCAAGACTTGCCTTCGTGTGAGCTTCGTCCGCGTCAATGCGCTGGGACAAAACGGGACGCAGGCTCGGCGGCATGGCGAGCAGAATACCAGCGTTCGGCGGTCGCCGCAGGCGACGCGGCAGCGGGCCGGGCGCGACCGGCTACTGCGGCGCGATCGCGCCTTTCTTGTCCCTGTCGCCGCGGATGGGTCCGACCGATCCGCGCCTGGGGGCGCCGAACAATTCCGGATCGAAGGGGTGGACCAGCGCGTCGATCGCCGGCTCATTGACCTTGAGCGCAGGATCGAGTCGGATAGCCGCGGTCCTGGCGTCGCGCTGCGTCTCGACATAGCTCTTGCGAAGATCCGCCATGATCTTGGGCTGGACCGCTTCGAAAGGTCGCAGCTCGGCTGCCTTGCGTCCTTCGAACCTTATCAGGTGGTAACCGAAGCGCGATTTGATCGGCTCGCTGATGTCGCCGACGTTCTTCATGTCGAACGCGCCCTGCGAAAACGAAGGATCCATGCGGTCGCGCGTGAACCAGCCGATCTGGCCGCCGTTGGTCTTGGCCGTAGGATCATCGGAAAGCTCCTTCGCCGTCGCGTTGAAGTCCGCGCCGGCGATCAGCTTCTTTCGCGTCTCCTGCGCCAGCGCGAGGGCCTCCTCCGGCGTGTGGTGCTGGAAGTCGAACAGGATCTGCGACGCGTTGATTTGCTCAGGCACGCGGTACTTGTTCTTGTCGACCAGGTAAAGCTCCTTCGCTTTGGCCGTGTATTGGCCGGCCTTGGCGTCAAATTCCCTGCCGGCAGCTTCCTCCAGCCGCCGCAATTGCATGTCGGCCAGCGCGCGATCGACTTCGAGCGCGATGCGCCGCTGCAATACCGGATCGTTCTCGAGCCCAGCCTTGCGCGCGTCGGCTGCCAGCGTCTTGACGACCAGGAGGTTGGTCAGATACGTGGCCAGGCGCTTCCGATCGCTGGCGAACTCATCGCGCATTTCCGCCGGCAGGCGCTGGATGTCGGCATCGTAGTCGGCACGGGTCAGACGTGTCTGCGCGTTCTCGGCGAGCACTTCGTCAGGGTCTTGCTGCGCGTTCGCCGGAGCCGGCGCGACGGCCGGTGCCTGTGCGAGCGCCGCACCTTGACAGGCAAGCGTCGATGCCAGCAGTGCGGCAAATACGGTGATCGGGCGGAGCATGGAACCTCGCATAAATCTGGTCTTTTCCAGGATGAAGACGCCGCCGCGAAGGTCGGCGATGACAGGCTTGGACAATCGGATAGCGCCGAGCTCGGCGCCGGGCGACATCATACCGCATTCGACAAAAAGACGGCCCCGCCGGAGCGGGGCCGTTGCAACTATCCGATTGGTTGCTTACTTCGGGGCCGACAGATTTATCGGGTAGATGTCGCAGGTCGAACCATTGGCCACGCAACCGCTGACGTCGTTATTACGGATATTGATGTAGTACGTCGTATTCGGCAGCAGGTCCGTACCCAGGGTACCAGAGATGTTGAATCGGAACGTCGGCGCTCCGCTGCCTGTGAACTTCTTCAGGCCCGTGAAGTCGCAGGGCTGACTCGACAACGCATAGTCGTGTGTCGTCCCCGCGTTGTTGCCTGCCGTGCTCATCGAGATTTGCCCGTTACCGATCGCGCTTCCGGTCGTGAATTTCACGACGGCTGCGTCGAGCGGCCCCATCGGAACCGTTCCGTTTTGGGTGATGGGCCAAATCGCCGTGTACACGTTGGTGTTCAGGTAGCCTGCGCACGAGATCGGGCCGCCTCCGCCACCGGTCGCAACCGTGACGGTCGCGGTCTTGGTCGACGAGCCTCCGGCATTGCTGGCCGTCGCGGTAAACGTCGTCGTCGCCGTAACCGTTCCGCTGACCTGCTGCGTATTCGCAGCTGTCGCGAAGCCGCCGGTCCATGAAAAGTTGAGTCCGGAGCCGGTGCTGCAGTCCATCGACAGGCTGACCGTACCGCCGCCGACCGGCAGCGAACTGGGGTTGGCGTTGAGCGCGCAGCCGCTGGGACCGGTCGGTGTATTGGACCAGTTGACTGTCTTCGTCGGCGAAGGTGTAAACGCGCCCTGAGCGTTGCTTATGGCGACCGAGTAGGTGGTCGCTGCGTTATCGCTGACCGAGCAAGCTTGTGCATTGCCGCAGCTCGCGGCGCTGCCGCCCGACCAGGCATAGGTCAACGGCGCCGTGCCCGTCGTGCAAACAGCCGTCAAGGTGACCGGCGTGCCGATCAAACCGGTACCCGGTCCCTGTATCGAGCATCCCCCCGGCGGAGCCGAACCGATGTTGCAGGTCAATACCTGGTTCGGTGGCGTGCCCGTCAACGTCAGGCTGTCGCAGTTCATCTGGAAAGAGGCGGAGTGCGCTGCAGTCGCGCAAACCAAAATAGCTGCGCCGGCGAACGCACGGACAGCTTGTCGAATACAGGATCGAATCATCTTGACTCCAGTGTAGGGCCGCGGAATTGAGAGAACGCCACAGGCATTACGCAATCTCCACGCCAGGCTAAAAATATTTTTGTTGGCGGATTATACCCTCCTGTCATACTTTGTGAACAGCCGTGTAGGCTCCCGTCCGTCAGAAATTCATAACCGTTCGTTGATTGAGGGCCGAGATTCCAGGACAGCCGCGCGAATCGCAGGCGAACCCGCCGTCGCCCGGCCCAGGGCCTTCGATCGGATCCCGGAGGTTATGACGCCCTGCGTCACTTGCTGACGCCATACCGCGTCAGTCTTCACGGGCGCAAAAAAAAAGGCGGAACCGAAGTTCCGCCTTGGATCTGAAACAAGGTTCAGCTATTACCGGATCAACGTCTGATACTTGTGGACGAAGTTGCCGCCGTAGTTCGACAGGACGTTCCCTGTGCCGGTCGGCGTCGGGAGCACCAGAACACCGTTGCTGAACGTCTGCACCGCGAAGCCAACGACCGGCAGACCGACATAGGTCACCGTGTTGCCCGAGCTGGTGCTGCCGAACAGGCTGACGATCAACGTGTTGGTCGTGTTGACCAACTCGTGCACCTGCGGCAGAGCGCCCGTGATACCCGTCGGGAAGCCCAGGTTCAGCCAGCCGTCGTCGAACGTCGTCGGAATGTTGGCTGTGTTGCTCGACGCCAGAACGTTGCTGTTGTTGAAGGTCACGACGTTCGCTTCCCAGCAGATCGAATTGGTCTGCGTGGGCGGCGGCGGCGAGAACCCGACCGGCGTGCTGGTCGTGCGCTCTTCGCGATCGTAGATGTTCAGCGACACGTCATCGCAGGAGCCATCGGTCTGGTTGAAGTTGCGCTGGAACAGCTTCGGCGCGTTGCCGGTGCCGACGTTGACGTAGTAGCGCTTGGTCGGGAACGTTACGACCCAGTCGGTGCCGGACTTGGTACCTCTATCCAGCACAAACTCGTTCATCACGTTCGAATGCATCAGCACGGCGCTGACCGGATCGGCAGTGCCTGGCGTCCAGCTCGACGTGAAGGCCGCGCCAGAGTTGATAACCTGGCTGACCGCCGGGGTCGCCTGCTGCAGATCCGGCAGGATCGAGCCCGCGGGGTTGTAGATTTGCTGGCCAAACTGGACATAGTTGTCCAGCGCGACCGCGTCTTCGGTGAAGTCCGTGCCGTTGTTGACATTGATCAGCGTCATGCCGCCGAAGATGCCGCCCGTCACGCCAACCGCGTCGCTCGCAGCTTGCGAGTCGGTCAGGTCGTCGCACACGTAGCCGTTTTGCCCGGGAACGCCACCGACGTGCGTGACGATCTGCGACGTCGTCGAGGAGGTCGTGAACGTCGCCATCTCGATGATTTCGACGTAGCCTTCCTTCGTGCGGTCCAGTGTGACGCCGCCCTTGTCGCTGTTCGAACCCGTGTACGCAAAGTTCACGAACGCCTGACCAGCAAGGGGAATCGGAGGCAGCGTGCAGGACTTGTCGAGCGTACCCACCGCCGCGCCCGTGCCCGAAGCGAAGATCGCCGCGGTCCAGACGTCGTGCTTCGACAGGAACAAGTTGAAGTCAAGCACTTCCCGGCTGTTCTTGCCTTCCAGGAAACGAACCTTGACCGCCTTCGCCGAGCTGGTCGTGTTGACGACCGACAGCAGCGACGTGTACGCGTTTCCGCCGGCATCGGCGCGCGTCGTGTAGTACGGATAGATCAATACCTGGCCGAGGCCGTCGGGATTCAGGTTGACCGCCTGCGCGGCTCCCGTCACGCCCAACGCGCTCACACCTGCCAGAGCCGCGTACAGCGATTTTCTTTTAAACGTGTTCATGGTTTGTGCTGACTCCTCTGTTTCAGATTTAAAGTGATCACTTTAACCGACAGCAACGCGATGTTATTACAGCTTACTTCCTTTTACAAACAGATTTGACCACACCTACTGCTCTCCTGTGTGATATTTGCAACGATTTCCGTGGTTCCGGAGGCATTCCCTAGCGATAAACGTACCAGGCCGTCCCTTTCTCGATTATCCAGTTTTCGTTCAGCGGCGTCTGGATACCTTTCATCAGCTTGTGATCCAACGTGATCTGCATTTCCACCTTGCAGACCTCCGCCTCGCATTCCACCTTTTCGACCCTGGCCTGGCGCCACCGCCCGGGCCTGATCTTCGATTTGTACACCTCCAGCGGCGTCGTCGCCTTCGAGCCTTCGCTCAGGTAGGCATACGCGGCGTCGAGATCACCCTTGATCAGCGACTGCCAGCGCGCCTCGGCCCGTTGCGCCACCACCTTTTGCTTCGCCGCCGGATCCGAATCCTTGCTGATCCCGAGGCCTGCGCATCCGCCCAGTGCCATCGTTGCCACCGCACCTGCCGCAAAGAGCGCCGCCAGCCGCTTCCAGCCTTCGCGCCATCCCTTTGTTGCCGGCCGTGCTTCCGTACGCTTCCGAATCGTTGATCGCATCTGCTGCCGATTTCCCGCCGTCGGGACCTCAATTATGCCGGGATCAAGCCGGCCATCCCGGCGCTGCAGCACCGTAATCGTCGAGCCAAGACTAAATAAATCACCCTGTATCGTCAATTGCTTTACTCCCTATTTATCAAGAGGTCCCCCGCTGTTGCACGCGTGCAACATGAGGTCCGTCGTCATTTGGAGACGTTTTCGGGCGCTACCGGCGCTTCCGGGGCAATTTTAGGCCGCGGGAAGATGTCCTCGATCTGCTCCATCTTGCGCCTCAAATCCTCGATCACACGCTGGTAATCGTTCTCCGATTCGAGCACTTGCGGCGTGATGAAAAGGACCAGTTCGGTCCGGTTGTTCTTAAGGTCCTGGTTGCCGAACAAGCCCCCCAGGACCGGCACCCGCGAGATCAGCGGCAGGCCATTCGAGGTGTTTTGCTTGTTTTCAGTGATCAGGCCGCCCATGACCATCGTCTGTCCCGAGGGGACAGCCAGGAGCGTCTGGACCGAGCGGGTGCTGATCGGAGGCGCGTCGCCGGCGACTGCCGCATTGCCCGGGTTGCTCACTTCGGCATTGACCTCCAGCGTGACCAGGCCGCCGGCGTTGATGTGCGGCGTGACCTGGACCAGCACACCAGTGTCGATGTACTGCGAGGTTGTGGTCACCGCGTTGGTCGTCGCCCCGACCGAGCCCCCGACAAAAGTCTGCTGGTTGATCGGGATCCGGTCGCCGACCTTGATCGTCGCCTTCTGGTTGTCCAGCGCCGAAAGGTGCGGGTTGGAGATGACGCGGGTACTGCCGTAACTGTCCAGCAGGTGCAATGCGGCCTGCACCCCGCCGGGGAACATGGCGTTGTTGAGCAGGTAGTTGAACCCCGATTGCAATACCAGGGCGGCTGCAGTCGCCGTCGTCGTTGTGCCGGCGGTCGGCGTCGTCGGTTGCGGATTGAACGGCTTGCTGGAATTGAAGTTGCCGCCGCTGCCGCGCCCCGAGGGCGCGCCGCCGCGAAACAGCCAATCGATGCCGAACGTCAGGTCGTCGGTCAGCGTCACCTCGGCGATCGTCAGCTGGATCAGAACCTGGCGTTGCGGTATGTCGAGCTTTTTCAGCGCCGCCTCGATCACCGAGTACTCGGCCGGCGTGGCGACAATCAGGACGGTGTTGTTGTCCTTGTCGGCGACGACCTGGACGTTGCGCACGACGCCGATGCTGCCGTCGGGCCCCACCGGAGTATTGCCCAGGGCCCGGGCGACCGCCTGAGCAACCGGTCCGCCTGTCGGCTGCGCCCCCTGCTGCTGGACGATCGTCGTCTGCGGCTGCGCCGGAACCGGTACGGACGACGAAGGCTGGGCCTGAAAGCTCGGCGGGGAGACGATGGTCCCGGCAGGCGTGCCCGGCGCCAAGGTCGGCGGGCCGGCCGTCGTCTGCTGGGTCGTGCGGCCGGTGAACGCCTGCTGCAGCAGCGGGCCGATGCGCTCGGCGCGGCTGTTCTGCACCTGATAGACGTAGAAGCGGACGCCGCCACCGGTCTCGCCCTTGTCCAGCCGGTCGATCCACTTCTTCGCTTCCTCGAGGTACGCCGGCTGCGGCGTGACGACGAGCAGCGCGTTCATCCGCTCGATCGGGATAATCCGCAGGATGCCTGCCAACGGGCTTTTGTCCGGCGGTCCCATCGCCTTGTCCAACTCGGCGACGACGGTCTTGACGTCGGCGCTCTGCAGCGTGAACAGGCCCACCGACATGCCGGCCAGCCAGTTGACGTCGAACATGTCGATGGTTTCGAGCATGTGGCGGAGCTCGAGCTCCGTCCCGGAAACGATCAGCAGGTTGCGCAGGTCGTCGGCGCGTATGGTCGTCGCATCCTTCTGGAAAGGCTCGAGGATGGCCATCATCTGCCGCACGCCGACGTACTTGAGCGGCACGATCTGGACGCCGTAGCCCGGCGTCAGGGCTCGCGAGCTATTGCCCAGCTGAGGCGTGATGTTGCCCCGAACGGCAGTCGCGGCTGGCACGACCTTCCAGATGGTGCCTTCCTTGACCATCGTCGCGCCGTTGGAGCGAAGAATCATTTCCAGCGTCGCCGGCAACGCCTCGCGCGAAATGCCCGAGGTCGTCCGGATCGTCACCGTCCCGCCGACCGCGGGATCGATCGTGTACGACTCACCGAGGATATCCGTCAGGATGTTGCGGATGACCTCGCGCAGCTCGGCGCCTTCGAAATTGAGCGTAACCGACGGTCCGGTCGCGACCGCACCCGGCGATGCCGCGGGAGGCGCGCCGCCCGGCTGCTGGCCTTTGACCAATATGCCCGTACCCTTGTACACCTTGGTGGTTTCGGTGCCTTCGGGCAACGTTGCGCGGGGACCCGTCGTCGCGTCGCTGGCAGTCATAGTGCTTTTCAACGGCCCCGAAGGCAGGGTGCTCGCTTCCGTCCCCCGGTCCGGACGGTAAGTCGCCGCGCAGCCCGCGAGGAGGACGACGGCTGCCAGGATCGTGCCCGGCGCTGATAGGCGATTGATCATTGTTGTTGTCCCAGGCACCCTGTCGAGCGCTGTCCGGTTTGCGTTGCCGATGAATGAGCCGCGCCGCGGTCGGCGGCCGGCCTTCTGCGTCGCTCAAGGCGCAGTCGAGACGTCATTTGTTCCGCGCGTTTCCGCGCTGCATGCGCTGATAAACCTGGCCCCAGGCATCGGTCGGCGTGTTCCCGGCCGGCGGCGGCGCATTGGTCGCGCCTGGCGCGGCTCCCCCTGTCGCAGCTGTTTCTGCGGCCGCCCTGGCGGCGGCGCGCGTGCCCCGGCCGGTCTGGGGCACGGCGGCCGGTTGCTGGCCTTCGCCGACGGCGGCGCCGCGGGCGGCGGCCGCTGCAGCCGAACGCCGGGCTGCGGCACCCGAGCGTCCCGGCGGCGCGGCCGGCGCGGCGGCCGGCGCGGCCGCGACCGTAGTCTTCGGACCCGGCGAGACTTTGAGCATCAACTCCTCGGATTCGTCGCCACGGCTGAATCGCACCCGGTCCGGCAGCACGTCGGCCACCAGCATCCCGTTGATCTTGTCTCCCTTGCGCACCGTGCGCGCCTTGCCCCCGGCGACTTCCTTCAAAAACGCGATACTGCGGTCCCCCGCCAGCGTCGTGCCCGTCAGGACGAATTGGCCACTTTGGACTTTCTTCTCGCCTTCGGCGCTTGCCGTGGCCGGCGGCGCCGGGCGGCGGGTCGGGTTGAACAGCGTGCGGTCGACCGTCTCGTTCAGGCTGGCGACGCCGCCTTCGATCTGGTATTCGGGCAACAGCGCCGGCACGACCGGCTTGGGCTCGATCGCCTGGGGCGCCGCCGGCAGCCTGCGCAGCTGGACGCCCCAGTCGGTCTCGATGCCCACCAGCGCAACCAACACCAGCGCAGGCGCGACCCACCATAGCAACGCGCGAAGATTTCCGTTCATGGCTTCTCTGCCCCGGTGTTCGAGAATGCGACGATGTCCAGCAGCACGCTGACCTCGGGCTCGGCGCCAGGCGCCGGCTTGAACCCCCGAAACGCGTTCAGCGGCCGTATCGTCAGGCCATCGACGATCAGGTAGGGCTGCTGCGTCTCGATCGCATAAAGGATCTTCTGCAGGTTGGGTGTCGATGCGAACAGCTGGACGTTGACGCCGATCTGGCGGAAACGCCCGTCTTCCTTGGGCGCAACGATCTGCACGGTCGTGATGCGGCCGCCGTTGTTTTCGATCGCCGCCCGCACCAGGTCCTGCAGTTCGGCGCCGGCGAGATTCGGCGCAGTATTCTTCAGGAAGAAGCGGCGGCCGTTCTTCGCGCGCAGCGTCTCGAGCGCCTTCTTGGTCTCCGGTGCCTGTGCGGCGACACGGCGATAGCGTTCCAGGTGATCGCGCGTACCATCGATCGCGACGTCGTAGTGACGGTGCAGCAGCAGGACCGGCGCGACCAGCAGCGCCAGCACCAGCACCACGGCGAGGACCAGCAGCAACACGGCCAGTGCGCGGCTCGAGCGCGGCGAAGTGGGCAGCGCGAGCGTTGCCATCAGTCGGTTTCCTCGTCGTCGCTGGCCGGCGCCGCCGGCGGCGCGCCGGGGGTTGCCGCGGGTGTCGCGCCGGGCGCCATGCCCGGCGGCGTTGCGGCGGGTTGGACGATGGCCGGCGCTGCTGGCGTCGCGCGCACGGGGCCCGGGTTCGGCGCCTGTACACCCGGCGCCGCAGGACGCCCGCCGGCAGGAGCCGGCGGGTTCGGCGCCGCCGCGCCCGACGGGACGGGAGGCGCCGCAGCGGCAGGGGCCGGAGGCGGGGGCGCAGGAGATGCGGGCGCCGCTGCGGCATCGGGTATGGCCGACAGCGGCACTGGCGCGGGCAGAGCGAGCTTCTTGACCTGTGCGCCGAGATCGAAAATCTCTCCGGGCCCCGGCTGAATCTTGGTGGTCGACGAGCGCAGCGCCGCCTGCTCGACGAGCTTGGAATCCTCGAGCAGGCCAATCAGCTTGCCGGCGTTCGCCGATTCGCCGCGAAGCACCAGATCGCGCTGGGTCTCTTTGCCGCGCAGGCTGGTTCGCATCTCGAGCTGCGTTATCCAGGTGTCGTCGGGCAGCACGCGCGTGACCCCGTCGAGAAGCTGGACGGTGCCCGGATAGGCGTATTTTTTGGCCAGGACGAAGTTGTACTCCCCCTGCGCCCGCTCGAGTTGCGTGCGCACGGCGTCGGCCGCGAGCGCCTGCACGCGCGCTTCTTCGGCCTGCTTGTTCAGAGCGATCGCGTATTCGCGCTTTTGGATCAGCGGGACGAGCAGTGCCGCAAGTGCGACAGCGGCGAGGAGCGCCAGCGGTACCAAGACCTGCCAGCGCCGCCAGCTGCCGGCGCGCGACCGCTCGTCGGACGGAATCAGGTTCAGTTGCGACGGCACCGTCGACGCCGGCCCCGGGATGACAGCCTGCACCGACGCACCCCAGGCTTCGGCCTGCCGCCTTGCGCCGTCGACGACCGTTTTCAACGCGGCGACCCAGTCGACGGTGATCGTCTTCCGCGCGGGATCGCGATCGACGACGACCGCATCGAAATAGAGCTGCTCGGGTCGAAACGGCGTGTGGCGGTCAAGATCGTACGCCAGCGCCTGCTCGAGATTCTCCTCGACGGCCGCGGGCAGCGCCATGCGCTTGCGCATTACCTGCCGCGGCGGCAAGGCAACGACGACCCGCGGCGGCCGCACGGCCACGTTGCCCTGCGCATCCGCACCGATCGAGGCCATCGCCGCGCGTCCGACGGCCGCGACGTCCGCCGGATCGCCGTGCAGCGGCGCCTTGGCCATCGCCGCGAGCTCGATTTCGCCGTTGACTATTTCCGGACGCCAGAACACCGCTTCGCGTTCGCCGAATTCGATGACCGGACGCATGCGCCAGCGCCGCACCGCGCTGCGCGACGAGGCGGGCACTACGGGCTCGAGTTCGACCATCCACCAGCGCCAGAAACGCGGCAAGCCGATCCCGCTGGCGGCATCGCGCGCGTAACGGCTCAGGTTGCTTGATCGATTTCCCATGCTCAGCGCAGCTTCATCATCTCGTTGCGTTCGGCGCGTTGGCCGCGTCCGCAGCCACCGCTTGTGTACGCTCGCCTTCCTGCCAGGCCAGCACTGTCAGCGGCCGCCGCGGGTCCGGACCTTGCCGCATGACCGCCTCGCGCACGAAGACGACGCCGTCGGCCGCGGTTACTTCGGCGCGTATCCTCCAGACATTAACCGGCGCGCCGGCACCGGCGAGCGGCAGCACCGGCAACGGCTGACCGGCGGCAAGCGCCGCAGCCCTCTGTGCAAGATAGGTGTCGACGATGGCGTCGGTCGCTCCCGGCAGCGCCATCAGCACGGTGCGTGACGCGAACTGCGGACTGATCCCCGGCGCCCCGCTGTAGACGGTCAGGCTGCCCGCAAGTCGCGCGAACAGCGCCGGCGTCATGCCCAGAACGCGCTGTACATCGGCAACCGTCTCGAAGGCGGCGTTCGCTGGCTTGTACGGCAGGCCGGCGGCCTGATACTCGGCCGCTTCGGCTCCGTTCGGCCGACGGAAATCGTCGGCGTCCTTCCAATCTTCGATCACGTCGACCAGGCGCGCCGCGGTATCGGCGTCGACTTGCCCGGCTGTCTGCAGCAAACTGTTGAGCAATGCGTCCGGTGCAGCGTTGAGGTCGATTTTACCAGACTCGTCGACCGCACTGGCCGTGACCCGCATGCCATCCTCGTCCCAGGCGTGCACCAGCCCATCCGCGGCCCAGACGCCGGGTATCGTCCGAGGCCGCATCAATTCAAAGGCTGTGCGCGCGATCGCACCATCGGCGAGGGCACGCGCCTGCGCCTGCGACATCGTGTTGCGGGCGGCTTGCGCTTCGTTGCGCATCGCATAGGCGAAGCCGCCGGCAATTACGGTCAGCAGCGCTGTCAGCCACAGGACCAGCACCAGCGCGATACCGCGCTGCGCCAGCGGCGCGGCCGATTCCGAAATGACGATGGGGGCGGTCATCGGCTCACGGCCCCGTGCATCGTCTGCGATTGACATCCCAGCCGCGGCAGCCCGCGTCCGGGGCGATCCTCGGCTCGACCACCAGTGTCGGCCAGCTCGCGCCTTGCGCTGTCTTGACGTCCATACGAATCAGCAGCGGCAGGATCTGCGGATCGTCCCAACGATCGCGCCAGGTCGGCTCTACTGCATCGTTCGCATCGGCATCGCGGCCGAAATACGAAAATTTGAGCTGCGCGATGCCGTCGGCGAGCACCGAGGCGTCGGTGCCATCGAACGACGGCGCCTTGAGCGCGCTGTAATCGGGAATCGTACGCGACAAAAGCAGCTTCGAGGATTCGCCGCTCCCTGCAAGCGCGATACGGAAGTAGTAGATTCCGCCGCCGACCCTTCCCGGTGTCGCCCCGGCGAACGCCAGCGAGTCGCTGGCGCCGGCGAAAACCAGCGGCTGATCGACCGCCTTGTGCAGGCGCAGCGGATGCTCGGCGGTGAGCGCCTGGCGAAGGAACTCGGCGGTCTGCCGCATATCGCCCGCCTGCTCGGCTTTCGCCTCGCCGCGGTCCCAGCTGGTTGCCGAGAGCGAAAGCGAGCCGTAAAGGATGCTCGACATCAGCGCGAGCAGCAGCAGCGCGACCATCAGCTCGATCAGCGTGAATCCGGTAATGCGGCGACTCGGTTCAACGGTCGTCCTCCGCAGCGCGGTCATGGCGTAAGTTCCTTGGCCGCGAGACGAACGGTTGCCAGCGCGATCGAGCGATCGCTGCCGGCGACGCCAGGCCAGCTGACGGTAACTGCGACACGCCACAGGCGCATCGGCATCAGATCTGTCGCCGCGTCGAGTTCGGGCGTGCTGCCCGGTGGCCGGTAAGGTTCGATGCGCGAGGTCCACGCATACTTGCCGTCGTCGGACGTGCCCTGCTGCGCGCCTTCGCGCAACGGCGTCTCGACGCCGGGCGACGCGAGCCGGCTTTCGGCGAAGAGCGTGGCGCGGCTGTATTCGTCCGACAGCGACGCATTGCCGAGCGCACCGGCAAAGATGCGGAACAGAGCGGTTCCAACCAGCGCCAGAATGACGAATGCCGCCAGGACCTCGATCAGCGAAAAGCCTCGCGGCGCCGACAAAACGACCCGTCGCTTCATTCGAGTATCGCGACGCGGCCGGTCAGCCAGTCGACGTCGACGTTGAACTTGCGCTCCCCCGAGGCGAGCGTGATGCGGCCGCCGTTCGAGCCGCCATCGGAGAAAAAGCGGATCGCGCCGACATTGTCGTTGATAAGGTCGCTCTGAGCGGTAAAGAGCTTGAGCTCGACCTCCTGGGCGAGCTTGTGTACACGCGGGTCGGGCGGAACGCTGAAGCTGTGCGCGCCGAGATCGAGCATCAGCACCGCCTCGCCGCGTTGCGCGATCGCCTGGCCGCGCGCCTGGCGCAGGCCTGCGGCGACGGCGCGAGCATCGCTCTTGAGCTCGGTAGTCGATACACCCGGGCCGAACATCGGGATCACGACCACGACCAGGAGGCCGATCAGCGTCAGCACGACCAGCATCTCGATCAGCGAGAAGCCAGATGCTTTGTGCGTCGCATCGACGCGCGCCGATGGCGCGTCCGCAAGGCGATAAGCGGAGCCTTGCACGGCGGTCACTGCTCCCAGCTGGTGACGTCCTTGTTGCCACCATCGCCGCCTTCCTTGCCGTCGGCGCCGTACGAGATGATGTCGTACGCCCCGTGCGAGCCCGGAGACGCGTACTGGTATTCGTTGCCCCAGGGATCCTTGGGCACCGATGATTTCTTCCAGTACGGCCCGTTCCAGTTCGTCATCCCGGCCGGCGCGGTGACCAATGCCTGCAAGCCTTCCTGCGATGTCGGATAACGCCCGACTTCCAGCTTGAACAGGTCCAGCGTCTGGCCGATTTGCTCGATTTCGATCTTCGCCGCCCGCGCCTTCGCCTTCTCGCCCTGGCCGATGTAATTGCCGCCGACGATACCCATCACGATGCCGATCAGGACCAGCACGACGAGGATTTCGATCAAGGTCATACCGCGCGGCGATCGCGCTGCGAGCACGCGAGTTTGGGATCGATGATGATGATTCAACTGCATGGTCGCTTCTCCTCCGCCCGCAGGCGGCCGGTTCGATTAGAGGCAGGTCTAGCTGACAAGTTCGCTCATCCCCATGACGCCGAGCAGGATCGAGAACACAATGCCGCCGATCAGCACGGCAAGACCCAGTATCATCGCCGGCTCGAGTATCGCGAGAAACCGCTTGATCGAAATCTGCACTTCACGGTCGTACACGTCGGCGACGCGGTTGAGCATCTCCTCCAGCCGTCCCGATTCCTCGCCAACGAGAATCATCTGCGTCGCGAGTTTCGGATAGAGACCGGTCTCGACCAGCGGCCGTCCGAAGCCCTTGCCTTCGCGCAGTCGCGTAATGACGCCATCGAGCGCACGCGCGAGCACGGTGTTGGTCATCGTTTCGCGCACGATCGCGAGTCCTGACAGCAGCGTCACGCCGTTGGCGAGCAGCGTCGCCAGCGTGCGCGAGAATCGCGCGACCTCCACCTTGCCGAGCAAATCGCCAAGCAGCGGCAGTCGCAGCAGGCGCGCGTCCCAGCGGAAGCGCACTTCGGGCTTCTGCAGCCGGCGACGGATCAGCCAGGACAGGCCGACGACGATCAGGATCGCGAGCCACCAGTACTTGCGCAGCGCCGTCCCGAACAGGATGACGATCTGCGTCGGCAAAGGCAGCGCCTTGCCGGCTTGCGAGAACGTCTGCTGGAACTGCGGCACGACGAACACCAGGAGCACCATCACCGAAGTGACCGCGACTCCGATCAGTATCGTCGGGTAGATCAGCGCCGACTGCACGCTGTCGCGCAGATCCTTGGTCCGCTCCATCGTGTCGGCCAGCCGCGTCAGCACCGTGCCGAGCGCGCCGCCGGCCTCGCCGGCGCGGACGATGTTGACGTAAAAGCGTGAGAACACCGTGCGATGCGCGTCGAGCGCCTGCGACAGCGCCTTGCCGCCGCGAACATCGTCGCGGACCGTCTGCAGCAGGGTGGCCACCGGAGGGGTCGGCGCCAGGCCGATCAGCACTTCCAGTGCGCGATCGAGCGGCAGTCCCGCCCGAAGCAAGGTCGCAAGCTCGCGGGTGATCGACAGCAGGTTGTCGCGCGTAACGCGCCGCGCTGCGAACCAGCGCCGGCGCTTCGACTTCGGCGCAGCGCCGGCGATCTTGCCGCCGATCGCGGCCTCGACCCGCATCGGCATCAGTCCCTGGTCACGCAGCCGGCCGACGATCTCCGACTCGTTGGCTGCTTCCAGCTCGCCGGCGGCGACATCGCCGGCGGCATTGACCGCGCGGTACTTGTACAGCGCCATCAGCGGACCGCGGCGATGTGCAGCCGCCTCCGCAAACACGAGACCATATTGCCGCAACCCGACACTAGTTTTCGCGCGTGACGCGAAGAACCTCTTCGAACGTCGTCGAGCCGTTGAGCGCCTTGCGCATGCCGTCCTCGTACATCGTGACCATGCCTTCCTTGATCGCCTCGGTGCGAAGCTCCGCCGAATTGGCGTGGCGCATGATGTGCGTGCGCAGCGGATCGCTCATTGGCAACATCTCCATGATGCTGATGCGTCCGATGAATCCCGTTTGCGCGCACTCCTTGCACCCCTTGGCGTGATACAGCGTGATGTCGCCCGGCGGCGCGAACTTGTGCAGGCCCAGCTCGGCGACGACCTCCGGGAGCGCCGTGTACGAGGTCTTGCACGCCGGGCACAGCGTCCTGACCAGTCGCTGCGCCAGGATGCCGATCACCGTCGATGTCAGCAGATAGTCCTCAACGCCCATGTCCAGCAGGCGGTTGACGGTGCTCGCGGCATCGTTGGTGTGAACGGTCGACAGCACCAGGTGGCCGGTCAGGGCCGACTGCACGGCGATTTGCGCGGTTTCGAGGTCGCGGATCTCGCCTATCATGATGACGTCAGGGTCCTGCCGCACGATCGACCGCAGCGCATTGGCGAACGTCAGATCGATCTGCGGCTTGACCTGGATCTGGTTGATCCCGGCCATCTGGTATTCGACCGGATCCTCGACGGTGAGGATCTTGACGTCGGGCTGGTTCAGGCGATCGAGCGCCGTGTACAGCGTCGTCGTCTTGCCGCTGCCGGTCGGGCCGGTGACGAGCAGGATGCCGTGCGGTTCCATCAGCACGTTGAGGAATTTCTTCATCGTATCGTCTTCGAAGCCGAGCCGCTTGAAGTCGAGCGCGACGCCGCCCTTGTCGAGGATCCGCATCACCACGGACTCGCCGTGCATCGTCGGCACCGTCGACACTCGCAGGTCGATCTCCTTGCCCTGCACGCGCAGCCGGATGCGCCCATCCTGCGGCAGGCGCCGCTCGGCAATGTCGAGGTTCGCCATGATCTTGATGCGCGAGATCACCGCTGCGGAAAGGCGCCGCGGCGGTGACTCGACCTCGTGCAGCACGCCGTCGATCCGATAGCGCACGATCAGCCGGTTCTCGAACGGCTCGATGTGGATGTCAGACGCGCGAGTGTCGAGCGCATTGGTGATGATCAGCGACACCATGCGTATCACCGGCGCTTCGGAGGCGAGATCCTTCAGTTGCTGGACGTCGGCGTCGAAGGCAAGATCGTCGCGCTGCTCGACGTCGCCCAGGATCTGGCCCAGGGCCGATTTGCCCGCGCCATATAGCCGCTCGAGCGCCGCCTCGAGCTCCATCGGAATCGCGACCTGCGGTCGCACCTTGCGCCCGGTGACCATCTCGAACGCGTTGACCGTGTACTCATCGGTCGGGTCGGCCATCGCCAGCGCCAGCTCGGTTTCGTCTTCGGCGAGCGGCAGTGCGCGCGATTCGCGCAAAAATCGCGCCGACACGCGCTCCTCGAGGATGGGAAGCTCGGGGTAGCTGGCCGCCTCGACCAGCGGCAATCCAAGCTGGTTGGCCAGCGCTTCCGACACATCCCGCTGGGCGACCACGCCGAGCGTCACCAGCAGCACGCCGAGCTTCTCGCCGGAGTCGTCCTGGATGCGCAATGCGCGGTCCAATCCCGCGGCATCGAGCTTGCCGCGCTCGATCAGTATCTCGCCGAGTCGCTTTCTTTCGGGTGTGTTCACACCTGTCGCCGCATGAAAATCAACGCGCGATCATAGCATGTCGAGCGAGCGCAGAAGTCGGCGAAGCCGGTCGAATCAAGGGTTTGCAGCCGTTTGTCAGCACCGGCTGTCGCCGTCGGACGACGTGCGCCGAGTAGAATGTCGCCTTCCCCCGACGGTTCCCTGCCGACTTCGATGAAACTCAGCTGCTACGCGCTAAGACCCGATCCGTTGACCATCCGGCCCGCGCCACTGACCCGGCCGTGGATGGACCGGATCGCCGACAACCATGCTTATCGCTGTCTGCCGCTCAACATCGCCAACAGCCATGGCTGGGAAGTGCTCTCGCCGTGCACGTTCAGCGCAACATGGTCGGGTGGCATCCACGCGTGGGCGCTGAAGCTCAGCGCCAGCGACGGCTATTCGCGGCTCGGCGATTTTGCCGTCACGCATTTCGCCTATGGCATCGTCACCTTTCACCTGTCGTACCTGTTTCGAACCGAGCCGGGATGGGATCTGTTCGCAACCGGACCGCTGAACGGCGGCAAGGACGGCATCGCGCCGCTGACGGGCGTGATCGAAACCGATTGGCTGCCTTATCCATTCACGATGAACTGGCAGCTGACGCGCCCGGGCACGGTGCGCTTCGAGAAGGACGAGCCGGTGTGCATGCTCTTTCCGGTGCCGCACGGTGCGCTGCAG
>Ga0070678_100000458_pt1 | contig 19465 bp, 18 predicted proteins | sample KBSM73metaG_FD_65647 | JGI IMG/M metagenome (GOLD analysis project Ga0070678, IMG submission 65647) | Miscanthus rhizosphere microbial communities from Kellogg Biological Station, Michigan, USA - KBS M7-3 metaG | ecosystem: Host-associated > Plants > Roots > Rhizosphere > Soil ...
ATCGTGCTCTTGCCGTTCATCGTGCCGACGGCGCTGTCGGCGATCGCGTTCTGGTGGATCTACGACTCGCAGTTCTCGATCATCAGCTGGACGCTCATGCGCATGGGATTGATCAGCGAGTACATCGATTTCCTGGGGCAGCCCTGGCATGCGCGCTTCGCGACGATCGCCGCCAACATCTGGCGCGGCGTACCGTTCGTGGCGATCACGCTCCTAGCCGGCTTGCAGACGATCTCGCCGTCGTACTACGAGGCGGCGAGCCTGGACGGCGCCTCGCCGTGGCAGCAGTTCCGCCACGTCACGCTGCCGCTCCTGACGCCGATCATCGCTGTCGTGATGACCTTCTCGGTGCTGTTCACGTTCACGGACTTCCAGCTCATTTACGTGTTGACGCGCGGCGGTCCGCTCAACGCCACGCACCTGATGGCAACCCTGTCGTTCCAGCGCGCGATCTCGGGCGGCAGTCTCGGCGAAGGCGCAGCGATCGCCACCGCGATGGTGCCGTTCCTCCTCGCGGCGATCATGGTGTCGTACTTCGGATTGCAGCGCCGCGCGTGGCAGCAGGGCGGCAGCGACAAATGAGCACCACGGTCGCATCCGATGCACCCCGGGTAGCCGACACCGAGGGCATGAACTACCTCGTGTCGCTTCCGCGGCGCGTCGTCACCGTCTACGTCCCGCTGGCATTGTTCCTCATCGTGCTTCTGTTTCCGTTCTACTGGATGGTCATCACGACGTTCAAGCCGAACGAAGAGCTGCTCTCGCGCGAAGGCAATCCATTCTGGGTGATCAACCCGACGCTGGCGCACGTCAAGAAGCTTCTTTTCGATACCGCCTATCCGGACTGGCTGTGGAACACCGTGCTGATCTCGGTGGTCGCGACGGCGCTCTCGCTCTTCTGCAGCGTGCTCGCCGCCTACGCGATCGAGCGCCTGCGCTTCCGTGGCTCGCGCTACGTGGGCATGTCGATATTCCTCGCCTACCTGGTACCGCCGTCGATCCTGTTCATCCCGCTGGCGACGGTCGTCTACAAGCTGCAGCTCTTCGATACGCGTCTCGCGCTGATCCTGACGTACCCCACGTTCCTGATTCCGTTCTGCACGTGGCTTCTCATGGGCTACTTCAAGTCGATTCCGTTCGAGCTCGAGGAATGCGCGCTGATCGACGGCGCCAGCCGATGGCAGATCCTGGTCAAGATCATCCTGCCGCTCGCGGTGCCGGGCCTCATCTCGGCGGGCATCTTCGCGTTCACGCTGTCGTGGAACGAGTTCATCTACGCGCTGACGTTCGTGTCGTCGTCGGAGGTGAAGACGGTGCCGGTCGGCGTGGTCACCGAGTTGGTCGAGGGCGACGTTTACCATTGGGGATCACTGATGGCGGGCGCGCTGCTGGGCTCTCTTCCCGTCGCGGTCCTGTATTCCTTTTTTGTCGAGTATTACGTTTCGGGGCTGACCGGCGCGGTCAAGGAATGAAGCACCGTTCGCGCGGGCCACTGGCAGGGCTTGCCGGCCGCTGCGTTAAAATGACGGATTGTTCATTGGGAGAGTGCCATGAGCGACATCCAGGACACCATCCGCGATCAGGTGACGAAGAACCGCGTCGTGCTCTACATGAAGGGCACGCCGCAGTTCCCGCAGTGCGGCTTTTCGGCCACCGTCGCCGAAATCCTGAAGCGCTGCGGCGTGACCGACTACGCGTCGTTCAACGTGCTGCAGGACGAATCCTTGCGCCAAGGGATCAAGGAGTATTCGAACTGGCCGACGATTCCACAGCTCTATGTCGACGGCGAGTTCGTCGGCGGCTGCGATATCCTGCGCGAGATGTACCAGGCGGGCGAACTGCAAGAGATCCTTGCCGCGCAGAAGGCCTGATCGCCCGCGCGGCGAAGCACGCGGCGTGAAAGCCTCGTTCTTCGCCGTCGCGCTTTTCGCGTGGGTCTTGGCATCGCCGGCCTTGGCGGCCGACGCCGATGCCGATGCGCCGTCGGCGCGCACGGAGTCATCGACGCGTGGCGACCTTCGCCGCTCCAGCGCCTACGTCGTCGTCTTCAACCGGCGGATCGTCCGTTTGCGCGCGCCGGTGCTCGGCGTGCCGGTGCAGCAGCGCGCCGCGAACGCGTCGGAGCGCATCCGCGCGCTGTTGAAGGCGCCCGGCGAGCACAAGGTCACGACCGATAAGATCCCGCAGGGCGTCGTCATCAAGATCGACGGTCGTATTGCGTTCGCCATCACGCACGACGACGTCGAGCGGCTGGGCGAGGTCGCCGAAGACTCCCTCGCCGCCGACGCGGTGCGCCACCTCGATCAGGTCATCGCCGAAATGAGCGAGGCGCGCGATCCGCGCGCGCTCCTCACGGGCGCGGGCTGGGCGGCCGTCGCGACGATGATCTGGCTCGCGGCGCTCTGGGTTCTGCGGCGCGTCATGCGGGGCCTCGCACACCGCTTGTACCGCTACGCGGAGGTCAAGGGCGCCGCGATGCGCGCGGCCGGCACGGAGATCGTTCAGCGCGAACGCGTGCTCGCAGCGATCCACTTCGGCCTGCGTGTCGTGTTCTGGGCGGTGGTGCTGCTGTTGACGTACCAATGGCTGGGCCTCGTGCTCGCCCGCTTTCCATACACGCGGCCCTGGGGCGAGGGCTTTGCGTCCTTTCTCGTCGATACGTTCTCCGACATGCTCTCGGCGGTGGCCGAGTCGGTGCCGGGCCTGATGGTCGCCGTCCTCATCTTCGTGCTCGCGCATTTCGCGAACGGCGTGCTTCGCGGATTCTTCGACGGCGTGCAGTCGGGACGCCTCAAGCTCAACTGGATCGACTCGGACTCGGTAAGGCCAACGCGCCGCCTCGTGACGATCGCCGTCTGGCTGTTCGCGGTCGCGATGGCATACCCGTACATTCCGGGCGCGGAGACCGACGCGTTCAAGGGATTGTCGGTGCTCCTGGGCCTGATGGTGTCCGTCGGCGCGTCTGGCATCGTCGGGCAGGCCGCGAGCGGGCTCATCCTCATGTACACGCGCACCTTTCGGCCGGGCGAGTATGTGCGTGTCGGCGACAGCGAAGGCACCGTGGTCGCGCTGGGCATGTTCACGACGCGCGTGCGCACGGGCATGGGCGAGGAGCTGACCATGCCGAACTCGATGGTGCTCGCCACCGTGACGAGGAACTATTCGCGTACGACCCGCGGCCCGGGCTTCATCGTGGATGCGACCGTGACGATCGGCTACGACACGCCGTGGCGGCAGGTGCATGCCATGCTGATCGAGGCGGCGCGGCGCACCGGAGGCGTGCTCGCCGAGCCTGCGCCGCAGGTCTTCCAGACTGCGCTGTCCGATTTCTATGTCGAGTATCGGCTGGTGTGCCAAGCCATTCCGACGGAGCCGCGCCCGCGCGCCGTGGTCGTCTCCGGGCTGCACGAAAACATCCAGGACGTGTTCAACGAGCACGGCGTACAGATCATGTCGCCTCACTACCTCGGCGATCCCGCCGACGCCAAGCTCGTGCCGAAAGCCCGCTGGTACGAAGCGCCGGCCAATCCGCCGCGTTAGTGCGAGCGCGGGATCAGGTTCGCGCGCGTTGCACGCGCCTGACGTCCGGCACGCGGCGCATGGCGCGCATCACGTGCGCGAGGTGCTTGCGGTCGCGCACCTGCACGCTGAAGAACATCGCCAGCACGTCGCCACCATCCGGGCGCTCCATCGAGACCGTGTCGATGTTCGCGTCGGCGCTGCCGATGCTGGTGGCGAGGTCGGCCAGGAGCCCGCGGCGATCGGCGACCAGCACGCGCACGCCGGCGTCGAATACACCCTGCACGTCAGCGGCCCATTCGACATCGACCAGCTCGCCCGAGTCGACGCGCTGCTTGCGAAGCGTGACGCAGTCACGCAAATGCACGATCAATCCCTGGCCTTTGCGGAATTGACCGACGATCGTGTCGCCAGGAATCGGGCGGCAGCAGCGCGCGTACTGGATTGCCACGCCTTCGACGCCGCGAAGCGTGAGCGCGCCCGGCTTGCCGGAAGGCGCGGGCTCGTCGCCCTTGCCGTGCGTACGGGTGAGCGCCTGCGCCACGACGAACGACAGGCGCTTCCCGAGGCCAATGTCGGCCAGGATCTCGAGCTCGGTCTTCGTGCCGTACTCCTTCGCGAGGGCTTCCCAGCGGTCCCAGGAGATCGCGTCGGGCTCGACCTTGAGCGTGGCGAGCGCCTGGTTGAGGAGCCGCTCGCCGAGCGCCGCGGATTCCTTTTGCTGCAGGCCCTTCAGGTAGTGGCGAATGCGCGAGCGCGCTTTGCCGGTGGCGACGAACGACAGCCACGACGGGTTGGGCCGCGCCGTCGGCGAGGTCAGGATCTCGACGTGGTCGCCGTTTTTCAGCTCGGTCCGCAGGGGCAGGAGCTCGTAGTTGATGCGCGCCGCGACGCAGTGATGCCCGATGTCGGTGTGAACGCCGTACGCGAAGTCGACCGCAGTGGCGCCGCGCGGCAGCGCCATGATCTTGCCTTTGGGCGTGAAGACGTAGATCTCTTCGGGGAAGAGGTCGCCCTTGATGTGCTCCAGGAATTCCTTGGAATCGCGCGACTCGGACTGGATCTCGAGCAGGCTCTGCAGCCAGCGGTGCGTCTCGCGTTGCGCCTCGGCGAGATCGAGTTCGCCTCCCTGCTTGTAGAGCCAATGCGCCGCGACGCCGGCCTCGGCGATGCGGTGCATGTCGTGAGTGCGAATCTGCGCCTCGAGGGGCGTGCCGAACGGACCGAAGAGCGTCGTGTGCAGCGACTGGTAGCCGTTCGCCTTGGGGATCGCGACGTAATCCTTGAACTTGCCGGGAATGGGCTTGTAGAGCTCGTGCAGAACCCCGAGCGCCGCGTAGCACGCGGTCTTGTCGGGCACCAGGATGCGCACGCCGTAGATGTCAAAGACCTGCGAGAACGTGTAGTGCTTCTCGAGCATCTTCTTGTACACGGAGTAGATGGTTTTCTCGCGGCCGCCGACGGTGGCCGGAATCTGCTCCTTGGCAAAGCCTTCCCTCAATACGTCCAGCAGCCGGTTCATTACCTCGCGCCGGTTGCCGCGCGCGGCCTTGATGGCATTCGCCAGGATCCGATACCGCATCGGATGCAGGTGCTTGAACGACAGGTCCTGCAACTCGAGGTAGAGCGCATTCAAGCCGAGTCGATTTGCGATCGGCGCATAGATGTCGAGCGTCTCGCGCGCGATGCGGCGACGGTGCGCATGCGCCATCGCGTCGAGCGTGCGCATGTTGTGAAGGCGATCGGCGAGCTTGATCAGGATGACGCGGACGTCGCGCGCCATCGCGAGCAGCATCTTGCGGAAATTCTCGGCCTGCGCTTCCTCGCGCGTCGAGAACTCGATCTGGTCGAGCTTGGAAACGCCGTCGACCATCTCGGCGACCGGACGACCGAACGTGTGCTCGAGCTCGCTTCGCGAGACCGAGGTGTCCTCCATCACGTCATGTAGCAGCGCGGCGGCCAGTCCCTCGGCGTCGATGCGCCACTCGGACAGGATGCTGGCGACCGCCAGCGGATGCGTGATGTACGGCTCGCCCGACTTGCGGAACTGGCCGCGGTGGGCGGTTTCGGAGAATTCGAACGCGCGCTCGACGAGCGCGACGTCAGGCGGCGGCAGGTAGTGGCCGAGGTGTCGGGTGAACTCGGTGATCTCCGACATGACCGGCCCGCGTCACCGACATCGTCTACGGCTGCGGCGGCGCAGTCTTGTGCAGCATTTCGATGCCGATCTTGCCGGCGGCCAGCTCGCGCAATGCGATCACGGTGGGCTTGTCGCGGTCGGCGTCCAGCAGCGGCGCGGAGCCCGAGGTGATCTGCCGCGCACGATTGGTGGCGGCGAGCGTCAGCTCGAAGCGGTTCGGGATTCGGGCTAGGCAATCTTCGATCGTGATGCGGGCCATGAAATTTTCCTCAGGTGGCGGAGTGCGTAAGTTCGGCAATCAAGCGGGCGTGGCGAACGAGCTGCCGCGACGCAGTGAGACGCGCGGCCCGGACGATCACGGACAGGTCGTCGACGGCTCTCGCAAAGTCCTGATTCATAATAACATAATCGAACTCGCCGCAGTGACGCATCTCTTCGCGCGCGGCTTCGGAGCGGCGCGCGATCACTGCCGGCGAATCCTGGCCACGCTTGGTGAGCCGGTCGCGCAGCGAGGCCTGCGACGGCGGCAGGATGAAGATCAGCACCGCCGACGGGATGAGCAGGCGCACCTGCGCCGCGCCCTGCCAGTCGATCTCGAGGAGGACGTCGTGCCCTTCCGCGACCTGCTGGCGGAGCCACGTCGCGGACGTCGCGTACCAGTTGCCGTGAACGTGGGCGTGCTCGAGAAATTCGCCCTGGGCTTTGAGGGCCATGAACGTCGCCTCGTCGACGAAATGATAGTGCACGCCGTCCTGCTCGCCCGGCCGCGGCGCGCGCGTCGTGTACGACACCGACAGCCGGATGCCGGGCTCGCGGATCAGGAGCTCGCGAACGAGGCTGGTCTTGCCGCCGCCGGACGGTGCTGCCAGGACGAACAGACAGCCCGAGGCAGGTGGCGCGTGGGTGGCGATGACCGTCATGTTCCCGGCCCGCGCATGCGGCCTCCCGGTGATGGATGGGCAAGCGTCATATCCGTTGTCGGCCGCGTCGGCACTCGCGCCTACCGTCGATCCCCACGCTTTGCGTGGGGCTCCTCGCCGGTCGCTCGGCCATGCGGCCTCGTTGTGATAGGAGTGGCAAGCGTCATATCCGTTGTCGGCCGCGTCGGCACTCGCGCCTACCGTCGATCCCCACGCTTTGCGTGGGGCCCCTCGCCGGTCGCTCGGCCATGCGGCCTCGTTGTGATGGGAGTGGCAGCGTCATATCCGTTGTCGGCCGCGTCGGCACTCGCGCCTACCGTCGATCCCCACGCTTTGCGTGGGGCCCCTCGCCGGTCGCTCGGCCTCCTACTCGATGTTCTGGACCTGCTCGCGCATCTGCTCGATCGCCACCTTGAGCTCGAGCGAAACCTGCGACAGCTCGGCGTCGACCGATTTCGAGCCCAGGGTGTTGGCCTCCCGATGCAGCTCCTGCGCGAGGAAATCGAGGCGCTTGCCGGCGCTGCCGCCCTGGGACAGCACGCGCCGGACCTCCGCCACGTGGGTCGAGAGCCTGGCAATCTCCTCGGCGACATCGATTTTCGATGCGAAGAGCGCCAGCTCCTGTTTGAGGCGATCGTCGTTGAGGTCGATTCCCGCCTCCCGCACGCGCGCGCCGAGTTTTTCGGCGAACGCCGCATGCAGCACGGGAATGCGCGGCGTGACGCGCACGACCTGCGCGTCGATGTCGGCGCAGCGGGCGAGGAGAATGTCGCGCAGCTTCTCACCCTCGCGCGAACGTGCCGCGGCGAGCTCGCCCAGCGCGTTGTCGAGCAAGCGCTGCACGGCTTCCGCAAGAGCCTCGGGCGCGATCGACGGCTCTGCCAGCACCCCGGGCCACCGGAGCACCTCCGCTGCGGAAAGGGGGGCGGAAGTGGGCACAAGCTGCCGAATTTCCGTCGCAGCGGCCGCAAGTGCCATGACCCGCTCGCGATCGATCGCCATCCCGCTCGCGCCGGCCGCGGCCCGGGCAAGCGCAACCCTACATTCGACCTTGCCCCGTTTAAGGGCGCCGGAGAGCCGTTCGCGCAGCGCCGGCTCCATTGTCCGCAGCTCATCCGGCAACCGAACCGTCACGTCGAGATATCGATGGTTGACCGAGCGGAGCTCGACCGCCAGCGAGAAGCCCGGCAGCTCCACGGCAACGGCCGCAAAGCCCGTCATGCTGACGATCATCGGGGCAAATCGCGCGTTCGCGCCGGTTTTGCGAAGATATCCAGCTTTACTTTAGGGGCGGGCATCCGGAGAATGTATGCGTTATCCGCCCCCCGCGCAACCGAGTTGCACGATTTTGGCACGCGAATTGCGGGCGGTTTCGCGGATCACGGGGTCGTTGTCCCCAAGACCCCTTCAAAGACGCTTCCGATGCCCGTTCCCAACCAGGCCCTGCCCGGCGGCTACCAGCTGCTGAACTATCGAATCGACCGGCAGATCAGCCGCGGCGGCTTCTCCATCGTCTACCGCGCATTCGACGAGACCGGCGCCCCGGTCGCGATCAAGGAATACCTGCCGTCGTCGCTGGTGCTGCGCACCGAGGGCGACATGGTTCGCGCCACGTCGGCCGAGAATATGACCTCGTTCCGCTACGGCATGAAGTGTTTATTCGAGGAAGGCCGGGCGCTGGCCAAGATCAACCATCCGAACGTGGTACGGGTGCTGAATTTCTTCCGTGCCAACGAGACCGTCTACATGGTCATGCGCTACGAGCGCGGCCGCACGCTGCAGCAACAGATCCAGATGCGGCAGGACCAGATGTCGGAGCGCTTCGTCCGCCACGTGTTCATGCATCTCCTGAATGGCCTCCGCGAGGTCCATACCCACAAGCTGCTGCATCTCGACATCAAGCCCGCGAACATCTACCTGCGCACCGACGGCAGCCCGGTGCTGCTCGACTTCGGGGCGGCGCGGCAGACGCTCACCAGCAACCGGCCGAAGCTCGCGCCCATGTACACCCCGGGCTTCGCTGCGCCCGAGCAGTATCGCGACCCGGACCGGCTCGGTCCGTGGACCGACGTATACGGCACGGGCGCGTCGATGTTCGCGTGTCTCGCGGCGTTCGCGCCGCAGGCAGCCGATGCACGGATGCAGGAAGACCACCTGGTGCCGGCCAAGCGGATCTGGTCCGGCCAGTATTCGGACAACGTGCTGGAGGTGATCGACTGGTGCCTGCGCCTCGACCCGCTCGAGCGTCCGCAAAGCGTGTTCGCGCTGCAAAAGGCCATCCGCGACATCCCGCCAAAAAAGCGCAAGCAGACCTTCCTCGGCAGCATTCGCCGGCGCCTTTTCTCGGAAATCAGTCCGTAAGGGCGGTCAGGCACGCGCCTTAAAGAAACGCTCCTCGCACCCCAGCCCGACACCGCATGCGCTTCACGATTTTCCAGGACTCGCGCAAGGGCTCGCGCAAGGTCAACCAGGATCGCCTCGCCTACACCTACGGTCGCGACACGCTGCTGCTCGTGGTTGCGGACGGCATGGGCGGCCACGCGGGCGGCGAGATCGCCGCGCAGATCGCGGTGCGTCTCTTCATCGAGCGCTTCCAGCAGGAGGCGAAGCCGGTCCTCAAGAATCCGCTCAAGTTCCTGCAGGAGACGATGCTCCGCGCGCATGCGGCGCTCGGTTCCTACGCCAATCAGTTCTCGATGCTGGAGACGCCGCGCACCACCTGCGTCGCAGTCGTCGTGCAGGCGAGCCAGGCCTATTGGGCGCATGCCGGCGATTCCCGGTTCTACCTGTTGCGCCAGGGCAGCCTGATCGGCGTAACCAAGGATCACTCGAAGGTGCAGTACCTGCTCGACCAGGGATTGATCGGCATCGCCGACATGGCGGTGCATCCGGACCGCAACAAGGTCTTCAGCTGCCTGGGAGGCCTGGTCGACCCCGTCATCGACCTGTCGCGCCGCACGCCGCTAAAAAACGGCGACGTGATGGTGCTTTGCACCGACGGCGTGTGGAGCACGATGTCCCAGGGCGAAATGGCGACGTGGCTCACGTCCGCGCCGATCCTCACCACGGCGCCCAAGATGATGGACCAGGCTGAGCAACGCGGCGGCGCGGACGGGGACAACTTATCGGCGATCGTCGTGCGCTGGGGCCCCGAGATGCTGACCGAGGAAACCTCGACCACCACGACGGACACGCTCGGCCTCGGCGAATTCGCGACGGAGATCGACCGCACGATGACGCTGTCCGAGCGCCGCGGCACGAATCGCGACCTGACCGACGACGAGATCGAGCGCGCCATCCAGGAAATCCAGTCGACGATCCAGAAGTACCGCAAGTGAGTCAGGTATCAGGTATCAGGTGTCGAAATTCAAGCACGACGTGGTATCCGGGTCCGTCAAAGTGCATGCACGCGACGTTCTGGTGAACCGCGAATCCATGTCGCGCTAAACTTCGCATTGGGCAGGATAGAGGCAGGACGCTCGTCCTTGCCATTCTGATCCCTGACCTCTGATCCCTGATCCCTGAATGCGCCTCCTCGTCATCGACACCGAAACCACGGGGCTCGACCCGAAGCAGGGGCATCGAATCATCGAAGTCGCGGCGGTGGAGGTCTCGGACCGGCGACTGACCGGGCGGCACGTGCATTTCCATGTCAACCCGGAGCGCGAAATAGACTTCGGTGCGACGGAAGTCCACGGCATGACGTGGGACGATCTCCGGGACAAGCCGCGCTTCGCCGACGCGATCCACGATTTCCTAGCCTTTGCGCAAGGCGCGCAATGGGTGATCCACAACGCGCCCTTCGACGTCGCGTTTCTCGACGCCGAGTTCGAGCGCGCGCAGATGCCGCGCTGCGGATCGATCTACGCCACGCTCACCGACACCCTGGCGCTTGCGCGGGAGAATTTTCCCGGCAAGCGGAACAACCTGGATGCGCTGTGCGAGCGGTTGGGCGTGTCGAACGCCCACCGCAGCCTGCATGGCGCGTTGCTCGATGCCGAGCTTCTGGCCGAGGTCTATCTGGCCATGACACGCGGCCAGGAAACGCTGACGATCGACATGGGTGCGCCGCGATTCGCAACGGGAGCGCCGCAGGGTCTGCGCTTCGTCAGGGAAGGGCGTCTGCCGCTGCCGGTATTCGAGCCCGACGCCGACGAACTGGCCGCGCATGCGGCGTACCTGGAGGCGCTCGAGCGTGAGTCGCGAGGCCGCTGCGTATGGCTTGCGCTCGGGCGCGAGCTCGCCGCCGCCTGAGGCTTCACGCTTCGCGTCCCGCGTCGAACGTGATGCGCTCCGCGACCCGGCCCGCATGAAGAACTGGCGCGACAATGTCCGTGGCGCGCGTCTGGCGCACGTCAGGCGACCGGTCGCCCGAAGCGACTCATCGCGCACGGCCGCCGCAGCGCCTGTCACATCGTTGTCATCCGGCCCGTCCACGATCGCGGTGGCGGCGGCTTCCGTGGCGCTTCACTCCACCGGTGCCGGCACGCCCCCGAGTCTTCGCGTGCCCGAAACCACGCCGATCAACCGCGAGCTCTCGCTCCTGGCCTTCAATCGGCGCGTGCTCGCGCTGGCTGAAGACGCGGGCGTGCCGCTGCTCGAACGGCTGCGCTTTCTCTGTATCGTCGGCAACAACCTTGACGAGTATTTCGAAATCCGGGTGGCAGGGCTGAAAGAGCAGATGCGCGCGAAGATTCCGCCTGCCGGGATGACGCTGCAGTCGATGCGAAGTCTCCTGGCCGAAGTGAGCGCGACGGCGCGCGCGCTGATCGACGACCAGTATCGGCTGCTGAACCAGCAGATACTTCCGGCGCTTGCCCAACGCGGCGTGCACCTGCTTCGAGGCGCCGAGCGCTCGGCCGTCGAGCGCACCTGGGTTGCCGATTACTTCCGCCGCGAAGTGCGGCCGCTTCTGACGCCGATCGGACTCGATCCCGCCCATCCCTTCCCGCAGATCGTCAACAAGAGTCTGAACTTCATCGTCGAGCTTTCGGGCAAGGACGCGTTCGGCCGCGAGACGACCACGGCGATCGTGAAAGCGCCGCGTCTCTTGCCGCGGGTGATCAAGATGCCCCCCGATATCGCGTCGGGCGACAACGAGTTCATGCTGTTGTCGTCCGTGATGCACGCCCATCTGGGCGATCTCTTTCCCGGACGGCAGATCGTCGCCTATTCGCAATTTCGGGTCACTCGCGACGCCGAACTGTGGATCGACGAGGAGGAAGTGAAGAACCTGAGGCAGGCGCTGCAAGGTGAATTGCCCCAGCGCCAGTTCGGCATCCCGATCCGACTCGAAGTCGCCGATACCTGTCCCGAGCACCTGGCGCGTTTTCTGTTGCGGCAGTTCGACCTGACGGACGAGGACCTCTACCGCTGCGCCGGACCGGTGAATCTGATGCGCCTCGCGTCGATGATCGACCAGGTCGAGAGCGATACGCTCAAGTATCCGCCGTTCGTCCCGGGAAGGCCGCAGCGCCTCGCGCACGAGAGCGACATCCTGGCCGTGCTGCGGCAGCGCGATGTGCTGCTGCATCACCCCTTCCAGTCCTTCGAGCCTGTGGTGGACTTCATCCGCCGCGGTGCCGACGACCCCGATGTCGTCGCGATCAAGCAGACGGTCTATCGCACCGGGGTCAACTCGGCGCTCATGGAAGCGCTGATCCAGGCTGCGCAGCGCGGCAAGGAAGTCACGGTGGTCGTCGAGCTGATGGCGCGCTTCGACGAGGAGGCGAACATCAACTGGGCGGAAAAGCTCGAGCACGCGGGCGCGCAGGTCGTCTACGGCGTGTTCGGCCTGAAGACCCATGCCAAGCTGGCCCTGATCCTGCGGCGCGAGCGCGATGCAAAGGGCACGATGCAACTCGTCCCTTATGCGCATCTCGGCACCGGCAACTACCATCCGCGCACGACCGCCCTGTATTCCGACTTCGGCCTGCTCACCGCAGATGCGGATATTTGCGCCGACGTGAACGAAGTGTTCCTGCATATCACGAGTCTCGGCAAGGCATCGAAGCTGCGGTGTCTTCTGCTCGCCCCGTTCACGATGCATCGCCGCGTCGTCGAAATGATCCGCCGGGAAGCGAAGCACGCCGCGGAGGGACGTCCGGCGCGCATCAAGGCCAAGATGAACGCGCTCCTGGAAGAGGGCGTGATACGGGCGCTGCAGGCGGCGTCACAGGCGGGCGTGCAGATCGACCTCATCGTGCGTGGCGCGTGCGCGCTGCGACCGGGAGTCATGGGACTCTCCGAGAACATTCGGGTACGCTCCGTGCTGGGCCGCTTCCTCGAGCACCATCGCGTGTGGTACTTCGAAAATGGCGGCGAGCCGGACGTATGGCTCGCGTCGGCCGACTGGATGGGCCGCAACATGTTTCGGCGGATCGAAGTCGCGTTTCCCGTAAAGGACCCGGAGCTGCGGCGCCGCGTTATCGAAGAAGGACTCGATATTTACATCGCCGACAATGTGGACGCGTGGGAGCTGGGAGCCGACGGCGCATGGACACGATGCCGGCCGCAGGGACGCGGGCGCGCGGTGAGCGCCCAGACCGAGCTCCTCGCCCGAATGCGCAGCCCGGGCGTTGCAGACTGATACGACGGCCATGGACCTGATCCTCTGGCGCCACTGCGAAGCCGAAGCCGGCGAGCCCGACCTCGGACGCAGGCTCACGTCCAAGGGACTGAAGCAGGCGGAGCGCATGGCGGCGTGGCTCGAGCGCCATCTGCCGGATTCGTGCCGGATCCTCGTGTCTCCTGCCGATCGCGCCCAGCAGACGGCGCAGGCGCTGCCGCGCAAGTTTCGTACGGTGCCCGAGCTCGCGCCCGGCGCGTCGGTCGCCACCGCGCTCGCGGCCGCGAACTGGCCGGACTCGCGCGAGCCCGTCATGCTGGTCGGTCATCAACCCACTCTGGGCATGATCGCGTCGCAGTTGCTGGCGGATGAAGCGCTGTACTGGTCGATCAGGAAAGGCGCTGTGTGGTGGCTCTCCGACCGTGCGCGCGAGGAAGGTGCTGCAGTGGTGCTGAAGGTGGCGATCGGTCCCGATTTTGTCTGACGCCTCTAAACGGTGCACATCCGACGCGCTGAACGTCCATCGCGTTGCATGACGTGGATTCAAAGGTTTAGCGGCGACTCGTCACAGACTGTGGCGAGTGGTTGCTTACCTTGATCGAACCGGCTTCCAATCCGTAGAACGAGACGCGGATCACAGCGTGTGTTTGGCGGGCGCTTCGGCCGTCAGTCCCGCGTCGGCGTGCGGGCTTCGCGTTGATGCGCGATCTTGACGCGAGGCCATCCAGGTTCTGCGATTCGGCGAAGGGGTCAACCACGCATGACGGCGATCTACGAGAACGAGCATGAGGCGGCATTGCACGGCGGAGCGATCGAGGCTCTCGCCCGCGAGATGCAGCGGTCCACCGATGAAGTGCGGACGATCTACGAGGGCATGTATCGCGCGTTGCGCACGCAGGCGCATGTGACCGATTTTCTGCCGGTGCTGGTTGCGCGCCACGCACGGGAGGCGCTTCGCCGTTCCTCGTCGCGCTGATCGATTGCACGCGCCTTGCAGGGACCGTCAGGGCGTCCGCACGATCACGCGTCCCGTCATGTAGGGATGCACGGCGCAGACGTAATCGTAACTTCCCGGCCGGTCGAAGGTGCGCTGGAACGACGCCTCGGGCAACAGCACGCCGGTGCCTGCTGCGCCGTCGGCGAACGCCAGCCCATGCGGCGCGCCGTCGTCATTGGTCCATACCACGGTGTCCCCTGCCGCAACGGTGGTCTCCGCTGGCGCGAACGCGAAATTGCGGATCTCGATGCGCTTGCCCGATGCCGCGCCCCGCGCCGCATCGGGTTGCACGACGACCTTGCGCGGCGCGTTCCCGACCGTGATCGTTTTCGTCGTTCCGCTTGCAAGGTCCACCACGCTCAGGCTGTTAGATCCCTCGTTCGTGACGTAGAGGGTGCCGCCTCCCGTCGCGGCGGCCATCCAGTGCGGTTGCTTGCCGACTGCAATCGAGCGTATCGGTTTGTTGGTCGCGGGGTCGAACAGCAGCACCTCGCCCGGTCCCTGCACGATCGCCGCACCGCCCGGCGCGCCCCGAAAGACGTTGGCAAGGTGGGGTGATGCGCCCGTGGGGACTTCGGCGACGATGCGATCGCCGGCGGGGTCGAGCACCTGCACGGCATTCACGCCCGCCATCGTGAAATAGAGCTTCGCGCCGTCGTAGCCGAACTCGAGGTCGCGCGGTGGCTTTTCGAGCGGAACGCGGCGGGAGACCGTCCGTGACGCCAGATCGATCACGACCAGCGCGAAGCGGCCTGGTGCCTGCGAAGCGACATAGGCCTCGCGCCCGTCCGGCCGGAGTGCGATGGTATGGGGCTTGTCCACCGGCACGGTGGCGACGACCGCCTGTGTCGCCGTGTCGATGAAGGCGACGCGGTCGTCACCGTAAACGCCGGCCAGGAGCAGGCTCCCGTCGCGGCTCATGGCGAGTCCGTGCGGCGATTTCCCCACGTCGATCGTTCGCGCCACCTTGTCGGTCGCGGTGTCGATGACGCTCACGGCAGACGCGCCGTCCCCGCTCACATAGACGGTGAGACCGTCGGGTGATACGGCCATGCCGTGCGGTCCCATTACGACGGGTATGGCTGCGACGACCGCCGCCGAGCCGATGTCGACGACGCTTACCGTGTTGTCGGCGAAGTTGCCGACGTAGGCCTTAGGACCGGCTGCGGCCGCGACGGCTGCGAAAAACGCGCAACCGGCCAGAACGACCCACCGGCGACCAACCTGGAAAAATCTCATCATGCCGACCTCCATGTCGAAGGAACACCCTGTCCGCGGAATCGCGGAAAAATGAAAACCCTGCCGGGGCTACCGTTTTCCAGCCCGCGTTATTCGTTCGGGAATAAAGTGGCGCTGGCGCCGGTCATGCGTCGTAAAGGAGTCGGTGTGCCGGGTCGGAGCCGTTTTGAAACACTCGTGCTGCCGCATTTGGATGCGGGGTACAACCTCGCCCGCTGGCTGACGCGGGACGCGCAGGATGCCGAGGACGTGGTGCAGGATGCCTGCATCCGGGCGCTCAAGTACCTGGGGACGCTTCGCGACGAATCGGCGCGTGCGTGGTTCCTGACGATCGTCCGGCGCGCCTTCTACGACTGGCTCGGGCGCAACCGTCCCGCGGCTGTGACCGCGGCGGGCAGCGCCGAGGCTGAAGCGGTTGCGGACACCGCGCCGGACCCGGAGACGGCTGCGCTTCGCCGCGCCGACTTGCGCGCGCTCGACGAGGCGCTGGCGGAATTGCCGCTGCCGTTTCGCGAAGTGCTGGTCCTGCGCGAACTCGAGGACCTTTCGTACAAGGAGATCGCACGCGTGGCGGACATCCCGATCGGCACCGTGATGTCGCGACTCGCGCGTGCGCGCTCCCTCCTGCAGCGCTCGCCCCTGTTGCAGGAAGTGCGCTCCAACCCCGTACGAGGCACGCGATGAACTGCGTCGAAGCGAGCCCTCTCATCGCCGCGTACGCCGACGACGAAGCCGGCAAGGCCGACGACGCAGCGCTTCGCGTCCATCTTGGCACTTGCCGGGAGTGCGCGCAGCGGCTCGAGGGCGTTCGCGCGCTGAAGGTCCGGCTCAAGGCGGAAGTGCCCTATTTTCGCGCGCCGCCGACGCTCCGCGAGCGGATGGCGGCGGTCGCACGAGCGGCGCCGGACGGCGAACGCGAGGGACGCGGTCTGCGCTGGCGATGGCTCACCGCTGGCGCGCTGGCGGGTTCCGCCGCGACCGTGCTCGCGTGGCTGCTGGCAGGCGCGGTGATGGAATGGCGCGCGAGCGAGGATCTCGCAGTCGAGGCGGTGAACTCGCACGTGCGCGCGACGCTCACACACGCCGCCATCCAGGTGGCGTCGTCCGACCAGCACACGGTCAAGCCGTGGCTGTCGGCGCGCCTCGATTTTGCGCCCCCGGTGAAGGATCTCGCGGCTGAAGGATTCGCGCTGGCCGGAGCCCGTCTCGACTTTCTCGACCACCGGCCGGTGGCGGCGCTCGTCTATCGCTATCGCGACCATGTGATCGACGTGTACGTGCGCCCTCAGTCGAGCTCCGCCTTCGCGGCTTCACGATCGGTCAGGGGATTCAACGTCGTGCATGCCGCGGGCCTCGGCATGGACTGGTTCGCGGTCTCGGATGCGAATGCCGAAGCGCTCGGCCAGTTGGTCGACAGGCTCTCGCGAGACGCCGCCGTGCCGTGACGTCCGCGCGTGCTCGGGACGCGATTTCATCATTCTGACGCACCATCGCGGCAGCATGCGGCATGGATTTCCACCCCGTATCGATTGCCAGGCCGTCATCGGCGAATCGTGTCTGTCATGATTCCCGCATGAACGGAATTCGCGCTCCGATCGTCGTGCTCGGGTCCGGCGACATCGGCTCCGCGGTCGCGCACGCGGCGTGCGCGGCCGGGGCGCCGGTCGTGCTGATCGACGCCGCCGACCCGCCGTGGCCGCGGCGTGGAATGGCGTTCGTCGACGCGTGGTACGTAGGGGCCACCGAGCTGGATGGCGTGAGCGCGTGCTTCTGCGCGTCGATCAGGAGCATCCCCGTGGTGCTGGACCGCGCGGATCGCATCGCTGCGACGACGTGGTCATGGCAAGGCGTCGCGACCGCGCTGGGGCCCGTGGCGCTCGTCGACGCGCGCGTTGCCAAGCGGTCCGCGCCCGCGATGCTGAAGGACGACCCCGCTGCGACCATGTTGACGATCGGACTCGGTCCTCACTATTGCGCGGGCGTCCATGTCGACGTGGCGGTGGAAACGGCGTGGGGCGACGACCTCGGCGCCGTGATCGAGCGCGGCGAGACGCGACCGCTTGCAGGCGAGCCGCGCGCGCTTGGCGGCGCCGGACGGGAGCGATACGTCTACGCGCCGCGCAGTGGCCGTTTTCGCACGTCGCACGCCATAGGCGATCGCGTCGCCGCGGGCGAGACCATCGCGGCGCTCGATCGGGAGCCGATGGCGGCGCCGTTGTCCGGGGTGCTCCGCGGCCTGTCGGCGAACGGCGCGCGCGTGGCGGCGGGTCAAAAGGTGATCGAGGTCGATCCGCGCGGCGATCCGGCGTCCTGCTTCGGCGTCGGCGAACGTCCCCGGCGCATCGCGGCGGGCGTCATGAAGGCGCTCGCCCAGCGCGCACTCGTCGCGGATCCGGTCGCCGCTGCGGTTGCGGTTTGACACGTCAACGCGTCACCCAGCGGTACCCCAGCGCGCTCCAGGCCGCTTTCTCCTGCGCCAGCAGGTGGGCCGTGAGCGGGTGCGCGTTCTGCCAACGCGCGGCAACGCGAAATCGGATCTGCTCGCCGACCGCGAGCTCGATCCGCGGCGTGTCGATCGGTCCGCGGGCATGATGGAACAGCACCGCGAGCCGCAGCGCCAGCTGCAGCGCACGCGTGTCGACGTCCTGCAGGAACGGCGCCACCTTGGTGAGCCCGCCGCGACACCCGAGCACCAGCATGGCGAGACGCTGCTGCTCCTGTGCCGAGAACCCCGGCATGTCGGCATTGCCCAGGATGTACGCGCCATGCTTGTGAAACCCGAGGTGCGACACGGTGTATCCCACTTCGTGGAGCTGGCCAGCCCAGCCTACGGTTTGCAGCGAATCCTCGCGCGGCGCGGGCGCGGCGTGCTGGTAGAGCGCCTGCGCCATCGCGGCGACGCGTCCCGCGTGCTGGCGGTCGACATGCCAGCGCTCCAGGAAGCGCTGCACCGTCGAGACGCGCACGTCGCGCCGGATCGTGCGGCCCCGCAGGTCGTAGAGAACGCCGAGCCGCAGCGCTCCGCCGACGGGGTTGATCCGCGGGACGCGCAGCAGGGCCAGCGCGGCCGCCATGATCGACTGCCCGCCCGCCAGCACCGGCACGCGTTCGGGCTTGAGCCCGGCGAGGTTGAGGCGATCGACGTGGCCCGCACGCGCCATCCGCTTTTGCAGCCGCGAAAGGCCGGACGGCGTGATTCCGCCCGACGAGAGACCGTTCTGCTCGAGGATTTCGGCGAGCGCCAGGGCCGTGCCCGACGACGCGTAGGCCTCGCGCCAGTGGGTCGGTCCGAACTCGCGCGCGATGGCCTCGATTTCCGCGCGTGCACTCGTCTCGGCCGCGGCGAACGCTTCCGCGGACAGCCGCCCATCCGCGAAAAAGCGCTGCGTGAAGCCCACGCAGCCGATGTTGAGCGACTCGAGACGCTCCGACTCGAGACCCCGGCCGATGATGAATTCGGTCGACCCGCCGCCTATGTCGATCACGAGCCTCGGCTCCGCCGAGAGCGGGAGCACGTGCGCGACACCGAGGTAGATGAGGCGCGCCTCCTCGTGGCCTGAAATGACGTCGATCGGAAACCCCAGCGCGGCTTCGGCCTGGCGCAGGAACGGCGCTGCATTCGTCGCAACCCGGAAAGCGTTGGTCGCGACCGCGCGCACGGCCGACGGGGGCATCCCGCGCAGGCGCTCGCCGAATCGCGCGAGGCAGGCGATCGCATCCCGGCGGGCGCGGGCGCTGATGCGTCCGCGCGCGTCGACGGCGGCGCCCAGTCGGAGCGTTTCCCGAACCGTGTCGATGCGGAAGATCTGATCGCCCTCGACCCGTCCGAGTTCGAGCCGGAAGCTGTTCGACCCCATGTCGACGACGGCAAGCGTGGAAGGCGGCGGCGTACGGCGCATGGCGATCGAACCATAGCAGAACAAGTTCGCCGAAGCTCCACGCGCGGGGCGGTCTCTGCAGGCGTATCCGGCGCGTCGCGTGCAGCGCGGCTTCTGCTAACCTCACCGCTCCCGTCGCCCACACCGCACCGCATGCCCGTCGACTATCTGCAGAAGATCCTGACCGCGAAGGTCTACGACGTC
>Ga0070678_100000468_pt1 | contig 19290 bp, 16 predicted proteins | sample KBSM73metaG_FD_65647 | JGI IMG/M metagenome (GOLD analysis project Ga0070678, IMG submission 65647) | Miscanthus rhizosphere microbial communities from Kellogg Biological Station, Michigan, USA - KBS M7-3 metaG | ecosystem: Host-associated > Plants > Roots > Rhizosphere > Soil ...
CAGGTCAAAGATCAATCGAGCATCGCCGCGCTGACTGAGCCGCTGCTAAACGCCGAAGAAGCAGCGCAGCTGCTCCACGTCCCTCGGAGCACCGTCTATGAGCTGGTGCGGTCGCGGCATCTTCCGCATGTGCGGGTGGGCCGAACGCTGCGCTTCACCCGTCAGGATCTCGCGAGGTGGGTACAGAGAAACACCTTTCGTTGACGCGCCGGAGCGAGTTCGACCCTGTCGGGATATGTCGGTGCCAGCCTTTTTTATCCCGAGGCTCCAGACCCCAAAGGCAGCCTGGGATTGGTACGTACACGCCGTCGGGCTGCATGATGACGAGGCCGAAGCTCTGTACGAAATCGACTATCAGCACGATGGCGATCGCTACGGAGTCCGCGTCGGCGAGCCTCGCCACATCTACCGCGAAAGACGGGACCACGCGGCGGGTATCGGCCTGGCGCAGGACGACGCTCATGGTCTTCAGAGACGGGCACGATCGTGACCGCGATCATGCGGGCTCCCAGCGTCATCTTTGTATGGAGCCTCCCGCCATACGGGAGCTGGGGGAATCCGTCATTGGTCGGGACTGGCGAGTTGCGTAAGGCTGTTCCCTTTGGCACGTAGCAACCAGCTCGGCCGGTTCCCCGTCGCATGCTGGCCAGAAACTTCCGACTATCGACATGCTCGCACCCCCAGCCTTCAAGGAGGCCCGGATCAACAACGTGGTGAGGAACTACACCTAGGTCCGGGCGAGGACGCGACGGGACCTAGCTGGGTGGGTGCATCGGAATACCTTGCGGTAGCAAGGGATGCCTTTCGATCAATGCCTACAACAACTCCCGGATCGCTTCATCGAAGACCTTGGATTCCTCGAAGCTGAAGTGGGGAAGGGATCGGGCTTCTCCGCCGGTCGGCCCGATCAGAAACAGCGGGGTGATGCGCCTTGGAAATTCCTTTTCCCAGAACAAGGCTTCGTCGGACTCGATCTCGCCGGCCCAGCCTTCGGCTTCGCGTTCTTCACTCCACCGCCATAGGTCGACGCCAGCCTGTTCGGCGATTCCTTCGAGGAAGTCATCGGTGACGTAGCCGGTGTTTTGAGCCTGTTGCTCTCGATAGAAGAGGTCGATGAAGGTCCACATCTTCCCTTGCTGTCCCGCCGCCAGCGCCGCTACGTGCTGTTCCCTGAATTCAGGTCCATCGTGGGTGTCCGTCTGTATCGAGCGGTACACGATTCGCAGTTTGCCGTCGCGGACCCAGTGGCGGATCAGAACGGGGATCGCGCCCAACATCACATGCCGCACCTCCGCGCACTGCAGGTCGCCGAAAAGCTGCAGCGTGACCGGCGCTTGGGGATCCCCGAGGGAGGTGCCGCGCTGGGGAATCCCAGCGAGCAGAGTCTCGGTGCGCCTGATGGCGTCCTCTTCCGCGGAGGAAAACGATTTGCTCTCGGCTCCCACCGACGGTCCACCGCCGGTAGCCACAATCACGGCGATGACAGCCACAGGCACGGTCAGCGCAAGGGGGAAATAGCTCAGCAGATCTTTCCTCAACCCTTGCATTCCAAAAAAGGTATGGCATAGTACCCCAATGGTCAAGGTTTCAAACTCGTTCGACACAAGTTGATCCAATGACCCTCAGGGCCAAAGCACTTCTCGTCTGCCTTTTGGCCCTCCTCGCTCCAGTCGCGCTCGCCACCACCTACGCCCTCGCTTGTGGTGGGGCGGTTCAGCTGCCGGAACTTCATGCTGTCACCAACCCCGCCGCCCCGAATACCCCCAAGTGCCTCCGCGCGAGGCCGGTTGTCTGCGCCACCGGCAACCAGACCGAGGAACAGACCGACCTCGCCCTGGGTGGCCGCGGCCCCGGCCTTCACATCACCCGCACCTACAACTCCCAAGCTGCCGCCGAAGCCAAATCAAGCGGCGCCTGGGGCTACGGCTGGTCAGGCCCCTACAGCTCGCACCTGGAATTCAACAAAGAATCAGGCGCGATCACCGTCGTCCAGGAAAACGGGTCCACGGCACTCTTCAACCTTGAAGGCGGCGCATACGTCCCTGGCGCCTGGATCCAGGCCACCCTCGTCAAAGAAGGAGAAAACTACGTCTTCACGCTGCCGACGCAGGAAAAATTCAAATTCAGCAAAGAAGGCTGGCTGACCGAACAGAAAGACCGCAACGGCAACGCCATTACTTGCACCTGCATCGGAAGCTCTCCGTTCTCGGTCAAAGACGCCGCTGGCAGGGAACTGAAATTCAGCTACACCGAAGGCCGTGTGACGAGCATCGAAGACCCGATGGGCAACAAAGTCAAATACGCCTACGAATCGGGCAACCTTGCCTCGGTGACGCTGCCGGGGGAAGAAACCCCCCGGTGGAAATTCAAATACGACGCCTCGCACCAGCTGACCGAAATGACCGACGGCCGCGGCGGCGTCGTCAAAACTGCATACGACGAAAAAAACCGGGTCAAAGAACAGATCGACCCGATGAGCCGGGTGATCAAATTCGCCTACGGCGAATCCGAAGGCAAGAAAACGACGACGATCACCGAGCCCAACGGCTCGACTACCTTCCAGAAGTTTAATGCCGCCGGTGGCCCGCTTGAAGTGATCAGGGCCAAAGGCACCGCCCTGGAACGGAAAACGACTTACGAATACGACTCGGGGTACCGGCCGATCAAAATGAACGACGCGCTTGGGCACGCGACGACTTACGCCTACAACTCAACGGGAGATCGCACGCTCGAAAAAGACGCCGAAGGCAACGAAACGAAATGGACCTACAACTCCACCCATGACGTGTTGACCGAAACCACGCCCAAAGGCGAGGTGACCACCTTCAAACGAGACGCCAAAGGCAATGTCGAAGCGATCGAACGACCCGCACCGGGCGAAACCACCCAGAAAGCGACCTTCAAATACGCCACCAATGGCGATCTCCAATCTGTGACCGATCCGCTCGGCCGCGAAACGAAATTCGAATACGACACCTACGGCAACCTCAAAGCCGAAATCAACCCGGCGGGGGACAAGACCACCTCGACCTACAACAAAGACGGTCAGCAGCTGACCGAAGTCAGCCCGCGCGGAAACGAAGAAGGCGCCAAAGCCGAAGAATTCGAAACGAAAATGGAACTTGATGCGCAGGGTCGCCCGATCAAAATCACCGATCCGCTCGGCCGCGAAACGAAACTGGCTTACGACAAAAACGGCAATCTGGAATCGGCGACCAATGCGCTCGGCCAGACGACCAAATCCACCTACAACGCCAACGACGAGGAGACCAAAGTCGAAAAGCCGAACGGCAATACGACCGAATTCGGCTACGGCAGCATGGGGGAACTCAAAAGCCGCACGAACGGCAACGGCTACATCACCAAATACGAACACGATGTGCTGGCCCAGCTGACCGAAACGATTGATCCCCTCGAACGCAAAACGAAACGGGAATACGACGCGGCGGGCAATCTCAAAAAAACCGAAGACGCCCTCGGGCGCACGGTCTCCTACGCCTACGACAACGCCGACCGGCTCAAAGAAGTCAACTACTCGGAAGCTTCCACCGCCGACGTCACCTACAAATACGACAAAAACAGCAATATCGTGGAAATGATCGACGGCACGGGGACGACCACGAAAGCCTACGACCAGCTCGGCCGGCTGACCGAAGTCAAAAACGGCAAATCAGAAGTCATTAAATACGCCTATGACCTCGGCAACCAGCAGACCGAAATCGTCTATCCCAACGGCGAAACCGTCAAACGCGCTTTCGACAAAGCTGGCCGCCTCGAAAAGGTCACCGACTGGCTCGGCAAAGAAACCACCTTCGCCTACAACCGGGACTCGCAGGAGAAAGCGATCACTTTCCCTGCCGCGACCACCAACGTGGACGAATACGCCTACAACAGGGCAGGGGAGATGACGTCGGTCTCGATGAAGAAGGGGGCCGAAGTCCTGGCGTCGATGACCTACACGCGGGACAGCCTCGGGCGGGTCGAAAAATCTGTCGATACCGGCTTCTCCGAAGAAGCCGAACGCAAATATGAATACGACACTGCCAATCGACTGACCAAAAGCAACGGCACGCTCTTTGAATACGACGCTGCGAATAACGTCAAAAAAGTCTCTCCGACGACCTATACGTATGACAAAGCGGATCAAATTGCGACGGCGAGCAACTCGACCTTCGAATTCAACAAACTCGGCCAGCGCGTGAAAGAAACCCCCACCGGCGAAACCTCCATTCCCTATTCCTATGATCAGGCGGGACGCCTGACCTCAACTAGTAGCGGAGGATTTGAAAGCACCTTCAAATATGACGGGACGGGCTTGCTGACCACCGAGACTAGGAGCACTTCTACTTACCCGATGGTCTGGGATTCCACCTCGGACATACCGCTCGCGATCCGGGCGGGCCAGAATTACTACATCTACGGTCCGGCCGGTCTGCCGATTGAGCGGATCTCGGCCGGGGTGGCCTCCTACTACCACCACGATCAGCTGGGGTCGACGCGAATTCTGACCAACTCGAGTGGCGAAACGATCGGGACTTATCGCTACGGGCCCAACGGGGCAATATGGAAACAAACTGGGACGGGAACCAACTTGGGCTTCGCTGGTCAATTCCGTTTGAACACCCAGAAACAGCTGATTTACCTGCGGGCGCGAGTCTACGATCCGGTGACGGCGCAGTTCCTCAGCCCCGACCCACTGGCTGCGGAATCAGGGGAAACGTATGCCTATGCGGCGGCCAACCCGGTCAATGCCGGTGACCCCCTTGGCCTTAGTCCCTTCTCGATCAGTTTCGGCGGCGATGGGTGTGATAATCCTCCGCCGCCCACCCCTAATCCTCAAACCCCCACCCCTCCATACCCCACCCCCACGCCAAACCCCCACCCGACGCCAAACCCGAACCCCAAGCCCAAGCCGACCTTGGTTCCTAAGTCGTCCGAAGGCGTAGGGTGTGGGACCTTAGCGCTCAAGGCAGCAGCGCACGGCTTCGCTGGGGCAAATCATCTCGCCTTCCAGGGCATCAAGAAGGCTTGGAACGTGGCGAGTAAGGTGAACGGTTTTGTGGCCGCCGCTGGCACGTATGTAGGGGTTCGCCTGGGGGTGGGCGCGTTTGCATACGCAACGGCAGAGGTGTGGGTCCCCACTGTCGCTGTGTGGGTGGCAGCTGCCGAGGTAGGAGCCGCGTATGGAGCTGCTTGGACGGGGGCGCTTGTATATGCAGCCTGTCGAGGTGCCGGCTCATAGCTTTCCACGCTGTCTTTCCAGCGCCCTGGGGTGCCGACTAGACGAAGGTTGATCCCGAATCGGTCCCCAACTCCAGCTCTATCAGGCCAGATTTGCCCCCCGCTGGATGGCCTGATTGTTGAAACCTGAGTTGCCCGTTGCCCCTCGGTGAGATGCCTAGGATTCACTGAGCAAGCTGTCGCGTGAGTGCCGCTGCCCAAGAGAATCGGCGAATCCAAACAGGGCGAGACTGCCGTGGAACTTCGCCCGACCCCCAGGCCTGATTTTTCGGCGCGATTGGCCGGGCCGCCACGCAACGTGTCCCGAAATATGTCCCCGACTCCACCGAACTCCGCTGAACTGGACTGATCTCCTTGGACGCCACAGGCACGAATCGGCCGCAAATGGCTTCGCAGAGGCAATTCTCAGTCCGGAAACCGGGGTTCGAATCCCCGTAGCGGTACTTAGGATGGCGACTCAGGAGGTCGAGAAGTCGCCGAATTCGGTTTGCAGAACCACGTCGGTATACACCTCTGAGACGTGGGAGCGGACGCCGCGCACGTCATCCTCAATTGCTATGTGTCTGAACTTCAGTTCCTCGCTGATGAATTCCTTAGCCGCTTGGAAGACGAGGAAGAAATCGGGGGGAGAGTCCTCCTCGCGCAGCTTCCACCAGTCCGCGATTTTTTCGGTCGTGCCCATTCGCTTTAACTCCGCGGGATCGGACACCTCGAATCGCTGGGCGACCTGACGGGCTAGCTTCATCGCAAGAGAGGCTTGGTTGGGCGCTGATTTTTCGCCGCAGTGTTGTTTCCATCGCTGGGAGAAGCTCGTGCTGGACACGGTCTTGCCTTGGCGAGAGCGGGCGGTGAGGCTGGTTCGCCCAACGTAGAGATGGCGATCGCCTTCACTGAAGAGGTAAATCCCGCGCTCGTCGCTGGTAGGCGGCTTGGCCGCGCCGAAGGCCTCAGCAGCAAGGAGCCTTGAAATCAGGTCGGGAAGCCCGGCGATCAGCCTCTCCCAATCAGCCTGCGAGGCAACCGGTGGAGCTGCGCTCAGCAAGGTCATCATGGATTTGGAGGTGGGGAACGAATGGCTACTGCTGGAGTTCGTCGATCCGTTCTGATGCTTCAGCCTTGGTGAGACGATCCAGGTCCTCCTCTGGTATCGGTTCACCGGCTTTTGCCGCCAGGGCCGACAGATACTCCCTTTGTGCATCGGTGATCGATTCTTCGCCGGTTATCCATTCATCAGGATCGCGTACGAAGTCGAAGTTTGGATCGCCTGCCAAGTTCATTGCCTCCCTGGGTGCAGGCTATCCGCTGTTTAGGCTTCCAGCAGCCGTTCGATTGCAGCGATGAATTCGGCGGTGCCCTGGACGAACTCGGCGGCTTCCTCGGCACTTGGTGGCGCCGCCTCGTAGTCGCCTTCCTCGCGGGCGGCTTTGGCCCGGCGGGCAAGGGCGCTGAGCTGCTGGTCGAACTCACCGGGCGCTACGAAGACCTGGCTGAACAAAGTCCAGATGCCGCTGTGGGTCTTCGCGAACTCCCCTCGCTCTGAGAGGGCGGCTCGGGCCGCGTAGAGCATTGCGTAGTAGGCCGCGCTGACTACCACGGCGGGATGAGCGGTGCCGAGAATTGCTTCGGCGTCAGCCTGCCGGTCACGCGCCTGCTGCATGAACTCCTCCGAGCGGGGGCTCAATCCAGCGCGCTCCCAGCGAGGACGATCTTGTCGCGGTCGACCTCTTGGATGAAGAAGGAATCGATCGCGCGGCGCCCCTTTAGCCACTTGGGGTCGTGGACCTGGACGGAGTAGTTGAAGGGGCTCTCGCCCTCTGCGATCGCGGCATCTTCGCTGAGGTCGCCAACTATCCGCCCATAGCGATCACGACCGCCGTCGGCGATCACGAGGAGGTCGACGTCCGATTCCGGGTGCGCCGTCCCGCGAGCCCGGGAGCCATAAAGCCAGAGGCCGTGCAGATCGCCGCCCAGCACATCGTTCAGGCGCGATAAGAAGCGCTCGATCACGCGACGCTCGCCATCGGTGAGTTGCGCTGCGGTCAGCCGATCAGCAGTTGGATGATTCATGCCCTCAAGGATAGGTCGCGAGCAGGCGCGTGACGGCCTTATCGGGTGATCAGTGTCTCGTAGACCTGTTCGAGCCGGTCGACGGAGCTCTGGACGCTGAGCTCGTGCCAGTGGTCTCGGTACCAGTTGAGCGTCGACTCGCGGAGCTCCTGTCTCCGATCGACCACCTCTACGACGGCTTTCGCGAGGTTGGCCGGGCTCCAGTCGTCGACCACGAAGCCGTTTACCCCGTTCTCGATCAGCTCCTTGGCGGCGTTGTCCGGAGCGTCGATGGTGACGCAGGGGGTTCCGAAGGCGGCGGCCTCGATGACGATCAGGCCGTAGCCCTCTCGGAGCGAGGGCAGGAGCAGGCAGGCGGCGTTTTGGAGCGCTTGATTGAGGTCGTCGTCGAGGACGAAACCCGGTAGCCGCACCACGTCCTCGAGCCCTCGCTCGGCGATGTCGTGGGCGATGTCAGCGCGCTCGGGGCCGTCGCCGACGATCGTGCCCCGGATCTCGGCGTTCGAGCGGCGCGCCCGCTCGATCACCTCCGGGATCAGGGACGCCTGCTTCTCCGGGATGTGCCTGCCTGCGAAGACGACGGTCGGCTCCGCGGGCGCGGCCGCCGAGCCGGCTGCTTTCGGTATCTCCGTCGCGAGGCCGGTGAGCCGCAGGACGGGAGCCCTATGGGCTCCCAGCCGCGCCTCGTGCATCGCGGAGTAGGTCACGCCCTGGTCCGCGAAGCGCATGCAGAGCTGCTGGATCGTGTAGCCGACGCGACCGAAGACCGCCCCCGTGTAGCTGATCCAGTACTCCCGCGGCCAGACCTCGAGCCAGTCGACGACCAGCTTCGGGCGGTGGCGACGGCGGAAGGCGAAGGCGAGCCGAGCGGCGATCACCGAGAAGAACGGAAAGGACGCGCTCTGGACGACGTCGTAGTCGCGGCCGTGGCGGAGGAGGTGGATGAAAACGCCGATCCCGAATCGCACGGTGGGCCAGATGCGCCGGTTACCCCGCGCCGAGTAGAAGGGGCTGTTGGGGGCGACTTTGACCACGCGGTAGGGACGGAACCCGGGCGGATCCTCGGTCTCGACCTCGCGGGTGATGTAGGAGACGGAGTTGGACTCGGCGAGGCCCCGGGCCAGGGCGTCGTAGTAGCGCTCGAGGCCGCCGATGTTCTGGGGGAAGAGGCGGTCGTAGACCAGGGCGATCTTCATCGCTTGGCGAAGGCGGTGAACCTCGCCCACGCCGGCTTTGGCTGGAAGCCGGCGGTGAAGAGGCCGGTGTCGCCGCAGAAGTTGCACGCCGTGGCGCTGGGGTCGTCGGTCAGCGACCACCAGTCGACTCCCTGCAGCCGCCAGCGCCGGCGATTCGTCTCGAACAGCGAGAAGGCGCGACCGAGTTCGCGGGCCTGGCCCTTGAGTCCCTTCTGGAACGGGCCCTTGGCGGCGGATCCCCAGCCGATCTCGGTTATCCACAGCCCGGTGCCGGCGTCGCCATTTGCCTTCATCACGACCCGCACCGCGTCGATGGTTTCGGCCAGGGAGGCGGTGTCGTACGCGTAGGGGTGGAGGGCGACGCCGTCGAAGCTGCTCTTGATCCCCTTGACGGCGTAGAGCTGGTCGAGGAAGTCGGCGGCGCTGTAGGCCTTGGGGGGTCGCTGTCGCGGGGTCGCGAACATGCCGCCGAGGAGCAGCTTCGCGCCGGGGTCGACCGCCGAGATCGCCGCGCGCGAAGCGACCAGCAGCTTCGCGTACACCGCCGAGGAAACCGGGTTGGTGAAGAAGAAGAAGTTCGGCTCGTTCCAGATCTGCCAGAGCCTGATCGGCTGATAGGGGAGGGGGTCCGCCGACACCGGGCCGTGCTCGGCCCAGAAGCTGCCCCCGGGGCCGTAGCGCTTGGCGGCGCCGCTGAGGAAGAGCTTCCAGGCGGGGAGCTGGGCGACCGGGAGGTTGTGTTCGATCGGGGTCACCCAGGACGGCGACCCCCAGATCACCGGCAGGATGCGCAGACGATGCCGCAGCGGGGCCTCGACCAGAGCGTCGAAGCTCGACCAATCCGGGGCGGCTCCGGCAGCGGGCTGAATTGCCGACCAGGAGAGGGGGACGCGAAGGCTCCCGACCCCGCCCGCGGCGATCTTCTCGACCTGGGCATCGGTTGGCACGGCGACGGGATTGACTCCCCAGAAGGCCGTCGGGACCGCCGATCCAGCCGAAGCGGATGCTGGAATCGCGCCGGCGAGGGCCGCCAGGACGAAGGCGACACCGATCCACCGGCGAGTCATCTCCGCCTTCCTGCCAAGGGGAATGCCACCGCCGGAATATACCTGCCACCTCTGTAGGGTGAGCCGGCGTGGCGACCCGGCAATCAGCGCATCCGGACCGCTCCTAGCTTGGGAGCGGCACTGAGCAGGCGGCGCCCGCCGGGGGCGGAGAAAGTCCTCGCGTTCGCGGCCCTGCTGCTCGTTCTCGGCACGGCGGTCCTGCGGCTGGCCGGTGGTCATCCCCCGTCCGTGATCGCGATCGGCTGCCTGGTCGCCCCCGGGTTCGCCGCGACCGCGCTGCTCCCCACCGAGCTGCGAGCGGTGCCGATCAGCTGGCTGCTGGCGCCGCCCCTCGGGTTCGCGATCACGTCGATCCTGCTGATCTCGGCCTCCGGCCTCGGGTTGCCGCTCACCGAGGCGACCATCTACGTCCTCCTGGCGGCCGCCTGCGCGGCGGGGCTCGCCGCCTCGGTCCGCTTCTCGGGCTCGTTGCCGGATCCACGGATCCGGGAGCGCGCGGCCGCCGCGCCGGAGATCCCCATCCTGCTCGCCGGCGCCGTGCTGCTCGGCATCGGGCTGCAGGCGCAGGCGATCGGCGGCAGCCCGCTGCCGGGGGCCGACTGGGCCCACTACCTCCTGTACTCCAGCGAGATCGCCCACCATCACGGTCTCCTGCTCGAGAACCCCTACTGGATGCTGGGGAACTCGACCTTCGCCGAGGACCCGGGAGTGCCGTCGCTGTACGGCGCCTACCTGATCCTCTCCGGCCACGGAGCCGGGCTTCTGTACCACGGAATCTGGGTCTTCGCGGTATTCGGAATCGTCACCATTTTTATCTTCGTCCGCGCCCTTTTCGGCGACATCGCCGGCGTGGTGGCGGCCGCCGTCTGTGCCGTCGCCCCGCTGAGCCTCAACATCCTCACCTGGCACGGGCTGGCGAACGTCTACGCGATCATGTACGTCCCGCTGATCCTGCTGGCGGCCGGGATGATGCTCCGGGGGCGGGTGACGGCACGATGGAGCGGTTTCCTGGCGCTGTTCCTCGTCGCCCTGGTGGCAGGTCACCGGCTCACCTTCCTGATCGTGGTCGTCGCCCTGATCCTGCTCGGCGCCCTCGCGCTGGTCCGGGCCCCGCGGACGACGCTCGCCTTCGCCTTGCGGACTGTCCTGTTCGGCGTCGCGTTCGGGTTCGGCGTCGCCGTCTACCTGATCCGTCAGGCGAGCTCGCTCGGCGGCCTGCAGAGCTACAAGGCCTACCTCCCGACCAAGATCGACAGCGGCACGCTCGAAATGGTCGCCCGCTATCTCAGCTGGCCGCTGATCGTCGCGGCTGCACTCGGCCTGGGGGTCATCCTCCTGCGCAAGCGACTGCGGCTGGACCCGGCCGCGTACGTGCCGCTCGCGTTCCTCGCGGCGCTGCTGCTCGTCGGGGTCTCCTACCTCGTCCACTTCCCCACCGAGTACTCGCGGGTGGTCTATTACCTGCCGATCCCGGTCGCGGCGCTGGTCGGGATCGGGATCACGGGCATCCCCGGTAGGGCGGCGCTCCTGGTTGGGGTCCTCTTGGTTGCCGTGGTCGCGCCTCTCAGCTACACGAAGGCGGGAGAAGCCCGCGACTTCTTCACCTTCCTCGATCCCGGCAGCGAACGCGGGCTCGACTACCTGTCCCGTCGGCTGGAGCCCGGGGACGTGGTCGCCGCCGACCGCTGCTGGAGCTTCCTCGCGACCTGGGAGCTGAGGCACCGGGTGCTCGGGGGGCTGGACCCCTCTCTCAGCCTCGCCGGATCGGAGGCGAGACCCGCGAGCGTCGCCCGCAAGATCCTCGTCGGCTCGGGCGAGTCAGTCAGGCTCGCGAAGCGCTACGGCGTGCATTACGCGCTGATCGACCCGATCTGCACCAACGAGCTGGGCAGGCCACCGGTCGTCCCCACCCATGGGGCCCCCGTCTACGAGAGCACCCACCTGGTGATCATCCGCTTCTAAGCGAGTACCTGCCCCTGGCGCTGAAGAGGAGGCCGATCAGGGCGAGGGCGCCCGCCGCGAGGAAGGCGATGCTCAGCGGGGCGCGATCGCCGGGCTCGCTCGTGTCCGCGACCGGCACCGCGATCGTCTTCGGCTTGGCGGCTGGATGGACCGAAGCCTGCCTCGCGCTCTGCTTGCTCGCCGCCTCCCGCTCGATCACCACCCCGCGTTCGAGGGCCTGGACCCGGGCTTCGACCTCTTCCGGGCTCTGGGCGCTGGGCGGGTTCAGCGGAGCGGGGAGGTGGTGGACCCTGTCGTTGAGGGCGTTCGTGAAGCCGACCGCTTCCGTTTCCGGCGGAGGGTGGGAGGGCACCGCGTAGAGCGGACCGGCGGCGCTCGCCGGGGCGGCCCAGATCGCGAGCAAGGCCACGCTCGAGATCGCGGCGGAGCCGAGCCGGCGCCGAAGCCACGCCGGTCGCCGCGACGCGTCTTCCTGATAGGAACTGCGAGGCATGGGAACGGCGAATGGTAGACGGCGCGGCAGGGGCGCCCTGGTCCTGCTGCTGATCGCGCTGGCGATGCCCGGCTGCGGTTCCGGTTCGGCGACCGGGGTCGACTTCGAGGTCGCCTTCCAGGCCAACGACCGCAACCTCTGGACGATGGGAGTCGACAATCACGGCAGTTGGGGTTTCGAGCTGGCGCCGGGAACGAGCCCGAGCATCGTCCGGACCCCGGCCGGCTTCGGCGACCTCGATTACGAGGCCGCCTTTCAGGCCAAGGACGGCCATCTGTGGACGGTGGGCTCCGACAACCACGGCGACTGGGGCTTCGAGCTGGCGCCGGGGACGAGCCCGAGCATCGTCCGGACCCCGAAGGGCTTCGGCGGCATCGAATACGAGGTCGCCTTCCAGGCCAGGGACGGGCACCTCTGGACGGTGGGCTCCGACAATCACGGCTCTTGGGGCTTCCCGCTGGCGCCGGGCACGAGCCCGAGCATCACCAGGATCGCGAAGGGCTTCGGCGACCTCGAATACGAGGTCGCCTTCCAGGCCAGGGACGGCCATCTCTGGACCGTCGGCGCGAGCAACCACGGCGATTGGCGCTTCAAGCTCGCGCCCCGCACGAGCCCGAGCATCGTGCGGACCCCGAGCGGCTACGGCGGGCTCGAATACGAGGTCGCCTTCCGGGCCAGGGACGGCACCCTCTGGACGGTGGGCTCGAACCAGCGCGGCAATTGGGGCTTCAGGCTGACGCCGGGGACGAGCCCGAGCATCGCCGAATAAGGCCCCGCGGCCGGGAATAGACTGGCCGGCACTTGCTTTCGGCGTACGAGGAATAGGGACAGATGAACGACAAACGGCGGGCGTTGATCACCGGGGTCACTGGTCAGGACGGCAGCTTTCTGGCTGAGCTGCTGCTCGAGAAGGGCTACGAGGTGCACGGCATGGTCCGCCGTCTCTCGACCGAGAACTACAGCCGGATCGAGGCCGTCCGCGACCGTCTGCACCTGCACACCGGAGACCTCCTCGACGACCATTCGCTGGTCAGCGTGCTGCGGGCCTCCCAGCCCGAAGAGATCTACAACCTGGCCGCGATGTCGTTCGTCCCCGCCTCCTGGTCGCAGCCGGCGCTGACGGCGGAGTTCACCGCCGTCGCCGTGATGCGGATCCTTGAGGCGATGCGCGAGGTCTGCCCGGAGGCGCGCTTCTACCAGGCCTCCTCCAGTGAGATGTTCGGCATGGTCCGGGAGACGCCGCAGAGCGAGAAGACGCCGTTCTACCCGCGCAGCCCGTACGGGGTCTCGAAGGCCTTCGGTCACTTCATCACCGTCAACTACCGCGAGAGCTACGAGCTGTTCGCCTGCTCGGGAATCCTCTTCAACCACGAGTCCGAGCGCCGTGGAGTGGAGTTCGTCACCCGCAAGGTCACCCATCAGGTCGCCGCGATCAAGCTCGGGATGGCACAGGAGCTGCGGCTCGGCAATCTCGACGCCCGCCGCGACTGGGGCTACGCGCCGGACTACGTCGAAGCGATGTGGCTGATGCTGCAGCAGGACGAGGCCGAGGACTTCGTGATCGGCACCGGCACGGACCACGCGGTGAAGGATCTGGTCGATATCGCCTTCGACCACGCCGGGCTGGATCCGGCGGACCACGTCGTCTTGGACCCGAAGTTCCTGCGCCCCGCCGAGGTCGACCTCCTGGTCGCGGACGCCTCGCGGGCGCAAGAGGTACTGGGCTGGAAGCCCAAGACCGGCTTCGAGCAGATGGTGCGGCTGATGGTCGACGCCGACGTCCGTCGGCTGGAGGGTGGAGCGCCGCTTATCTCGGCCTAGCCCGACGCGCCCGTCATCTCTTCGCGCCTCTCGCTGACGCGTACCGGCGCCTCGATGATCTCAGTCGAGGTCCTGGCCGCCTCGGCCTTCCTTTCCAGGCTTCCGAGGCTCGCCGGGCTGCCCCGGCCGAGGGACAGAACCGAGAGGAAGAAGCTCGAGAGCATGGTCTGGACCCCGAGCACCGTCAGGGTCACGCCGGGAACCACCAGCCGCATCGTGGTCGTGTAGTCCAGCTCCCCGAAGTCGTGTACGCGCCACTCGTTCAGCGCGAGGAGGAGCAGGATCACCCCGGCGGTGATCATCACCGCGGCGATCACGAGACCGCGCTCAATCGTGAACCCGTCTTCCAGCCGCTTCAGATGGCTGTTGTTGGGAAGTAGACCTTCCATCGCCCCGAACGTTCGGGTAAAGACGGCGAAGGTGATGGCCTGGTAGCCGCAGATGATCGCGAGGCTGCCGAACAGGAGGGTGTGGGCAGCGAAGCCGACGCCGAAGACGCGGAAGCTCGGCATCGCGACCGCGTAGGCGAGCAGCCCGAGGTAGACCATCGCCACCCCCGGGACCATGAACAGCCAGCGCGGGCAGTAGAGGAGGTACAGCCGCAGCGTCCGCCAGCCGTCCCTGAACGTCCGCAGGTGCGGCTTCCGCGACCGCCCGTCGGGATGGAGGGTGATCGGGACTTCGGCGATACGAGCCGGCCGCAGGCTCGATTTGATGATCATCTCGGTCGCGAACTCCATCCCCGTGCAGCGCAGGTCGAGGCGGTCGTAGTGCCCCCGGGTGAACCCTCGAAGACCGCAGTAGACGTCGCTGACCGGCGCCCGGAACCAGGTTCGCAGCAGCCAGGAGAGGAGTGGGTTTCCCCAGCGATGGAGGCGGGGCATCGCCCCCGGCATGATCTTCCCGCCGCCGCGCTTCAGCCGGCAGCCCTGGACCAGGTCGTTGCCTTCCCGCAGCTTGCGGACGAACCGCGGCAGCTCGAGGAAGTCGTAGCTGTTGTCAGCGTCGCCCATCACGATCAGCTCGCCCCGCGAGGCGGCGATGCCGCCCATCAGCGCGTTGCCGTAGCCGGGGGCGCTGACGGTGACCACTCGCGCTCCGCCGGCGATCGCGATCTGGCGGGATTCGTCGGTGCTGCCGTTGTCGGCGACGACGATCTCCGCCGAAATCCCCAACTCGTCGATCGCCGATTGCGCCTTCTCGATGCAGACGCCGAGGGTCTCCGCCTCGTTCAGGCAGGGCATCACGACGGACAGCTCGACCGCAGGTGCTAACCGCGCCTTCATGTCACCCGATCCTTCCCTTGCCAGCTGACTCGCCCGACTGAGCGGCCCAGCATAGAGATTTGTCCCGAGCGCTTTGCCGATCGGCCGCATCGGGCGTGGGGAACCGCGATGTTGCCCATCGCGAGCGATTCTGAGAGACTCGCTGCCGCCGAGAGGCCAGGGACGATGGACGGCAGCGGGAAAGGAAATATTCGATGGGTGCCCCGCTGGGCGTTCGTCGTGCTGGCCCTCTTGATGCTGATGCCGCCGGCCGCCCAATCCCATTCATCTTCAGCCCATCGGGCGAAGGCCGGGGGCGCCACCTGCCTCGGCAAGCCGGCGACCCTCAGGGCGAGTTCTCAGGATCGCCTCGTGGTGGGCACTCCCGGCGCGGACGTGATCGTCGGCACCCGCGCGGCCGATCAGATCCGCGGTAAGGGCGGCAATGACCTGATCTGCGGCGCCGGCGGCAGCGACCTCCTCTCCGGCGGCGCCGGCAAGGACCAGATCGACGGAGGCTCCGGCGACGACCTCGTGCTCGGCGAGGCCGGCGCGGACCGGTTGACGGGAGGGAACGGCGACGACCACCTCGGCGGCGGCGGCGGTCGCGACGAATGCGCCGGCGACGGCGGCGCCAACACCTACGTCGGCTGCGAGGTCCAGCCGAGCGCCCAAGGGACGCCGGACACGGGAGTCGCGACGCCCCCTGCCGCTCCCGACAAATCCGATCAGCCCAATCCACCGGATGAACCCGATCAACCGCCCACGGCCGTCGACGACGAGAAGCTGCTGGACGAGGACTCGGTGGCGACCTCCATCGACGTGCTGGCGAACGACACGGACGTCGACGGCGGCCCGATGTTCGTCGCCTCCGCGACCGAACCCGAACACGGCGAGATCACCGGGGACGGGACGGGACTGACCTACGAGCCCGAAGCCGGCTACTGCAACGACGGCGAAGCACCTGACACCTTCACCTACACCCTCAACGGGGGATCGGTGGGAACGGTCAGCGTGACGGTCGCCTGCGTGACTGCCATATCCGCCAATCCGGCCCTGGCACCGTCGTTCGACCCCGAAGTCACCGACTACACCACGCGCTGCACGGGGGATCCGCTCGAAGTCTCCGGCAGGATGGCCGAAGGAACCCAGGTCGCCGTGGACGGAGGCGAGCCGGCCGGCGGAAAATTCGAGGCGACGGTGCCCCTGGAAGAAAACCAGGCGTTCAGCTTCACCGTCACCGCGGGGATCGAATCCAAGGATTACTTCGTCCGCTGCCTGCCCGCCGGCTTTCCACCCTGGGAATTCGAACAGCTTCACCAATCGAGTCACGAACTCTATGTCGTCGCCCCTGGCCTCTCCCTCTCGGGAATTCCAGCCCAGTACGTCGTCATCTTCGATCGCGAAGGCGTTCCCGTCTGGTGGGATACGGAATCACCCGGCAGGATGATCGACCCGACGATCCTGGAAGACGGCACGATCGCTTGGTGGCGCGACAACCATGGCTTCGTCGTTCACAACCTCGACGGGTCGATCCTCGGGGAAATAAACACCGTGTCAGGTCCCACCGATCTCCATGAGCTTCAGCAGGAGCCAGATGGCGACTACCTGCTGATCAGCTCCAAGGTTCGCGAACACATCGACCTCACGGAGTACGGCTACGGCTCGGACGAAGAAGTGCTCGATTACATCGTCGAGGAGGTAAACCCACAGGGCGAACTGGTCTGGAGCTGGGACACGGCCGATCATGTTGGACTGGACGAGACTGGCCGGTGGTGGCCGAAAATCAATGGGGAAATTCCGAGGGACATCGTGCATATGAATGCGATCGAGCCCGCTGGTGAGAACGCTGTCCTGGTGTCGCTGCGGCATACGGACGCCGTCTACAAGATCGACAAGGCCACCGGCGACGTGCTCTGGAAGCTTGGCGGTACCTGGACCCCGAGGAGCTTGCAGGCGCTGAACGACCCCCAGGGGGCGTATCCGTTTGGTGGTCAGCACGACGTCAGGCTGCTGCCCGACGGCACCATCACCCTCCACGACAACAGCACGGGGTTCGGCAATCCTCCTCGAGCCGTCCGCTATGAGATCGACGAATCGGGACGGACCGCGACTCTGGTGGAACAGGTGACTGACCCGATGGCACCTAGCAGCTTCTGCTGCGGCTCCTCGCGGCGCTCGGCCGACGGTTCATGGCTGATGAGCTGGGGCGCAAACTCCCTGGTCGGTGAGTACGACAGCAGCGGCCAGCCGAACTTCCGGCTCCGGTTCGGCGGGACCATCTTCTCCTATCGGGCCCTCCCGGCCGACGAAGAGGGCCTGACCGTCTCCTCGCTGCGCGCGGGGATGGACACGATGCACCCCCGCTGAGCGGGCGGGCATCCGTCCACTGCCCTGGCGCGCCGCCTCTCCCCTGATTAGGGTCCCGCCCAGTCAAGTCCACCCGTGCTCGTCGACCAGTCTTCAGTCGAGCCACCACCTAGGGGGTTCATCAGATGCCCAAGGGCATGCGTCAACGTCTCACCTTCGCCAACGTCGTCTCCTGCCTCGCGCTCTTCGTCGCGCTCGGCGGCGGCGCCTACGCGGCGACCCAGCTTCCGAAGAACAGCGTCGGCTCGAAGCAGATCAAGAAGAACGCGGTCAACAGCGCCAAAGTCAAGGACCGCTCGCTGCAGGCGATCGACTTCAAGGAAGGCCAGCTGCCGGCCGGCCCTCAGGGGCCGCAGGGTCCGCAGGGCCTGAAGGGCGAGACCGGCGCGGCCGGGGCGACCAGCGTAATCGCGCGGCGTACCGTTGAGTCGACCGGCAACAACACCACGGCGACCGCTTCGATCGACTGTGAGGCCGGCGAGCACCTCGTCGGCGGCGGCGCGGCCTTCGTCAACGGGTCGAACCAGTACGAATTCCCCGCCATCCTGCACGGCAGCGTGCCCACCGGGGCCGGCGGCAAACCGGTGCTCAACGGTGCCGAGGCGACCGGCTGGCGCGCTTCCGCGGAAAACAAAACGGGCGGGACGCGCGACTTCGTCGTCATCGCCCTCTGCGCGAAACCGTAGATAGGCAGTCCTGGGAGGGGTCGCGCGCCGCGAGGCGTCGCGGCCCCTTTTTCGTTCAACCGTCGCCGACGGCAGGGTCCGGGCGCACCGCCTGGTGCAGGAGTCCCCGCCGCAGGAAGACCAGCGGGATCCACAGCGCCGGCAGGCCGGCGGCGAGCAGCACGCCGACGCGCCAGCCGCCGCTCTCGACCAGCGGTCCCGCCACCGCGGAGCCGGCGCTGGCGCCGATGGTCAGCGAGAGCGCCAGCCAGGTGAAGGCCTCGGTGCCGGTCCCCGGCGGCATCGCCGCCTGGGCGATCTGGTTGCGCAGGTTGCTGGCCGGGGCGATGTAGGTGCCGGTCAGCGGCGAGAGGAGGAACATCGCCAGGCTGGAGTCGGCGAGGAGCAGGGGCAGCACGACCAGCGGCTGGTAGATCGCCATTGCCACCGAGCCCTGGACCGGCGTGCTGAAGCGGTGTGCCTGGGCGCCGTAGACAAGCGCGCCGATCGCGGAGCCGGTCGAGACGGCGGCGACGAAGGCGCCGCCGAGGGCGGAGTTGCCCTGCTCGGCGCCGAAGGCGGGGAAGACGACGTCGAGGACGCCGAAGGTGATCCCGATCGGAATTCCGGTGAGGACCAGTAACCGCATAGCGGGGGAGGCGAGGGCGCCGGCCCGGGTGCGGTGCTCGGCCGCCGCCAGCTCGACGCGGCCGAGGATCGGGATCGCCGCGAACCAGACGGCACCGGCGAAGCCGCACCCCGCCGCGGTGAGCAGCGGAGCCGCCGAGCCCACGGTCGCCGCCAGCAGCCCGGTCAGCAGCGGGCCGACGACGAAGAAGACCTCGATCAGCAGCGAGTCGACGACATAGCCGTTGACCAGGTCGTCGGGCTCGACCAGCCGCGGCCAGAGCTGGCGCAGGAGGCCGCCGACCGGCGGGGTCGAGCAGCCGGCCACGGCGGCGGCGAGGACGATCGCGGCGGTCCCCGCCTCCGCTTCGCCGAGGACGACGACGGCGACCAACGCCAGCGCCGCCAGCAGCGCCGAGGGGATCAGCACCGGCCGAGGCCCGCGGCGGTCGACGAGCCGGCCGAGCAGGGGAGAGGTCGCTCCCAGGCCGACGGTGTAGGCGCCGGCGGCGAGGC
>Ga0070678_100000473_pt1 | contig 19250 bp, 16 predicted proteins | sample KBSM73metaG_FD_65647 | JGI IMG/M metagenome (GOLD analysis project Ga0070678, IMG submission 65647) | Miscanthus rhizosphere microbial communities from Kellogg Biological Station, Michigan, USA - KBS M7-3 metaG | ecosystem: Host-associated > Plants > Roots > Rhizosphere > Soil ...
GCGCAGCAGGTAGGACTTCACGAGCTCGCCGAGCTTCGCGGGAGTGATCGACAGCGACAGCCCGGCGCCGAACACCACGGCGCTCGAGGCCACCGGCACGCGGACGTCCTGCATCTTCAAGTACAGCTGCCAGCGCACGAACCGCAGCAGGTAGTTCGCGGTCGCGAGGCCGATCGCCGCGAAGAACGCCCGCCACGCGAAGCCATTCATGCGGTCGCCCAGGTGGCGGACGTCGCCGACCATGGAGAACGCCGCCAGGCCGATCACCACGGCGATCGCAAAGTACAGCCAGCGGCGTGCCACGAGGTTTCGTATCACGCCTTGACCCGGACGAGCGCCGCTCGGTAGCCTGCGGATATGACCAAGCCGGCGAGCATCCTGGTGGTGGACGATGATCCGGAGATCGTGACCATGCTCAGCACGCGGCTCACCAAGCGCGGCTACACCGTCACGACCGCGAGCGACGGCAACCGCGCCATCGAGATGGCCAAGCGCGAGAAGCCGGACGTCGTCCTGCTCGACGTGATGATGCCCGGCAAGTCAGGCTGGGAGGTCGCCAAGGCGCTCAAGCACGACCCGGTGACCCAGCACGTGAAGATCGTGATGGTGTCGGCGATCGGCGAGAAGACGAACGAGATCACGGCGCCGATCTATGGAGCCGACGCTCACGTCGACAAGCCGTTCGAGTTCGAGAAGCTCGAGAAGGTGATCGCCGGCCTTCTCGGCTAGCGCGTCGGAGCAGCGCTAGAGCGAGCCCTTGAGCTTCGCCGCCTTCTGATACCAGGGGCTCTTCGGGTCCGCGAAGTTCAGGATGCGCTGGCACTTGTCCTTCGCCGACGCCGCATCGGAGCTCGCTTCCTTGCTCGCCTGCGTGTACATGTCCGCCGCCGCGCGCTCGAGCGCCTGCTTGTAGATCGTCGTGTTCGCGCCGAGCTTCTCGGCCTCGATCACGGCGAGCCGCGCCTGCTCGTAGTTCTTGTCGGCGAGGTACGACGCCGCCGCCTTCGGCGCGACCCTGCCCATCGCGGCCTCGAGCTCGCCCGAGAACGCACCACCCGCCGCACGATCGAAGTTCGCGGTCTGGCGCAGCGTCGGGAACGCATCGGTCGGCTTCGCCGCGGGCGCCGTTCCCGTGCCGAGGCCGCGCCCGACCTTCACGTAGAGGTCCGCGATGTGGCGCAGCTCCTTGGCCTCGGACTCGTCCGCGCCCTTCGCCGCAGACGACAGAAGAGTTGCCGCCTCGGTGAAGCGCTTCGCGCGGTACAACGCGTCGGCCTTCGTGCGCGCCTCGCCGGTATCGACGGTGGCAACGCGCTTCGGCGGATCCTTCCTTGGAGTCTCGCGGGGCGTCTCGCGCGGCGGATCCCTCTTCACGATCTGCTTCGGCGTCTCGCGCGGCGGATCCTTCTTCACGATCTGCTTCGGCGTCTCGCGCGGCGGATCCTTCTTCGGCGTGTCCTGCTTGGGCGGCGGGACGACCACGACCTCTTTGGGCGTCTCCTGCTTCGGCGGCTCCTGCGTGGGCGGCGGGACGACCACGACCTGCTTGGGCGTGTCCTGCTTCGGCGGTTCCTGCACGGGCGCCGGTGCGGGCGCCGGTACGGGCGTGACCTGCGGTGCCATCGCCGAGCCCTTCGCGACGGCGGAGCCCGGTCCGGGCGCCGCGGCGCGCGACTTCGAGCCGCCCGAGCTGACGACTGCGATCGTCGTGACGCCCGCGAGCAACGCGAGGCCGACCGCGCCGAGGATCATCTTCGTGCGCGAGCTCAGCTGGCCGCTCGGCATCGCACGCGCCGCGGCGGGCGGCGCCATCATCCCGCCCATCGGGTACGGCGTCGGCGAGACGTGCGCGGTCGACGCGTCGTTGCGCTGGCCGTTCGGCGAGATCATCAGCGGGCCGAGGTTCCCGCCCGGCGGAAGCTCGCTGTACTGGGGATAGCCGGCCATCAGCGGGCGCTGCGGCGGAGCTTGCCCGGGGAACGTCGAGGGAATGCCCATCGGAGCCGAGTGGGGCTCGCTGGCGAGCAGCGTCGGTACCTGCGGCTGCGAGGCGAGCGGCGCGCGGCCGGACATCTGCGGCAGCGGCATCGTCGACGCCGGCTGGACGAGCGGCGCCATCATCTGCGGCTGCGCCGGGAACGTGCTCGGGCTGCGCGGACGGATGGGCGTCGGCGGCGGCAACGTCTTGGGGCGCGCGTACATCGCCTCGCGCTCGCGCTCGCGCCCGGCGGGCTCGGGCTCCGGAAGGTCGTTGCGCATCGGCTTGCCGGCGACCGTCGACAGCTCCTCGTCCATGTCGAGGTCGAACGTGTTCATCGGCCGGCCGGCGGTGTTCGGCTGGTCGAAGCGGAAGACCGTGTTGCCGATCTCGATCGAGTCCCCGCTCGCGAGCATGAACGGGTTGTCCTCGATGTTCCCGTTGACGACGGTGCCGTTGCCCGACCCGCGGTCGACGATCACCCACGCGCCGTCCTGGAAGCGCAGATCGAAGTGCTTGCGCGAGACGGCGATGTCGGTGAGCACGACGTCGTTGTCGATCGCGCGGCCGATCGTGTAGCTCTTGCCCGGGCGGATCTCGACCTCCTGGCCGACGTCGTTGCCCTGCGTGATCACGAGTCGTGCAACAAGCCCCGGTGCGATCGCGGCGATCTGCGAGTTCGCGTTCTGATCGTCGACGGTGGGCTCGTCGAGCATCGGGTTCGCGCCGGTCGATGTGATGCCGGTCGCTTGCTGGCGCGGCTGCGGCGTGATCGGAGATTGCTCCGAGCCGAGTGCGCGAATCTTCTCGGCGACTTCGCCTTGCTCGACGGTCGTGCTGGCTTCGTCTTCCCAGCCCGACTCGATGGTCGTCTTCTCCTCTTCCTCGTCCCCATCACCCTCCGGGTAAGGCTTCGCCTTCGGCACAACATGCGCAGACACACGTTGTGGCCCTCCAGGGTTTGGAGCCCGGCCCATCGTCTGAAATTGTACGGTCGGGAACGGTATCGATCAATGACACCACTCCACAGGTGTCCTACCTTTCCCCCCATGTTGATCCCCGTCGAGCGCAGCGGTTCCGTGGAAACGTTCGACCTCGTCCCCAGCAAGATCATCGGTATCGGCCAGAACTACCGAGCTCACGCCATCGAGATGGGGAAAGGTCTACCCGAGGAGCCCCTCATGTTTCTCAAGCCGCGCTCCGCGATGATTGCCGACGGTGCGGCGATCGTGAGGCCCGCGGGCTTCGAGCGCGTCGACTACGAGGGCGAGCTCGGGGTCGTGATCGGGAAGCGCGCTCACCGCGTCTCGAAGGCGGACGCGCTGTCGGTCGTACTCGGTTACACGTGCGTGAACGACGTGACCGTGCGCGATCTGCAGAAGAAGGACGGTCAGTGGACGCGCGCGAAGGGCTTCGACACGTTCTGTCCGATCGGCCCGCGGATCGTCCCCGGCCACCGGAGTGAATCCGGTGGCCTCCATCGTGGGCCCGGCCACCGGAGTGAATCCGATGGCCTCCATCGTGGGCCCGGCCTGGATCCGCGCGCGCTGCGGATCACGACGCGCGTCAACGGCCAGGTCAAGCAGGACAGCTCGACGAGTGATCTGATCTTCGACGTCGCGACGCTGATCAGCTTCTGCAGCCAGTACATGACGCTCGAGCCCGGCGATGTCATCTCGACCGGCACGCCCGCGGGAGTCGGCAATCTCTCGCCCGGTGATGTCGTCGAGGTCGAGATCGAAGGCATCGGCGTGCTGACGAACGCGGTGATCGGGTGATCGCAGCGGACGCGGTGGTCATCGGGCTCGGCGGCAACGTCGGCGAGGTGGCGGTCGCGTTCGGGCGTGCGCGCGAGGCGCTCGCGCAGCTCGGCGACGTGAAGAGCGCGCCGATGTATCGCACGGCGCCGATCGGCCCCGCGCAGCCTCCGTATCTCAACAGCGCGGTGCGCGTGCGCTGGCCCGATGTCACGGCCGGCGAGCTGATCGCGACGGTGCTCGAGATCGAGCGCATGCTCGGCCGCGATCGCCGCAACGAAGCGCGCTGGGGCCCGCGCACGATCGATCTCGACGTGCTCGTGTGGGGGACGCGCGTGGTGCACGAGCCCGGTCTCGAGGTGCCACATCCGCGCCTGCACGAGCGGCGGTTCGTGCTGCGCCCGCTGATCGAGCTCGTCGGCGAGGATGCGGTGCTGCCGGGCTCGACGCAGACGCTCGCGGAGCTCGAGCAGCGCGTGATGACGCAGGAGATCGAGGAGCTCAGTCGCTCCTGGTGACGAGCTTCTGCAAGTTGCTGCGGTGCGTGTAGACGAGCAGGCCGAGCGTCATCAGCGCGAGCCGCGTGATGCCCGGATCGCCGCGATGGAGTGCGAGGCCCGCGATCGTTGCCATCCCCGCGAGTGACCCGAGCGTCGGCACGCGCGTGATCGCGAGCACCGCGCCGAACACGACGATCGCGACCGCTGCCATGAACGGCGAGATCATGAAGAACACGCCGAACGCGGTCGCGACGCCCTTGCCGCCCTTGCCGCCGAGCCACGGCGAGAAGCAGTGACCGAGGATCGCCGCCCAGCCGACCATCGTCGGCACGCCGCCGTGATGCCGCGCGTACCACACCGGCAGCGCGCCCTTCGCGATGTCGAGGATGCCGACGACGACGCCCGCTCCGACGCCAAGCACGCGCGTGACGTTCGTCGCGCCGATGTTCCCGCTGCCCTTCTCGCGGATGTCGACGCCGAGCCGCTTGCCGATCAACAGGCCGAACGGGATCGAGCCGGCGAGAAAGCCGAGCAGGACGAGCAGCACGAGGGCAGCTTAGCTCGCCGGCGTGCCGGTCGCCCACCACCGCTTGACCTGCTCGAACGCGGACGTGCGCGGCAGGCCGGCGGGGAGGGTGTCGAGGAAGACGCGACCGTACGCCTTGGTGACGACGCGGCTGTCGAGGATCGCGACGATACCGCGGTCATCGCGGCGGCGGATCAACCGGCCGAACCCCTGCTTGAGCGCGAGCGCGGCGGCCGGAAGCTGCACGGTCTGGAACGGATCCTCGCTCGCCTCGGCACGGGCACGCATGCGCGCGGCGACCAGCGGATCGGTGTGCGGCGCGAACGGCAGCTTGTCGATCACGACGAGCGAGAGCGCGTCACCGGGCACATCGACGCCTTCCCAGAACGAGCCGGTGCCGAGCAGGACGGAATTCGGCGTCGAGCGGAACCGATCGATCAGCGTCGCGCGCGGGGCATCGCCCTGGACGAGGCGAGGGTAGGGCAGGTTCGTCAGGCGCGCGGCGGCGTCGCGCATCGCGCGGTGCGAGGTGAACAGCAGAAACGCGCGGCCCTGGGTGAGATCGAGCAGCTCGAGCGTGCGGGCGGCGGCGGCGGCCGCGTAGCCGTCCTCGAGCGGCGCCGGGACATCGCGCGGGACGTAGAGCATCGCCTGGCGCGCGTAGTCGAACGGCGACGGCACGAGCAGCTCGGACGCATCGTCGAGACCGAGGCGCGTACGCTGGTAGCGGAAGTCGCCGGCCGCGGCTAGCGTGGCCGAGGTGAAGATCGGCGTCGGCCCCGAGCCGATGATGTGGCGGCGGACCAGATCGGCGACCTCGATCGGCGAGGCGGTCAGCAGCGTGTGGCCGGGCCGCGCCTCGCCCCAGTAGACGTGGCTCTTGTGGCGCTGCTCGGCGATCGTCGCGAGGTCGTCGCGCAGCTCGCGGGCACGGCGTGCGAGACCGGCCAGACTCGCGCGTGCGCCGGCGTCTTCACTCGGTTCCTCGTCGGGCGGTGGCTCGGCCTCGGCTTCGGATGCGCGAGCGAGCTCCTCGAGTGCGGTGTCGAGCTTGAACCAGGCGGTCTGGCGCTCGGGATGATCGAACAGGCCTTCGGGCAGCGGCACGCGGTCCTCGCCGCTCGGGCCGACCAGGGCACCGCGCACGTGGGAGAACAGCGCGATGCCGGCGCGCTCGACGGCGTGGATGACGTCATCGGCGGCGCGGCCGGTCCACAGCGGCATCCGCGCGAGCGCGTGGTGAGCATCGCGGACGAGCACGCCGAGCTTGTGCGTGCTGATGCGCGCGCCGAAGTGTTCGGTCGCGACATCCTCGAGCTGGTGCGCCTCGTCGAAGATCACCGCATCGTGCTCGGGCAGCACCCGGGCGCCCGGATAGGCGGCGCGCAGCGCGCGATCGGCGAAGTAGAGGTGGTGGTTGACGAGGATCAGCTCGGCCTTGTCCGCGAGGCGGCGTGCCTGCGTGACGAAGCAGCGCTCGAAGTACGGGCAGCGCGGACCGATGCGCGCGTCGGGCGTGGTCGTGACGTCGGCCCACACCGGCGCGGCCTCGGCGAGCCATTCGACCTCGGACCGATCGCCGGTATCGGTGTGCTCGGCCCAGTCGAGCAATGCGTCGAGCTCTTTGCTTCTGTCCGCACGACTCGCGGCCTCGGCGAGCCGCCGCCGGCACACGTAGTTGCCGACGCCCTTGAGCACGACCGCCGAGAACGGTCGCTGCAGGATCGTGCGCAAGAGCGGCAGGTCGTGGCGTGCGATCTGATCCTGCAGCGCGCGCGTGCCGGTCGAAACGACGATGCGCTTGCCCGACTGCAGCGCAGGAATGAGATACGCGAGCGTCTTGCCGGTGCCGGTGCCGGCCTCGACGATCAGCGCCCGCTGGTCCTCGAGCGCGCGCGCGACCGCCGCCGACATCGCGCGCTGCTCCGCGCGATCCTCGTAGTACGGGATCGCCGTGTTGAGCGCACCGCCGGGGGACAGCAGGTCGATCATGACTTCGGTGGCCGCGCCGCCTTCTCGGCGTGCCCGCTCGTGCCGAACCGGCGCGCCAGCTCGTCGAGCACGCGCTCGATCGGGATCTTGCGCGCGGTCAGGCCGACCATCACATGAAACAGCAGATCCGCGGTCTCGTGGATGACCTTCGTGTCGTCGCCCGCGGGCAGCTCGGCCGCGAGCTCGCCGCTCTCCTCGGCGATCTTCTCGAGGATCTTCGGCATGCCCTTGTCGAGGAGCGACCGCGTGTAGCTCTTCTCGCCGGTCGCGGAGTCGCGGCGCGCCTCGAGCGTGCGGGCGAGCTGATCGACGATCGAGGCCGGCACATCATCGCCCCAGCACGTGCGCGTTCCGGTGTGACAGGTCGGGCCGGCGGGATGGGCGCGCACGAGCAGCGCGTCGGCGTCGCAGTCGAGCCGCAGCTCGACGAGCGCGAGCGTGTTGCCGCTGGTCTCGCCCTTCTTCCAGAGCTGCTTCCGCGAGCGCGACCAGAAGTGGACGATGCCGGTCTCGCGCGTCAGCCGCAGCGCCTCGGCGTTCATCCACGCGAGCATCAGCACCGCGCCGGTGGTCGCGTCCTGGACGATCGCAGGCACGAGCCCCTGCTCGTCGAACTTCGGCTCCACGAGGGTACGTTCATCTGCGGCGATCGATCTGTCAACTTCGGACTGTCGCAGCCGCGCACGGACACCGGTACAGCCCGACCGTGTTACCGCCAGATCCATGAAACTCGCGCTCGCGCTGGTCTCGGTCGCCTCGGTCGCCTCGGTCGCCTCGGTCGCCCGGGCGGGTACGTCGCCGTGCAAGGCGAAGGAGCTCGACGAGCTCGCGTTCTGGGTTGGCGACTGGGATGCCACGTGGCCGGGCCCGAAGGGCCAGCCGGCGCAGCATGGTCACAACACGATCGAGCGGATCCTCGACGGCTGCGGGTTCCAGGAGCACTTCACCGGCGCCCAGGGCTTCGTCGGCACGAGCATCTCGAGCTGGGGCAAGCTCACCGGCTGGCATCAGACCTGGATCGACAACCAGGCGGCGTTCATGGACTTTGTTGGCGGCACGCAGGGCGACACGTTCGTGTTCTCGCGTGACGGCAAGAAGCCCGACGGCACGCCGGTGAAGCAGCGCATGGTGTTCAAGAACATCACGAAGGACGCGTTCGACTGGTCGTGGGAGTCATCGCCCGACGGCAAGACGTGGACCGTGAGCTGGCCGATCCACTACGTGCGGACGGCGAGCCCGCGCCCGGCCAAGTAGGCCTTCGCCTCGCCGATCGTGTGCTGCCCGAAGTGGAAGATCGAGGCGGCGAGCACGGCGTCGGCGCCGGCTTCGAGGCCGTCCGCGAGGTCAGCGAGCTTGCCCACGCCACCCGACGCGATCACCGGCACCGTCACGGTCGTCGCGATCGCGCGGATCAGCTCGACGTCGTAGCCCCTGCCGGTGCCGTCGCGATCCATCGAGGTGACGAGCAGCTCGCCGGCGCCGAGATCCGCGCAGCGGCGGCACCAGTCGAGCGCATCGAGGCCCTCGGGCGTGCGGCCGCCGTGGCTGAAGACCTCCCAGCCGTCGCCGGTGCGCTTCGCATCGACGGCGACCACGATCGCCTGGTTGCCGAACCGCGCCGCGATGTCGGCGACGAGCTGCGGCGTGCGGATCGCCGCGGTGTTGACCGCGATCTTGTCGGCGCCCGCGAGCAGCAGCCGCTCGGCATCGCCGACCGAGCGCACGCCACCGCCGACCGTGAGCGGCGCGAACACCTGATCCGCGGTGCGCTTGACGACATCGACGAGCGTCGAGCGACCTTCCGGCGCGGCGCTGATGTCGAGGAAGCAGACCTCGTCCGCGCCCTGCGCGTCGTAGGCGGCGGCCTGCTCGACGGGATCGCCGGCGTCGCGAAGCTGCAGGAAGTTGATGCCCTTGACGACGCGGCCGTCCTTCACGTCGAGGCACGGGATCAGCCTACGGGCGAGCATGTGCGACCTCCGCGGCCTCGGCGACCGTGAACCGCTTGTCGTAGATCGCGCGCCCGACGACCACCGCCGCGATGCCGGCATCGCGAAGCCGCGCGAGATCGTCGAGGCTGCCGACGCCGCCCGACGCGATCACCTCGCACGAGACCGCGCGCGCGAGCTGTGCGGTGAGCTCGACGTTCGGTCCGACGTGCAGGCCGTCGCGCGCGACGTCGGTGTAGAGCAGCGCGGCTGCGCCCCAGCCCGCGGCCCGCTGGCCGAGCTCGACCGCGGTGACGCCGCCGCTGGCCGTCCAGCCGTCGACCGCGACGATGCCATCACGTGCATCGACGGCGACGATCACCCGCCCGGGATGTGCGCGGCATGCTTCCTCGACGAGCGCCGGCGAGCGCACGGCCGCCGTGCCGAGCACGACGTACTGGGCACCGAGCTCGAGCACCGCGTCGATCGCCGCGCGGTCGCGAATACCGCCGCCGACCTCGACCGGGATCGCAGACGCCGCGACGATCTTGCGGATCAGCTCGTGCTGCTGCGGCGACCCGGCGAACGCGCCGTCGAGATCGACGACATGCAGGCGATCCGCGCCGTCGCGTGCGAGCTCGCTGACCAGCTCGACGGGCCGATCGTGGAACACCGTCACGCGGTCGCGCCGGCCCTCCTCGAGCCGCACGGCCTGGCCGCCGATCAGATCGATCGCGGGCAGCAGCTTCACGCGGCCTCCGCGAACGCACGCAGGAACGCGAGCCCGACGCCCTGGCTCTTCTCGGGGTGGAACTGCACCGCGAGCAGGTTGTCCTTCCGGATCCCCGCGCAGAACGTCACGCCGTGCGTCGCCTCGATCGCGACCACCGACGGGTCCGCCGGCTCGACGCGATAGCTGTGCACGAAGTAGACGTACGCGCCGTCGGGCAGGCCGGCGATCGGCTGCTTCTGCGCGGCGCGGTTCCAGCCCATGTGCGGGATCTTCAGTGCGGGATCGCCGGGCTGAAGGCGCGTGACCCGCCCGCGCAGCAGGCCGAGGCCGGCGCAGTCGCCCTCCTCGCTGTGCTCGAACAGGACCTGGAGCCCGAGGCAGATCCCGAGGTACGGCACGCCGCGCGCGATCGCCGACCGCAGCACCGGCTCGAGGCCGCGCTCCTCGAGACCGCGCATGAACACGCCGAACGCCCCCTGACCGGGTACGACGATCTTCGCCGCGCGCTCGACGACGGCCGGATCGTGCGTCACCACGACCTCGGCTCCCACGTGCGCCAGCGCGCGCTCGACCGAGCGCAGGTTGCCGGAGCACACGTCCAGGATCGCGATCACCCGGTGAGCGTACCCTTGGTCGACGGGATTGCACCGCCGAGCCGCGGGTCGATCTTCGTCGCCGCGTCGCATGCCCGGGCGAACGCCTTGAAGATGCACTCGATCGTGTGGTGCGCGTTGCCGCCGTAGTGCAGCACGACGTGGAGGTTGCACTGCGCGCGCGTCGCGAACGCCGCGAAGAACTCCTTCGTCAGCTCGCAGTCGAAGTCGCCGATCCACTTGCCCTCGAGCCCCTGGACCCGCCAGACGAACGCCGGCCGGCCGCAGAAGTCGACGGCCGCGGTCACAAGCACCTCGTCCATCGGCAAGGTCGCCGACCCGTACCGCACGATCCCGGCGCGGTCGCCGAGCGCCTGCTCGAACGCATTGCCGAGCACGAGCCCGATGTCCTCGACGGTGTGGTGACCGTCGATCTCGGTGTCGCCGGCGGCCTTCACGTCGAGGTCGAACAGCCCGTGGCGCGCGAACGCGTCGAGCATGTGCGATAGGAACGGGACCGGCGTCGCGACTGTCCGCTGTCCGGACCCATCGAGGTCGAGGTCGACGCTGATCTGCGTCTCCTTCGTGTTGCGCTCGACCCGCGTCCGACGCGTCACAGCTCCTTGTATCAGCTGCGCACCGAGCGTACAACGATCCCCATGCGACTGGTCCGTACCGTGGTTCCGTTGCTCGCGCTCACAGCGTGCGGCGGTGGTGGCAAGAAGGCGCCTGCGAAGCCCGACCATGAGGTGGTCAAAGCACCGCCTCCGCACGTCGAGACCGAGGCGGATCGCGAGAAGAAGCGGCACGACGCCGCGATCGCGATCGTCCCCGAGGGCAGCAAGTGCCTCCCGACCGCGCTCAAGGACGATGGCGCGCCGCAACTGCAGCTCGCCGCCGTCGGCAGCGATGCGGTCGTGTGCGCCGTCGATCACGACAAGTCTCGCCTCCTCGGCCTCGTCGGCTGCTGGAAGGTCGACCTCGCGAGTGGCTCGCTCGCTTATTCCGATCCGGCGACGACGACGCTGCCGGGCGGGTCCATCGAGGTCAAGCTCGACGACCACTGCGCGCGCGGCTACTGCCTGCCGAAGGATGCCAAGTCCACGGGCACCACGGCGCACCTGTCGTGGAACCTCGACGGCAGCAAGGTCGCCGTGCTCGTCGGTGACGACGTCCACATCTTCGACGCCGGCACCAAGGCGCACGAGAGCTCGTTCAGCGTGCGCGGCGACAAGGGGCTCACGAACGAGCCGACCGCCGTGCACTACGTCGGCGATACGATCTTCGTCGAGGGCGCCGACCAGGGGCCGTACGCGGCCGTGTGGGCGTTCAAGCAGGACGGCACCCAGTCCGGTCCGATCAACGCGCTCGGCGGCAAGGACGAGAAGCCGGTCTCGATCTATCACGGCTCGTTCTCGGTGCTCGACAAGACCCACGTCGGGCTCGCCGACCACGGCATGGACACGATGACGGTCTTCGAGGTCGACACCGGCAAGCGCACCAAGCTCGTCCGCAAGCCGGCCAAGGTCTCGTGCAAGGCCGACGAGCTCGACGCGTTCTGGCACGACGGCGACAAGGTCACCGACAAGTGCAAGGACAGCGTGATGAAGGCGTCCGGTCACCTGATGGGCGCGAACGCGGTGATGGGCAGCAAGAGCCTGCTCGTGCTCCTGCGCAACGACCGCCTGGGTGAGCTCGCCGTGATCGACGCGAAGTCGCTCGCCGAGAAGAAGGCGATCAAGATGCCGTGGTGCGAGGCCGGCGGCGACGGCGGCGGCAAGGCCGACAAGGCCGATGGCGACGACAAGAAGCCCGAAAAGGAAGAGAAGTCCGAGAAGAAGGCCGCGCCCGCGAAGGCTGCCGCGCCGAAGAAGTCGAGCGATCCCGAAGAGGGCGGCCAGTAGTTAGCGACGGAGCTGCTGCAGGCGGTCGCGCGACGCGTCGACATCTGCCTGCGGCATCGCGCCGACGAGATCCAGCGTCGCGCGCTGCTCCTGCCCGGTCTGTGCGTCGCGTGCGCGGACCTGCAGGATGCCCGACGCATCGAGCATGAACGTCACCTCGATCGTGGTCTCGCCGCGCGGCCGCGGCACCAGGTTCTCGAGGCGGAGATCGCCGAGCACGACGTTGTTGTCGAGCTTGCGCGACTCGCCCTGGCACACGACGATGCGCACGGAGCGCTGGAGATCGCGCGACGTGGTGAACAGCCGCTTCATCTCGCTCGGCACGCGCGAGTTACGGCGGATCAGCTCCTCGCAGTAGCCGGCAACGGTCGCGATACCGAGCCCGCGCGGCGTCACGTCGAGCACGGTCGGCGCGGGCGCCTTCGGCATCACCGGGAACGATTGCGGCAGGAACCCGGCCTGCGGCACCGGAGGCAGCTCCGGCGGTGGCGTGATCGTTGCGGCGGTCGGCAGCGCGGACATCGGCGCGGCCGGCGGCGGTGCGAATCCCTTGGCGGTCGACGCGGGCGACAGATCGGGCGCGGTGATCGACGCGCTCGGGGGCCCCTGCGGCACCGGCATTCCACGCTGGGTGGTCGACGGGACCGGCATCCCACGCGCCGTGGTCGGCGCGGGCGGCTCGACGACGATCGTCGCCTGCGCCGCGATCTCGCCGGCGCGTGGGTTCGGATCGGGATCGATCATCAGCGTCCGCGCATTCGGCGGAGCCGGCGGAACGGCGGCGCGCGGCGCGGTCTTCGGCGTCGGCGGAGGCATCGCCGGGATCGCGCCGGTCTTCGTCATGCGCGCGAGCGGCGTCGCGGCGGTCGGCGGTGGCGTCGGCGCGCGCTCGTCGAAGCGGTCGACCGTCGCTCCGCGCGTCACCGAGTATTCGGTCGCCCTCCCGGACGGCTCCGTCTTTGGCCGCGCGACCTGCTGGTAGCCGGCGGTGACGCGCTTGGCGCCGGGGCCCGTCGCGGGCGGCAACAGCTCGAGCTCGTCGGGCTCCTGATGGACCGGCGTCTCGGGCAGCGGCGCGGTCTCGCCCGCGAACGTCTCCTCCCGCGTGTGCTCGCCGGTCTGGGTGTCCTCCGGTTGCGGAACGGCGACCGGCTGGCTCACCTTCGACGGCGACTTGCGCTTGAGGATGCGCTCGAGCGCGGTGGCCTGCAGCGCGGCGCCCATCGCGACGGCGTCCTCGGGATTGACGTCGGTGCGCGGCGCCTTCGCGAAGAACCGGCTCACCTGATCGCGGACGTACGGGATCTTCGTCGTGCCGCCGACGAGGATGATGTCGTTGATACCCGTGAGGTCGAGGTTCGCGAGGTTGAGCGCCTCCTGACACACCGGGAACGTGCGGTCGATGATGTCGGAGACCTGGCGCACGAACTCGTCACGCGTGATCTCGATCTGCAGATCGAGTGGCTTGCCCTTGGGGCCGTACGCGATCTCGTCGATGCGCACGACCGCGCGCGAGCGCCGCGACAGCTCGATCTTGGTCTGCTCGGCCACCGCGCGCAGCCGCATCATCGAGACCTCGTTGCTGCGCAGATCGATGCGGTTCTCGAGCAGGAACTTCTCGACCATGCGATCGACGAGGCGCTCGTCGAGATCGTCGCCGCCGAGGAACGTGTCGCCGGCGGTGCCGAGCACCTCGTAGATCTGGTCATGCAGCTTGAGGATCGTGATATCGAACGTGCCGCCGCCGAAGTCGTAGACCGCGATCACCTCGTTGAGGTTGCGCATGTTGCCGTACGCGAGCGCGGCCGCGGTCGGCTCGTTGAGCACGCGCACCACCGTGAGCCCCGCGATCGCGCCGGCCGTGGCGGTCGCCGAGCGCTGCGCGTCGTTGAAGGCGGCCGGCACCGTGACCACCGCGCGTCCCACCGAGGGCAGCTTCGCCGCCGCGATGTTCTTCACGTGGTCGAGCACGATCGCCGAGATCTCGGGCACCGCGAACTCGCCGCCGCGCGTGACGATCATCGGCTGCTCGTTCGTGCCCTGCTTGATCTCGTAGGGCATCCGCTGCTTGGCGGTCTGGACCTCGGCGGAGCCGTAGCTGCGTCCGATCAGGCGCTTGACCGAGAAGATCGTGTTCTTTGGATCGATGACCTTGCGCTGCTTCGCCGGCGCGCCGACGACCACTCCGCCGTTCGGGTGAAACGACACGACCGACGGATGGATCTTGTAGCCGCCCTCGTCGGCGAGCACGCGCACCTGCCCGGCGGCGTCCGCATGCGCGACGACCGTGTTGGACGTACCCAGATCGATGCCTACGATCGGATCGTTCACGAGCGTTATCGAGCCTATCGCCGCGAGTCGAGCGTGGCCAGGATTGTGTCGTACCAACGTTCGAGCGCGGGTCTGAACGGCCACATCCAGCCGTACGAGGCCCCCATGAACTGCTCGATCACGTGGTTGCGATATGAGGTAGCTCTCGGGTAGTCGCTCCCCCAGACCTCCGCGGCGGCGCGGATCGACTCCGCGTACGCCTCCTGTTCGAACCGCGCCCGGCAGTACGCGAGGCCCATCGGCAGCGGCACCAGCAGGTAGAGCAGTGCCATCAATGGCAGCGTCAGCTTCCGAAATTGCCTGAGGTGAACCGCCTCGTGGCGCAAGGTCACGTAGCGGCGGTCGGCCGGCCACTCGTCCCAGTCCGAGGTGACGTAGACGGTCTTGCCGATCGTCGTCTGGTACGAGTCGAGGTAGCTGCGCATCCGGCCGAACGTCACGACGACCAGGCTCGCGTGGATCGCGCGGTGCAGCCGCGACTGGTCCTTGCGGACGATGCGAAAGCCGGGGATCTCGGCACGCAACGCATCGACGAGCGCGTCGTACCGATCCACATCCGGAGCGTAGCAGCACTGTGATAGGTAGGTGGCTCGTGGTCGATCTGTCGAAGCTCAATCCGCCGCAGCGGGAGGCAGCGAGCCACGGCGGAGGGCCGCTTCTCGTGCTCGCGGGCGCGGGCTCGGGCAAGACGCGCGTGATCACGTTCCGGATCGCGCACCTGCTCGCGCAAGGCGTGTCGCCGAAAGCGATCTGCGCGGTGACGTTCACGAACAAGGCGGCCGAGGAGATGCGGGAGCGCATCGCGGCGCTGCTCGGCGACAAGCAGACCGCGCGCGAGCTGACGATCGGCACGTTCCACGCGCTCGGTCTGCAGATCCTGCGGATGGAGCGCAAGGCACTCGGCATGCCGCGCGGGTTCGCGATCTACGACCAGGCCGATCAGCTCGGCGTCGTCCGCGAGGCGATGCGCACGATCAACGACGGCGACCGTCGCTACGACGCCAAGGCGATCCAGACCCGGATCTCGCTCGCGAAGAACGCGTTCATCGCGCCCGAGGAGTTCGAGGGCAACCCGGCCGACGACTACGACCAGATCACGAAGCACGTGTTCCCGAAGTACCAGGAGGCGCTGCGCGCGTTCGGCGCGTTCGACTTCGACGATCTGATCGTCGAGCCGGTGCGGCTCTGGGATCGCGATCCCGATGCCCGCGAGCGCTGGGCGAGTCGCTACCAGTACGTGATGGTCGACGAGTTCCAGGATACGAACCGCGCGCAGCTGCGCATGGTCCAGGGGCTCGTCGTGCAGACGAACAACCTGATGGTCGTCGGCGACGATGACCAGTCGATCTACAGCTGGCGCGGCGCCGATCCGACGAACATCCTCGAGTTCGATCGCGTGTTCCCGGGCGCGAAGATCGTCAAGCTCGAGCAGAACTATCGCTCGACGAAGCGGATCCTCGCCGCCGCGAACGAGGTGATCGGCAACAACAAGAACCGCCATGGCAAGACGCTGTGGTCGCAGCACGCCGACGGCGAGATCATCACGCACGCGGTGGCCGCGACGGCCGAGGACGAGGCGAAGTGGGTCGCGCAGGAGATCCGCCGGCTGCACAAGGAAGGCCGGAGATGGAGCGACGTCGCGGTGCTCTATCGCTCGAACATCCAGTCGAAGATCCTCGAGGAAGAGCTGCGCACCGCCGAGGTCCCGTACGTGATGTACGGCGGCCAGCAGTTCTTCGAGCGCAAGGAGGTGAAGGACGTCATCGCGTACCTGCGCGTGGCGCTCAACCCCAAGGACGAGCTCGCGCTGCGCCGCGTGATCAACTATCCGGCGCGCGGCATCGGTGCGACCACGGTCGAGAAGCTCGCGCTCGCGGCGCAGGCCGGCCACGCGACGATGTGGGAGGCGCTCGCGACCACCGAGGTCCACGGCGCAGCGAAGCACGGCATCGCGCAGTTCGTGCAGATCGTCGAGCGCCTCAAGGCCGCACTTGAAGGCGGTCACGCGATCGTCGCCACGGTGAAGTCGATGATCGAGGAGATCGGGCTCTACGACGACCTCCGCCACGCCGCGGCGAGCATGTCGGCGGCGCAGCGCCGGATCGACAACGTCGAGGGCCTGCTCAACTCACTGCAGCGCTTCACCGACAAGGGCAAGGGTGTCGATGCGCTCTCGGAGTACCTGCGTCACCTGTCGCTCGACAGCAAGGACGACAAGGAAGAGGACAACGGCGAGAAGGTCATCCTGACCACGCTCCACGGCGCGAAGGGCCTCGAGTTCCCGGTCTGCTTCATGATCGGCCTCGAGGAGGAGCTGCTCCCGCACGCGCGCACGCTGCAGCCGCAGGCGACCGACGTCACCGATGCCGATCACGCGATGGACATCAGCGAGGAGCGCCGGCTCTGCTACGTCGGCATCACGCGCGCGCAGCGCAAGCTGTACCTGACGCGTGCTTGCACTCGCGTGTCGCGTGGCCGCGTCCTCCCGCGCACGCCGTCGAGGTTCTTGCTCGAGGTCCCCGACGATCTCCTCGAGGTGCGCGATCTCGGCGAGGAGGCGCGCCAGCGCGTGCCCAAGGACGAGGTCGCGAATTTCTTCGCCAACTTCTCGTTCGACGACTGAGCGCGCACGCCTCACCGCTCGGGACATCCCTGTCGCACCTGTCGCGGGGCGCGTGGTCGCCACCGTGTCAGCGCAAGTCGAGCCAGATCGTCGAAGATCCTGTGGTATGCCGCCCGCATGAAGAGGAACGCATTTCTGTGCGCAGTGCTGCTCGCGGCCTGCGGCAGCGCCCACAAGAACACCGCGCCGCAAGGCGAGCTCGGCGGCACCCACGACACCGCTGATCAGGGCCACACCACGTCCCAGCTGCCGGCGGCGAAGCCGGATCCGGGCAGCGAATTCCGCGCGTCCTACCAGGACCCGGGCGGCATGTGGATGCCGGAGCAGATGAAGCTCCCGCAGCACGTCGACAACTTCCAGAAGATGAACGTGTCGATCGACTCGGCGCAGCTCTCGGACCCGCTCAAGGAGCCGCTCGCCGCGGTCGTGTGGCTCGGTGGCTGCACGGCCTCGTTCGTGTCGCCCGATGGCCTCATCGTCACGAACCACCACTGCGTGCAGGGCTCGCTGCAGCTCAACTCGACGCCGGAGAACAACCTCGTCGAGAACGGCTTCCTCGCGAAGACGCGCGAGGAGGAGAAGCCGGGTGGGCCGGCGCAGCACGTGATGGTCGTCCAGGCGTATCGCGACGTCACCAAGGAGATGCGCGACGGCCTCGACAAGATCAAGGACCCGATCGCGCGCAAGGAAGAGTCCGAGAAGCGCCTCAAGACGCTCGTGCACGAGTGCGAGAACGGTCGCCCGGAGCTGCGCTGCCAGGTGTCGTCGTTCTTCGGCGGCGCGCAGTACCAGCTCTACGAGATGCTCGACATCAAGGACGTCCGCCTCGTCTACGTGCCCGCGCGCTCGGTCGGTGACTACGGCGGCGAGATCGACAACTGGGAGTGGCCGCGCCACACCGGTGACTGGTCGTTCTATCGCGCGTACGTCGGCAAGGACGGCAAGCCGGCCGATCCCGCCGCCGACAACGTCCCGTTCCACCCGAAGCACTGGCTGCACGTCACGACGAACGGCCTCAAGCCGAACGACTTCGTGATGGTGATGGGCTATCCGGGCCGCACGAACCGCGACGAGTCCGCGAGCGAGCTGCACCACGACCTCGAGTGGTTCTACCCGTACGAGATCGCGTACCTCCAGGAGCGCTACGACCTCGCCGAGAAGCACCTCGCCGACGGCGGCGAGACCGCGCTCAAGGCCGGCGTCGCCAAGCAGTTCATCCAGAACGGCCTCGAGAAGTACCAGGGCATCGTCCAGGGCTTCCAGAAGAACCCGGATCTGATGGCGCAGAAGGACGCGCAGGACAAGAAGGTCAAGGAGTGGGCGGCACAGGCCGGCCACGAGCAGTACAAGGCCGCGATCGAGAAGATGGAGGGCATCATCGCCGAGGAGAGCCGCACCGCGCGCGTCGACTTCGACCGTGGCGTCACGCTCGGTGGCTCGACCCTGCTCCGCACCGCGCTGTCGTTCACCCGCTGGGCGGACGAGCGCACGAAGAAGGATGCCGACCGCAAGCCGGGCTACCAGGACCGCGACATGCCGCGCGCGATGGCCGGCCAGAAGCAGTTCGCCAAGCAGTACGACCGCACGCTCGATCGCGCGAACTTCCGGCTCGCGCTCGTGCGCGCGCTCCAGCTGCCCGATGCCGACCGTCCGTGGCTCGCGACGCTGCTCGATGCGAAGAAGGGCGCCAAGATCGACGAGGCGTTCATCGATAAGACGCTCGACGGTTGGTACAAGGACCAGACGCTCGAGGACGACAAGGTCCGCATGGAGCTGCTCCAGAAGGGCACGCTCGCGCAGCTCAAGGCGAGCAAGGACCCGTTCGTGAAGGCCGCGCAGCGCGTCTACCCGCTCGTGCGCGCGCAGGAGAAGAAGGACGACGCTCGGATCGGCGAGCTCATGCTCGTCACGCCGCTCTACATGGATGCGCTGAAGCAGACGCTCGGTGGCGCGCTGCCGCCGGACGCGAACTCGACCCTGCGCGTCACCTACGGCACCGTGAAGTCGCTCAAGCCGACGTCGCACGAGCAGGCCGACTGGCCGTTCACGGTCGCGTCGCAGATCCTGGCGAAGGACACCGGCAAGGAGCCGTTCAACTCGCCGAAGAAGCTGCTCGACGCCATCAAGGCGAAGAAGTTCGGCCCGTACGGCGACCCGACGCTCGGCGGTGAGCTCGCGATCGACTTCGAGAGCGATCTCGACATCACCGGCGGCAACTCGGGCTCGCCGACCGTCAACAGCAAGGGCGAGCTCGTCGGGCTCGCGTTCGACGGCAACAAGGAAGGCCTCGCGTCCGACGCCGTGTTCGACGGCAAGACGACGCGGACGATCCACGTCGACGCGCGCTACATGATCTGGACGATGGACCTGCTCGACGGCGCCGAC